>ORJL010729268.1_pt1 | contig 304075 bp, 321 predicted proteins | sample 1779941 | NCBI WGS metagenome assembly ORJL01 (sample SAMEA104232317, study PRJEB22302) | groundwater metagenome | biome: forest; feature: aquifer; material: groundwater | place: USA | collected 2011-08-07 | depth 5.8 m | reverse complement strand
CTGGAAGAACAATTGGAGACGTAGACAAAGAAACCGTAATCGACTACGTTAGAAGACAAGCAGAACAAAAGGTACTCACTGATTTTGTTCCCAAAATCAAACCAGGATACCCGCCCCTTTAGGGGCGGGAGCAGTCATTTTGTTATATTTGAATCATCAATCAGCTGAATCTTTTCAATATTGTCTTTTGACAATGTAAAACGCAAAGTACGATAGTTCCTTTTACCATCAGCCCAGTAAAACGAATTTGGTTGGGTGTGCCAGACATACCGCCCTCCAGTCACTGAAATTGAGCCGTCTGAATGAATGTGGAAAAAAAAATCCGAGGTTGTGAAAGACCTAAAATTTATAAATAGCCCAACCACAACAACGACCAGCAAACCAGGCAAAAGGAAAATGAAAATATCTAGGCTTCCGACAAACGTCAGCACAAAAAACGCAAAAATTGCAATTCCAAGTAGTGGTAAAAATATTCCTGCTCCAACGAGCAACATCGTAAGTGATTTGTCTTGTGGCGAATTAGCAATAGGCGATTTGAATACAGTTTCCATAAATTTGCCATTTTACTTAGATAAGAACTGATTTAAAAAACTAGAAGTGCCAAAAACCAATTTTTACCTTCTTTCTCGTGGCGGGCCTCGTCTGTCCCTGTCTCTATCCCTTATCGGGCGGCGCATTTCCTGCGGCTCTTCCTCTTTTTCGTTTTCCTTCATCTTATACTCAAAGTCTTCAACTGTCTTTGTGAAGCCAGAATCGTCTTCGATTAGTTTTTTTTCCTTCAAGAACTCGCGGGCCAAAAGCCAGAAAACAAGCGCAAGGCTTTTTCTTCCCTTGTTGTTTGCAGGAATTGCCATGTCAACGTTTCTGATTGAATTGTTTGTTGAAACAACGGCTACAACCGGCACATTGATCTTTCTTGCCTCTTCGATTGCCTGGCCGTCCTGTTCCGGTTCAACCACAAACACGACCTGTGGCTCAAAAAATTTTGAATTGGTATAATTTGTAAAAGTTCCCGGGACAAATCGTCCGGTGAATTCTTTTGCTCCAATTGATTGCGCAAACGTCATTGCAGGGGTCCTTCCATAAAGCCTTCTTGAAACAACTGCAATTCTTCCCGGCGAAAACTGCGCCAAAAACTTTGCACTTGCCCTGATTCTTTCATCAAGTGTCTGAATATCCATTACATTTAGGTTGTCTTTTCTTATCTTGAAAATGTATTTTCGCATGTCTCCAGACTTATAGCGCGTGCCAATGTGTGCACCGCTTTTGAGATATTTTTCCGAATCAACCAAAGTTTTTTCTGTCATTTATCCACCACTTCATGACTGGTATTTCATTATTTCATCTATCAGGTCCACGTGCGAAAAAATTGTGCGCTTGCAGCAATACCTTTCAATTCCAAGTTCGGCCAAGGCCTTGTTTGGTTCTTCTTTTTTTTCGGTTACCCTTTTCTGGTACTCCTCGTATATTTCCGCGACGACTTTGCCGCAAGTAAAACACCTTACCGGAACCATCATGCTGTTTTCACCTTTTACTCTTTTGTTTCTTTTTTCGCGCTTTTGGCCCAAGCGGCTTTTTGGTTTCAACCCTTCTCGGATCGTCAACCAAAAGCAGCCTGTCGTATCCCAAAAAAACCTGCCTTAGCTTTTCGCTTGGCTTAAACTCAACAAGTGCCTTTGCAATTGCCGACCTTGCAGCAACAGCCTGGCCCATGAACCCGCCGCCGCTGACTTTCACATCAATGTCGACTTCGCCTGACATGGGCGCCGCCAAAACAAGCGGTTCAGAAATAAACTCCTGCAATTCAACTGGCTGGAATGCCTTTAGGTTTGTGCTGTTGATTCTCACAACTCCTTTTCCTGCTTTTGCGCGTGCCTTTGCAATGGCTTCCTTTTTCTTTGCCTTTGAAGTAATGCCTTTCTTTTTTCTCTTAACCTTTTCCTTTTCCGCCATGTTACCACTTTGCCCCAAGCATTGAGCTTATTTCGCCAACAGTCATTGAAGACTGCCTTTCTTTGTGCAAGGCCTTTTCAAGAGTCTGCACCGGCTTTCCCTGCAGTTCTCTTGGCATGCCGATAAATGCCTTGAATTTTTTAAGTGCAATTCTTCCGCGCATTTTTGGAAAAGGAAGCATTCCCCTGACAGTGTATTTTACAAGCCTGTCCGGCATCCGCGGAAACTTTGGGTTTCTTTCCTGGTTTCCTTTTGTGGTCAGGCCCTGCCGCCTTTCCCATTTTTCCATCACGGCGTCCTTTTTGCCGACAACAACTATTTTTTCAACGTTTACAACAAACACCTGCTCGCCTTTCAAAAGCTTTTTTGCCACAATCGAGGCAAGCCTTCCCAAAACATGGTTTGAACCATCAACGATCATCATTTGACTATCACCAGAGAACTTTTTTTAGGATTGCTTTCAATAAGCTCCTTTAATCCCATTGCATGGCCTTTTGCCTGCGCGATTTTTTTGCGTGCCTTGCCGGAAAACTCAAGTGCACTTACACTAAGCGCGCTTGTAACCGTTCCTGTTCCAAGGACTTTGCCCGGCACAACAAAGGTTTTTTCGCCGAATTTTTTTCCAAGGCTCTGCAGCCTTGAAAGGTTCACTGCAGTCTTTTTCCTGCCCGGCTTTAGCAAAAGCCCTGCAAGTGCAATCCACACGTTTTCCTTTTTTTTCTTTCCATGCTTTTCAAGAGCAACAGAAACAAACTTTACTTTTGATTTTTCCATAAAAAACACCGGCATTTTCCTGATTTTTTCCTGAAATTTTTATTGCAGGGGGCAGGGTTTGAACCTGCGAAGGCACTAAGCCACAGGATTTCCTACAACTGTAGCCGAAGTTGACAAGGCGCATTTGCGCGGTGTGAACGGACGCAACCGTTCCTTAAGTCCTGCCCGTTTGGCCGCTTCGGTACCCCTGCATTGCTTTCAGATTTTTTTCAGTTCCTCCCTCATTTCCCTGACGCTTTCCTCAAGGGTCTTTGAAGCCTCAAGCAAAACGTCAACGGTTTCAAGGCATCCAAAATTCTCGATAGTCATGACAAAAGACTTTCCGCCAGTTTCAATCTGCGAGTCATTGCCTGATAATTTCGCGGCATACTCCACAAGGTCAATGTTTGCATTCATCGGGTCGGCAAGAACTATTTTGCCCGCCTTTACGTCAAACATTCCTTCAGGAAATTTTGCCAAAAACTTTTTTTGCTCCTTCGCGTCAGGCATGCTGATTGAAATGTTTGGAACTTCATTGAATGAAACAAGTGCAGGCTGCCATTTTGAATGCTCTTTGCCTGTTCCGACAACTGCGTCCATTTCAAGCTTTACGCGCTGGCCTTTTGCAAGCTTTACTACCGGGACAGTTTTCTCGATTACCTCAATTGAAGGTTCAGTGCTTTCAATGTCGCCTGAATAAACCGTGCACGGCCCTTCTTTTTCCAAAAGCATTTTGACTTTTTCCCCGACCTTGTATGTTTTCAGGTCGGTTTTTACCGGAAGAAGCGCAAGCCTGTGTGCAAGCATTTCATCAAACATCACTGAAGTGTTTTCATAAAAGTTAATGTTCTCGATTGCCATTGTCGGAACAGAGTTCATGACTGCGCGCCTTATGCTGTTCATAAACACAATGCCGGTTCCGTTAAGAAAAATCTTTGTCACATTGTTTTTTTCGCTGATTTTTTTTACATCCATCACAAAACCCCTTTAAGCCTTTTTGCTCCTGTGCCTTTTTTTCCTTCTTGTCCCGTCATGTGGGATCGGCGTAACATTTTCAATTGATTTAATCCTCAAACCATTTCTTGTAAGGCTCAAAATCGCGGCTTCTGCCCCCTGGCCCGGGTTTTTTGGCCTGATTCCGCCCTGGCCGCGCACTTTTACGCGGACTTCGCGGATTCCTTTTTCCTTTGCCTTGTCTGCAACAATTTCTGCAACCTTCATTGCGGCATAAGGGCTTCCTTCCTTGTGCTGTGACTTAACGACCATTCCGCCAGAGCACTTTGCGATTGTCTCTGCGCCGGTTTCATCAGTCAAAAGAATAATTGTGTTGTTGCGCGAGGCATAAATGTGAATTATCCCTGAATTATTCATCCAATGCCTCCTCTGTTACTGTGTCATCCACAGGCTCGCCTTCTTCTGCGCCTTTAACTGCCTCGAATTCTTTTTGCATGCTTGTTTTTGTCTCTGCCTTTGGAGGCTCAAGTTCCATTGGGCGCTTAAAGTAAGAAATCTTTTCCATTTCAGCTGCCTTCACAATGTAACTTGGAGCCGTAAGCTTTTTTCCGTTTACCGCAATGTGCCCGTGCACAATGAACTGCCTTGCCTGCTTTACTGTCTTAGCAAGGTTTTTTCTCCATACAACTGTCTGAAGCCTTTTTTCAAGAAGTTCCTGTGTCTGCAGGCTCAAGACATCATCAATTGAAGACTCGCGCGGCAAAAGCCCGATTCTTGCAATGCTTTCAAAAAGCTCTTTTTCCGCTTTCTTTCGCGCATCGGCAGAAAGTGCAAGAAGCCTTTTTGCATTTGTCCTTTTGTTTCTAACCATTGTTTCAGACTTTCTAAGCTCTTTTTTGTTTTTGAGGCCGTAGGTTTCAACGATCTTTTTTTCGGCTTCAATCCTTGCCTTGTCCCATCTTTTTCTTGGAACAGTGTACTGTTTTCTTGCCTTTTTTATGTCACCCATCAATTATCACTTCTTTGCCTCTTTTTTTGCTCCGCCTGCTGCGGGTTTCTTTTCTGCCCCTTTCTCAGGCACTGCTGCTGCCTTTGCCGGCGCTGCTGCCTGCTTTGCGTCTTTCTTCATTACCCCAACAACTCCGCCTTTGCCCCTGTGGGTGCTTCTGGTGCTCTGTCCCCTGACAGGCAATCCCCAACTATGGCGCAAGCCCCGGTAAGACTTTATCTCATTAAGCCTTTGCAGATCCTGGCGGATTGAAAAATCAAGTTCTGACATTACCAGGTGCTTGTTTTCACCAGAATCATAATCGTTTTTTCTGTTCATTGCCCAAAGAGGAATCCCGAACTTATGAGGGGCAAGTGCTATTTCCTCAAGCTTTTTTTCCTGTTCCTCTGAAAGCTTTCCGATCACGGGGTCAAATTCTGCATTGCCTTCTTTTTCAAATGCAACAGCGATGTTTCTTGCCATGCGATGGTCTATCCCTTTTATTCCCATAAGCGCGCGCGAGATTGGCAGGGAGCCGTTCAGGTCTTTTCCAGCAATTCGGACAATGTACTTGAGGTTTTCCTTTGCGCTTTCCTTGTGTTCAGCCATTTAGTTTCACACCTTTTAAATGCTTGATTATTTCTTCCTGTGATGAATCCTTTGAAACATGAATCTTGTGCGATGTCGGAAACAAGTGCGTAAAATTACATTTTCTTTTCTTTTCGCGCTCGCCTGCAACAATTGCAAAGCCTTTTTCAATGCCAATGACAACGCATTTTTTTCCGGCGAGGCGGCCCTTTGTCTTAATGCAAACCCGTCCGACTTCAATAAGCGCCACTTTATTCACCGACCCTGTTCATTGCCATCTCTACATATTTTTTTTCTTCAAACGAAACGTCACTCAAATTCTTCACGCCTGTCTTGACTTTTGCGGTTTCCTCGATTATTTCTGTCCTGCAGTTTCCGCAAAGAACGCCGCCAAAAATTCCGCTTGGCCTTTTTTCAGTCTTTGAAAGCTTTGAAACCTCTGCAACCCTTTTTCCGTGGGGCACGCCGTGAAGTTCTGCTTCACACAATGCGCAGGTTTTCTTTCCGGACTTTTCAGTGAAAAAACTCATCTTTGTTTTTCCGCCCGGAGTGCGCGTAAACTTTCTTGCTTTCCACCTGTCAGACGGTCTTGGCATTTCCTTCACCTTTTCTTTTTTCCAAAAACTTCATAATCGGGTTAACGATAAGCAAACTGAATATCAGTGCATTCAATGCATACCAGCCTATAAAATTTGTCTGGCTGTAAAGCGAAAACCAAGTGAACGGGTTAAAAAAATCAAACCCTGGTTCCGGTGCAACCCACGGGATCGGGATAGGCAACCCAAACACAAGCCCTTCATAAATCTGGCTAAGGAAAAAAAACGCCGGCACAAAAATCACAAAGGATGCAACCATGAGTTTCATCGAGCTTTTCATGACAACGTTCATTGACTCAAGCATTTCTTTTTCGGCTTCCTCTATCTGCTTTTTTGCGTCCGGGTGCTTGCTTTTTGCAAGTTCCTTCATTTTGTCCTGTCTTTTCTTCATTTCCCCCTGGTGGCGAAGCATTTCCTTTTTGTTCCCAAAGGTTATCTGAACCGCCTGGCTAACCAAAGTAAGCACGATAGCTATCAGTGACACCTCTAGTTGCGGGTTAAAAAAAACCATCAAAAATCGCTCCTTTTAGGGAAAATTCCTTTAATCCGGCTTTCCGAAATAATTCCAGCCCGAATACAATAAAAAGCTTCACTTGCGGTTTTAAACATGTTTTTCACCCAAAAAACTGCCCCAAAACAGGATGCATTTCAATCATCTGCTGCTTTGCAAGCTCTTCATAAAGCCTGTACACAATTCCAACAGTCAAAAGTATTCCAGTGCCGCTTCCAAGTGCTCCTGTCAGGTCCGCAAACCCTGCCAAAAGGCCGACAAGTGCTGAACTGATAATCGTTATTGGCGGGATATACCTTTCAAGAATTGACTGGACCACTCGTGGGTCGCGCCTGAATCCAGGAATAAACATGCCGCCTTTTTCAAGCTGCCCGGAAATCGCTTCAGGCCCCTGTCCGGCCATTTCAATCCAGAATTTTCCAAAAATCACACAAAGGACTACAAGGACAAGCACATACAAAAACCCGTGCAGGATAAGCCCTCCAACACCGACAAAAGTAAGAGTCTGAATGCTTTGCACCATCTGCGAGCCAATCGTTCCAAAAATTGCAAAGCCCTCGCTTGTTGTCTGCACTATAAGTGTTTCAACAAGCCGGAATGGCGCAATAACAATGCTTGCAACAAACTGAACCAGTTTTTCAAGAAAAACACCGACAATGGGCACGGCTGAAAGCCTGCCAGTCAAAAGGCTTGACCACAACTGCACGTTTGCAAACAACGCTGCAGCCAAAATTACCGGAATGTTTGACACGTACAAAAACTTCACCGGAAACCTTGCCTTGTGCCCCGCGCGCCCAACCGCAATCGGGATGTTTATGTGCATGCCTTCTGCAAACACAACAACAAAGAAAACAACAAACGTGAAAACAATCGGCAGGATATTGTTTGTGAAAGCTACAAGAATTCCTTCAAGGGGGATTGTTGCAAAAAACTGCCACAAAAGGCCCGCGCCCGCATTTGCTCCTTCGCCCAAAAACGCAAGCTGTCCTACTACATTCAGCGGGTTAAAAATCCTCCACAAAACTTCCGCAGCAACGCCGCCTGCAATAAACAGGCTGATTCCAGAACCAATGCCATGCTTTGAAACAACCTCATCAAGGTACATAAGCAAAAGAGAACCAACTGCCACCTGCAGCACGACCAGTGCAAACATTCCGGGCTGTGGAATCAAAAGCCCGCTCACGACATAAATCGCCGACTCGACAAAGCACAAAATGATTGCCAAAAGTTTCTGCATGGAAGTAAAGCGCGCTTTTTGCTTTGGGTCAGTCAAGTCAATGCTCAAAATCCCGCCACCGACCAAAAGCTGCAAAATGATTGACGAAAGGACAATCGGCCCGATTCCAACAGTAAGGATTGTCCCGATGTTTGAGGCAAGGATTATCTGCAATTGTGCAAGCTGTCCCGCGTTACTTGCCTCAAGGCCGACAGCGGCAATGTTTCCCATTATGAAAAAAAGAACCAGTGCCAAAACGCTCCACAAAATCCTTTTGTTAAGCGGAGCCTGTGTTTCAGGCTTTTTAACTTCCGGCAACAACCGATAAATCGGGTCAAACAATTCAAAAATTCCCATTATTCTTTCACTTCCGTTATTTCTTCAAGGCCTTCAATCTTTCCGCCCGCTGCCTGGATTTTTTCCTTCGCTTTTTCACTTACAGCCAAGTTTTTCAAATGCATTTTTTTGCCTGCATGCCCTTTTCCAAGGATTTTTGCAATGCCAAGTTTTTTGCCGTCAACAACCAAAAACCCGCCTTGTTCCTCAACAAGTTTTTTTGCAAGCAACCTGTCCATTTTTTCCTCAAAATATTCAAGGTTTACCGCGATTCCTTTTGGCTTTGCCTTGAGTTTTCTAAGCGTTCCGGCAAACATGTAGTACTTGCTGAACTTGTGCTTTTTTGATCCGGCCCTGCCTTTTCCACCGCGCACTCCTGAACCCCTGCGGTTCTTTGTGTCGCCGTTTCCAAACGTGCGGTTTCCGCGCAACTTGTTTTTTTTTCTTTTTGTCCGGTCACTTTTCATTTTAATCACATCATTTTCTCAAGCAGGTTGTTTATTTTTGTCCCGCGATAACCCAAAACCCCGCCGATCTTAAAAGCCCTCTTGATTCCAGGCCTTTCAAAACCCTTCCTTGGGGAGTTAAGCCTGAAAACTTCCTTTATCCCAAATTCCCTGAGCCTTTTTTTCCCGGCAAGCACTTGTGCTGCAAGCTCTTCAATGCCCTTGACTTCCATTTCCTTAAATGTTTCGCCAGTCAGCCTTTTGTCGCCTTCAAGCCTTGCCCTTTTCTGCAAAAGCGAAGCCAGAGTTTTTTCCTCTATTTCGCCAAAAGTCACATAATCTTTTGCGGTCAAAACCATGTTTTTCACTGTTGACTTCTCGTCAATAAGCACAAGCCTGTGCGGCCTGTCAAGCCTCAAAAGCTCCAGAGTCTTTTTTATTTTTGGCGCAACGTTAACCGTTCCCCTTACCCTTACAACCGCCCACATTACCTTCTTCCCCCAAGCTTTGCTGAAATGTCATCCGAATACTTCAGGCTGACTGTCTTGTTCAAGGCATCAATTGCCGCTTTGACAAAGTCAAGCTTGCTTCCGGTGTTTCCAAAAGTCTTGCACCAGACATCGCGTATTCCGACAAATTTCAAAACGTCCTTTATGTTGTCTCCGACAACAAGCCCTGTTCCCTTTGGTGCAGGAATAAGTTCAACCCTTACAGAAGAACTTTTTCCATTAACCTTAAACGGCACTGAATGGTTTTCATTGCAGCCGCATTCCCAGCTGCCACAGCCCTTGTTTATGCGCGTGATTGCAATCTTTGCATTCTTTGCAGCCTTTCTCAAAGCAGGATACCTTTCCTTGTCTTTTCCTGTTGAAAGGCCGATAAACCTGTTCTGGTCTCCAATCAAAACTGTCGCCCTGTAAGAAAAAACGCGGCCGCTTCTTGTAACCCTTGTGGTTTTCTTGAACTCAACCAGCTTTTCCTGCAAATCCGCAAGCAAAAAGTCAACCACTTCAGGCTCCAAAATCTTATATCCTGCGTCAAACAAAACGTCAAGGGAAGCGATTTCCCCGTCCTTTACTTTTCTTCCGACAACTGTTTTTGGAACCCAACTGTTCAGCTCTTTTTCCCTTTTTGACGGGTCACTAATGCCACGCCTGTCCTCTTCTCTTCTTCCTCTTCTTCCCGGTCCTTGTTTTGTCCTATCCATTCACTCCACCACTATTTTGCTGAATTGCCTTAATAACCTTTTCAAAGTGCTCTGTCGCGTCTTTTTTTGCCAAATGCTTTCCTTTAAGCCTTTCCTCTTTTGGGAAAACAACAGCGTCTGCAGGAACAGTAACTCCCGCATCCACAAACCCTTTAAGGGAAGCAAAAACCCTGCTTCCGTGAATTGGCGTCTGCAGGCCAATGTCAAGAATCGCTTCCTTTACATTGTTCTTTTTTGCGCGTGTTCCGCACAAAAACCCTGTAAGGTAAGCTGAAGAAATGTTTGAAGCCCCAAAATCCCATCCGAATTTTTTCAGTTCGCGTGAAACGGCACTGCAAACTGTGCGGTCTCCTTTTGGCTCAAAATTTATCACCTGCACAATCATGCTCTTGTTGGACTTTCTTACGACTATTCTTGGCTTTTTTGACTTGACCATAAAAAGCCTTTTCCGGTAATTTGTCTTTTCCTGCCTTCTTCTCCGAAAGGCAACCTCAAACGTGGAAGTTTTCGTCATTTCTTTGCCCCGCTGACATAACTTTCAAGGTATTTTTTTCCCTTGAAAAAGCCGCCTTTAATCATGCTGTAAGCCTTCCTGTAAGTTACCTTTAGTTCCACTCCAGAATCCCTTATTTCACGGAGTTTTTTTCTTTGCGCGCGCACATTTGCAATCCATCTTCTTTTTGGCTTAATCCTTGCCTTTGCGGTTCCCCTTTTTTTGCCCGGGCCTTTTTTCTTTCTTTTCCCGTGGACTTTTCCGGTTGTCAGGCGGTCCTCTTTTGAGCGCTTGATTACGCCTTGTGCAATCAGGCCCCTAACGTCCTCTTTTGTTATTGCCTCGCCTACTTTTTCAAGTTGTGTTGGGTCAATCCATATCTTGCTTTTCCCGCACTTTAACAGCACTGCTGCAATGACTTTCGCTTTATTCGGCCTCATTGGATCCCCTTGTTCAAAACCTTTAATCCCATTTCCTTTGCCTTAAGAAAAATCTCGCGCCGGTTTTTTTTCCCGACAGTTGCATGAACCCTTACTGCCTTCATTCCCTGGATTGCTGCAACATCTGAAGGATTCCTGACAATGACTTCTTCCATCCCGCTTGGATGCAAAAACCTTATTTCTTTTGGCGTCCTAAAACCGATAACAGGCAAAAACCCGTCCTCTTTTTTCAGGCTGATGTCAATTCCCCGCGGATAGCGCCACTTCTGCCATTTCTTCATGCTTTTTCTCCGAAGCCATTTCTTTCCAAACCTGCCCCTAAAAACCGGCAGTTTGTTTTTTGCAATCCTTGCTTTAACCTTGTCAAGTGCCATTAACTCTTTTGTCTTTACTTTTTTCTCTTTTGGCAAAGCGGCCTTTTTCTCTTTTTTCGCGCTCTTTTCTGTTTTTTCCTTTGGTGCGCTGTGCGCAGCAGAAGTTTTTTCAGAGGGCTTTGCGTGTGGTTTTTCTTCAATTTTTTCCTTCACTTGCCTTTCCTGCTTTTTTTCTTCAGCCTTTTGCCCCGCTTTTGGCAGGGTTTTTGCCAAGTGTTTTGGCTCGCCTTCTTTTCTTACCTGTACCATAAAACATCATTCCCTTTTGGGCTTTGAAACAATATAAATTCCGTCCTGAAAAACCCTTTTGTCCTTTCCCTTGATTTTTGAAACCTGCTCCATGTTTGCAGCAGTCTGCCCGACATGCTCCTTGTTCAATCCCGTGACAGTGATTTCCTTTCCCTTTATCTGCACTACCGAGTCTCCAACTACCCTTGCAAGCCTGTGCTTTTTTGAGCCGCCAACATTTGTAATCTCGATTATTTTTTCCTTTTGCGTAACCGTCATCGGAAAATGTGAATAAACAATTTCCAAACGGTACTCAAAGCCGTCTGACAAACCAAGCACAATGTTCTTCATGTGTGAAACAAATGCGTTGATAAGCGGAATAACCCTTTTTTTCTGTTTTTTTGCGCGCACCTTTATGCCGTTCCCTTCAACAGTAACCTCAAGTTCCCGTGAGTTAAAAGTTTTTGAAACCTGTTTGCCACTGGATTTTACTGTCAGCGTGCCTTTTTCCACGCTTGCCTGCATTCCCTGCGGCAATTCAAAAACTGTTTCAAGTTCCCTGTTCATAAAAACCACTCAGTAAACATACGCCAAAAGCTTTCCCCCGATAAGCTCTCGTTTTGCACTTGCATGCGTCATAACACCCTTTGGGGTCGTGACAATGATCATGCCGACATCCCTTGAAGGCAGATATCTTTTTTCATATTTTTCAAACTCGGTTTTTTTCACAGAATACCTTGGCTTTACCGCCTGGCACTCATTGATTTTTCCGACAAGCACTGCCTTGTACATTCCTTCCCGCCCGTCGTCAACAAACTCGTAAGCGCTTATGTAACCGTTTTCCTTCATTACGCGCAGAATCTCCCCAAGAAGCTTTGAGGCCGGCCTGATTATGCATTCTTTTTTTGCCGCCCTTTCATGGTTCTTGATGTTTATAAGGGCATCCGCTAGAGGGTCTGTCATTGTCATCTTTTTTTCCTCCTAATCATACTTTTTGAACCCGATCTTTAAGGCATTGTCCTTAAAGCATCTCCTGCAAAGGTTAATCCCGTATTTCCTGACCATTCCCTTGTTGTTGTGGCAAATCCTGCACTTGTAAATGTATTTTTTGTCTATCACTCGACTTCCACCCCGTATTTTGACTTCACAAACTCTATTGCCTCTTTTTTGCTTATCCTGTGGTGCGGTGCAATCCTGTGCTTTGCTATTTTTCTTTTCTTCACCCTTGCACCAGGGCGCTCAAGTGTAACCAAAACGTCAAATCCCCTGATTCCAAACTTCGGGTCGTATTTAATGTTCGGCAAGTCAATGTACTCTTTCACTCCAAAGCCAAAGTTTCCTGTCTTGTCAAAATTTCTTTCCTTTAAAGAATTGTCTTTTGCCTTGAATGCCTCCGTCAGGAACTTGTCTGCCATTTTTTTTCTAAGCGTAACCTTTGCCCCAATAGGCAATCCAATCCTGATTCCCCAGGTCGGAGCCCTTACCTTGCACAAAGTCTTGATGGGCTTTGCATCAGTGATTTTTTTCAGAATCATCACTGCTTTTTCAAGCTCTTCGCCCGACTGGCCAACGCCCATGTTGACTGTGACCTTGTCTATGCGGATCTGCTTCATTGCGTTTTCCTTTGTTACTGTTTGTGTAGTGCTCATTCAATTCCACTCTTTTTTGCTGCTTTTCCAAAGTCAACACTTGGGGTTCCTTTGCCTATAACCATTGTGTTTTTTTCGACTGTCAGAATTTCCTTACCGTCAATTTCTATCCCGACAAGTTTTGGCCTGCTTCTTGTACCGTCACTCACTGAAAGAACCGTTCCGGTTTTCCCGATTTTTTTCCCGCCAATCATGTAAACCATGTTTCCTTTTTTGAGTTCAAGCCCGTCAAGGATTTTTTTCTCCGGCAGGGAAATCTTCAGCGAATCGCCTGGCCTGAAAGCCGTTTTCTTTTCCAGAAAAACAAACCCGTCGTCTGTTGTCAGCTGGACAAGCCCTTTTTTCACCGCCTTTTTGAAAAGGATTTTTGAAACTTTTTCAAGCGGGCTTTTGTCTTCCATTTCACTTAATACAAGCCTTCCCTTGTCGTCAAACACCAACCGATATTTTTTCTTTGACTCAACAAGCAAAAGCACATCAAAAAGCCCGACCGGAAACTTTGGCTCTTTTCTTGCAACGCCGTTCACAACTATAGAGCCCATTCCAAGTATTTTTTTTGCCTCAAACAAAGTGCCTGCAATCCCAAGCATTTCCCTTACAACAAAACCAAGCGGGACAGAAAATTCCTTGCTGTGCGGCCCAGGGCTGGTCCGGATTGTCCAGACGTTTTTCTTTCTCTTGATAAAGCGTGCCTTTTCAACGGCAATGCTTTTTTGGGTTTTTGACTCGCCTTTTTGAGACATTACTTTTTCACCTTGCTAACCGTTTCTTTTTTTCCTGTTGGCTCTTTTCCTTTTGATTCTTTTGCAACCGGCTTTTCTGCTTTTTCATCTTTTGCATGCCCTGCTTTGCCGGCTGGCCTTTTCATTCTTTTTTTGTCCTTTGAATAAAGTTCAACCAAAACCAGGTTTGAAGCCTGAAGTGGCACAAAAATTTCCTTGCCGCTTACTTTTTTTCTCATAATTCCTTCAATGAAAACCCGCCTTTTTTTGTGGTTAACCGAAACAATTTTTCCCTCTTTTCCTGCAAACTTTCCACGCATGACCTTTACCTTGTCGTCTTTTCTTGCGTTAATTGCCCTTCTTCCGGTGGATTTTTTGAGTTCTTTACTCAAGTGCACTGCAAGCTCTTTTACCAGTTCATGCATTTTTCTTGAATGAAATGCCTTTCTCTGTTTTTTTGGCTTGCTTGAAACAATCCTTGTCATAAACTTTACACCACTGCTGTTGCAAGGCCCGCGATTTTTGGCCATCTCTCGCCAACTTCGCGTGCAACAACCCCTTTTACTTCTGAAGCCTTTGGCAGGCCCTTTTCGTCGACAAGCACTACTGCATTGTCCTCAAACTTTATCCGCACTCCCTCCAGCCTGCGGTACTCTTTTTTCACCCGGATGATTACCGCCCGCTCAATCTTGCTTCTGATTTCCGGCTTTCCTTTTTTTACGACCACATTCACAAGGTCCGCGATTCCAGCCATGGGCTTTCCGCGGTATCGGGACTTGTAGCCAAAAACGCTGATGATATAAACTTCTTTTGCCCCGCTGTTGTCAGCACAAAAACACGTGCTGTGCTGCGTAAGCGTCCTGACCACATTTGCCTTTATTGCCTTCATTTTTTCTCATTCTCCAAAACTTTTGATACAACAAAACTTTTTGTCTTTGAAAGCTTTCTTGTTTCCTCAATTGTCACAGTGTCACCGACTTTTGCGCTCATGCATTCAGGGTTGTGCGCAGTAATCCTTGATCTCACCTTTCTGTACCTTTCATACTTTGGGACATAATGCGTGATTGTCCGCTCAACTTTCACGGTCTTTAAAGGCTTGTCGCCAACAACCATGCCGGTAAAAACGTTTCCGCGCGACTTCACCGAACCGTGAATAACACACCTTACATCATTGCACTGTGCCATCAATTATGCCTCCAAAAAACCTTTACCCTGTCTTCAGGCCGAAACAAAATTTTCTTGCCGTCAACCAAAACTTTTTCGTCTCCAAGCAAAAACTCAAACACTGCCTCTTTTTTCGGAACCTGTTTCACAACGTTCCCTGCCTCGATAAAAATAATGTTTTTTGTCTCATCCACAACCATGCCGCTCACTTTTTTCTTGTTTTCGTCAGAGCTTTGGGCCACGCCTGCCTTTAAGCCAATCAGCTCGTGCGAAAGTATATTTTTTTTCGTTATCTCAAAATTTTTTCCCTTAAGCATCAATCTGTCCCTCTTTGTATCCTTCCTTGATCAAAATCTCCTTTACTTTTGCCTTGTGTTCTCCCTGAAGCACAATGTCTTTTCCTTTCACGGTTCCGCCGCATGCAAGCTTTTTTTTCATGGTTTTTGCAAGTTCCTTTACTTCCGACTCGCTTTCAACACCCGTTATGATTGTGATATATTTTTTGAACCTTCGCTGGATAACACGGACCTTTATCCGCTCAGCTTCCTTTCCAAGCTGTTCAAAATCAAGAAGCTCTTTTGGAAGCCCGGTTATCTTGTCAATCTCAACCATTTAAGCCTGCTCACCCCGCTTTCCTTTTTTTTCTTTAACGGCTTTTTTCGTTTCTTTTTTCACTTTCTTTTTTTCATGAATAATCGTCAAAATCCTTGCAACATTTCTCCGAAGGTTCTTCATCTTTGAAGGCTTTTCAGACTTTGTGCCTGACGCCGACAAAGACCTTTCCTTTGCAAGCTCTGTCTTTAAGTCAACAAGCTGCGACTCAAGTTCCGGCACTGCCATGCCCCGCATTTCCTCAAGTTTTTTGCTCATTCACTCTTCTCCTTTTTTTCCCTGTGCTTTGGCTCTTCGTGTTTTTTTTCCTTTGAAGCTTCAGCTTTCTCATGCCCTTTGTGCTCTTTTTTTTCGTCTTTGGCGTGTTCCTTTTTCGCGTGGGCTTTCTCGCCCTCTTTCTCTTCCTTTTTTTCGTGCACTTTTTCCTTTGCTTCTTTTTTAGCGTACTCTTTTTCTTCGGCCTCTTTTTTCACGTGAACGTGTTCCTTTTTTTCAGCATCAATATTCGGGGTTTCAATTTCGGTTTTTTCCACAACTGTTTCTTCAACTGCTTTTTCTCCGGCTTCAACCAGTGCTGCTTCAGGTGTTGCCTGCGGCGCTTTCATTGCAGCAATGTGCTCGCGAAGATTAAACTTGTCCGGAAAAACCGTTTCCGGCCTGACGATTTTTACTTTCAAGCCAATTGCGCCAAGCTTTGTGTAAGCCGCGCCTTTTGCAAAATCAACAAGCTCTGTCTGAAAGCCAACCTTTTTCATGTAACCTGCAGAAATTCTCTGCTTTCTTTTCCTGTCCCCTTTTCCTGTAAGCTTTCCCGAAATCAAGAGCTCGACTCCCTGCGCCCCCGCATTCTGGATGTCCTGCACAGTCCTGTACGCAACGCTTCTCCAGCTATAGCCCCGTTCAATCAAAGACCGCATCTTGTTCAATACAGCCATGGCGTCAAGGTCAGGGCGCTCGATTTCCTTTATCTCAAGCTGCGGGTTGTTTATTCCAAACCTTTTCCCGATAGTCTCAGTCAAAAGCCTGATGGTTGCCCCGCTTTTCCCGATTGCAAGCCCGGGCTTTATGACGTTGACAATTATTCTTGTCACAAGAGGCGTCTTGACGATTTCCGCTTTTGTAAAGCCGGCGCGGTTAAGCTCTGTCCTAAGCATGTCTTCAAGCTCAACCATCTTTATCCCCTGCTCGACAAAAGTGCGTTCAATCATGCAGCTGCCTCCAGTGCAATAAGCTCAATATGGGTGGCTTTTCTCCTTCTTCGCTTTCCTGAAATTCTTCCCTGGCTCTGCCCCGAATACCTTCTGAAACCCTCGCTTGCAAAGCAATGGCAAATCAAAAGGCTGTTTGCGTCAAGGCCCTTGTAGTCCGCGTTTGCCCTAAGGTTTGCCAAAATTTTCAAAAAAACTTTTGCCAATCTCACCGGGTACTTTCCTGTTTTTGTAAAACTCTTTGCCTCACCGCGCCTGTGGGCGACTTTTTTTCTGTACTTTCTAAGCGGCAAAAAATCCTTTCGCTCAATGATTCGCTGCAAAAACTTTTCCATCTTGTCCACTTTTTGCCCCTTCATTTCCCTCAAAAGCTCAATTGAGTACTTGAGTGACACAGGGGAATTTTTTGCCATGATGCGCACAGTTTTTTTCGGGTCAAACGAATCCGACTGGTAGTTTTTTTTCGACATGCCATTAACCCCTTGCCGTAATTGCGGTACTTGACTTTGTTGCCCCGATTCCTGCTTTTCCATGAGACAATCTTTTTCTTGTAAGCGCAAACTCGCCAAGCAAATGGCCAAGCATTCTTTCCTTTACTTCAAGGATCTGAAACCCGTTTCCCTTATAGACTTCAACCCTCATGCCGACCATTTTTGGCAAAACCGGAAAATGCCTCACGTGAGTCCTTACAGGCTTTGGTTCTTTCCCGCTTTTCTTTTCTGCATACGCAGTTTCAATATCTTTTAACAAAGTCTTGTCTATGCCGCGCGTAATCGAGCGCTTTATTCGAGAGCCAGCGATTGCGCCAAACTGTAAAAGCTCCATTTCCAAAAGCTCGTTAAGGCTTTTTCCCCTGAATGCAAATTCTTTTCGTGCCATTCATGCTCACCTTCAGTTCTTTTTCTTCCTTCCAGTCCTCTTTGAAGCAATCGCACCGACCTTTCTTCCTGGCGGCGCATGCCTTGAAGTTGACTTGGATTTTCCAGGATGATGCTGTGCTCCGCCAAACGGGTGGTCAACGGCGTTCATTGCAACTCCCCTGACAATCGGCCAGAACTTTTTCTTTGCCTTCATCAAGTGATGCTTTGTGCCTGCCTTAACCAGCGGCTTTTCAATCCGGCCTCCGCCGGCTGCAAGCCCAATCGTTGCCCTGCATCTTTCACTGACAGTCACGGTTTTTCCGGACCTTGCCTTAAGCAAAACATTTCCTTTTTCTTTACTCAAAATAAGCGCAAAAGTCCCTGACGCGCGCGCGATTTTCCCGCCATCACCTGGCACAAGCTCGATGTTAAACACCGGAGCGCCCTCCGTGACATCGCTTAGCGGCAAAATGTTTCCAATCTCAATTGAGGAATTTTTCCCGACTTCAATTCTCTGGCCTTCAAGCAATCCCTCGCTTGCAACAACAAACGCTTTTCTCTTGTCTTCAAGAACAATTTCCGCAACAACACCTGACTTTGTCGGGTCGTGATTCAGGCTAAGCACTTCAGCGAAAAATTTCTGTCCCTCGTTTTCGCGCGTGAATTGAGGGTAAGAAATCCTTCCAACCGCGTTAGGGTTTGCAGTAAAAGTCGGCGAGCCCTTTCCGCGTCTTTGCTGTATAAGCCGTTTTCCCATTACAATACACCAAGTTTTGTGGCAATTTCCCCTGCCTTAAATTCCTTTGAAATCTTTACAAACGCTTTTTTTCTGGACTTTGAGTCAATGACAATGTTTACCTTGTCAACCTTTACCCCGTACAAGTCCTCAACCGCTTTTTTTACCTGCACCTTGTTTGCCTTTTTGTTCACAACAAACACAAGCTTGTTTTCCGACTCAATCAAGTTGATGCTTTTTTCCGTAATCAACGGATGAATTACAAAATCATAACCCTTGAGCGCAGCGTGCTTGTCAATCGGCAAAGGAGCGCGTGTCTTTACTGCTTTTTCTTTTTCTTCTTTTACTGCTGTCTTTTTTGCCTCTGTCTTTTTTTCCGAGACTTCTTTTTTTCCCTGCTCAGCTTTAACAGGCTTTTTCTCGTCAGCCTTTTTAGCATTAGTTTTTTTTGCCTGGGCCTGTTCTTTTTTCGCTGTCTTTTTTTCCTGTTTTTTGCCAGTCATTTCCTTTCACCAAGTTCTTTTATTGCGCCCTCGCTGTAAACAGTCAGTCTTCCCGGGACAGTTCCCGGTGCCAAAAGTTCTGCATTAATGGTGCTTGCTTTTACGACTTCAACGCCTTCAAGGTTTCTTGCAGCCCTGAAAAATTTATCCGAGCCCTTTACAACAAACAAAACGCTTTTTGATTTTTGGTACCTTCTGCCCCTCTGCCGTCCTGCGCCAGCGCGAAGAGTCCTTGAATCCTTTGCGCGCTCAACGTCAGCCCAGACTTTTAGGGCTTTTAATGCCTCGACGACTTTTTTTGTCTTGTCGAGTGCTTCAAGCCTGTCTTCAACAACAATTGGAAGTTTCATGTCCCCTATCCTGTGGCCCCTGTTTTTTACAAGTTTCAAGTCCGCAGTTGCTGCAATCGCCGAATTGGTTGCCTTTCTTTTCTCTTTTTTGTTGATGTATTCAACCGGGTCCATTTCCGGCTTTGGCGGGTGCGCTGTAGGCCCTTTAACTGCCCATGAAACAAGTGCAACGTTTCCACCAGACAAAAACCTTTTGTTTTTCAGCCTTGGAAGCCTTGAGCGCTCCGTGTTGATAATCCTGTGCTGTGCAGGCTTTCCCCTTGCACCAATATAAACAGCAGTGTAATCGCGTCCGGCGCCTTTTTTTGTTCCCTTTCTCTGAATGCGCGCAGACTGGATAGACAAAACAGCCCTTTTGATCAAAGCCATGTTGATGTCCGATTCAAAAACTTTCGGCAATTCGATTTCCTTCATTGCGACGCCGTTCAAACCCAAAACGCTTGCCTTCATAAACTTCACTTTGCCTTTTGCCCCGCAGTTGCTGCTGCAATTTCTTCTTCTACACTCTTGTGTTCTTTTTTCTCTTCTTTTTGCATTAAAACTTTTGTTGCCTTGAAATCGTCGACTTCGCCGACTGCCTTTTTTGCTTTCTGCGAAGCGCCGATCACAACAATTCCTGACAAGTTATACATGTCGCGGTTTTTCCTCAATCCATGCCTCAAAGAAATCGCCCTTTTTGGAGGCCCTGGAAGGCTTCCAGAAATAAGCAAAAAATTGTTCTTGACCGGGCCGTAGTGTTTGAAAGTCCCGTCAGCGCTGAGTTTGTGCGAGTCATTTCCAAGCATAAGCACGCGTTTGTTTAGTTCTGTTCTAGTCTGGTAACCCATTTGTCCTGCCCGTGCAACAGTCCACATGACTGTGCTTGGATTCCATGGGCCAATGCTTCCAACAACCCTGTGCTTTTTTGCCTTTGGCCTGTGGTGCTTTACGCCAAACCTTTTGATGACCCCGACAAATCCCTTGCCGGTGTCAACTGCGCGCACGTCAACAAAATCCTTTTCCTTAAACAAGTCGCCTGCCAAAACTTCCTTGCCAAGTTTTTCTTTTGCAAACGCCATTTTTTGCTCAACTGTCCCGCTCAAAAAAATTTCGAACAGGTCAGGCCTTTTTCTTCCAATCACAGTCATTGAAGGCTGTGTCTGTGCAAGCAACCGGATATCTGTAATTTCTTCTTTGTGCGAGTCAAGCCATTCAACCGTGTTTTTTGGTTCCCGGTCCTTTTTCTTTTTTGAATGGGTTTGCTTAAAAGTAGCGATTTTTTTTCTCAAAAATTTGTCCGGTTTGTCTGCCAAAACATCTGAAAGGGCTTCAAGGTGCCTTGCGTTTTTTGTATAAGCGCGAATGCCAAAAATCTTCACCGGCGGGACTTCCAAAATGGTTGCCGGGACAACTATTTCCTGGCCAACAGTCACCGATTTTGGGTGCTCGTTTTTTCCAGCCAACTGCACCATGCCGACCTTAAAGCCAACAAAGTTCATTGGTTTTGCGGTTTTTTCTTCAGTCTTTGCAAAAGTCGTAAAAGTAGCCAATTCTCGTTTAGCGCGCTTTCGTGGATAGAAAGCAATCGATCCAGATCTAGGTTTATGTTTTTTGCCCATTCAAGACACTGTGGGGGAAATCACACTGTAGGTGCAAAATGCACGCAAAAGGCATTTAAAGCCAAAATCCGCTGCATTTATATCTCCTGAAGATTCACAGGGGATACAGTGTACACAAAATATACCTAATACTGATAAAGAATGTATATAAAGGTTTTTATCGGCAAAGCTTTGCCTGCAAAGTCTAATCTGCCTTCAAATTAGGAATCTTGCCTATAATGTATTTCTTTTCAGGTTTTTATTTTTTTCTTGCCGTATAAGTAGCCAGCTATTAGTGCACCTAAACCAATACCAGACGAGATTAGAAGGGTAAAGTCATTATTGAAAGCAAATAAACTAAATGCGCTTAAGATAAAAGTTAATCCAAACAAACCCTTTCCGATAATTGTTTTCCAGAACGTAAAACAATAACCTGCAAGAAAATCCATTATAATCAGTATGCCCAATATTAACAGGGAAATAGGGATTGCGGCTACTATGCACTGGCTATCAAAGCAAGAAGCGTAAAGTGAATTGTTAATTGTAACTAATGCCGAGCTTATAACAACAAGCCATAAATAGAAAGCCCATGTGGGGATTTTTTTCTGTTCTATTTTTTGAGCGTACCAGTCAAAAGGATTCATTTTAACTGGATAGACTACAGTTTTTCCCATTTATAATTCTTTTAGGGTATCAGCAAACCCTTTTTATATATAAGTTGAATTTTTATATTTGTTAAAAAAATTAACCAAGGGGTTTGGTTAAACCCCCAAGGTGCTTATTTATATTTTCAAATTGAATGCTTTTAAAAAACCCTTAAAGCTGAATTTGTATGCTTTTTTAGCTTTGAGTTTTTTCTTAATGATTTTTTTAGCCATTTTTGTTTCACCTCGGTTAGGGTTCTTCTTTTTGAAAGAAGCGTAAAGTCATTGCCTGCGCACGACCACTACTTGGGTTTTTGAAACCCATGCCTGCTTTGCCTGTGGAGAGTCTCCTGCGTTCCAGAAAATAAGCAAAATGAGCAGGATGATTACGAGTGCAAAAATTATTCCAAGCACGTTTTCTGAAAGCAATGCAAACGCGGTTGCAGCAATGCCTCCAATCCCGTCTTGGGTGTCTACAGGTACCTGTACCTGTGTCAAAGGAGTCTTGTTCTCAAACACAATCTGCCTGTTCAAAAGGCTGTCGCCTTCAACGGACAGGATTGCATTGAAAACCGGCAACACTGTGTTTCCGTTTACCGGCAAAACAATCTGCCTTTTCTGGTGCGGTGCAAGTGTCACCTGCACAGTCTGTGACTGCACGCCTTCCGGAAGGTTTTTCAGGCCAACAAAAACAGTCTTTTCTGAGTCAGACTTGTTGTCCAAAACAACCCATGCGTCTGCCATTCCGTCAATCAATGAAACGGTTGCAGAATAGCTTGAAATTTGCACATTTTTCTCTTCCATGAATGGGGGGATTATCGGGGGAACCGGTTCCTCTTCTTTTGGAAAGTCAAGCTTTGCGTATTTCTGTGAAACTAGCTTTGCTCCGCTGAAAAGATTAAAGTAAACGATTTCGCCGTCTTTTGCAAAGTTCACTGAAACTGCAAGCCTTTCGTTTGTAAACGGCTTTACTTCAATAAATGTCCTGTTCAAGAGTGCAACTGAAGGCTCTGCCTTAATGCTTGCAATCTTTGAATTGGGGTTTTTTACATTCAAATAAATGAACCCCGCGCCTGTGGCATCAATTTCCTTTTCAACCATAAGTTCAGGCAAAACTTCAGGGGCCTTTTCAACCGGCTTTACCATAAAATAAAACTCGTGCTCCAAAAAGCACCTTTCGCCGTTCTCAAAATGCCCAGTGACAAAAATGCTTTCCTGTGCGGTTTTTTGTTCTTCGAACACTCCGCCTGTTACAGTTGCTCCGACTCTTCCTGAGTCAAAAGCAAAAATTTTGTTGTCAACAATTTTTCCTGTTGCTGAAAACAAATTATTTTTTTCAACTGACACCAGGTCAATGAAAAAATCTTCGTGAGCGTTATTTTTTATCCTAAAATCAATTTCTTTTTCCACTGAAGGAACAAGTGAAAAACTTTCGTCTGTAAATGAAACTGCGCTGCAAAAAGAACTCTGTGCAACAGAGCCAACGCTAAACAAGACCAAAAATATGCCGATGCAAATGATAGATAGTGCTGTTTTGACAGTCATATACTAATTTGCAGCAAAAGAACTATTTAAATGTTCCTTTTTAACGGGAATTAGTGAATTTAGACCTTGTTTTGCTGTTTTGCATCACCAAAACGACGATTAAACCCACTAAAAGCACTAGTAGGGGGCTTGTTTCCGGGACGCTTACTTCCTGTTGTGGCTCAATTATGGTGATATATTTTTGGACGCGGTTGTTTCCAACAAAGACTTCGTTTATGTCAACATCAGAATACGGCACAACATAGCCTTCCACGATGTATGTCCCTGCCTCCTCGATGCTTATGTCTATCCCGTCGTCAGGCCATGGAATGAAAAACGATGCTCCTTGAGTTGTCCAGAAATAATAAGTAAATGGCGTTGGCCCCCCAAAAGTAAAAATAGTTCCTTGGGGTGTGTTTTGTAGGTTGTTTGGCTCAATTATCAACTCGTTTGAATCAATCACTGTTCCGTCCAGCCGTTTGAAGGAGTAAGTGAAATTAATGTCAGGTGTGACCGCTGGGTCGGGCGTAAAAATCGGTGCATGAATGTTATAGTCTGCAACTATATCCATGTCACTTCCTTTTACATACACGTCCTTGTCAGTCTTTAGGATTACTTCATAAAGGTCACCTAAAATAAATGTCCTTGGAACGCTTTTTATCGGGGCGGAACAGGAATAAAGGTTGTTTCCTGAACCATCATCAGCTGTCACATCAAGAATTGCTTGCCCAAGTTCAAAAAGGGCAGTCGACTTAAGGGTTAGCCTATCAGTGCCAGGTGAAAAACTTGAATTCACATAACCTGGGGGGCCTGAAACTACTGCAGTTGTAATGCTGCAAGGAATCATCCCGTCAAGAGTGCACGTAATTGTTGTAAGGGTCTTATATTCAAGAACTATCGGGTCTTTTGAAAGCACGCAGGTTGCTGCCTGTGCCCCAAGGGCAAAAACCAAAAAAAACAAGGCAATTGCAGTTATGTAAAAAAAAGCTCTTTTTTTCATAAAAACCATAAAACTACGCATTTTCCGCTATTTATTCTTATTTATCCTTTTTTTCCAGTTACCCCTTTATGTTTCCAACCGGCCTTAGCGCGCACACTTTTTTGCTTATTCCAGCCAAATGCATTGTTTCCACGACCTCGCTTATGTCCTTGTAGGCAAACCCTGCTTCTTCGGCCAGACCTTCAAAAGACGCTGCCTTGACATAGATTCCGGCTTTCTCCATTCTTTCCTGGAGCTCTTTTCCTTTGACCTTTTTTTTTGCCGCCGTCCGGCTCATTGTCCTTCCGCTTCCATGCATGGTGCTCCCAAAAGTCTCCTCCATTGCCCTCTTTGTTCCAGCGCACAAATACGAGCCTGTTTCCATGCTTCCGCCAACAATCACCGGCTGGCCGACTTTGCTGTAAACGCCCCAGAGTTCCTCGTGGCCGGGTTCAAAAGACCTTGTTGCACCCTTTCTGTGCACAACCACTTTCTCGGTTTTCTTCCCGGTAAAATGCTTTTCCACTTTTGCAATGTTGTGCGCAACGTCATAGACAATTCCCATTTCAAGTGATTCAGGGGTTTTCCCAAACACTTGTGAAAAACTTTTCCTTATCTGGTGGCTGATTACCTGCCTGTTGCAAAACGCGCTGTTTGCGGCACACGCCATCGCAGAATAATATTTTTTACCTTCATCGCTTTCAAACGGCGCGCACGCAAGCTGCCTGTCATTGACTTTTATCCCGTATTTTTTCATTGCGCCCTCAAACAACACAAGGTAATCTGTTGCAACCTGGTGGCCAAATCCGCGCGAGCCACAATGCACCATCACGACCACCTGCCCTTCAGATTCTATACCAAGCGCCTTGGCAGTTTTTTCATCGTCTATTTTTTGCACGACCTGCACTTCAAGGTAATGGTTTCCGCTTCCAAGCGTTCCAAGCTGGTTCAAGCCGCGCTCAAATGCCTTTGCACTCACGTGTTTTGGGTCAGCACCCTCAATGTGTCCGTGTTCCTCTATTGCCTTTTCATCTCCCTTCCAGCCGTAACCATTCTCAACGCACCATTTTACTCCATCAATCATCATTTCCGAAAAAGAGCTTTTGTTCAGTTTGACAAGGCCTTTGCCGCCAACGCCGACAGGCACGTTTCTGTAAAGCGTGTCCACAAGCTCTTTGAGTTTTGGCCGCACGTCCTTTTCGGAAAGATTGGTTTTGATAAGGCGCATGCCGCAGTTGATATCGAAACCAATCATGCCGGGGGAAATTATCCCTTCCTTTAAATCAAAAGCTGCAACGCCACCGACTGGCGCACCGTTAAGGGAAAACAAAACACCTCTTTTGTGCTTGAGTTTTTAACCCCAGTGCGCGTCAGGCATTGCAATCGCATATCGTTTAATTCCAGGCATGCACGCAACGTTTGTTATCTGCTCAAAAACACCTTCGTCCATTTCGGAAAAAAGTTTTTTTGAGGCATAAACCCGTGCAGGCACATTCATTCCAGTTTTTTCACTTGTAGGAACTTCCCATACATAGTCTGAAACCTTGTTTGTTTTCATTTTTGCCACTTTTGTTTTCACCTCCTTGCTGTAGAATTAAACTAAATATCAGGCACAACCCTTGCAATAAATCTTCCCTTTTCCTTTTTTATGTAGAACATGTGCTTGGTTATCGCTTTCACGTCAGTTCTAAGAATCTTTCTCTTTTGCGCAGAGTTTTTTGGTTCTCCAAAAATCTCGGCGTTTAACAAATACTTTTTTTGTTTTTTAATTTTGACTCTAAATTGCCCAAAAACAAGTCTTTTGGCGTCAGTCAAAAACACCAGCTCTGAAAGCCAGTCATAAAGCAGGCCTTCAAGCGACTCATTTTCAAGCTTTACTTCAAGCCTCTTTTTTTGCTGGGTTTTTTTGGTGTCAGCTATTATCTCAAACAACGCCAAAGCACAGTTTTCAAACAGCTCTTTTTCGGTTTTCCCAAATGCCTCAAACGCCACATCAGCAATCGCTACGTCTTCCAAAAAACGGAATTTCATAAAAATCATTTTCTCAAAAAGGTTTAAATACAAGAAAAGGGCTCTTCATTCCATGGATTTCAAAATTGACACGCTTTTACCAATGGCAGTTGTTGCTGTCGTGGTAAGCCTTCTTGTGTTTTTTTTGATGGGTGTATTTGTCAAAGTGCCTGCTGTGCAGGACCCATATCAGCAGCAATATGGCGGAACCCAAAACATAACTGTCCAAGGCGACCAAGCCCTTTCAGGAACAGTTATCTTAAGCGACACGCTTAACAGCGTCACAAACGGCGAAGTACAAGGCGCAGTTGCTCTTCCTGCTTCATCTTCCTGTGAAGTCACGGTCACAGGCTGTTGCGGGGCTTTTTCCGGAGTGGTTGATTTAACAAGCCCAAAAATTTTCCTTTCAGTTGGCCCGACACTCAGCGTCGCAGAAGACCTCGGGCTTGAGCCGACAGCAGAAGCTGATTCTTTCAAGCACTGCGCGTCAAAAACCGGCAGCCTTGCAGGCGGAAAAACCTACAACGCCCGCATGGTCTGCGCAGGCAAACACAACGTCGGAACCTATTACCCGCTTGCGGCATACAACCTCTCGGTTGCATACGCGTGCAGCGGAAACTGAAATCCTTGCTTGCTTGGAAAACATTTTTATGAAATTTACAAAATGGTTCTGGATTTCTGGAGGGATAATGGCAATATTATTCTTTTTGCCTACATTACTTTCAAGCCTGCTAGTTGATGCTGGAACTATTTTTGGGTTTCCACTTGTATTCTACGGCTTCGGGGGTTATTGTGCTGGTCCATGCCCTGTATTTTTTTCTGAGTTTAACTTGGTAATTGACGTTTTGGTTTTAATAGGAGTTCCTTTTCTTGTAAATTTTCTAGCGCTGAAAAAACAATTAAAATCAGAAAAACAATAAAGTGGCCAATTATTGGATGCATTCATTCCTTGAACTCTATTTCCACGTGCACGTTTTCGGGGATTTCAACGCGCATTATCCTTCTTAGCGTGCGTTCGTCGTTTTCGATGTCAATCAGCCGTTTGTGGATTTTCATTTTCCACTTTTCATAGGTTTCTGTTCCGCCGCCACAGGGGGCTTTTCGGGTCGGGACAACCATTATTTTTGTCGGAAGCGGGATTTTTCCGGAATGGCGCACGCCTGTCCGGTCGGCTACTTCAAGCACTTGCCTGCATATTTCCTCAAGCCTTTCATAGTCGGGGCTTGACAACTTTATCCTTGCCTTGTGCATTTCCTTCACCGAAAAAAACTAATTAAAAGGAATTTTTGGAAGTAATAAAAGCATTACTTCCGTGGGGTAACGCTCAGGATTATTCCTGCCGCAACAGTCTGCCCCATGTCCCTTATTGCAAACCTTCCAAGTTGCGGGAATTTCTTGAATTCCTCTACAACTACAGGCTTGAGCGGGGTAATCTTGACTATTGCTGCATCACCAGTCTTCAAAAACTTCGGGTTTTCCTCTTTGACTGCACCAGTCTTTGGGTCAAGCAATTTCTGGATCTCTGTAATCGTGCAGCTAAGCTGTGCTGTGTGCATGTGGAAAACAGGAGTGTATCCGACTGGGATTGCTGTTGGGTGGTTCAACACAACAATCTGTGCAATGAAATCTTTTGCAACAGTTGGCGGGTTGTTCACGTGCCCTGCAACGTCTCCGCGTGCAATGTCTTCTTTGTTTAATCCCCTGATGTTGAATCCGACGTTGTCGCCTGGGCGTGCCTCAACGAGTTTTTCGTGATGTGCTTCAACGGTTTTTACTTCGCCGGTTTTTCCAGAAGGCTCAAAAATCAATTTGTCGCCTGTTTTAAGTATTCCTGTTTCAACGCGTCCAACCGGAACGCATCCAACGCCTTTAATGTTGTAAACATCCTGGATTGGAAGCCTTAACGGCTTGTCGATTGGCGGTTCTGGCGGGACAATCATGTCCAAAGCGTCAATGAGTGTCGGACCGTTGTACCATTTCATGTTTTCTGATTTCTTTACAACGTTGTCGCCAACCCATCCGCTGATTGGGATAAACTTTACAAGGTCTTCTTTGTAACCGATTCCTTTGATTAGCTTGAGGACTTCGCTTTTCACTTCGTTAAATCTTGCTTCTTCGTATTTTACTTCGTCCATTTTGTTGATGCCGATAATCAGGTTCTTTATTCCCATAACCTGTGCCAAAAAAGCGTGCTCTTTTGTCTGGGTCTGGATTCCTTCTTTTGCCGCAACAACAAGCACCGCAGCGTCTGCCTGGCTAGTGCCTGTAATCATGTTTTTGACAAAGTCCCTGTGCCCAGGAGCGTCAATTATTGTGAAAACATTTTTCTTTGCGTCAAATTTCCTGTAAGAAACGTCAATTGTTACTCCTCTTTCCCTTTCTTCTTTGAGGTTGTCCATGACATATGCAAAAGCAAAAGTTCCCTTTCCGCGGGATTCAGCTTCTTCTTTGAGCTTTCTGTATTCCTGTTCCGGAAGCGACCCGCTGTCGTAAAGCAGTCTTCCGACAAGTGTTGACTTACCGTGGTCAACATGCCCGATGAAAACCAGGTTAACGTGTGGTTTGTTTGCAGCCATTAAAATTCTCCTCCAATTATGAAATAAACACAAAATATTCAATTATTTGGCAAATTCAGACAAATTTGCCCTAGTTTTAAGAATATATTAGGGGGTAAAAAAGATTTATAAAGCCTTCTTTGGGCAAGAGCGGCTTTTTGGGCATTTTTAGGCCAGTTTTGGCTATTTTTAGTCATGGCCTTCTCGCAAGTCTTGCCTTCTTTTTGCTCTTTTGAATTTTTTGCCTCACTCGTCTTTTTGCACGCCGGTATGAATAGCCCTCCCTTAACTCTTGTAACGTAAAGCCTCTTCGGTACATTTGTTGCTTTCTCAAATCCCCTGCAGTTAAATGCCTCATCTTTTTTACTTGCGGGAATAGTTTTTTCACTTTTATAATAACTTTTTCTTCTAGTTGTTCAGCAATACCTTTTTCTCCAAGAATATCCGTGAAATCTTGGCTTTCCTGCATGCCGTTTTCAAAGTATTGAGGGTCTGTTGGGTGAAAAGGGTAATATTTTTCCCATTGCGCCAGCTTTTTATACACTGTTATACCCATAAAACCAATTTTGGTGCCATTGGAAAGTCTGTGGCGCCATATTGCGTCTCTTAATTCTTTGGTTGAAACAAAGGTTCCAGATCTTGTACTGCCCTCTCCAACAAAAAATTCCACTCTTAAATAAAATGAGGGTTTTTCCCCGACAAGTTGGTATTGAATCCTGATGCCAGGCACAAGCGGCTTTTGCATAAAAGTAGATGCTTGTGGTTCAATTTAATTGTTTCATTCAAGGAAGTGTGATGCCGGCTTTGGCTCTGGGTCAAGGCCTTTTCTTTTCCTGATTTCCGCAATTGTTGATTTTTGCAGTTCGCGCGGCAACGGCTCGTATCCTGCATATTCTGCTGTCCAGATTGCGCGGCCTTCTGTTGCTCCGCGGATGTCTGCACTAAAACCAATCAGTTCTTTCACGGGTGCTTTTGCAACAATTATCGTTGAGTCACCTTCATGTCGCATCTCGCTGATTTGTGTCCTTCTTGTCCCAAGCTCTCTTGAAACCGCGCCCATGAAGCTTTCCGGGACAGTGATTGCAAGAGTCTGTTTTGGCTCAAGCAAAATAGGGTCAGCGCTCAAAATGCATGCATAAATTCCGCGTGAAACAGCCGGCAAAACCTGTGCCGGGCCGCGGTGGATTGAGTCCTCGTGAAGCGTCGCATCTTCAAGTTTTATTGAGAGGCCAAAGCATTTTTCTTTTGCAATCGGGCCCTCATTCATTGCGTCAATAAATCCTTGTTGAACCAATTCCTTAATTTCATGTAGGGCAGTTATTCCGCGCGTTGCGTCAATAAGCACGCTGTGGTTGTGGATATACCAGACTTTTTTGGAAACGTCGTTGGAAAACCCGCATTCCTGCAGCTTGAGCACAATCTCCTTGTCCTTTGGCCTGATTTTTCCCTTGAGGCCCATGTCAATCATTTTTTCAAGAATCTCTTTTGGAATCAGCTGCACGGATATCTTGAACTTGTTGTGCTTGTTTGGACTCTTGCTTTCAAGGATTGGCGAAGACTTTGTGACTGTTTCATGGTACACAACTATCGGCGGGGAAGTCTCGATTGGAATCTTGTGTCGCTGCGTTATCCTGTACTGGTTTACTTCCAGGTGCAGTTCTCCCATTCCGCTGATCAGGTGCTCGCCTGTTTCCGGGTTGATGCTTGCCTGCAGGTTCGGGTCCTCTTTTGTCAGCTGCTTGATGACCTCAATCAGTTTTGGCAGGTCCTTTGTGTTTTTTGCCTCGATTGACATCGTGATAACCGGCTCCATTTTTGACTTGAACGATTCAAACTCTGCCATTTCGTCTGTTCCAAGAGTCATTCCTGAATAGATTTCTTTTGCGCCAACGATTGCCGCAATGTTTCCTGAAGGAACCTCTGTCACCTGCACAAAGTCCGGGCCCATGTAGATTCCGACTTTTTGCACGTTTATTTCCCTGTCTGCCTTGATTAGCTTGAGTTTTGAGCCTGTCCTGATTGTGCCCGAATAAATCCTTCCGGTTGCAATGTCTCCTGCGTGCGGGTCAACCGTGACATCTGTCACCATCATTGCGACAGGCTTAGACTTGTCGCAAAAAAGCATTCCTTTTCCAACCTCGCTTTCAATGTCGCCGTGCCAGATTACTTTTGCCCTGTAGCCCTGTGCCGTCACCGGGCTTGGAAGATGCTTTAAGACCATTTCAAGAATCGCGGAATAAAGAGGGGATTTTTTTGAAAGCTCTTTTTGGTTTTCGTTTTTGCAAAAATCGTAAACTTCCTTAAAGCCGACTCCGGTTTTTTTTATCGAGTCAACATTTACCGCCCACTTGTGGTAACCAGAGCCAAACGCAACAGAGCCGTCCTGTACCTTGACAGTCCATTCGTCCTCTTTTCCTGGCGGGGCATTTCGCTTGATCAGATTGTTTACCTGCGCGATTACTTTTACAAATCGTTCCTGCATTTGTTCCTGCGTTACTTTCAGTTCGTTGACAAGCCTGTCAACCTTGTTCAAAAAAAGAACCGGCCTGACGTACTCTTTCAACGCCTGCCTTAGAACTGTTTCGGTCTGCGGCATTACGCCTTCAACTGCGTCAACAACAAGTATTACTCCGTCAACCGCCCTCATTGCGCGCAAGACTTCTCCTCCAAAGTCAACGTGTCCTGGAGTGTCAATGATGTTTATAAGGTATTCCTGTCCTTCAAAAGTCTGTACAATTGAAATGTTTGCCGCATTGATTGTGATTCCGCGTGCCTGTTCCTGGTCTTCAAAATCCATGACCAGTTGCCTTCCGGCAAGCTCTTCACTCATCAGCCCTGAAGCTGCAACCAAACTGTCTGTCATCGTTGTGTTGTGGATAAACATTCCTTCCGCAACAAAATTGTGGTTGTCTGGAATTGTAAAATCGTAAACAATGTCTGCAAATGATTCTTTGATTTCTTTAACCTGAATAAATGCAAGTTCTTTTGTGTTTATTTTTTGCAAAACACTTGTATCAATTCCTTTTTCTGCCATTTTTTGTGTCAAAGAATAAAAAGTTTTGGTAGTAGGCTTGTAGTTGTTTTTTTCATACTTATAATAATGGTGCGAAATCGCGCTCATTGAAACATTTTTCCGAAGAGTTTCAAAAGCCGCCTGGTTAATCGGCACCAAGTCAAGCGTTTGGCTGCCTGTTGCAGATTCTGCCAATTTCACTGCTTTTTCGTGTTTTTCAATCAACCCAAAACCAATGTCTCGCACAAAATTTCCAACTGAAAATCCGGTTATATACAAAGTGTCCTGGGTAATTGTTGACATGCACCCAAAGCGGAGAAGTAGCAACTGCAGCCCTATAAGCATTTTCTGGCTTACCGAAGTGATTGAAACCGCACTTCTTGCCCTCTCTACTGTCCCGTCACAATCAAAATACCCACGTAGGAAAGCAGCCACATTTTTTGAATCAGAGGCCTGCAAAAAATCATTCACAATTATCTTGTGGGATTTCTTGCCTGTCGGGTAAATAAATAACGCATCCATGACTGCCAAAAGCGTCTTGCTTCCTGCACTGACTTCTGGTGTCCGATAACCATAATTCCTATTCGTAGTCTTAATTCCAAGTTCCATGCAAATTGTTCTGAATTTTTCTCCAAGAACTGGCTTTCCAACAACCAGCTTGTCTGCGCTTCCATCTCCAAACAGCAATCCGACCAGATAATAAAAATTTTCAAAATTTTGCGGGAGTTTCATTGCTTTTGCGTTTTTGCTTCTTTTTCCGCCTTGCCGGAAAAAAACAAGTTCAATTTCGTCATACAGTGCACTTGGCGGGATGGAAAGAGAGTCTGCAACCGATAGCAAAAATTTTGTTTTATGCCTGCAGTGTTTCATGTTTTCTTTTAAAGCAGGTTTGGAAATATTTGATTTAATCGCAATTTGTTTTAAGTGCTCCGCATTTCTAATTTTGTCATTAAGTGCCTGTGATACTCTTGCATAAATCGGCTTTTCAGAAATTCTTTTCAATATCTCGCTTTTTGTGTCCATTAATGCTTCTGTTTTTAGTTCTCTTGGGCAGACAATGTTGTCCCCTTCCTGAATGTCTGAAGCTGCCTTGTCTAAAAAGTCAATTCCATTGAATGTTACAAACTTGTGTTCTGGCGTTGTTTCAATTGTGAGGCCATTTCGAAGCTTGACCTTGAGTGTTTTTCCGCCTTTTAACTTCCAGGCATACTGGACTGATTTTTTTTCAATCTGCCCGGTTTTTTTATTCAGTGAAAAAATAACATAGTTTTTGTCTGAGACGTCAAAAACAGTTTCATTCAGGGTTTCCTTTACAACTGGAGAGCCTATTTTGAGCTCTTCAAACAATTCGTCTGCGCGTTTGTTGACCCCATTTGAGAGCTGGAGTTGGCTTTCTCCGGTTACGCATTTCCCGTGGTCAATGTGTGCGACAATCCCGATGTTTCTGATGTTTTTCTGGTTGTTCATCAGCTTTTCAGCTGCTTTTGCAACATCTTCTTTTCGGGCCATTCAAATTCACCAAACCAAAAAAATCCCATACAAAAGTCAAAAAATAACTAAAATAGCGTCAAATTCTTCAAAAAAATCCCATTGAGAGCCAGTTTTTAGATATAATAGCTTAGGAACGGTTTAAAAAAACTGCTGGTGCTGGTTAAAGTTTGCAAGGCCACTATTCCAAATATTCAAGCTTTTTTAGCGATTGTGCAGAAATAAATCTGCAAATTTTTGCACTGAATTTTGGACACTTTTTGTTCAATGAAATAAGTTGTAACTCACTTTTTTTCAAAAAAGTCAAAAATGTGAGTTGCTCCGATATTGGCTGGATCGAAGAGATTCAACTGCCATTTTAACCTAAATTGAGTTGACAGTCATTTTCAAAATTAAATGCATAGGGCAATCCAATTAATTCCCGCGGTATGCTCTGGCTTACATCAAGATTCATGCCTTCTCCGTTGCCGGTTCCTCCGCCAAGAACCGGTGAGTTGGCTGGGTCGGTCCAGTCTTGTCTGCTGGCATCCCATGCATTGATGCCTGTAATAGTACAGGAACCTAACCATTCATTGGCTGGGCTTTGTGTCATTAACGGGGTAATGGTTAAAAAATTCCAGCCCTGCCGGATTCTGTTTAGACTTATGTCGTATTGTTCTGGGCTTTGGTTGCTTCGGAATACTTTGTGAAGCGTCGTTCGTGCAACACAGTCAGAAAAGGAATACAGCATGAATGCACCGGTTTCTTCAGAAATGTATCTGAATTTTTGTTCACGATCAACTGGTAAAGCAGTTTCCATTTGTATTCGTTGCTCACCCGAAACTTCGTAATTAATGGTGGAGCCTGTCACTGAAACAGCCCCGTAATTGTTTACGGTGGGAGAAAAAAACAGCAGACCGTAATGTGAGAAATCACAGGATGCGTTATCCTGAGAATAGCCTGTTCCCCACGGAACCATGTTCCAGCCCGTCTTTATTTCCATTGTTACCAACTTGGTTTCGGTATCGTATTGTTTTGACCCATACAAAAGAATTTCCGCGTTTAATGTCAATGAAGCCCAAAGGAAAAAAACAATCAATAGCAGCGTTTGGAGTCGGTTCATTGCGTATCCTCCGGTGGAAACGGAGGTTTTGGAATCACATATCCGCCTTCTGGTTCAGGGGCCGGAATACGCGTCAACACCGTGGTTGGGGTGTCGTCCGGTGTTGGAGAGATTGTGGTTGAGTTCTGCGGGGCAATACATCCCGACAACACAAGAATTCCGGCAAGGAATACAATTGGCACTAAGCGATACATTTGCTTCATCAAAAACTCATATAGCCACTCAATTTAAATAATAATTTGAATTCCGAGTAATCTCCTCGTTTTCTGAAATTACCTTGAACTCTTGGCAATCCTTTCAACTTCGTCTCTTCTTTTGATGCTGAAGCTTGCGTTGTCATTTTTGGATGCCAAAATAAGCTCTTTTGCCAGCGCTTCTTCTGCAGAAATTTTTTTGTTGAAAGAAGAAGAAAAAGCCGCCAATGCAAGGTTTTTGAGCGCCTCGTCAACGCGCTTAAGCGGTGAGACATCCACCGAGACAGTGTAGCTTATCCCGCCTTTTTTGATTCTTGTCGTGTCCTCTCTTGGCCCGGTGTTTTCAATTGCCTTGACTAAAACCTGTATCGGGTTTTGTTTTGTCTGGCTGTAAACAATTTCAAAAGCGCCTCTTATGATTCTTATTGCCTGCATTTTTTTTCCGGTGCTTCCGCGGCCCCTGATGTACTTTCCGCTCATTTTTCTTTTTCCCTGGCCGGATCGCATGATTTTGTTTATGAGGCGTTCAACAATGCTTACTTCTGCCTTGTTTGAGTTTGTTGCTGCCTGTTTTCCAAAAGAATGCGGAAAAGATTTTGTCTTAAGCGAAATAGTGTTTCCAAGGCTTGAATCAGTCAGTTTGACTTCAAGCGGGTCGTATTTTCCAAAAACAAGAACTTTTGAGTCTGTTACTGTTACTTTTTGATCCATTACCTTTTCACTTTCTCTTTTCTTCCGCTTCGAAGCATTTCAAGGCTCTGGTTGTTCACGTGTGTAACGCGGTATTTCACGCCCCACAAGTCGCCTTTTGGGCCGCCTTGTGCTCCGCCGATTCCTTCAACCATTACTTCGTCGTGTTCATCGATAAACTTTATTGCCCCATCGCGCGGCGCAAGCGCAGTCAATTGCCTTCCGTTCTTGATCAGCTGTACCCTTACGCATTTTCTGATGCCTGAGTTTGGCTGTTTTGCTTCAACCCCTCTTTTTTCAAGGACTATCCCCCGTCCCTGGGGAGCGCCTTCCAATAGGTCGTATTTCCGTTTTCTGTTAGTTATGCGTGTCTTATAGCGCTTGTCTTTCCAGCGCCATTTTTTCCTGGTTTTTTCCAGGGATTTTGCCGCAAATTCTCCATAACCCATAAATATCGTTCTACCAGATTTTTCCTGCTCAACCTTTATATTCTAATCTCCCTAAGGCTTTACCTTTCCTTTTTCTGGCCTTCTTTGCCAAAAAGGGAGCCAAGATTGCTTTTACCAAAATCATTCACTGTCATGGCGGAAACATTGAATGGTTTTCCGCAAACCGAGCCAAGCTCCAGGCCGTTTTCTTCAAAATCCAAAAAGTCTGTTCCAGCGATTTTTGCCGCATGGGAGATTTTTTCGCGGAACTTTTTGGGGCAGTTGTTTGCAATCACGACAACTTTTGCGGTTCCGCCAAGCACTCCGTCAAGGGATTCTCTTTGCCCAAAAGAAACTTTGCCTGTGTCAACTGCGCGCCTGATTTCCTTTACAACATCAACTTTTGCCATTTTCCCACCATTTAGTCCTTCATCAAAAGCTCGACAGTCCCGGTGCCCACGCTAATGGGCCTGCCTGCAATGATGTTTTCAACAACTCCCTGCAGCATCTCGTGCTCGCCCTTGAAAGCGGCATCAAGCAGGTGCTTTACTGTTTCTTCAAATGCTGCGCGCGCAAACGGCGAAATCTTGCTTCGCGTGATTCCTGTCCTGACAATTCCCCTTATTTCCCCGTCAAAAGTCATCAGGTCCGCCAAAAGCATTATGTGGCGGATGTCAACTGCAATCCGGTTCTCGCGCAAAACCCCTGAAAGTTCTTTGACAATCGCAGTGCGTCCGGCTTCAATCCCAAGCACGCGGCCTATTTCCTTTATGTCATTTGTCGTTGTCCGGGTGATGTCAACTTCCGGGAGCTTGATTACGTTTTTGAGGTTTGTCCCCCTTGTCTTTATTACATACTCGTTTCCTTTTTCGACAATTGTTTTTTCGATTCCGCGGATTCCCTGGATCCTTGTGTTCAACAGCTTGTTGAAGTTTTTCCGGATTTTTAAAAGCGCTTCGTCCCTGAACAAAAACTCAAGGTTGTTTTCCCTTTTTCGCGGGCGCTGCTTTAGCTGCTTTTCAGCCTTTTCAATCAGCAGTTCCTCGCTGACGTTTCTTTCCTTCATTTCAGTTTCAAGCATTTCAAGAGTGACTTTTCCTTTTTCAAGCTCTTCGTGGATTTTCACGATGTCAACAATCCGCACGTCAATAAGGGAGCGTGCAAATTCCTCTACTTTTTTCTGCTCCCATTTTGAGGCTTCAGCCGAAAGATAAATTGTCATTGACGGGTATTTTGCCTTGCTTCTGCCGTCAACTATTTCTTCAACCCTCTGGATTCCGCTTCCAACAGAAACTTCTGCGGCTCCGGCATAGTGCTTTGTCCGCAACGTAAGCTGTGTTCCAGGCTCTCCAAGTGACTGTGCGGCAATTATTCCGACTGCTTCTCCTGGCTCGGCTTTTTTTTCAAGGTACCTTTCCTTGATAAACTTTGAAAACTCTTTTGTTTCCTTGTCGCTCAAGCCCTTTTTTTTAGTGAAACTGTCAAAGTCTTTGATGACGTTTTCCGGCAATTCAAACTGTTCAAAAACAGGCCCTTCGACAAAAACCCTGTCAAAAGTTTCTTCTATTTCGACTACTTTTGCCTTTCTTGGCTTTGGCGCTTTTTTTTCCTTTGTTGCCTTTTTTTCTTTTGGCTGTTTTGGTTTTGTTTTTTTTTCCCCTTTTTTTCCCATGCCATTCACTTCTTTGCCTTAAAAATATTGTACTCGTCTTCAACGTTCATGTTTTTTCCGCGGACGGTTTTTTCCGGGAAAACCCCGTCTTCGCCGTAGACATACTGGATGATTCCCTTGCTTGCAGTACGGACGCTTTCATCCCCGCTTACGACAAGGTCTTTGAGCGAGTTTGCAAGCCTTCTGTAAAGATATCCTGACACCTTTGTTGAAACGCCCGTGTCAACTTCTCCCTGCCTTCCACCCATTGCGTGGTAGAAATATTCAAACGCGGTCATTCCCTGCATGAAATTGTGCTTGATGAAACCACCAGCATCCACTCCAACGTCGTTTTTGTGGTTTAATGCAATAAGCCTTTTCTTGTATCCTTTCTTTGGCCTTCCTTCCCTGACAGACGCCTGTCCCCAGAGCCCTGAAAGGTTTGTCAGGTTGACACTTGAACCCCTTGAACCACTCAAAATCATAACAGTAGTGTTAAAGTCCGGGTTTTCGCCAAACAAGGCAGAGACTTTTTCCTCCATTATCTGCTTTTCGACCTTGTCCTTTATTCTTGCGCCAAGCCTCATCATGTTTATTTCAAAGCTTTCCTCAAGGTTTCTTCCAGGAATAAGGTCAAGTGTGCCTTTCCTGAATTTTTTGACAAGCTCTTCTGCGACTTCAAGCTCTTCTTTTACTGCCTTTTCAATCACGCGTTCAACGCTTGTTGTTGTCTCGTATTCCTTGAGTGAAACAGTCATTCCCATTGTGCTGACTATTTCTTCAGAAATTTTTGAAAGATTATTGTAAAAAGTCATGATGATGTTTTTTGGGTAATTTCTTGTAAGCGTGTCAACAAGGATTCCTTTTCCTTCCCCAAGAGAAAAACCATCAATGATTCCTTCTTCGAGAACGCCGTTTTTTATCCGCACAATGCTGTGCTCTTCTATTTCTTTTTTTATTTTCGGGTCGTGGAATGAGAGTTTTTCCAAAAGAGAGGAAAGCTTTGTCTTGTATTCAAGGTTCAGGTCCTTTGGCAGCAACTGTGAAAAAATAAGGCGCCCGGAATAGTTTTTGCCGCGATCCGGCTTTGGAAGCTCGCTTTGCCCAAGCATCTGGAAAAACTTCATTGCGTCCTCTTTTGAAAACACTGTTGACTTGAGTGTCAAAAGGAAAGAGCCGCTTACCCCGTCCTCGTCAAGAATAATAACCGGTCCGCCGTATCTTGGGGAAATAATCTGGTTTTCAATTGCCATGAGTTCCTGTGCTTCTGCAATTCCTTCAAGTGTCTGCGGCACATGCAGGTTCATTTCGTCCCCGTCAAAGTCTGCGTTGTATGGCTTGCATACAATCGGGTGCAGCCGAAAAGTTTTTCCCGGCATGATTTTTGCAACATGGCAAAGCATTGAAAGCTTGTGCAGCGAAGGCTGCCGATTGAACAAAACAGTGTCGCCGTCCTGGAGTTGTCTTTCCACCTTGCAGCCTGGTTCCAGCTCAGTGATTATTTCGTCCATGTTTGACTCGATTATTTTTTTCCTTGCGCCGTTTGGGCGGACAAGATAGATTGCTGTGCCGGATTTTACTATTTTTTCAATTTTTTTTCGGTTAATGTCAGTGACGATTTCCGGAACCGTAAGGTCGTCTGCGATTATTTTCGGGATTCCAAGCTCGTTGATTGCAATGTGCGCGTCAGGTGTGATGATTGACCTTGCGGCAAAATTAACCCTTTTTCCTGTAAGGTTGTACCTGAATCTTCCCTTTTTTCCCTGCAGTCTTTGGACAAGAGTCCTTAGGGCGCGTCCGCTTCTGTGCTTTGCCGGTGGAACACCTGCAGTGTTGTTGTTGAAATAAGTAGTCAAGTGATACTGCAGCAAATCCCACAGGTCTTCAATGATCAGCTGCGGAGCTCCCGCTTCAATGTTGTCTTTTAGCCTGATGTTGATCCGGATGATGTCAACAAGTTTGTGTGTCAGGTCGTCTTCGCTTTTTATTCCGGTTTCAAGGGTGATTGAAGGCCTGATAGTGATTGGCGGAACCTGCAAAACGGTTATGACAAACCATTCGGGCCTGAGCCTTTTTGCGTCATAGCCAAAAAGCTTCAGGTCGTCATCAGAGATTTTTTCCACCCATTCCCTTATCTGGGTCGGGTAAATCCTGTCCTTTTCAAGGAAAAAATTTGTCGGCTTGTCCAAAAGAACCATTCCTTTTGGCGTGCCGCAGTTTGGGCACTTTTTTGCTTTTTTTGCGCGAAGCACTATTTTTTTTGTCTGGTCCTCGCCTTTTTCTGCAAGTTCGCGAAACACTGCAAGTTTTTCTTCCGGCAAAACGACTTTGCCGCATTCCCTGCATGTTCCGTGCATTAACACTTCAAGTTTTTTTGAGTACTCTGAGTGGATGACTGGCCTGATAAGTTCCATGTGCCCAAAGTGCCCAGTGCAAAACTTCATTTTCTGCCCGCAGGTCTTGCATCTAAGCCCCGGGTTGATTACCCCAAGATGCGGGTCCATTAGGCCTGATTCCATCGGGAAACCGTCTTTGTCATAGGTTTCAGGGCTCTTTATGTCAAGACAACTCATTTTGCGGATCTGTGTAGGGCTCAAAATCCCAAACTCGATTGACCCGATTTTTTTTGCAAACATTTTTCATGCACCGTTTTTTTCGTCCTCTTATGCCTTGTCCTTTATTATAAGTTTTGGATAAATCGAAAGCGCTTTCAGTTCTTCAAGCAACAGCTTGAAGCCATAACTCATTTCAACAGGGTAAACGCGCGTGCCGTCACACAATTTGCAGTAAATTTTTTTCCTTATCTGGTCGTTGATTGCAATCACTCCGCAGGTCTTGCACACAATCTCTGTGACCTTGTCAGAGTCTTCAATGAATTTTTCGTGCAAAAGCATTGCTGCTCCGTGGCCGACAAGTGTTTCCCCTTCCATTTCCCCAAACCTTAGACCGCCTTCTTTTTCTTTTCCTTCAGTTGGCTGGCGTGTAAGAATCTGTACCGGTCCGCGGCTTCTTGCCTGGACTTTGTGTGAAACCATGTGGAAAAGCCTTCTGTAAGAAACAACTCCGGTAAAAATCGAGCCCATTATTCTTTTTCCGGTTTTTCCGTCAAAGAAAACTTCCTTGCCGTCTTCGCGAAAGCCAGCCTGCCTTAGCATGTCTTCGAGTTCTTCTCTTTTGACTCCTTCAAATGCTGTCCCATCAATTGACTTTGCGTGAGCAGAGCCTGCTTTGCCGCCAAGCATTTCAAGCAAGTGGCCAATAGTCATTCTGGAAGGCACCGAGTGCGGGTTCAAAAGCAAGTCCGGCTTCAAACCGTTTGCAGTAAAAGGCATGTCTTCTTCCGGAATAACCGCGCCGACAACCCCTTTTTGCCCGTGCATTGAAGAAAACTTGTCGCCTGGTTCCGGAACCATCGGGCTTCTTACCTTTATTTTCACAAGCTTGTTTCCGGATTCGGATTCAGTGATGATTACTTTGTCAACAAAACCCGGCTTTCCTTTTCGTGTCGTGATTGAAGCCTCGCGCCTTTTTTCTTTTACGATTCCAAACTCGCTGATTTCTTCAAGGAATCTTGGCGGGGAAGTCTTTCCGATGATGACGTCTTTTTCTTCAACGTACTCTTCAACCCTTACAAGGCCGTCTTCGCCGAGCTTTTTGTACGATTCCTCACCCAAAAACCCGACTGTTTCCTCTGTCGGGATTTCAAACTTGTCAATCTGCCCGCCCGGATAGCGCGTTTCAGAGCTTTCATAAGTCCGAAAATAAGAGCTTCGTGCAAGCCCGCGGTCGATTGCGCCCTTGTTGAAAACAACTGCGTCCAAAATATTGAAACCATAATGCGGCATTATTGCAACGACAAAATTCTGTATCTGCGGGCGCGCATCAAGTGAAAGCAAGTCAGCAGTTTTTGTGCGGACAATAGACTTTTGTGGATAATAAAGCAAGTAGCCTTCAGTGTCAGTCCTCAGATTGTAATTGATTCCGCTTACTCCCTGTGCCTGCTTGAACATTTTTGCGCCATGCAAAGCCTTTCCTGCAAGGTTGTGTTCAAGGTAAGGGATAAGCGAAGTCACCACACTCAAAATCCCGACAGGTGTAATTTCCAGGTGAGTGTGCTCTTTTGTCAGATCTTTTTCGTCAACTGCAACCAGGGTGTTTTCCTCTTCTTCTGCGTCGAGGTACTCAATTATTCCCTGTTCAAGCAAGTCCTTCCAGGTCATCTGGTTGTGCTTGATTTGCTTAATATGGTCTTCTGAAAGTTTTGGTTTGCCGTTCTCTACGACAATAAGGGGGCGTTGAACGCGTCCGGCATCAGTGTTTACGTAAACTTCGTTTGTTTCCTCGTGGAACGCGACGTTTACCTGCGAGTTGAGTTTTCCGGTCCGCCTTTTGATAATGATTTCTTTTGTAAGGGAAAGAGGGTTGTCGTGAAAGCCAATCAGCCTTCCGTTTATGTAGACTTTTGCTTTGGCCTTCATTTGAATTTCACTCCCATGTCGTGAATGAGTTTTTCAACGGTCTGTTCGTCTGTCTCGGTTGTGACTTCTGCAAGCAAAGCCAAGTTTTTTACCAATCCACATTGTGGGCCGTCTGGTGTTTCAATCGGGCAAAGCCTTCCCCAGTGGGTTCCGTGAACGTCTCGGGCTTCGTAGAGTTCGCGGTTTTTGTCAAGCGGGCTTTTTACTTTTCGCAAATCTGTAAGCGGGCTGAGGTAATTTACACGATCCATGAATTTGCTTACACCGGTTGCGCGGCCTATCCAGTTTCCTGTGCTCATTGCAAACCTGATTCTTTCAGTGATTGCGCCCGGTCGCACGATTGTTGAAATGTTGAGTTTTCTTCTTCGCGTGACTGTCCGGTCAATCTGGAACTTTAAGTCTTTTACAAAATATTTGAAAGCGTATCTGAACAAGTGTTCCATCAATTTTCCTGAAAGCTCAAGGCGCTTGTTTGCGTAATGGTCCTTGTCATCTTCTATCCTCAACTTGTGGGCTTTTTCAATTGACTTTGTGGCCATCATGACAAGGTAATGCGCTTTTGCAATCCTGTCCTTTGCTTCCTGGCCGATGTGTGGCAGCAAAAATGCGTCAATTACTTCCTGTGCCCTTCTCAATCTGTATTCTTCGACCTGCCCTGGCGCGACAAACTTTCCAATCCGGTCAAGTGCTTCTTTTTCGCTTTTGACCTGCAGGTTTTCAAGGTTGATCAAAACATCGTTGAGGATTTCCAAGTCATCGCTAAAAGCGTTCTGCATGTCGGCTTCCTTTGTCATGCCAAGTGCTTTAAGCAAAACAAAAAGCTTGAGTTTTTTCGGCGAAGCCGGAAACGTGACATAAAGCATTCCGTCAGTGCTTCGGGTGATCCTCACGCGGCCTTTGAATGCCCCGCGGGTTGAAATGACTTCGGCAACAATCTTGTCTGTGCCCTGCTCGCTTACAAGCACGCGGTCAGATGCAAGGATTTCTTGCGTAATCAAAACTTTTTCAGAGCCATTCACGATAAAGTATCCGCCAAAGTCCATGGGGTCCTCGCCAAACTCTAAAAGTTCCTGCGGGGTTTTTCCGTCAAGCCAGCACCTGTTTGACTTGACCATGATTGGCAGCTCACCTATGTATGCCTCCTTCAGGTCCTGTTCGACATCGCGCCTTAAAAGCCTCATTGTAAGATAAATCGGCGCAGAATAAGTCCTGTTTCTGATTCTTGCTTCGGTTGGGTAAAACATTGTCCTTGGCGAGCCATCTGCTTCGACAATGCGCGGCTTTAGGACTTTTATCTTGTCTACTTCAATCATTACCTCTTCGATTTTTGGGACGATTGTTTTGTTTTCTGAAACGATTTCTGTAAGCTTTTTGTCGACAAACTGGTTGAAGGAGTCAATCTCCATCTGGGCAAAATTCCTCTGCCTTAAATATGCTTCAACGATGTCAAACGCTTTCATTCATTCACCTAAAAAACAAGCCTGTAATAAGGGCTTTTTCCGGCTGTCAGGGATTCTCTTGTAATCTTTACTATGTCACCTTTAATTGCGCCCACTTCAGCGACTGCAGCGTCGCCAACAAGAATCCTTGGAAGAAGCCTTTTTTCGGTCCCAAGAAGCTTTAAAAGTTCGTCTTCTTTTTCCTTGGGTACAATTGCGTGCTTTGGCACCAGAAAATGCTTTGAAATAGTTTGCTCCAAGGGGGATTCCTCACAAAAAATTGCGGCAAAATTCCAAGCATGCTTACGCGAGTGCGCAAAAAACAAAGTCAATGCAAGCTTTAGAAATCGCCAAAGATATCTCTCACCAAATGAATTACTTAATTAAATATAGAAAATGTTATAAACATTATCCTATGCGAGTTTTTTTGATGGAAATGGTCCAAAATGGCTGAAAGCGGGTTCCCAGGCGTGTTTTTTGGCTTTTCGCTTGCGGCAAACGGGCTGGAAAAATCCGGCAAAAAAATGGAGGCAGGAAAAAATGCGGCCTAGAATTCATCGCGTGCAGCTTGGAAAAGGAAAAAATTCAGGCGAAAGGTTAAGGCATATTGTTCCCCGAAGAAATGCGGGCGGGGCTAGGGTACACAGAATAATTGTTGGAAGTACCAGAAACCATTTTAAGCCAAAGGAAAATTTTAAGATTTTTGCAGGTGGTACTGGGGGGAAAAAAGGAACTGCGGAACTGGTTTTTAGCAGGGACGGAAAAAGGGCTGAATTATTTAGCGAAGTTCCATTGCAGCACCGTAAGGGCGGAATAGGGACGGACATCCTTAAAGCAGCTGAAACCCTTGCAAAGGAATTGGGGGCTGAAGAAATTTTTGGGCGCATAACGAATAATCCTGCAGCAGTTAGAACGTGTGAAAAAGCTGGTTGGATGTTTGTAAGATTTGAAAGCCCAGGAAGACATTATGGTTTTTCGGGGGCAGTCCCCGAAGTTTTTTCTATTTATTCAAAAAAACTCAAATGAAGCCACGCTTTTTTTTGTTGCATAACTTTTTTAAGTAATTGGGGCAAAATATTTTTCATGGACGATTTTTTTCTCCTTCTTTTGCTTGCACAAAAAGGCGCCGTTTCAGGCAGCATTTTTTCTTCCACAAGCAAGCTTTCAAAAGAACTTTTGCTTTCCCAGCAGTCTGTCTCGCGCAAGCTTTCAGCACTAAAAGAAAAAGGCCTGATAGAACTTTCATCGTCCTCAAAGGGAGTTCACGTTAAAATTTCCGAAAAAGGCAGAAAAGAACTGCTTGAGACGTTTTCGCACCTGAAAACCGTTTTTGAAAAACAAAAACAAAAAAGTTTTTCCGGTGTTGTGCAGACGGGCCTTGGAGAAGGGAAATATTACCTGTCTTTTCCACAATATCAAAAACAAATAAATGAAAAACTTGGCTTTGAGCCATTTCCAGGAACGCTCAACCTGAAAGCTGAGCCCGTGCAGATAGAGCACTTCTGGCACGGTATGAAAGAGGCATACATTTCAGGTTTCAAGACAAGCGAGCGCACGTTTGGCGGCCTCAAGGCTTTTCCCGTAAAAATCAACGGCAAAATTGACGGCGCGCTGATTTTTCCAGACCGCTCAAACAACCCAAAAGGCGTTGCGGAAATAATCGCGCCGATTTTTTTGCGGAAAAAATTCGGCTTAAAGGACGGCTCAAAAGTCACAATCACGGAGGGCACAAGATGAAAACCATCGGGGTTGCGGACACGACTTTTGCGCGAATCGACATGGGCAAAATCGCACTTGACGCGCTTGAAAAAAATGCGCAGGAAAAAATAAGCATTGTGCGCTTGGTTGTGCCAGGCATAAAAGATTTGCCGGTTGCAGCAAAAAAACTTCTTGACGAACAAAACTGCGACATCGTAATTGCGTGTGGCATGGTAGGGCGCGCAAAAATCGATGAGACCTGCGCGCACGAGGCCTCACTTGGCATTATCTGGGCGCAGCTTTTGACAAACAAGCATATTCTTGGCGTGTTTGTGCACGAGAATGAAGTGAAAGATGACGCGCAGCTAAAAGAAGTCGCGTTTGACCGCGTGTCAAAGCACTGCATTAATGCGCTCAACCTGGTTTTTTCGCCAAATATTCTTCTCAAAAATGCAGGCAAGGCAAAACGCCAGGGCTTTGCAGACGAAAAATTTATCGAGGTGTGAAAATGAAAATCGCAATCGTGTGTGCAGAGTTCAATTCGGACATCACAGAAAAAATGCTTTCTGCCGCGCTGGCACAGGCAAAAAAAGAAGGAATTGAAGTCGCACAAATTGTCCGCGTTCCGGGCGCGCTTGAAATCCCGTTTGCCCTAAACCGGCTGCTTTCCAAAAAAGAAATCGACGGAGCTGCCACGCTTGGCTCAGTCATCCAGGGCCAGTCAGAGCACGACCGCCTTGTGGCGTTCACGGCTGCGGAAAAAATCGTTTCGCTATCCCTTAAATACGACAAACCGGTTTCGCTAGGCATTTCTGGGCCACGCATAAACAAAAAACAGGCACTTGCGCGCGCCACAGAATACGGGGCAAGAAGCATTGAAACGCTGGCAAAACTGAATAAAAATGTTAAATGTTAAAAAAACTTTTCGTACCATTTTTCGTATTCTTTGTGGTCGCCGACAAAGTAGAACCACGCTTGTTTTTCTTTTTCAAAAACCATGTATACTATTCTGTTTTGGCCGATTTCATCAACAAAAAATTTTGCTTTTCCGCCTAAATGCCTTTTTTGCGGGTGTTCCAATATTTTCTTGATTTTCTTTACTGTTCTTTCTTTCATTTCGTTTGAGAGGTTGTTGAAATATTTTGGCCAGTTCTCCTCATATTTGTCGGTATACATCGGCATTACTTCAGGTATTTTACGTACTCGCCTAATGCCTCTTCAGAGTTAAGAAGTTTTCTTTTTCCTTGTTTTATTTCACGGTTAATTCGGTCAAGTTTCCCGTTAACAAGCTCAATTTCCATTGCATTTGCCTGTTCTAACAGTTTGTCTGCCATTTCGGATTTTTTTTTCAGAAAATTATATTCTTCTTTTGAAATAGTTACTGTGTTTTGTTTTTCCATTTTTTTTCACTAGATTAATATTGTTCTTCAATTATTAAATACTTTTTGTTATGTAGTAATCCTGCCTACTTGATTAGCTCTGTGGATTTTCCGGTTGCTGCTCATCGCAGCATGCCTAAAAATTGGGCCAAGCCGAGCACGACCGCCTTGTGGCGTTCACTGCCGCAGAAAAAATTGTTTCGCTTTCGCTAAAGTACGACAAGCCGGTTTCGGTAGGAATTTCCGGGCCGCGCATAAACAAAAAACAGGCACTTGCGCGCGGAGCAGAATACGGGAAAAGAAGCATCCAGACACTTAAAAAATTGCAGCAAAACCTAAAATCTCTATAAAAATTATATAATCTATTAATGAAATAAATAAAGTCTTTATTTTTCAAAGGGATTTTTGGCTGCTTTTTTCCTCTAGGCCAGCCTGCTTTTCCTTGGGCAACCCAGCTTGTGTTTCCGTCAGTTGTTTATCGTTTATCGCAAAAAACCGGACTGGCTCAATGTTCATGTTCCTTGAGGGGGTGCATGTTGACCGTATAAATGCCGCTGCCTGCAATTAGTTTTTGCGCTATATTTTTAATAGTGTTTTACTACATATTTTTCAGGTGTGATTGTATGACTACTTTGACTGTTAAATTTGAGGGTGTTACTGAAAAAGTGATTGATTTTCTTGTAAAAGAAGGCTATGCCAAAACAAAGGCTGAAGCTTTGCGTTATGCGCTTTTGCACCTGGGGGAGGAACTTGATTTGATTAAGTCAAGGTTTCATGTTAAATCAGAAGAGTATGCTTACCATGAAATAAAAAAAAGGCGCTTGTAAATGTATGTTGATGCAGACGTTATTTTTGCCGTTCTGAAACCAAATGACAGGCACCTGGATTTTGCAAGAAAAATCATTAATTCCAAAGAAAAACTTTATACTTCAACCGTTACTTTTGTCGAACTTGAAATAGTGTTAAAAAGGGAATTAAGCGATTTTTTGAGCCAAAACGTTTTGACCCTAGTTTTGGAAAAAATCCCTGTTCTTGAAATAATCCATTTTGACAAAAAAATATTGGATAAAAGCCTTGAACTGCGAAAACAATTCGGGGTTGGCATTTTTGACTCCATTCATGCTGCTACTGCTTTGCTTTACGACAAAAAAATAGCTTCAAGCGACCATATTTTTGACCGGATTAATTCACTAAAAAGAATAAAACCCGACTAAACTGGTTTTTTTATCCCGGCGGGCACGCTGGGCAGTCTGGGTCTCCGCAGTCCTCTATGAATTCATCACAGTCATCATTTGTTCCGTTGCCGCAGATTTCTGTTTGCTGGCATGTGGGTGGTGCTTGACAATAAACAGTATTTGTGCAATCAGTGTCTTGACAGTCAATTCGGGTGTCGCCATCATCATCTATCCCGTTGTTGCAGATTTCGACTCCCGGAGCGCACGCAGGTGACTGTGAACAGTCCGCGTCAAGGCAGTCTGTCAGTCGGTCGCCGTCATTGTCCATTCCGTCCTGGCAGAAGTCTGTTCTTTCAATGCAGGTATAATTAACCGAGCACAAGCTTCCCCCAACGTAGCAGACTTGGCCAAAACATGCACCGTCTTCGCAGTCGGTAAATCCATCCCCGTCATTGTCTATGCCATCGTTGCAGATTGCTTCATATCCCGGATTGCATACAGGGTCTGCATAACAGTTGGGGTCAGCGCAGTCAACCAACAAGTCTGAATCATCGTCAAATCCGTTGTCGCAGATTTCAGTTGCTGCATTGCAGTCTGGCTGGCCGTAAGCAATTGTCCAGTTGACTCCATCGTAAAAAATTCCATCTATTACCACTGAATCAAGAAGAGCGGCAATACCGTTACTTGTGAGTACATCCTTTAAATTTTCTCCGACTACAACAGTTTTTGTCACTATTGGATTGTCCAAAGAATCAAGCAAAGTAAAGTCTGCATTAAAACATTCAAATGGATCATTTGGGCCGGCATAGCAATTAATTCCATCAAGCCTTATTTTTACTTCCTGGCAGGCATAGTCATTGTCTCCGTTAAATCCGCCAACAGTCTGTTCCAAAGGAATGTCATAGACTAGGGTTTGTTCAAGCACAATCGTGAAAACTCCCTGCGCGTCTGGTCCCGTTGAAACAACTTTCCACCATTCCCCGAAAAATGGAATCGTGATATCGTCGTTTGCCTCGTCCACAAAGTTGCTTGGGATTCCATCGCCAAGGTAAATGTAGTAGCCCATATCCATACCTTCTATTGTGCCTTCAAGATCTGCTACTGAGTTATTTGTAGTGGTGTAATCAAACAATTGGTCAAAATTTCCGATAATTTTTTCCTGAAAATGTCTAAGTTCAGTTGTGCCATCCACATGTATTAGGGTCTCTGCATCCATAAGGGAAGGTAAACTCTCTTTTCCAATTTCAAAAATAAACTCAGGAGTTTGTGCAAAAGAGTTAAAATTAGTTCCGCTTTCACCGGGTCCAGTCCCCGTAGTGAATTCTCTCGTGTCAAAACCCCCTGTTGGATTTTGTTTTGTAATCTCAAAGAACCCGCGCCTTGCAGAAGAGTAAATTTGAAGCATAGGGCTTAAAACTTCCTGGGGTCCAGAAACAATAAAATCTATTTTTGTTCCCCAGTCATTGTATGCCTCCTGTAGCTGCGATGGTGTTGACCGCGTTGACATATCAAATGAAACAGGTCCATCCCTGTTAGAAAAATTGTATTCAAGTGGGGCATCATAATGGGAGACCTGGGGGTTTGGGGCATTTAAAAGGTCGCCTCTTCCTGTGTCTATATATATTCTTGTGTCAAAATCAGGTGGGTACTCCAATCCACTAACATAATTTCCCCCTGTTTCAATTTCAAAAACTGCAACAAAAAATTGGCTTGGTATTCCTCCTCCAAAATCAGGTAAATTTGGCCAGTAGTAATTCCTGCCAAGAAAGCCATCTTCGCCTACATCAGTCCCCAAAAACATAATGTCTGGGATGCCAGTAGTTTCAGGCGGTCTTGAAAAAATGCCTGAATCCAGAATCAAATATAGGTCACCAGACGCTGCGGCGTCAGAATATATGCGATATCTGATTAATCTTCCGTCTATTGCTGGAAGCTCGACAAATCCAGGGTCTGCCACAACACTTACTGCATCTTTCCAATACATTGTATGCCTGCCATCGCTTGCAGTCACAAGAAAATCAGAAGAAGTGGAAGACGGTATGGGCGCAATTGAAAAAGTTGCATTGCCATCCCATCCATTGTAGTCTGTGCTGGTTGAAGCATAATAAAGTGTTCTACCTCCAAACATGAAACTTGAAGGAGAAGAATCATCTAGTAATTGAATAAATAAAGGGATTGAATAAGTGCCTAAATTCATTTGATGTGTATTTGTTATGAACTGATACATGGCTGGCCCAGTTCCTCCGCCTGTAAACCCGCGATTTCTGTATGCAAAAAAGTTCTTTCCAGGAGTTCCAAATGGTGCATCAAATAAAAACCACGCAGTATCATTTCCTTCCACGCCTGTTTGAGTTAAAGCCTGGCTTGGAACATACAACGGTGGCTGTATATATGGCCCTATTATATCACTCCAATTTGTCGCATAATTGAAGATTGCTATTTTACAAACGCTACTGGCACTACATGTATCCCTTACAATTGATACACGCCAAGGGAAATTTGATGCTTGATTCGGGTCGTATGGGTAACCCTTTGTGTCTTTCAAAATTATCTGCTGTGTGCCTGGGCAGTCCTGCGGGCAGGTTGCGGGAGTTTCATTTGGTGATTCGCATACCCCGTTTCCACACAAGTTATACAAGCATCCTAAAGTGTTGAATTGGCAGCCAGAGCATTCAAGTATTCCGCCGCCTGGAAATCCAACTGACTGACAGGTTTGCCCAAGGTGTATTCCGTCGCATTGTTCCCCGCTTTCAATTATTCCGTTTCCGCAGGTTGGTTCTTGCGGGTTGCATGCCCCGTTTGTGCAAGGCATCCAGCTTGGGCAGGTTGTTTGCTGTGACTGTATGCTTGTGCCTTGGCAAAAATATTCTCTTAAGACGGTGCCTGAAATGCAGGAGTCTGTTCCAAAGGAAAGAACAATGTCCTCATCTTGGACCTGTCTTGCTGTTCCCTGCAAGCGGATGTTGTTTCCGTTTGGAAAGGTCGGTGTAGCATCCGTGTCAGCGCAAACAATTCCGGTTGGATCTGGTTGTGCAATCCTGACAAACTGGAAAGCCCCGCCTGTCTGGTCCAGGCACCCGGAAACAAGCAAAAACAATGCCAGTAAAACAGCAAAACCGGCAAACTGCTTGTTCATTTTAGGATAACGCCTTTTTCCTTATTAAATTTAAGCCTTTTTCCCCTTTAGTTTAAAGGTGTTTTTTGCTTGCATTCCTTGGCCAAAGCGGTTTCTGTCCTGCAACAGGACGGAGTTTCAAAATTAATCCGAACCCGCATGGCAGACTTTGAGGCCATGCACGCACAGGGAAACCCGCAATGGTTTGGCGAGATGTGCTTTTGCCTGCTTACCGCAAACACGTCCGCGCAAATGGGTCTGAAAATGCAGTCAGCTCTTTCATACAACGACCTTGCTTTTTTGGGGCAAAAACAACTGACAAAAAAAATGAACGACCTGCGCTGCAGGTTTTACAACCGCCGCTCGGAATTCATTGTGGGCGCGCGAACGCATCTTGACATCAAAGACAAAGTGAAAAAGTTCGGCGACGAGTTTGAAGCGCGGAACTGGCTTGCAGAAAACATCAAGGGACTTGGGCTAAAAGAGTCTTCCCATTTTCTGCGAAACGTCGGCTACAAAAACCTCGCAATCCTTGACAAGCACGTCATCAACCTGATGCACGAGCACGGGTTGCTTGAAACACCAAAAAAGCCTGTTGGAAAGCATTATTTTCTGGCGGAAAAAAAGCTTGAATCGGTCTGCGCCAAAACCGGTTTGTCCCAGGCAGAGCTTGATTTGTACCTGTGGTTCATGAAGACAGGCAAAGTGCTGAAATAAAACCATTGCGTATTATTTGTTGATTTTATGGATAAACTGGTTTCTTTTCTTATAAGGCTTGGGGTATGGTCCTTGCTTTTGATGATTCCACTGCATTTTGCCCTGTTGTTTTTTGGGGTTTATCTGTTTGGAGCAATTCCTGCAGCGTTCTTTTTCGGCCTGTCTGCCACAAGCTTTGGGCTTGCTTTCATTGTGCAGTTTGCTCAAGCAAAAGACAAAAGCATTCCTGAACTTGGAATGGGCGTGTCCATTTTTTTAGTCGGGGTATCCACTGCGGCAATTTTTAGTTACGGTTTTGTTCCTGCGGGTATTTTGCTTATTGTTGGTATTATCGGCTCTTTGGGAAGCGGCCTTGCGGCAAGGTAAAAGTTCAACTGTTTTTAACCATTTGGAGGCCATTTTTTTGTATGCCAAAAGGAATTCTTTTGCTGAGTGGCGGAATTGACTCAGCCGTGGCCGGCTACCTTGCAAAAAAAGGCGGGTCAGAGCTTGCCGGGCTGCATTTTTCAAGTGAAAAAATCACGGGCAAAGAACCGTTTGAGAAAGCCAAAAAGCTTGCAAAAATGCTTGGGGTAAAAAAGCTTTTTTCCGTTGAGGCAAGTGACGCGTTTGCTGAACTGACAAAAAAATGCGAGCACAAGTATTACTTTGTCTTCATGAAACGGCTCATGCTAAAGACCGCCGCTCGCCTGGCAAAAAAAGAAAAAGCACAGTTCATTGTCACCGGAGACAGCCTTGGGCAGGTTTCAAGCCAGACTCTAAGCAACATGTCGGCAATTGACCGGGCGGTTGACCTGCCCGTAATTCGCCCGCTTTTGTCCTTTGACAAAACCGAAATTATTTCTCTTGCGCGAAAAATCGGGACGCTTGAAACATCAACCGGAAAAGAAATGTGTGACGCGCTTGGGCCCGCGCATCCAGCGACAAAAACCGATTACGAAAAATTGCTTGAAGAAGAAAAAAAGTTACCTGAAAGTTTTTTTGAGTCCCTTGAGATTATTCAAGACAAATAAAATAATATTATTTTCTGCCTTTTACGCCTTTTTCTTTCGCCGTTTTTTGGTCTGTTCTTCTTTCAACGCTTCCATGGGTTCTTCCTGGAAGGTTCGTGCTTTCAACAGGCATTCTTCTGGTAGTTGTAATCCTGCCCCTATTTCCAATAATCAAAATTTTGTCTTTTGTATCAAAAGACCTTCTTTCCTGTCCTTCTGATGCCTTTGTCCTGCGTTTTTGTCTGCTCCATGTTCTTCTTCCAAGCGGAATTCTGCCTACAAGCTCGCTTCCTGGAAGCCCTCGTCCAATAACAAGATGGGCAGAAACAAGATTGATGTTGGTTGCGTAATGGGCAGATCTTTTTCTTCTTGGTGTTTTTCTACTGCGTTCTCTTTTAGGGGCAGAAATAATTGGAACCCGTTCTAAAAATCCTGGCACACTCAAATGTAAATGGCCTTGTCTTTTTGTTGTTGGTCTTGCCATATAAAAATGTAAGTCAAACTTTTATTTAAAAGCTTACCAGCCGTAGTAGCGTGCCTGGCTGTATCCAAAAGCCTTTGACATGCGCCAGAGGTTTTTGTTCACAAGCTTTGGGTTTTTTGCAAGGATTTTCAGGCCGGTTTTAAGCTTGTCCAAAAACGACATGTTGCTTAATTCTTTTGGATAATTCTGCCCAATGATGTTTAGTTCCGCGTCTGAAAAAGCGTAAAGAGAGTCGCGTCCCTTGAGCATTTTGTCATATGGCGGAAATTCCGCTTTCCAGAGAGTTTCGTATTCTGCAATCGTGTTTGCGGAAAAATCGTTTTTTTCAACCGCCTTGGCGGCGACATCTGCTGCGAATTTGCCGCTCATCAATCCAAGGTGAGAGCCGCCTTCAAACAACGGGCTGGTGAATCCCGCTGCGTCGCCTACAAGCATCAGGCCGTCGCTGAAAGTTTTTGGCAATGGCCCCGAACTTGGAATCAGCCCGCCAAAAGTCTTTACGATTTTTCTTCCGGCATAATCCGGTTCCTTGACAAACTCGTCCAAAAAAGTCTTTGCCTTATTTTTTACATCTGTCACCAGGCCCACGTTTGCGCGCCCGCCGTTTTTTGGAATCATCCACAAATAACCGTTTGGGGCAAGCTTTGGCCAGATAAAAAAATCCAGATAACCATCGGTCGGAACGTCAAGCATTTCGTACTGAATGCCGATGACTGATTCAAAACGTTTTTCGTTTAAGCCCAAGCGCGCTGAAGTAAAACTCTGCACGCCAGAAGCGTCAACTAAGACTTTGCTTTCAAACTCTTTTCCATTTACTGTTTTGATTTTCCACACATTGTTTTCGCGCGAAAGTTCTGACACGCGCGAATTGAGTTCAAGCTGCGCGCCTTCCTTTACTGCCTCTTCGGCAATCCACTGCTCCCATAAATGCTTTTCAAGTACATAGCCTTCTTCTGAAAGTTTTGACTCAGAGCGGTCAGGAAAAATAACGCGAATGCCTTTCACGTCTTTTGCGATTGCTTTTCTTGGCACCCTAAAATCAAACTTTTTTAAGGCCAAATCCGAAATGCATTCGCCGCAGTGGACCGGCTCGCCGATTGTTGCGTGCTCTTCAAGAATCAGCGTGTTAAGGCCTTTTTTCTGTGAGTGAAGCGCGGAAGATCCACCCGCAGGCCCTGCTCCGATTACAGCTACATCAAAGACTTTTCCCAAAAAAATGCACCTAGAAAAAATGGAGCCGACGCGTTTAAATTTTTATTTAGCCGGTTTTTTCTTTTCAAATTCCATCAAGCCGGTCTTGAAGACCTCAAGGCCCAAAAGCGCGCATTTAGTCCGAGTCTGCAAAACAGAGCCCATGTGCTCAAAGATGTCTTTTGAAGAAAAACCCTTGGCTTCGCTTATGGTTTTTCCCTTTACTAGTTCGGTCAAAAGAGCCGCTCCGGCCTTGCTTATCGCGCACCCGTGCGAAGTAAACCGCACGTCAGAGATTTTTCCGTTCCCGATTTTTGCCTCAAACGAGACAACGTCTCCACAGGAAGGAATGCCGCCGTTTGCCCGAAAATTGTTGCCTTCAAGTTTTCCATAATTTGGCGGGTTTTTGTAAAGTTCCAGAATGATTTCCGAGTACACACTTGAATCCACAAAAATCAGCCCATCATTTTGAAAGTTTTCTTTATTGCCTCAACTGCAGTCTCAATGTCCTCTTTTGAATTGTAAACGTAAAAACTCATTCGGGCAGAACCTGACTCAAGGCCAAGTTCAGCTGACAAAGGCTGCGCGCAATGCGAGCCGGTGCGGATTTCCACGCCAAACTCGTCAAGCACTCCTCCAACGTCATGTGGGTGAACGCCCTTGACGTTGAATGAAACCACTCCGCTTCTTTTCTCCGGTGCAGGCCCGTATGTCTGCACAAAGCCAAGCTCGTTCAGTTTTTCCAATGCGAATTTTGTGAGCTGCTGTTCGTGCGAAAAAACGTTTTCCATCCCGAGCTTTTTCAGGTATTCTACTGCGGCGTTCAGGCCAACTGCCCCTTCACTGTTTGGGGTTCCGGCCTCAAACCTGTAAGGCAAATCGTTCCAAGTTGAATGGTCAAAAAAAACCTCACTTATCATTTCCCCGCCGTACAAAAACGGGCGCATTTCTTCAAGCCGTTCTTTTTTTCCATAAAGCACGCCAATGCCGGTTGGGCCAAGCATTTTGTGCCCCGAAAAAGCCAAGAAATCGCAATCGATTTTTTTCACATCAACCGGCATGTGCGGAACGCTTTGCGCGCCGTCAACAATGCTTAATGCGCCGTTGTCTCGTGCAAGTTGTGAGATTTTTTTCGCGTCATTGATTGAGCCAAGAACATTAGAGCAATGCACAAAAGAAATTATTTTTGTTTTTTTTGAGATTTTTTCCTGCATGTCGTTTAAATCAATCTGGCCGTCCGGGGTAAGGCCCGCAAACTTCACGCTGTAACCAAACTCTTTTGACAGCTGCTGCCATGGAACAAGGTTTGAATGGTGCTCCATTTTGGTGAGAAGAACTTCGTCGCCTTTTTGCAGAAATCCCATGCTCAGCGAGTAGGCAAGCAGGTTGAGTGACTCGGTCGTGTTTTTTGTGAAAATTGTTTCCTCTTTTTTTGCGTTCACAAAGCGGCCGATGTTCTCGTGCGCCTTGTCATACATTTCTGTTGCTTTGGAGCTTATCTCGCTTATTCCGCGGTTGACAGTGCCGTGGGTTGAAGAATAGAAATCGCTTATTGCGTCAATTACCTGCCGCGGTTTTTGCGTGGTTGCCGCGTTGTTCAGGTAAACAAACCTTTTCCCTCGGTTTTTTCTGGAAAGGATTGGGAAATCCAGCCTGACTTTTTTTGCGTCAAACATCGTTATTCCATTTTCAGGTTTTTTTTCTCGATTTCTTCAAAAATCATTTCAGACAATTTTGGGTCAAGGTTCAGCAAAACACTTTCAACAAAACCCGTAATAATCAATTGCAGGGCGGTTTTTTTGCTTATCCCGCGCGACTGGATGTAATACACCTGTTCGTCGTCGATTTGTGCCACGCTTGCAGAATGAGAGGCCTTGACATCGTCTGCCTCGATTTCAAGCCCCGGGATATTGTTAGAGCTTGCATTCGGGGAAAGAAGCATTCCATGCGCTTCCAAAAAAGCGTTGCTTTTCTGGGCTTTTTTCACAATCTTTATCATTGCGTCAAACACCGATTTGCTTTTGCCTGCCATTATTCCCTTGAAAATAGTGTTGCTTAAAGTGTCCTGCTCCAGATGCATTGCAGTGTTGTTTAGGTCAAATAACTGCTCACCGTCAAGAAGAAGGGTGTCAAACTGTTTTGAGCTTGCGCCCTTTCCGACAAGGTTGTTGAATGTATTTGAGCGCAAAAACTTGCCGTTAAGCCACGCGTTCGAATTGACAAAAACCGCGTCTTTTCCAACCATTGACTGGTTGTAGAAAAACCCGCTTGAATCAGCTGCATGGTCATGCAGACGGCACACTTCGGCTTTTGCCTGCTCCGCCAAAAAATCGTTTTCGCAAAAAGCAAACTGCCCGTGCCCCGAAATTTTTTCAAAAACAAGTGCCTTTTTTTCGTTTTCAAAAATGAGGAAATTCTTTGACACGCTTTTGTTTTCAAGCACTGCCTGCACTTCGATTTTTTCTCCGGCAAAACTTTCCGGCACAAAAAGCGCAAACCCGTCAGAAAAAAACGCGTTAATGAACGCCTCAAACTGGTCTTTTGGCCCGCTTTCTTTTTCAATGGCTGCCTTGATTTTTTCAGGGAATTTTTCAAGTGCCTGTGCAAGCGAAAAGACCTGCACGCCTTTTGTGCTGCATGAAAACTTTATTTTCTGCACAGTGGGCGGGTTTAGCATTCCTTCAAGCTGCTGCACATTTACATACTGGCTTTTTTTCAGGGGCTTTTTTTCAAAAACCGCAAAGTTTTTTTCCCTGTAAGAAGAAAGCCAGGCTGGCTCGTTTCTTTGCCTGCAAAACTTTTCAATATCAAAAACAGTTTGTGTCTGTTCCATAAAAAAACCGCAAAAAAAGTTTGTTGCCTTTAGTGGATGTCAGCCGACGCTGTCTTCCATTTCCATCTGGATAAGCCGGTTGAGTTCAAGGGCGTACTCCATTGGAAGCTCTTTTGTGAAGGGCTGGATGAATCCCATTATGATAAGCGCAAGCGCTTCGTCTTCTTTGAGTCCGCGGCTCATCAGGTAAAAAATCTGGTCGTCGCCGACTTTTCCAACAGTTGCCTCGTGTGCAATCGTTGTTGTAGGCTCGTCGATTTCAATTGTCGGGTAAGTGTCAGACCTTGACAGGTCGTCAAGAAGCAATGCGTCGCACTTTGTGCTGTTTCGGACATTCTTGCAGCCCTTTCTCACCCTTACAAGGCCGCGGTAGCTTGTTCGTCCGCCGTCTTTACTAATGCTTTTGCTTGTAATCGTGCTGGTTGTGTTTGAAGCCAAGTGAACGACCTTTGCGCCTGCGTCCTGGTGCTGGCCTTTTCCGGCCAATGCAACGCTTAGGATTTCAGCTTTTGCGCCCTCGCCTACAAGATAGACTGAAGGGTATTTCATAGTAAGCCTAGACCCTAAATTCCCGTCAACCCATTCAACTGTTGCGTTCTTGTGCGCAAAAGCCCGTTTGGTGACAAGGTTGTAAATGTTGCTTGACCAGTTCTGGATTGTCGTATACCTTAAGTGCGCGCCCTCTTTTGCAATAACTTCAACCACAGCTGAATGCAGTGAATTTGAGCTGTATTTTGGCGCAGTACACCCCTCTATATAGTGACATCGTGAACCCTCGTCAGCGATTATCAGCGTCCTTTCAAACTGGCCCATGTTTTCTGCGTTAATCCTAAAATATGCCTGAAGCGGAGTGTCAACTTTTATGTTTTTTGGCACATAAACAAAGCTTCCACCCGACCATACAGCGCTGTTGAGTGCTGCAAATTTGTTGTCCGCTGCAGGGACAATTTTTCCAAAATGCTCTTTTACAAGCTCTTCATATTCCTTGAGGCCCTGGTCCATGCCCAAAAAAACAACGCCTTGTTTTTCAAGGTCTTCGCGGATTGAATGGTAAACGACTTCGCTTTCGTATTGTGCTCCAACTCCGCCCAAAAACTTTCTTTCGGCTTCAGGAATGCCAAGCCTGTCAAAAGTTTCCTTGATTTCAGCAGGCACATCGTCCCAGTTTCCCTGGTTTTCCTTTGAAGGCTTCATGTAGTAAATGATTTCGTCAAAATTTATTTTTCCCAAATCCCCGCCCCAAGACGGGAGTGCCTTGTTTTGGAAAATCTTCAGGCCCTTAAGGCGAAAATCAAGCATCCATTCTGGCTCGTTTTTTATTTTTGAAATCTTTCGAACAGTTTCCTCGTTGATTCCTTTTTTGAGGATGATTTCATATTTTTTTGTGTCATTTCGGAAATTGTACTTTGAATTGTCCATTTCTGTCAGGGTTCTTTCCTTTGACCTGTCTTTAACCATGTTAGTGGCCCCTTGCAGCATTTTTTTCAAGCATGCCCGCATAGCCTTTTTCTTCAAGGTGAGATGCAAGTTCAAAAGAGCCAGACTCAGCTATCCTTCCGTCAACAAGGACGTGGACAAAATCCGGCTTGAGATAATTCAGGATTCTTTTATAATGCGTAATCACAATTGCGGAAAAATCCGGCGAGCGCAGTTTTTCAACAGTTTCTGAAACGATTTTCAGCGAATCAATGTCAAGGCCTGAATCTGTTTCGTCAAGAACCGCAAGTTTTGGCTTAAGCACAAGCAGCTGCAAAATCTCCGCGCGCTTTTTTTCCCCGCCGGAAAACCCGACGTTCAATTCGCGTTTGGAAAAATCTGTAGCCATCTTTAGCTCCGCGATTTTTTCCTGCACGCGCTTGTTAAAATCAAGAATGCTCAATTTTTCTTCAGGATGCACTGCCTTGAATGCCTGGTACAAAAATTTCGAAAAGCCAAGCCCCTGAATTTCAAACGGGTACTGAAAAGACAAAAACAAACCCATGCGCGCACGCTCATCAGCAGCCAATTCGTTCAGTTCCCTGCCAAAAAATTTGATTGAACCATTTGTCAGCTTAAACTTTGGATGGCCCATCAGAACGCTTGCAAGAGTGCTTTTTCCTGAACCGTTTGGGCCCATGATTGCATGAATTTCCCCCTTGTTGACGACAAGGTCTATCCCGTTGAGTATCTTTTTGCCCTCGATTTCGGCATGCAAATCCGTGATTTCAAGCACAGTTTCTTTTTTCACAACAAAACCTTTTTTCGTTTATTATTTTTCAGATTTTTATTTTCTTGCAGTCATTGCAGCAATAATTCTGAATATGCGAGTCCATGAACCTAAAAAGCCCCGGGTTTGAATTGCCGGTGTTCAGGTCGTCAATCACACTTGGAAGCAAAAAATAAACGTTTTCCTTTCCTTCCTTTCGCGACTGCACATAGCTGCACTCTTTAAGCATCTTAAGCGAATGGGAAACATTGCTTCTTTCCGCGCCAACGTGGTTTGCAAGTTCCTGGACCGAAAGCGGCCCTTTGGCAAGATTATCGATGATTTTGACCCGCATATCATTAGCCAGGGTCTCAAAGCACAAATGGTAAGGCCGCTCCCGGATAGTAATCTTCATATGAAATATAATTCACGCATCTTATTTAAAGTTATTGGGGCACCAATCGGAAAACTGGTTATGTAGAGGTCAGGTTAATATGGCTGCGTAAACTTACTATAAATAGGTTAAAATGCGTCCAAGATTAAACATTAAACCGCGGATTGGAAGACTCTGGGGCTGGGTTAGCAGCCGTTTGCCATATACAAAGATGCATAAGGAAAGGCTCAAGCAGGAATACACAGCCCTTAAAGCAAAAACGGAACAAACCAAAATCGGCAAAACTAAATGGGCTGATATGACCAGGCTTGAGAAATTGAAAAAAAAGTTTAAACTATAACTTGGCTTGTGAAATTTTCAGTCAATGTCCCGCGTTTTCTTCAGGCTTTCTTTTCCCGCCCCGCAGTTTGGGCACTTGTCTGGTTCCTCGCGCAAAATATTTTTATTAAATTCAAAAAAGTCGTCAATGATTTCTTTTTCGCTTGCCCCGCGTTTTCCTGCGGCAAACTGTATGGCATAAGACGGGTAACCGGTGCGGATTTCTTTTTTGCACTTACTGCACTCAAAAAAAGCGCCGGGCAAAATTTCACCCTTTGTGCTGCACAAGCTCTATTCCGGCTTCCGCAAGAATCTTTTTCGCGGTGTCGTTTAACTCGTACTCCGCATTGTACACGACTTTTTCTATGCCTGCATTGATTATCATTTTCGCGCACAGCAGGCACGGGCAATAAGTGGTGTAAAGCGTTGAGCCGGAAAGTTTCACGCCATGATACGACGCCTGCACAATCGCGTTTTCTTCCCCGTGCGAGCACACGCATTCTTCCAGTTTTGTTCCTGATTTTTCAAAACTGTTGCAGCGCAAACATCCACCCTCGTTGCAGTTTTTCACGCCGCGGGGTGTGCCGTTGTAACCGGTTGAAATAATCCGCTTGTCTTTCACAACAAGTGCTGCGACTTTTCTTTTCACGCAATTGCTGCGTGTTGCAACCGTTCGAGCAACGCTCATAAAGTATTCGTCCCAGCTTGGGCGGTGCATGGTTGAAAACGCACCAGAAACTGCCCCGTCAACTTCAAGATACAGGTCTTCAAACGAAGAATTGTTTTTGATTGCCTGGTCCGCAAGCGAAATTGTCTTTGGCAGGTTTTGTTCGGTTACACCACCTTTTTCTTCAAGCTCCTCCAGGCGCACAAATTCCTTGAACGTGGATGGGTCGCCTTCGCGTTTTCTTTTTTTCACGCGCTCAAAACGCGTTTTTTGGTCCGCGTCAACAAACCACAAAACAAACCCGCGGTGCCGCTTGAAAACAAGTGCTTCCTGTGGCGTCCGAATAGAGTCAACAACACAGTTTTTTTCGTGCACGATTTTTGCCAAAACGCGCTCCGCTAAAACCCCTGCGCCAAACTCTTGTCGAAGCTCGTTTCCAAGCACAATGAGGGTCTCGCGTTCAATCGAGAGCTTTCGTTTTTTTGCCTCTTGCCTTAACTCGTCTGAAAGCGAAAAATACTCAAAGCCTTTTTTCCCCAGGTAATCTGCAATCGTGCTTTTTCCTGCCGCGTTCCGCCCCACAAGCCCAATAATCATTCAAACCACAAAAAACATGCCGCCAACAAACTTTAACTACTTTCTTTTTACAAAAAGCAGGATTAAATACCATTTAAGGCTTTATTTCTTAGGAAAAACATGCCTGCGCGCAAAGCCTCTTTTAACGGTGTTGTAATGGATGAAAGAAGGAAATTGTCCCTGGAAGTCAGGGGCCCGACAATGGGCACGGTGGACCGCCTTCTTCAAAAAGTTTCAGGACAGCTTGCAATAAGGCACATCACAGGCGAGCAGGCACATGAAGTTGCTTCCTATCTTGTAGGGCTTGCAAACAGCGGCCAAAGGCTTCCGCGAAAATATTCCGATTTGCGAAGAAAGTTTCCTTTCGTTGTCCCTTTTTTGCCAAGGGATATAATCCCGCGGCTCAGGGGTGTTTTCAAAACAGGAAAATCCATGTCTCAAAGAAGATGGGACTCTTATGAAGCTGCAAAGGATTTTATCCGGCAATACTATGGCGCTGCAGATTACAGGCATGTCGCCACCGTACAGCGCAACACGGTTAATTTCATTCAGCACGGTTTTCTTATTTTTAAAGGCAGGCTAAAAGATGAACTGATTGATGCTTTTGCAAGAAGTTTTTCACGGTTTTTAAGGCTGCATCCTAGTCCGTCCAAAGCCGAAGCAGAAAATTTTTTCAGGGGTTTCAAAAGAAAACACCTTGGAGAAAGAAGAGCGGCAACCAGAAGCATAAGAGCTGTAAGGAAAGAAACAAGCCGCAGAAGAATCCCGCCCCCAAGAAGGCTTGCCCCGCGTTGATTTTTCTTGCTTTTGCCGCACTATCTTTTCGTGGTAAAACGTGATTCCCGCTTCGCTGTGCATTCCGTGCAAGGGCCGTCTCTGGTGCGGGCTTTCATCGTGCCCGATTCTTGAAAAATTTGAGACCAAACAAAAGTCAGTCCTGCAGGTCAAGGGCAAAAAATTCGAGGGCTCGTCGCCTCCAAGCGTTTTTGTCTCATGGAAAAACTATCCAAACATTTCAATTGCCCCGCTTTCACCCCCTGAAGTTTCCGACACCGCTCTGCTTGACAACCCCGAAAAATGGTTTGGCATGGCGTCAAACGAAATTGTGCGAATGCGCTCTAGCCTGATTCAGCCAAAAAAGAAAATGCGGGCACAAACAGCATCAGACCCTTCAGCGGAACTTTCATCCATGCAGGAACTTGCTTTAAGCGAAAAGCCTGTTTCGGCAGAATTTGAATTGTTTGACGCGCCAAAAGCATCTCTTTCGTTTCACGAAAGCACCGCGCCAATGGGACCGTTTGCCTTGCTAAAAAAAATCAGCCTGTCAGAAAACCCAAAAATCCCGCGCAAGGCAGAATACTTTTTTTCAGACACAGACGCAAAGTCTTCCACAGCAACACAGGAACTCTACGAAAAAGGCTTTCCTGTCCACTACCTTTCAAAAATTTTAAGTGCCGGCACTCTTGGCGTGCAAAAGCAAAGAAAGCTTGTCCCAACGCGCTGGAGCATCACGGCAATTGACTCAAACGTTTCAAAGTTCATTATCGAAAACACAATAAAGGATTTCCAGCAAACCGGCGAGTTTGAGTTATTCACTGAATCCTATCTTGGAAACTCTTTTTTTGTCCTGTTCTGCCCTGACGCGTGGTCGTTTGAAATGCTTGAATGCTGGTTGCCGGGCGCAGGCTGGGCGTTGTTTGCGGAAAAAAGCGAAGTGAACGTTGTCTGCGACTTTGAGTTCTACGATGGCTGCACAACTTACGCTGACAACGTCACCGGGGCATACTATGCAGCGCGCCTTGCGGTGGCAGAGCATCTTGCTAGGCGAAAACGGCAGGCAACAGCAATCGTGTTCCGCGAAATTTCTGACGACTACACGGTCCCGCTTGGCGTGTGGGTAATCCGCGAGACCATGCGAAAAGCCCTTGAAAAAAAGCCCCTTTCATTTTCTTCGCTTGACCTTGCGATTGGTTACGCCAAGGCGCACCTGAAAGTGCCGATGGAAAAATATCTTGCGGCTTCAAAAGTGCTTGACTCTCTCAAAAAACAAAAAAAGATAAGCGAATGGCTCAAGTGATTTATGTCTGGCGCCAGCCAAGCGAAACCATTTCCTGTACATCTTTTTCCTTTATGAACACCATTACCGTGTCACCGCGCGGGCAGGAGCATGCCTCGCAGACAACCGTGTTTGGCGCGGGCGGAATGCCCAAAAAGTCAAGAATTTCGATTTCATATTCATTCGAGTAATAAAGTTTTATTGCCTGTTCTTCTGAAAGGTCGGCAACATAATTATCCCACGGGTTTCCGCTGCACTGCACCGGCTGTGTGAAAACCCGGGCTTCTTTTTCGCTTGGTTGCGGGCAAGGGTCAAACTCGCAGTTGTTGTCCGGATTGCGCCCGACTCCTGTCCCACCAGGGCAAATCTTTAGTTCTTTAGTGCAGAATTCTGGAGTCTCCTGGCAGGGAAAGAATTCACAGTTGTTGCTTGCATCGCGCCCGACAGCGCTTCCGTCAGGGCAGATTTTTGCGTCAAGCGTGCAGGCAATTGGTCCAGGCGGCTGAATGCATCCGCTCAAAAAAACAAGCAGGGCAATAAACACAACCGCAAGAAAAATTTTTCCAGGCATAACAATGCTTTTCTTCAGTCGGCTTTAAAAAAACATTTTTGGCTTTTTCCTGCATGGAGTGGCTTTTTTCAAACATTGAAGCACTGTTAACCCAGTTTGGCTACCTTGCGCTTTTTGCAATCGTGTTTGCCGAGTCAGGGCTTTTTTTCGGGTTTTTCCTGCCAGGGGATTCCCTGCTTTTTGCAGCAGGGCTTTTGGCCTCACAAGGGGTTTTTGACGTCTGGATAACTTTTCTTGTGGTTTTCGTGGCAGCTGTTTTGGGCGACCAGGCAGGCTACTGGATGGGAAACAAATGGGGCCGCAGTTTTTTTGTCAGGCCCAATTCATGGCTTTTCAAGCCAAAGCGCCTGTTGCAGGCCGAAAACTTTTACAAAAAGCACGGCAAAAAAACAATTGTCCTTGCGCGCTTTGTTCCCGCAGTCCGCACTTTCACCCCGATTTTTGCCGGAATCGTAAAAATGGATTACCAAACCTTCATCAAGTACAATGTCCTTGGCGGGTTTTTGTGGAGCGCAATCTTTGTCGGCGCGGGGTTTTACCTTGGAAGTGTTTTTCCGCAAATCGAAAACTACTTTTTCCTGATAATTGCGGCAATAATTGTTTTTTCAGTCATCCCGCTTGCACTTGAATACATGAAAAACCGGAAAAACTAAAACCTATTTCCCAAAAAACTTTTCCGCAGAAAAAGTGCCTTCAATTATCTGCGTCCGCATTTCTTTCATCACGTTTTGCACAAAAAACAAATTATGGTAGCTCAAATATTTCAGCCCGTTTTCTTCCTTTGTCTTCACCAAGTGATGCACAAACGCGCGTGAATGGCTCTTGCACACAAAGCACTCGCAGTCCTTGTCAAGCGGCCGGAAATCGCGCGCAAATTTCGGGCTTTCAATGTTCAAATTTCCATCAATTCCAAACGCCATTCCGTGCCTTGCGGTGCGCGTTGGAAACGCGGAGTCAAAAACATCCACCCCAAGGCATATTGCCTGAACCAGTTCCTTTACCGAGCCAACTCCCATCAAATAGCGGGGTTTTTCTTCCGGGAAAAAACCCAGCGAAATTTCAGCCATTTCAAACATTTCCTTTTTTGACTCGCCGATTGAAAGCCCTCCAACAGCGTGTCCGTCAAACCCAAGCCCCACGATTTCGCGCGCGCTTTTTTCGCGGAGCTTTTTGTCGTTTCCGCCCTGGCAAATACCAAACAACAGCTGTTTTTTGTTTTCATGCGCGTTAATGCAACGCTTTGCCCACTCAGTTGTCCGCTTCGCGGACTCCGCAAGCCTTTCCTTGCTGCTTCCAGCCGTTGGCACGTCATCAAGGCACATTGCCACGTCCGAGCCAAGCCTGTTCTGGATTTCCATGCTTTTTTCCGGCGTAAACAGGTCTTTTTTTCCATCAAACGGGTTCCTGAAAAACACGCCTTTTTCAGTCAGCCCCTTGTTGAAAACAGGGCTTAGAACCTGAAAACCGCCCGAGTCCGTGAAAAGCGGCCTGTCCCAACCCATAAACCGGTGCAGCCCTTTTGCGGCATCAATTGCCAAAAGCCCCGGCTCAAGTGATAGCACAAACGCGTTTGAAATCAGGCATTGTGTGCCCAAAGACACGACTTCCTCGTTTGACAAAAGCTTCACCGAGCCCTTTGTTGCAACAGGCATGAAAAACGGCGTTTTTATTTCGCCGTGGGCGGTTACAAGCGTTCCGGCGCGCGCTTTTCCACATGTTGTCTCCAGATTGAATGGCTTCATCAAAAACCAATTGAATGCAACAAATTAAAAAAAAGAAACTGCCTAATTTACACGGCTGAAAACAATGGAGTACAAACCTTATGGAGAGCACGGTTTTGTATGGGACTCAAAATATGATTATGAAAGGTCATTAAGAAGATTTCAAAAAAAGCGGGCAAAGGAACAGGGCTTAAGCCAAAAAGAAGCTGAAGCAGAATTTCACAAATTTTACTCTGGCCAGGCAAAGGCAAACGAGCATCGGCTAAAGGCAAGAGAAAATGCAGAAGCCGAGAGAAAACTTCTGGAAGCACGAGAAAAAATCCGCAAAGCCGAAGCCGAGCGGGCAAAAAAAATTTCAGACGCAAAAAAATTCCACGCAAGAAAACAAACCCGCATCAGAAGGCGCGGCGCGCCGTAAATGCTATTTTCTTTCCTTCATCCTGTCAATGTATCTCTGCGCTTGCGGCGTGATGCCAAATCTTTCCACTGTTCGCTGCCCGGTCTTAACTGCCGCCAGGACAAAATCAATTTTTTTATCATGCGGGGCTTCATCAAAAGTTTTGCGAAAGCCAAAAGGCGCAAGTGTGCCATACAAGAAATTCAGGTTTGCAGTACCGACGACAATATAGTCCCCAAGTTCCCCCAAGTCATACTGGCGGTCCTCAATCACTTTTTCGTGTATCAATTTGTCGACAATTTCGGGATTTAAATTCAGCGGCCCGATTGAAATCACCCTCCTATGTCCCCTGCTGTTTGGCTGCGAATATTCAACCGATTTATGGCTTATTCCTTCCTCAAACACCATGCGAAAAACTATTTCGGCTGGAATTTTCTGGAAAGGGCACTGGTTCAGCGTGTGAAAAGCCCTTGGGACAATTTGCCTGCTTTTGTGAAGTTCGTGCATTCTTGCTGAAGGCCTTTCAAGCGATGCCCTTAAGGTTCTAGTTGTTTCACCCGCAAAAAGGCTTGCTCCAGCAGCCAAAGCAACTGCCAGCCGGCCCGGCCGCCTTGACTTATTTTTTCTTTTTGGTTTTCTGCCTTGTTTTTTTCCAGGCCTCAATTTTCCGCCTTCAGTCAAGTTCCACAAGCAAAAAGTCAGGGTCTTCCAGATGCTTTTTCAGGTCCTTCAAGAACTCTGCTGCCTGTGCTCCATCAACCACCCTGTGGTCAAAAGACAACGACACAGGCAAAATCTTTCGCACAACTATTTTTCCGTCCACCACAACCGGCTTGTCCTGCGCGCGCCCCACGCCCAGAATAGCGCTCTCCCCATAATTGATTATCGGAACGCCAAACGTGCCCGCAATCGAGCCATAGTTTGTAATCGTGAAAGTCCCCCCCTGCAGGTCAACAAGTGCCACAGTCCGCGTCCGCGCTTTTTCCGCCAACAATTCAATGTCGTGCGCGACGTCAAGAATGCTTTTTTTGTTTGCATCCTTTATGTTTGGAACCATCAGCCCCGCAGGCGTGTCAACAGCCACGCCGATGTTGAAATACTGCTTGACAACAATTTCCTGCCTTTGGCCGTCAAAAAACGCGTTCAGGTAAGGGTGGTCTTTTAGCACGGCAACGCATACCTTGACCAAAAACGCCATGAACGTCAAATGAATCCCTTTGTTTTCCGCAAACACTTTTTCCTTGTCGCGGATTTTTGAAACCGCAGAAATGTCTATTTCCTCCATCGCAACAGCGTGCGGAGAAGAATACATCGACAACGCCATTGTTTTGGCGATCTCTTTTCTCACCTGAGTGAGTGGAATCCGCAAAATCCTTCCGTGCCTGTCAAAGTTCAGCTCCGGCCTGTTGAGCTGTTCAGCAGTCTTTGGCGTGTTTTCTTTTGCAAACTTTGCAACGTCCTCACTTGTCACGCGCTTGTCCTTGCCGGTTCCTTTCACGTGCGAAATGTCAATTCCCAAATCCTTTGCAAGTTTTCGTGTCGCAGGAATCGCCAGCACTCTTTCGCCCGTTTCTTTTTCCGGCCTGCTTTTTGGCTGCACTTTCAATTCAAAAGCAGGGGCTTCCTCAAGCTCCCCGACCACGCCAAAAAACTCTCGTTTTTTCTCGCTCGGCTTTTCTTCTTTTGCCGCAGTTTTTGCTCCCTGTTTTTCCGCCACTTTTTGCGAGCCTGTTTCCCCTTCTTCTGCTAAAGAAAAAATTACCTGCCCGACTCTGATTACCCCGCCTTCCTTGAAAAAAAACTTTTCCACAACGCCTGCCCTTGGCGCAGGAATTTCAACAACCGCCTTGCCGGTTTCAATCTCTGCAACAGGCTGGTCCGCCTTGACTTTCGCGCCCTCTTTCACAAGCCACCTCAAAAGCGTGCCTTCAGTGATTCCCTCGCCAACATCAGGAAAACGGAATTCAAGCGTCATTTTTTTACCTTCCAAAAATTGCATCAAAAAACTTTTTTGCAGTTTGCCCTTTTGAAGAAAATTTTTTATCAGGCCTGCATACCCATTTTGACCGAGACAAGGGTTCTGTCCTAACCACAAATCCCTTTTTCAATAAAGCTTGCAATGTGGGTTTTGTCAGCTGGGAAAGATCGACCACGCCATATTTACCCAAAATTTGTAACGCCCGCATAGTTGGGATTTTGTGTCTATGCGTAGGTCTTTTTCCGGCAAGCTTTGGCCTCATTGATTTCGAAACAACTCTTCTCATTTTTTCGCCTCAAAACCCCATTACCTTTTCCACTGCCGCCATAACCCTTTGCGCGTTTGGGAGATAAAAATGTTCTGATTTGGCCAAAGGCATAACCGTGTCAAACCCGGTGACCCGCTCAACCGGGGCCTGCAGTTCAAGCAGGTCGCTTTCGCTTACAAGCGCGGACACTTCCGCTCCAAACCCGCACGTGCGCGGAGCCTCGTGCACAACAATGCAGCGCCCGGTTTTTTTCACTGACTCAATCACCGTGTCAAGATCCATCGGGTAAATCGTGCGCAAGTCAACGACTTCAACCGAATACTTTTGCGACAAAGCCTGCGCTGCTTCCTGCGCCACGCGCACCATAGAACCCCAAGCCACAATCGTCACGTCGTCGCCTTCAGCCATTTTTTGCGCTTCGCTCAAAGGCACAGTGTACAATTCTTCAGGCACTTCCTGCCTGATTGCGCGGTAAATCCTTGTCGGCTCCAAGAACACGACAGGGTCAGGGTCGCGGATTGCAGACACCAAAAGCCCTTTTGCATCGTATGGCGTCGAGGGCATGACTGTCTTTATTCCAGGCATGTGTGCAAGAAAGGCTTCCACGCTTTCAGAATGGTGCTCCGGCGCTTTGATTCCGCCACTGCAAGGCATGCGCACAACCATCGGCACGGTCCGATGCCCGCGCGTGCGGTTGCGATAACGCCCTGCATGCGACACAAGCTGGTCAAACGCCGGGTAAAAAAACCCCGAAAACTGTATCTCCGCAATCGGCTTGAAACCGTTTAACGCAAGCCCGATTGAAACGCCGACAATCCCTGACTCCGCCAAAGGCGTGTCAATAACGCGCAGTGCGCCAAACTTTTGAAGCAGCCCCTGGCTTGCGCGAAAAACCCCGCCGTCAACGCCAACATCCTCGCCAAGCAACAGCACGCTTTCGTCTTTTTCCATTTCCTGCTGCATGGCCTGGTTGATTGCTTCAACAATGGTTAGGTTATTTGCCATTTTGGTTTTCACCTTTTAGGAATTCCTTCAAGTGCTCGCGCTGCATTGCCAAAACCTTTGGGGTTTCATAAAACATGTAATTGAAAATCGCTTCCGGTTTCTGCGGCTCTGTCGCCTCATATTTTTTCACGGCTTCTTCCACTTCAAGTGAACATTTTTCCAAAATTGTTTTTTCGCTTTTTGCGTCAAGCAATTTTTTTGCCTTCAGGTAAACCGCAAGCCTTTCAATCGGGTCGCGTTTTTTCCAGTAATCAAGCTCTTCTTTTGGCCTGTACCTTGAAGCATCGTCTGACGTTGTGTGGTCTCCGACCCTGTAAGTCAGGCACTCAATCATTGTCGGTCCTTTTCCCTTGCGCGCTTTTTCAATCGCGTCAGTTGCCGCACTATAAACCGCGAAAATGTCGTTTCCGTCAACCTGCACTCCTTCAAAGCCGTAAGCGATTGCTTTTTGCGCAAGCGTCCCTGAATTTGTCTGTTTTTTTCTCGCCACAGAAATCGCCCACTGGTTGTTAGAGCACACAAACACCGTTGGCGTCTGGAACTCGCCCGCGAAATTCATTGCCTCATGAAAGTCGCCCTCGCTTGTTGCCCCGTCGCCAAAAAAAGTAACTGCCACTGTTTTTCTTTTGCGCAGTTTTTCTCCCCACGAAAAGCCAACAGCGTGAAGCATGTGAGTCCCAACCGGAATGGAAATCGGAAAAGTGTTCACGCCATTTGGCGCAACGTTTCCGCGCTCGTCGCCGCCCCAGTACAACAGCATGTTTTCCATCGGAAAACCGAGCGCCATCATCACGTGGTTTTCCCGAAAGCTCGGGAACAAAAAATCCTCTTTTCTCATTGCGAGTGCCACGCCGATGCCTGTTGCTTCCTGGCCTTCGTGCTGCGCGTACGTTCCAAGGCGGCCTTGGCGCTGAAGCGAAAAAGCCTTGCGGTCAAACACGCGCGAAAGAACCATCAGCCGGTGCATTTCCAAAAGCTGTTCTCTGGAAAGTTTTGGCAGAAGTTTTTTGTCTGCTTTTCCTTTCTCGTCAAGGATCTGGAGAAACTTCACGCTGAATTTTTCAACGATTTTTTGCGGCATTTTTTTCCCATCTTTTCCATTTCCTTCTTGGTTTTCCTTTTCTTTTTGCGACATTTTTTGCTATTTGCCCTATATCAAAAGCAGTCTGTGGGCTTCTAGTAGTGTTAAACAGGTGAAGCATTTCTTCGGTTATCTGCTTTTGGCGAACGCCGGTTTTCTTTCCATGCAGTCTGATTAACTCCCTTTTTGCCCTCACAAATTCTACAAACGCCTTATCCTCTCCTTTTCTGTATCTGTGCAGGTAGACAAGCATTTTAGTCGGCATTTTTCCAAAATGTCTCGGTCTGGCTATTTATCTCCTCTCCTTCAAAATGTTTTCAATGAAAAACTCGCCTGCGCGGTAGCTGCTTCGCACAAACGGGCCTGAAGCCACGTACGCAAATCCTTTTTCCAGGCCCATTTTTTCGTACTCCGCAAACGTGTCCGGGTGCACAAACTCCGTCACCTGCAAATGCTTTTCGCTTGGCTGAAGATACTGCCCGATTGTCAGGCAGTCAACGCCGATTTTTCGCAAGTCATCCATTGCCTCAAATACTTCCTCTTTTGTCTCGCCCAAGCCAACCATGATGGAACTTTTTGTAACTGTCTTTGGAGAGACTTTTTTCACATACTCAAGCACACTAAGTGACTGCTCATAGTTTGCGCGCACGTCGCGCGCTTTTCTCTGCAGTCTTTTGACTGTCTCAATATTGTGTGCGATAACTTCCGGTTGTGCGCTGATTATTTTGTCAATGCATTCAGTGCTTGCGCGAAAATCAGGAATCAGCACCTCAACAATTATTCCCGGGTTTTGCCTTTTCACTTCGGTTATGCATCTTGCAAAATGTCCCGCTCCCTGGTCGGGCAATTCATCGCGGTCAACAGAAGTAATCACAACATATTTGAGCCCAAAAGAATTCACTGCCTGCCCGAGTTTTAACGGCTCAAAAATGTCCACACTCTGTCCCTGCCTTGCGGTTTTCACGTGGCAAAACCTGCACCCGCGCGTGCACGTGTCGCCCAAAACCATGAATGTCGCGGTTCCTCCGCTCCAGCACTCGCTTATGTTTGGGCACTTGGCTTCCTCGCAAACCGTTGCAAGTCCAAGGCCCTGCACTGTCTGCTTTACGCTTGCATAATTTTGGATTCCAATCCCTGTTGGAGGCCGTATTTTGAGCCACTGTGGTTTTGGCATAAAGTCCAATTAGATTACTGAAAAGCCGTTTTTAATGCTTTTGTTCCCAAAACACTTTTTTTAATACTTTACGGTTATTTTATTGAATTATGGTTTCTGTTTCAAAATATTTTTTGGCAGGTTTATTGCTTGCATTCATTTTGCCAACTGCTTTTGGACAGTCGTGCTATTCTTCCGGCGAACAGGTACTAAGCCTTATCCACCCAAAAGACGACACCGACTATTATTTTGTGTTTGCGGACGATTGGGTTTTCAAAAGCAAGGAAGGAAACGAGGTTTTTTACGACAAGGGCACGTCAGACCTTACTTTTCTTACCGGTGCAGTAACCAGCACACAATCGGAACTCTCAACAAAGCCAAGAATAATTTTTTCAAAATACAACAATACAACAAACTACCAGGTAATAACCAGCTGGACTCCGCTGACTGTTGGCACGCGCACCGCTTTCTTCATTGAATTCAAGGACAAGCAGCAGGCTGCTTCAACCCTTGGAAAAACCATGATAATTTTCGGCGACGAGGTAGAAGGCCAGAAAAAATATTACGCAGTCACGCTTTTGGCAAAAGAGCCAAACTATCCGGCAGAAAAAACACTATTTGATGAGGCATCCAATTCGTTCAGCCTTCTTCTTCCAGGCGAATGCACAAATGAACCAGACCCGCCGGCAGACGATCAGCCTGCAGACGATCCTCCGGTTGAGGACCCCGCAGATGACAGTCCGCCGGCAGACGATCAGCCAGCGGATGAACCTGCAGACGATCCAAGTGATTCTTCAGATTCATCCGACAATCAGCCTTCAGGCAATAACGACTCCAAAATATTCGGTCTTGACCCATTGCTTTTTGCCGGCGGAATAATCCTTCTTTTGCTTATTGTATTTTTTGTAATAGTAGTAATCGTCGTAATCGCAGTGCTTGCCTACCTTGCATTCTTCAAAAAAAGGTGAATTTTTTAAAAATAAAAAGCGGGCTCAGCGTTGAGTTAATTCTTCACAGGTTTCCCTCAGAAGGTGTTAACCTCATCATTGCCCATAAAACCCTGTGGGGGCGAAAATAAAAACTTATTTTATTTCCAGCCTGTATCCGTGCTCGTTTTTGCGGTTTAAGTCCTCAAAATATTCCTTTGGAAAAGAGTCCTTGCCGGCGTTTTTTTCAATCATGGAAATAATCTGCATGGTTTCAACCCGGCTTAGTTTTACTTTTTTGCTTGCATCAAAAACTTCGTCGTTTCCATAGCATTTAAGCAGTGTCGGGATTGCCATAAACAAAGGAATCGCGCACACCAGCCGGAGCCTGTCTGGAAGCATTTCAAGGTATTCAAGAGAACTGTTGATGTTTTTTTCCGCGCTTTGCACCATTTCCTGCAGCATCTGCTTGTTTTTCTCAATGTTTTTCCCGTCAAGTGCCTGTTCTTTTTCAACCGAATACCGGTCAAACAGTTCTGTTGGCCAGAAAACCCGCCCTGCAGAAAAATCTTTTGCAAAATCGCGGATGATGTTTACTTTTTGAAGCAGCAACCCAAAGTCCTTGCCGCGGGCTTTTAGTTCTTTGTACTTGTGCAGCCCAAACTTGTGGTCAAGAATCTCGGTCACATACATTCCCACAGTGCCCGCCACATAATAACAGTAATTGTCAAGGTCCAAAAAGTTCGCAATTTCTTTTTTCGAATAGGCTGCCATTCCTTTAGTCATTTCGCGAAGCCATCTAAGCGCAATCCGCTTTGATTTTTTGTCAAATCGCTGAAAAGACCGGAAAACGACTTCAAAGTTTTTCACAAGCAGCTTGTCATTGTCGTTTTGAACCCACGGCAGGACTTCAAGGTTCAGGTCATTCATTGCCTGCCTGTCGTTTCCCTTAAGGGCCCTTGTAAAGCGCCTGAAAAAAATCTTTTTTTTCCTCAAAGAAAGTCCTGAATCCTCTATTGAGTCGGCATACCGGCATAAAAGGTAAAAGTTTCCAACCTCGCTTCTGACCTGCTTTGGAAACTTTGGGATGCAGATGGCAAAGCTTCTTGAGACAAGGTTCAAAAACCGGTTAGTGTTCCAAAAACCCATAACAATCACTTTCTTGAGAAAATTATTTATATATGTTAATATAAGTAATAATACATGCCTTTAACGTCTATTTATAATGCGGTTAAAAACAAGCCGACACGCTTAAAGTCCATCCAGGAAATAATGCAGGAAAACCCCGAAAAAAGGAACATGTTTGCCGATTCGGACATAGTTCTTGGCAAAAATGCGTCCGTGGCCGTGTCTGTCAAAAGCAATTCAACTTCTGTCAGGTCAATTGCACAAAACCTTGAGCCAAGCCAGGGAGCAGGCAATCCTCTTCCATTGGTGCAAAAAACATGGCAAAAATGCAAATGCCTTAAAGAAAAACAAGGGGCTTTTTTCTGCCAGAAATTCCTGATAAAGTGTGTCCAAGACAAATGCCCCCAAAAATTCATTGAAATGTGAATTAAAGTTTTTTCCTTTCAGGAATTTCAAGGACATCCAGTTCTGCACAAACACACGCGTTTCCAAGAAGCGAAGAAATGCTTGGCTTTGTCCTTTCCCTGTCCCCTGAAATAAATTCTTTTATGTAAAGCCCGGACTCCGCCAGAATCCGGATGCGAAAACTTTTTTTCCCTGCCACTTCAAGTGACAAAATCTCCGCATGCCTTTTTCGCTCAAGCATTGCCCGCCTTTTTTCAACCCGCGCAGGCGTCATCTGCCCTACCTGCAGTTTCATCCCAACAAGCGCCGAAAGTCTTTTTCCTTCAACTGGCAGGCTGCATTCAGCAAGCGCCAAGTAAACCTTGTCATTTTTTTCTGCCTTGGTGTTTTTCACACTCTTCGCATCAGTCATTGATTCAAGCACGAACTTTGTCCGCTTGTCCGAGTTTGCCACTTTTTCAAGTTCTTTTAGGTCAATGCTTCTTTTTTTTGGCTCGGTCAGTTCAAGCACGAATTTTCTTCCGCTTCCAAGCATGCGGACATCCACGTCTTCCCTGCCTGCCCCGTGGAAAAGAAATTGTTTTGCGCCAAAAAACCCAGCGGCTTTTTTCCCGATGATTTCCTCAACAGAGTCCTTTGTTTTTTTGCCCGTAAACCCGCACGCTTTGCATCCGCGCCCACGGCACCCGGTGCAAAAATGGATTGTCTGGGCCACTTCGCGGGAAAACTTGTTGTACCTTCCAAAAACAAAAACAGGCTTTATTTCAACGCTTGCCTTTTGCCGGTCCAAATCTGCAAGCAAAAAAACTTCGTGTTCGCTGTTTGAAAACTTTTTCCCGCCAAGTGATTCAATTTCTTTTACAAGCCCTGGAAGGATTTCTTTTTTTGCGGCTTCTTTTTGCCTGCCGCTGAATCCAACCCCAAAACCTGAAAACTCAAAATCTTTGGTTTTTTCTAAAAAATTTTTAGCCAGGCTTTTTGCCGTTGTTAAAGGCTCCGTGCCAGAAAAGCTGAAATCAATCATTGTTTCACCACTCAGGCCTGTTTTTCCAAAAAATCCGCAAGCTTTTTTGGCATTTCTTTTTTTGAAAGAAAGCCGGTTAGGCAAACAGTGTTGTATGAATCAAAAACGGTTTTGTTTGCTGTTCTTTTGTTGAACAAAAGAAGGTCAAGGTCTATTTCCCGAGAGCTTGCCTTTTTTTTGCGTTTTTTCCTGCCGATGGCTTTTTCCATTTCCTTGAGTTCTAAAACAATCTCTTTTTTGCTTTTTTTTGTAAATGCTTTTGCAACCGCATTCAGGAATTTTTTTTTGCTCTTAAAGCCAACCGGGGCTGTTTCAACAACTTTTGAAAAAGAAATCCCCGGAAAAACTTTTCTCAAAAGCAAAAAGGCCGTTTTGAAGTTTTTTTCCCTGCCAATGTTTGAGTCAATCCCTATTACTGCGCGGTTCATTTTACCAGGCCATTTTTCCTGCAGTCATTTTTTCATCCCGAGAATCTGCAAAAACTCGTTTCGTGTCGCCGGGGATTTTTTGAACTGGCCGCGAATGCATGAAGCAACAGTGGACGAATTGACTTTCTGTACCCCCCTCATTGCCATGCATGTATGCGTTGCCTCTGAAATCACTGCCACTCCATGGGGCTTTATTGTTTTCTCAATGCTTTCTGCCACCTGGTTTGTAAGCCTTTCCTGTACCTGCAGCCGGCGCGCAAAAATGTCAACAATCCGCGGAATCTTGCTTAGCCCGATTATGGTTTTTTTGGGGATGTACCCAATATGCATTTTTCCAAAAAAAGGAAGAAAGTGGTGTTCGCAAAGGGAAAAAAAATCAATGTCCTTTATCACGATCATGTTGTTGTTTTCAGCGTCAAACAAAGCATTGTTCACGGTTTCTTCAAGGTTTTCCTTATATCCCTGCGTCAGAAACTCCCATGCTTTTTCCACCCTTTGCGGAGTGTCCTTTAGGCCTGTCCTTTTTGGGTCCTCTCCAATGCTTTCAATAAATCTTTTGACGCTTTCATTCTTCATTTTTCTTCCCTGCATTTTTTGTCTATTTTTGCCGCCAGAATAAAATCGCTTTCAGTCAACCCCAGTATTTTGTGCGTGAAAATCATGGCTTCCACCCTGTTGTAAGAGACAAAAATATCCGGGTGATGATTCTCGCTTTCAGCGATTTCTGCCACCTGATTGACGAATTTCATTGCCTCTTTGAAGTCCCCAAACTTGAATTTTTTGCGGATTTTTTTTGCATCCTCAACCAATTCCCAGCCGTCAAGCTGTGCAAGCAATTTTTCCGCGTCCTTTCTTGCCATCGGAGGAACGCCGCCCATGCATGGCACGCATTTTTTTTCAGACAAACCCATTCAAACCAATAAAACTCTGCGTGAAATTGTTTTAAAGGCTTGTTTTTGGAAATCAAAAAATCATTGAAGCCAAAAAAAGCAGCCCGGCAAGAATTGGCTGGTGGATAAAATAAACAAAAAGCGAATTTCTGCCAATCACCTGCAACGCATCGGCCAGCATGTTTTGCGGTTCCTTCAATGCAATTTTTGGCTTTCCATTTTCATAAAAACTGTGCCCTGCAAAAATCCCCAAAAGCACCACGCCAAACCATGGAAAAACCGGAAAAAAATCAAGTGCCGGAAAAGGCTTTGACAGGCCGACAAAAAAAAGCGGTTTTATCCCAAGTGGCTGCAGGTCAAAAAAAACAGGAAAGAGAATGAAAAAAATTCCAAGAAGCAGGCATGCGTTTTTCTGCCTGGCAAACGGGACTGACAAAATTACCGAAAACGCAATCAGGTGAAGAATCCCAAAAAAAATCGGCTGCGTGCTGAAAAAAGCAAGTGAAAACCCCGTCAGCAAAAACGCAAAGAAAAAAATTTTCAGGCTTTTTTTCAAAAACCGTGCAGGGTAGTCTTTTGGCGACCTGTTGCAGCTAAGTGACAGCCCGACACCGGCAAGAAGCAAAAAAAGCCCCGCAGTTGTTTTCTGAAAACCCCCCAAAAACCCGCTGTAAAGGTCAAATTGCGCAAACCCAAAATAGTTCAGGTCCCAAAGGAAATGGAAAACAACCATCATTATGACTGCGGTTGCGCGCAAAAAATCCAGTTCCCAAAAACGTTTTTCCATAAAAAAACACTTTTTTTATTAAACTTGCCTTCAATGCTTTATTATAATGAAATTGACCAATCCAAAAGTCCTTGTCGGCTCTCCTGTTTCATCCTACAAAGATTATTCAATCCCCGACTACATCAAAGGCCTAAAGTCGCTTTCATACAAAAACAAGGAAATAGTCGTCCTTGACAACAGTCCGCCCGAAAAAGACCTGTCGGAAAAATTCAAATTTTCCGGAATAGCTTATGAACGCATGCCCCACTCTGACAACATCCGGCAAATGCTTGTTGACGGAAGGAATCTTTTGCGCAAAAAAGCCCTTGACGAAGACTTTGACTACTGGCTGAGTCTTGAACAGGACGTCATACCGCCTTCCAACATCATCGAGGCTTTGTTTTCCAGCAAAAAAGAAATCGTTACAGCGGCCTACTTCAATTTTTCCTTCGAAAAAGAAAACCCGGTTCCACAGCCAAACGCTTTTGTCCTCATAAACCCGTCAGACAAAAAAACGTTCATCACGCGAAGGCTCATCTTTGAGGAACTCTGGCCTTCACGCCTTCAAAAAATTTTTCTTTCAGGTTTTGGCTGCGTTTTGATCCACAAAAACGTGCTTGAAAAAATAAAATTCAGGTTTGACAAAAGCCTTTCGGCTTACGACGACGTTTTTTTCTACCGCGATGCAAACCTGGAAGGGTTTTCAGCATATCTTGACTCAAGAGTGATTTGCAGGCACATGAATAAAATGCATTCAAATGAAGTCCTGGAGAAAACGTGGTCAAAATGAAAACACTCCTTGCGTCAGCCCTTTTCGGGCAAATCGAGCAGGCCTTCCCGTTTTTCCTTGAATACATTGAAGCCCTCAAGCCATCTCCTGACAAAATAGTGCTTCTTGACCTGGCACTTGAGCAAAAACTCAAAAAACACCTTGTCGACAAAAAAATTGAAATAAGGCGGGAAAAGCTTGAAACCGATTTTTCGCTTCAACTTTCCGGTTTTCGAAACAGCATTATTGCAACAGCAAAAAAAGAAAATTTTGACGCAGTGATTTTTCTGCAGCCAAACATTTTTCCGCCAAGTGACCTGCTTTCACGTCTTTTCGCTTCGAAAAAAGAAATAATCGCTCCCGCTTTTTTCATTCCGCAAAACAATGGCGTGTTTTCAAATGCCGTAAAAATTATTGAAAAAGAAGATGAAAAAGAAATGAATCCCTTTAGGTTTGAAGAGCTGCTTCCAGGGGGGATAAAAAAGGCGGGCTCTGTCATGCTTTCAGCAGTATTTTTTTCCAAAAACGCTTTTGAAAAACTGGTTTTTGAGCCCGCAAAGGACTCCATTGAAGAACTGCTTTTCCTTGCGGATTGGGCGCAAAAAGAAGGTCTTGAAATCTTTATCGATTCCTCAACTGTGTGCTCTGTTTTGTCCCAAAAACAGCTTTTTGCAGCCTATTACTCAAAGGCCCAAAAGGCGCCCTAAAGCCGTTTTTATGCTTTCAAACGCGAAAAAAGCGGTTTAAAAGCTTTTCTGTGGGCTTTTTATTTATTGATGAAAAGACAGTAAAAATAACCCTATTTTTTCTTAACTGGAAAACCTTGCTGTGAAAACAGATAGCGTTATTTGAGCTTTTTTTTCTATAAAACACAAGGAGTGAACAAATTGAACTTTAATGAACTAAACATACATGAAAATCTAGTCAGGGCCATACAAAAAAAAGGTTTTGTAAAGGTCTCTGAAATACAGGAAAAAGTAATTCCAACAGCATTGCTTGGCAAAGACATTGTCGGCAAGTCACAAACAGGCACAGGAAAAACTGCTGCTTTTGCAATCCCGCTGATTGAAAAAATAAAGCCAAGAAGCGGAATTTCTGCACTGATAATCGTCCCGACAAGGGAACTTGCAATGCAGGTAAAAGACGAGATTGCCTCTTTGGCATTTTCATGCGGAATCAAATCGATTGCGGTTTTTGGCGGGCAAAACATTTCCACCCAGGCACGGCTGATTGAACAGGAACCCGAAATAATTGTCGGAACACCCGGACGGCTGCTTGACCTGCTTGAGCGCGGAATCCTTGACTTTGGCAATCTCAAATTTTTGGTGCTTGATGAAGCAGACAAAATGTTTGACATGGGCTTTAAGGAAGACATCGAACTATTGATCTCGCAGGTCCCGTCAGCCCGCCAAACAATGCTTTTTTCGGCAACAATGCCACAGGAAATACTGCGGCTTGCACAAAAGCATTTAAAGCACGACAAGGAAATAATCGACATCAGCACTGACAATGCCCCTGTTGAACAAGTCGAGCAATTTTATGCAATGCTTTCACGCGACGAAAAAGTGGACTTTCTTTTCAGGCTCCTTCAAATGGACAGGCGCGCAAAAACTCTTGTTTTTTGCAGGACAAAAAGAACAGTTGACTGGCTTGAAAGAATGCTTGCAAGAAAAGGCTTGCGAGTACAGGCAATCCACGGCGGAATGCGCCAAAACGCAAGAAACAAGGCAATTGACGCCTACAAGCGTTCAATGACAAACGTCCTTATTGCAACAGACATTGTCGCGCGCGGAATACACGTTGACAACATAGACAACGTTGTAAACTTTGACTTTCCGGAAGAAACAGAAACCTACATCCACAGAATCGGAAGGACCGCCCGCCAGGGAAAAAAAGGAATGGCAATAACTTTTTGCTCAAACCTTTTAGACCTAGACGCACTCAAACGCGTTGCACAAAGAAACAATTCAGAAATCAGGCAATGGAACCAAAACCTTGCCTGAGGTTTTCTTTTTTTTTACTTGAAACCTTTTTTGTGCTTTTTTTTATTTTACTTTTTTTTGGTTTTTTTTTATCTTAACTAGTTTTTTTACGCGTCCACAAACACGTCGTTTCCTTTCACAACAACCCTAAATGACTCAACGTGCGCATTGCCTGGCATTGTGCACTGCCCGTTTGTGACGTCATACTGCCAACCATGAAGCGGGCATGTAACAGTTTTGTCTTCAAGCTCTCCATCCCCCAAAGGTCCCTGCCTGTGCGCGCAGGTGTTTGAAATTGCGAAAAACTTTCCGCCAACGTTAAAAAGCGCGATTTCCTTACCGTTTGCCTCAACGGTTTTTCCCTGGCCGGGCTTGAGGTCGTTTGTTGATGCAACTTTCACTTCAACCATGCTGTTACCTACAAATTGGTTGGCGGAGTTTATTTTAACTTTTTCCATGTTTTAAACATACTGTGTTTTTTATAGTTTAGCGGAGGGTTGGTAAAAATGCACCATAAACATTCTGAAATGAAAGGAAAAGAACATTCTGAAGAAGGGCACGAAGAAGCCTGCGATTGTGGCGAAGACTGCAGCTGCGAAAGCGGCTCTTGCGGCTGCGGAAGCGATTCAAGCGGTTGCTGCTGCGGGACGGAAAATGGAGGCCATGAAATGACCAAAGAAGAAGCCGACTTCATGCTTACAAAAGTCGCAACAGATGTCTGGATGAAACTTTTCTGGGAAGCCTGCGAAAAAGAAATGAAGAAAACCCAGGGAAAGCAAATACAAAAACTGGCAAGCACTCACGTAAAAAAAGCAAACAAGGAATGGAACGAAAGAATGAAATAAGCGTTTCATTTCTTAAAATTTTTTCTTTCTATTTTCCTAATTTGGGTTTTTTGGAATAATTATCCACGCAACAATGTATGCAAGGATTCCAAGCCCAAAAGACAACAGCGTTGCAACAACCCATACAAGCCTTACGACAACCGGGTCAACGTTCAGGTACTCGGCTACCCCGCCGCACACGCCTGCAACCATTTTGTCTTTTTGCGAGCGGTAAAGGCGCTTGATTGGCTGGGCTGAATCTGTCCCGCTATTTTCCTTTGATTTTATCGGCATAAGTTCATTAAGATAAATAGCAGAAACGCTTTTTAACTTAGAAGTTGTGTTCCTTATATGAATGCTCGTTTCATGAGTTTATTTTTTGCCTTGGCGTTAATTGCCGTTTTTTCTGCTGCAACTCCTCCAGCAATTGATGTGCCTGTAATCTTAGAAACCGGAATGGCTTTTCAAACAAAAGAACAGGTTGCAAATTATTTTTCTGAAAATTTTGAGGCAATAAAAAATGCTGTTTTGGAATTTGAATTTAGAGGGTATGGAATAAGTGGAAGAGATGAACAGATTCAATATATTCTTGATAAAAGTTTCAACCCTCCAGTTGTATTTGTAGAAGACGGGCCATTGAGAAGTTGCCTTGACGGAAAAATTTGCTCATCTATGCAAATAAAATATGTGGTATATGTTGCTCAAGGGCAATTCAACGAACCAAAAAATGGCTGGCTTTATGAAACATCAGTTCCAGTGAGCGGAGCGCGCTTTTTTGTTGATGAACAAGGAAAAATTGCGTTTGCTTTTAGTGGAAAGCCGGATTCATTGGTTGGAAATTTTCCGATTGAAGTGTTTATTTTAATCGCAATAATAGTTGTAATTGCGGCAATATCCATTGGATACTTCAAATTTAAGAAAAAATAATTTTGCACCGGAAACGCGCTCTCTGCAAAGCAAATTATGCTTCTTTAAATAATATAGTTTAATGAAGACTTTTTCTCAGCTGGAGCATCCACAACAATTGGCTATTTTCTCAAAAGTGTTTGAACTCAATAAACAAGGGCTTGGATATAAACGCATAATCAAAAAACTCATTGCCGAAGATGAAGTCAGGCTTTCAAAAGGTACTTTGTCTTACTGGTTTAACCATGACGTAAAAATGATTGGCGGGGAAAACGCGTTTGAAGCAAAACCAAGCCCCGAACTTTCGTATATTTTGGGTGTGCTGTTTGGCGATGGGTCTGTTTTTTTGAACAAAAAAAAGCAGGATTATTTTTTAAGTTTAAGTGTAAAGGATAAAGATTTTGCAGAAAAATTTTCAGGGTGTGGGGCCAAAATTTTAAATAAAGAAAAAACTTTTGCAGCGGTTAAGGAAAAACCAAGGCATTTTTCCGCAATGTATACAACTAGGATAAGGAGCAAACAGCTTTATAATTTCGTTAAAGCTGTCAAAGAAGATTTTGAAAAGGCAAAACCATTTATTGAAGAGTTTTCTGCAGAGTTTGTGCGAGGGCTGGCAGATTCGGAAGGAACTGCTTGTGTTAGTGTCGGTAAAACACTTTCTTTATCAATATGTGTTGCCGTAAGTACAAATTCAGCCTTGCTTGAATACGTTAAAAATTTACTATTACAAAAATATGCGTTAAACACACTCTTGAGAAAAAATAAAACAGCCGGGATGAAAGATTCAGTAATTAATGGTCGCATAATTACCCGGACAAAAGACTTATTTGCCCTCAACGTGTCAAGAAATTCTAACAAGCTAAAATATGGTGAACTCATTGGCTTTGGCATAAATAGAAAACAAACGAAAATTAATGATTTCAAATTTTTAAAAGAAACTTATGCCAATTCCGAATTAGTAACTCAATGGAAAAAAATGTATACAAAAGTAGGTAGATATTGGATAAGAAATAACCAGTTAACTGTAAAAAGTAATATTTACGCCGGCGACGGGAGTCGAACCCGTCTCGCGCCCGTGACAGGGGCGCATCCTAGCCGATAGACTACGCCGGCAAAAAAGCCATTTTGCTATCTATTCTTCTACTGGAAATATTATAATCCTTCTTTTGTTTTTTTTAATCATTAATTCAACTGTTTTCGTCAATAGCCAAAAGCCCATTTATAAATCAGCGTGAGTATTATAAACTGCCTGCACGGAAATGGGGTATGGCTGTAAAAATTATCGCAAACCTTGGGCCTGCAAGCCTTAAGCCAAAAACCATCCGGCAGATGAGCAAGGAAGGCATGGATGTAGCGCGCCTCAAAAGCTGTTTTTACACAGCGTCATCCCTTGACAAGACAATCAAGCTAATCCGCAAGAACTCGCGTGCAAAAATCATGGTTGACTTTGAAGGCGATGAAATCAGGATTTACGGGCCAAAAGACAAGCCGATAAAAAAAAGAACTCCTTTTTGGCTTGGGTTTGCGCGCGAAAAAAACAAGCGCTTTTACTTCAACCGCAATTTACTGGAAGTCCTTGACGTTGGCGACAAGCTTGTTTTCGACAAGTCGATGGCAAACGTTTTTGTCAAAAAAAAAGCAAAAGACAAAATCCTGCTTGAGGCAGACAACGATTTGGTGCTCCGAAACGGCAAGGGCTTTAATGTCGGCTCAAAAGACATTGACTTTAAAAAAATGTCAAAAAAAGACCTTGAGCTGATTGAAACCGCAAACAAAAACCATGCCGAGTACGCCGCCCTTTCTTTCACGCAAAGCGCAAACGATGTTTTTTCGCTTCGAAAACACCTTCACAAAAAATGCCTTGTGTGCGCAAAAATCGAAAACCACACCGGGCTAAAACACCTTCGCGAAATCACGCAGGCATCAGACCTCGTTATGGTCGCCAGAGGCGACTTGTCGGCCGAGTTCCCGATAGAGGAAATCCCTTTCATTCAGGAAAAAATAATTTCTGCCTGCAAGCGTTTCCGCAAAAAAGTAATCGTTGCAACAGACATCCTTGAATCAATGAAAAACGGCAAGGTTCCATTCAATTCCGAAATAAACGACCTTGTCTGGATAGCCATGCAGGGCGCAGACATGGTCTTGATCACAAGCCCGACTGCAATCGGCAAAAACCCGGTCGAAACAATCGCGATGGCAAAAAAAATTTTGGGCCACGCGAAAAAGTTTTCCTAAAAAAAGAATTTTTCCAGCCTGATTTTCCGCTTTCATATTTTCCCGTTTCGTGACAGGTTTCCGCGCAGTTCTTCGGCTTTCAGAATCCTTCTGATTGCAAGGATGTATGCGGCTTTTCTGTAACTGCATTTTTCCTCTTCTTTTATTTCGTCTATCTGGTTGAATGCAAGCACCATTTTTTCTGAAAGCATTTCGTTTATTTTTTTCTCATCCCAGTAATGCCCGTAATTGTTTTGCACCCATTCAAAGTATGAAACCATTACGCCGCCCGAGTTAGCCAAAATGTCAGGCAAAACCACAAACCCTTTTTTTTCAAGCAAGTCATCTGCTGTCGGGGAAATCGGCCCGTTTGCCATTTCAAGTATAATTTTTGCCTTTATCCTGTCCTTGTTTGAGTCGTTTATCTGGTCTTCAACTGCCGCTGGCACCAAAACGTCAACGTCGAGTTCAAGCAGTTCCTCGTTTGAAATCTGTTTTGCGTCCTTTAACCCTTCAAAAGAATCTTTCTGGTTTTTGTGCTCGATTGCCTTTTTCACGTCAATGCCGTTTGGGTTAAATGCTGCCGTGCGCGAATCCGAAACCGCCACCACCTTGTAGCCCCATTCATTCAATATTCTTGCAAGGTTCATGCCCACATTCCCAAAGCCCTGTACTGCCACCCTTGTTTTTTTCGGGTTCACTTTTGCCTTTTTCAGGTACTCTGCCAGAACAATTGCTCCGCCAAGGGAAGTGGAATACTCCCGTCCCTGGCTTCCGCCAAGTTCAAGCGGTTTTCCGGTAATGGCCCCCGGGGCCTTTCTTCCGATTGTTTTCTCGTAAGCATCAAGCATCCATGCCATTGTCTGGGAATCGGTGTTGACATCCGGTGCAGGGATGTCTCTGTCCGGTCCAATGAACGGGGCAAACTCGCGCGCATAAGAGCGTGCAATCCTTTCAAGCTCGGGCTTTGAGTGCTCTTTGGGGTTTACCTTTACCCCGCCCTTTGCCCCCCCGAAAGGAATGTCAATGCACGCGCATTTAAGGCTCATTAGGAAGGCAAGCTCTTTTACTTCCTCCATGTTTACTTTGGGGTGAAACCTTATCCCGCCCTTTGTTGGGCCGCGGGCATCGTTATACTGAACCCTGTATGCCGGAAAAAACCTTACCTGCCCATTGTCCATTCTTACTGCAAGGTTTATGTTAATCATTCTTTTTGGCTGCTCAAGGATTGCCATTTCAAGGTTGCTTAAAAGCTTTGCCTGTGCTGCCTTTGAAAGCTGTACCTTGCAGACCCTGCACACAACCTCGTTTTCTTCCTGGTTTGCCATCTCCATTTTTTCAAAACCAGACGCAAATAGAAAGGAAAACAGTTTAAATCTTTTCAGGGCACGATTGGTCTGTGAAAGCGAACCAAATGCGGCAAATTATGTCGAAGACAATTGAGTCTGTTTCATCTTCCCTGCAAATTGGGCCGGAAATTTTCTCAAAAATTTCCGCCTTCTATCTTTTTGTGCAGTTTGTCATCTGGGCAAAAGTTGGAGTGTTCTTTTTTTTCACCGGTGCGGGGCAGTCACCTGCAATTTTTTCCTACTCAATGTACCTTAACCCCGCGGAATTCCTTGAACGCTTTGCTTCATTTGATTCGCTTGAACGGTTTGACGTGCTTTTCCACCAGGCAATGCATTTTCTTATCGCGTTAACTGTTTTTGCCTTTGCACGCCATTCGCCTAAGGCGGAATTTTTTCTTCTGCTGAAAATTTTTACTCTTGCAGCTATCCTGCATAATGTTGGCTACTGGCTTACAAAAGTTTTTCCAACAGCAGAACTGTTGCTGTTTGACTTTGTGACAGACATTGCAGCGCTGTTTTTTTTCTATTATATTTTCAGATGGTTCAACGGTTTTGGCGTAGTGAAAAAAATCAGGATTTCATTGCTTGCATGAAATTTTCTTTTATGTAATTTTTTCTTCAGCAAAGTCCGTAAAACTTCGGGCAGGTCTTGCATGAAACAGGCGGTGTTTTTGTCTGGATTTTTCTGCGAAAATCCACATACTTTTCCGAATGCCAGATTGTGCTCAAGTCTTCTGTGCTGATGTTTCCCATAATATTTTCTTCCCGCTCCCTTCCGTTTGATTCCTGTGGTATAAAACAGCACGGCAAAACGTCGCCGTTGTATGTAATGTATGGGTTTTGCCAAGGGTAATCGCAGCCTGTTTTTCCGCTCATTTTCAACCTTGTGTTTGGCCAAGCAACAACTGTCACGCCAAGCTCTTGTGCGGTTTTTTGTGCCTTGTCAAGCACAGAATTTATTTCGGCAGGCGAAACGGAATAAGGCGAAAACTGGCCGTTGTTGTCTGAAACTAAAATCGTCATAAACATCATTTAAAACTCCTATGCACTAACTGCGTTCGATTAATGCACTATGCCAAAGCAGGCAAAAAAACAGTGACTCCTGCTATCAGGAAATAAAACACTCCAAGGCCAATGCAGAATTTTCCGAAATTTATTTTTTGTGCAAGGCTAATCAAAAAGCCCATTGAAAAATAACCGGTTATCCCTGCCGCCGCAATCCCAAAAAGCATGCTTGGCTCAAGTGCGGGCTGTTCCAAAAGGTTGAATGAAAGCTCGCCCAAAAGAACCGTTGGCACAGAAATCAGAAAACTCAGTTCAAACGCTTTTTGCGGGGAAAAACCCTCAAACAGCAAAACCGAACTTGTCGTGCCGCTTCTGCTCATTCCAGGCAAGACAGTCAGGCCCTGTGCAAGCCCGAGAAAAATCCCGTTTTTCCTGCTGTAAGCCGGGTTATTTTGCTGTTTTTTTGCAAGCTGCAAAAACCCTGTTATAAAAAGAAAAATTCCTACAACCAAAAGAAAAATCGTCTGCGAAAAAATAGCCTCGCCAAAAACTTCAATCGACGCTGTTTCAAGAATCTGCTTGAGCAAAAAATAAGACGGCACGGCAGTTACCGCTGTTGCTGCAAGCGTCCAGAAAATAAAATTCCTTTTCTTTTTTTCTTTTCCTTCTGCAAGCAATTTAATATCTTTCCAAAAATAAATGATTGCCGCCAAAAGCGTTCCAATGTGAAGAATGATTGCAAAAGAAAAAGCCTCTTTTACAGGCATGCCAAAAAACTGTGCAAGAATTGCTACATTTCCCTTGCTTGAAACAGGCAGCCATTCAGTGATTCCCTGGACTATCCCAAGAAGCACTGCCTCTAAAACGCCAGCCATTTTTTCACTTTTTATTCAGAAAGCAATTCCAAGCAAATCAAGCAGAATCAAAAGCGCAAGGCCAGGAATTCCCCCAAACGCGACAATCAGGATGCTCCACAGGTTTATCCCTATTTCCAAAAAAGGCAAAAAGTTCAGCAAAAAAAGAAGAACAAGTCCCACAAGACTGTTGACTGCAAGGGCAACAATGAATTTTCCGAATTTGAGGGCAATGATAATCAAAACTACCAATAGCAGAACAGATAACAATGGCCCAACAAACCAGTAAGGCTGCTGTACTGGCTGTGCCTGCAAAAGCGGAAAGGCAAATTCTCCAAAAACCATGTAAAAAACGTGAAATGAAGTTTTTTTAAAGCAATTATGCTGAATAAATCTGTCAAAGTGGAATGATTGCAAAGTTACCAATTAAAGTGAAACCAATGAATTTTTTCAAAAAACACGTTCTTGTCTGCACAAACGAAAAACCCCTTCACTGCGCGGAAAAAGGCGGCCTTGAACTCTTGGCGGCTTTTCGCGAGGAAGTCGAAAAAACCGGCCTGAAAAACGAAATATATGTCTCAAAAACGGGCTGCACAAGCCAGCACCACTGCGGGCCAACCGTAATAATTTACCCTGACGGTGTCTGGTACAAGGAAGTCAAAAAAGAAGACGTGCATGAAATAATCTCAAGCCACCTTGTTGGCGGAAAAATTGTCGAGCGCCTGCACAACAAAGACATTGGGCTGAAAAATTCTTCAGATGAATTGACCACAAGTGAACTGCCATGATTGAACTTTTTTTCTTTGGCCTGACAATTTTGGGCCTTGCGCTGTTTGAAACAATTTCATCAATTGACAACGCAGTAATCAACGCGGACGTTTTGTCAAAAATGTCAGAGCGTGCAAGAAAATGGTTTCTTGTCTGGGGGCTTTTGATTGCAGTTGTTTTGGTCAGGGGGCTTTTGCCTTGGGTGATTGTATGGGTTGCAAACCCTTCTCTTTCACCGCTTGAAGCACTCACCGCGACTTTTAGTTCCGATCCGGTTGTAATCGAGTCAGTTGAGCGCTCAAAACCCCTTCTTTTGATTGGAGGTGGAATTTTTCTTGTGTTTCTTTTCTTTCACTGGCTTTTCATGGAGCCAAAAAACTACGGGCTTTTTGGCGAAAAACAAATTCACGGCCTAAGCATCTGGTTTTTTGCAATTGTTTCAATTCTTCTTGCAGCAATTGTATGGTTTTCAATCGGGATAGATCCCTTAATGGCTTTTAGCGCAGTAGTCGGCTCTACTGCTTTTTTCATCACTCATGGCTTTAAGGAAAACGCCGAACTGCAGGAAAAAAGGCTTTTGTCTGACACAAACATGAGTGACGTAAGCAAACTTCTTTACCTTGAAGTCATTGACACAACTTTTTCAATCGACGGAGTAATCGGCGCATTTGCTTTCACGCTTTCAATCCCGCTTATAATCCTTGGAAATGGGCTTGGCGCGTTTGTGGTGAGGGAATTCACCATCCACAACATCGAACGTGTGAAAAAATACAAATACCTAAAAAACGGAGCCATGTACTCGATTTTCTTTCTTGGTTCAATCATGCTTTCAGAAAGCTTTGGCCTGCACATCCCGGAGTTTGTCTCGCCGATAATAACTTTTGCAGTCATCGGGTATTTTTTCCTAAAATCAAAAAAAGAACTTGAAAAAGATCATCCAAAAGAAAATAAAAAAGAAAACTTCAAAGTCTCCAAGGCAAAACCCAAAACCCCTGCAAAAAAGAAAAAATAACCCACTTGTGAAAATCATGGCACAAACTTTTTCAAAAGAAACAATTTTTCTGCTCGTTTTTGCGTTGCTTGGAGAAATTTATGGAAACGTTTTTGGATGGTACGCGATTTTTCCTGCATTTGACATTGTTACACACTTTGTCGGCGGAGCGCTTGTTGCTTCACTTGCAATAAAGTTTCTTTTCAAGCACCTAAAACATTTTTCCTACTTTGTAAACGTTGTTTTCACAATGGGCGTTGGGGCTTTCTGGGAAATAATCGAGTTCACCGCGGACCTTTTATTTCATGTCGGCATGCAAAACGGCCTTAATGACACAATGGTCGACATGGTGATGGTAACGTTTGCGGCAATCATCATCAACTTTATTTATTACGCAAAAAAATGACGCCAAAAAACAGGCTTTTTTTGAAACTTTTACGACAGAAAAAGGCAAGTTTTTTAACCTCTTTAATTATACCTTTTTAACTATTCAAGCAAAAAGCGTGGATTAATGGTTGAAGTAAGCACAATGGTCGGCCTGATCGGCCTGATAGTATTTTTTGGCTTTTTTGCGTCACTGTTTTTCCAGAAAACAAAAATTCCTGATGCATTGCTCCTGATATTTATCGGAATGCTTTTGGGGCCGGTTTCAGGGCTTGTGAGTTCATCTTTTCTTTTCACCCTTGCCCCGGTAATCGGCATGATTGCACTGACCATAATTGTCTTTGAAGGCGGGCTCAACCTCCAGTTTGAAAAAGTCCTCAGGTCACTGCTCCAGGTCACTTTTTTTACTGTGTTTGTCTGCGTCCTGACTGCAGTCCTCACAATGGTTTTTACTTTTTTCCTTGGCTTTCCACTTCTTTCAGGTCTTTTGCTTGGCTTCATAATCGCAGGCACAAGCTATGAAATAATTGTCCCGCTCATTGCAAAACTTTCCGTTTCAGAGGAAACAAAAACTTTCCTGAACCTTGAATCAGCCCTGAATGACGCAATCACAATCATTGCCGCAATTGCCATAGTGCAGCTCATGCTCTTAAAAGAATTTAATGTAATCAACCCTTTCCAAAGAATCGCAAGCGCTTTTTCAATCGCAATAGTGCTTGGGCTACTCAGCGCTTTCCTATGGGCAAAAATAATGAAATGGCTCAAAGGACACCCATACCATTACCTCTTGACTCTTTCAAGCGCGTTTGTTTTATACGCCCTTACAGAAACCCTTGGTGGAAACGGAATCACTTCAGTCCTTGTTTATGGCCTGGTGCTTGCAAACTATAACACAATCACAAAGAAATTGAACCTGCACAGCTACTTCCAGATCGGCTATTCATTACGGTCAATCCAAACCGAAGTGTCATTTTTTGTCCGCACAATGTTTTTTGTCTTCCTTGGTGCAATCTTTGACTTCAGCTCCTTTACAAACCAAATATTCCTGGTTGCATTCCTTGTGTTTTTGGCAATCCTTGCAGCAAGGTACATTTCTGTCAAGGTCCTTTTGAAATTCAACAAATCCTTTGAAGACTCAAAGACAATAATTCTTGCAATGCTCCCCCGGGGTCTTGCAACAGCAGTCCTTGCCTCGTTCCCGCTTGCATTCGGGCTGGATCTGGATTTTACAAACATTGTCCTGCTTGTGATAATTTTCTCAAACGTTTTTGCAACCGCAATGGTTTTTTATTTTGAGAACAAAAAGAAAATCGAGGAAAAACTCCCGAAAAAACCACCTGAAAAGAAGGCAATCGAGGCAAACGGAGTAATAATGAAAGACTTGCCGGAAAAATAGCCGGTTTCCAGTGCCTTTAAAAATAAGGGCAATGTTCTTGATTATGCATGGAAATCGATTTTTCGTTCCTGGCAAATTTTTCAAATGCCATTTTGATATTGCTCACTTTAATTGTGTGGAACAAAATCAGGGCAATTTCAGGCTCTCTTGACATTCCTGACGCAAAGAAAAAAACCATATCAATTCTTTCATTCCTGATGCTGTTTGGGTGGCTTTCACTTTCCTTTATTTTGTCATCCCTTGATGCATATCACGTTTCGCCGGAAATAATTTCTATCGGAGTTCCTCTTGGGTTCATTCTGCCAATAATTATCGGGCGCCATTTAATGAATAATTCAATCACTTTCCAAAAAATCCTGGACAAAACCCCCAATGAATGGCTAATCCTGATCCAAATTTACAGGGTTGTCGGCGTTGTATTTCTTTTTCTTCTGGCACAAGGCCTTCTTCCGTCATTGTTTGCAATTCCTTCCGGCTTTGGAGACATAATTGTCGGGTTTAGCGCGCCAATAGTCGCTTTTTTTTACATTAAAAAAAAATCCTTCTCTGGTCAACTAGCAAAACTCTGGAATTATGCCGGAATTCTTGACCTTGCAGTTGCCATAGGCATTGGAGTACTTTTAGCCATCCCGAAACCTTTCAGCATAATTTCCACTGTTCCAACAACCGAAATAATGACGATTTATCCAATGGTTCTTGTTCCAGTATTTGCTGTTCCTATGGGCATGCTGTTGCACATGGCTTCCCTGAAAAAATTGTCCAAGAAAACTTTCTGAGGAAAAAAATTCCGCCTCTTGACAGCGGAGAGAAAGTGCAACCCCTACTTTTTTCCATTTTGGGAATAAATTTTCAGCATATCTTGGTAGCTCTTTTTTATTATTTTTATTAGCGGTTTGAGCTTTTTTTCTTTTCTTGCGTTTTCTAATGAATTATAATATTCTTGCCTGTATTTGAAGAAGATTGTTATTGGCGGAAAACCGGCATTTTTGAGCATTAGATTTATCAGCAGTCTTCCTGTCCGCCCGTTTCCGTCAACAAACGGGTGAATTGTTTCAAATTCCGAGTGAAAATATGCTGCAATAACTATTGGGTTGTATTTTTTGCTATTTGCATTGAACCATTTTATTAGCGCACCTAATTTTCTTGGCACCGAATAATACGGCGGAGCAATATGCAATCCGACTCTTACGTTAACCCCTCTTAATTTTCCTTCAAATTCTTTCAAGTGTTCTGGAAGCGTGCCTTCAACGACTTTTTTTTGGATTTCACAAATTACATCCTGGCTTAATTTTTCTTCTTTTAAGCCCATCACATAATCATATGCGATTTTGTGGTTTTTCGCCTCTTGTACATGTTTCAATGGCTTATTTTTTGGAGAAATTCCCTCAAATAGCACGTTGTTTGTTTCTTCCAGTGTCAGGCTTGAGCCTTCAATTGCATTTGAGTCGAAGGTGTATTCTGTTAAAAAATGCTGGTAAAAACTTTCAGGTGCAAAGCTTCCTATTTCTTTGTTCAATTTGTTTTTGATTTCATCAAATTCTTTTATTTCTTTTTTGTTTAAAACTTTTTCAAAACTAATTTCTCCCAATTCAATCGTGGCATCTTCTTTCAGTTTTTCCAACTGTGTGCTGTTTAAGTCGGTTCCCAAAAAAACGCTTTTTTTCTTTACCTTGCCTTTTTCTCTAAAGGTTTTTACCAAGTAATATTGGGTATGCTTCCCTTTTTTTCTTTTTTCAACAAAAACCATATAAAAGTATGTGACTACATGTTTATAAAAATATCTATTATGTAGTCATAAGTCCCGCCTCCCAGAGTCGCACTGGGGATTTCTCGGTTGCTGCATTTTTTTCTTGCAGCGTGCCAACACGGAAAAACCGTTTGGCACTCGCTTCCTTTCTGGAAGAAAACAACAATCTACAGCCGAGCGCTTTACTGCTAAGCTAAGGCGGGAACTGATTGCGCCAGTTCACGAACCCTTGCGCGGGTTCACGGCGCGTACATGGCACCACCTTCGGTGGTGCGGTAATACAAAATCAATTTTTGCATTTACGCAGCCTGAACCTTAACAAGCCCATTAAACTTTGCTTGTTTGCTTTTTTAAAGCTTTTTCGAACAGGAAAGGGAACACAAAAGTTATCCAAAAGCCTGCCAGGAAAAACAAGCCTATTTTTTCAAACGGTTTTAGTGCAGGAAAAGCCAAAACCAGGCTGAGGGGGACAAATAGCCCGATTAGGCCTAAAAAGGCCTTTTTTGCAAGCATCCTGCCCTTAACCTGGGTTGAATCAAAGCCAAGTAGCTTGAAAGCCAGCAGCCCAAGATAATACCCTGCGATAAGCCCCATTACCGGAAAAGACTCAAAAAACACAAACAAGGCAGCCAAAAAAAAGCCCCCTATAACCAAAAAAAGCTCTTCTTTTGCCATAAGGGCCTCTTTTTTCATTGCCAAAAAGCGTTCAAAAAAGAGCGAAAAAACCCTTCCAATCACAAACCCCAAAAGCATGCCAGAAACTACATCAATCGGGAAATGCACGCCAAGGTACACCCTTGAATAGGCCACTGCCACCACTAATGCAAGGAAAAAAAACTCAGTGTGCTTTTTCATTTTTTCCCTGTAAAAACCATAAACCGAGGAAATGATTGTTGCGTGCCCTGACGGAAAAGAAAACCGGTCAAACGAAAAACTTCCAAGCAGGCTTTCAAGCGAGCTTAGCGAATAGCCTGCCGGGCGCGGGATTTTGAAAAAGTTTTTCAGGTAGCCAACAGCTACGCCTGACACCACAACAAGGCTCATCAGAAAAAAAGACTCTTTTTCTTTTCCCTGCCAGTACAGGACAGCGCTTGCAATTATCCACACAACAGGGCTTCCAAGTACGCTTGCTGCCTCAAAAAAAAAGTCAAAAAAAATCTGTGCGGCTTCCAAAGAAAGCATTCAGTCATTCCTTTGCTTTTTTTATTTTCCGAAGCGCCGGAATGTCAACCTTTGAATAGTCAATAAACAGGCTGATTGCCTCAAGGACTTTTCTTGTGGCGTAAACCCTGCAGAAATCCGCCAGTTCTTTTTTCTCATTTTTCTGGAACTTTTCAAGGCCAGTGATTTCGTTGATGACAGCTGAAAGCTTTCTTGTATTCAGTACCTCAAGTGCCTCGGCTGCCTGTCCCTTTGAAAGCGCAAGCTCTTTGATTGCAGCGTCAAGCTTTTTCAGGTCAACAACTTTGCCAAGGTTTTGCTCTACCTTTGAGTCAACAGCATAAGTCAGGCTTGCCAAAAACTCCATGACAACCACCGGGTCGGTTGCTTCAGTTATCTTGAGCTTTTTTATCGACACCCAGTCCCCGTAATTTGCAACAAACTGGATGTATTTTTCGTCAGGCATTTTTTTCACTGTTTCAAAACTATTGCAGTTTCACTTATTTAAACCTTTTTGGCCAATTTTTGTCCAAACTTTTATTAAAAGGCCAAAGCCCTTAGTGGGAGTCGAACCCACGACCTGCGGTTAGTTTGCCACTGGAAAACGCAAAAATCGCTGAACAATAGTTACAAAACCGCTGCTCTACCACTGAGCCATAAGGGCAACTGGAAGCGTCAATTAATTGGGTTTGGTATCTTTTATAAACCATTTTCAAGCGGTAATTTCTTTTCATTTCATTTTTTTTGCACAAACCTGATGCCTTTATCGGTTATTTCATAGCGTACCATGCTTTTGGCGTGCTTTCCGCTTCGAAGCTTTAAAATCTCAAGCCCATTTTCCCTTTTGTCCCCTGTCATTAGATTGTACAAGACTATTACCCCGTCAGCCAGGAATTCTTCAGTGCCTGTTTTGCTGTAAAGTTTTGGAATTTGTTCTGTTTCTGAAATTGCAAAAGTAACTGCCTGAAGGCTTGATAGTAACTCAAAAAGTTCCTTTATATAAATCCTGTAAGTTTCTTGCCCGTCAAAAGCAATTGATAAGGCCGAAAGGGAATCAATACATATTTTGTCTGGTTTAAATGGAAATTTTATGTCGCTTAAGCTTATTTCAAGCAACCCCTTTTTTTCGTCTATTCTTTGCTCTACTTGCCTAGAAACTTTAAGGGCATCAAGTTTTATTAAGGCTATTTTTCCTTCTCTTTCAAGTTTCTCAAAATCAAACCCGAAATTTTTTTTCATGTGTTTTTTTATCTGGCTTGGGCTTTCTTCAAAAGACAAATAAATTCCTTTTTCTCCGGCCAGTGCCCCGTGGTAAAGGGACTGCATGCAAAAAGTCGTTTTTCCTGTTCCGGCTCCGCCAGACAAAAGGATAATTGACCCGCGCTCCAAAGCGCCGTCATCTAAAAGTTCGTCAAAAGTATCAACCCGTACCGGGATAAACTCGTTTGAATTATCTCTTGGCTTCATAGTTTTTTCATCTCATCCAACTGTTTTTGAAATTCATTCATTTTTTCCTGGTACTCTTTTCTATTTATTGATTGGTCTGAATAATATTGTGTTTGGACTTTTTTAATTTTTTCCCTGATGCCTTTTTCCAAAGAAGGCCTTTTTACCTGAGTGGACACATTCTTCATTTTTGGAAGCACTATTTTCCATACCCCAAGCCCTATGACTAAAAGTACTATTGCCCAGATGAAAAACTGGTAAATGCCCGAATACACGCCTGTTGAAAAAACAATTGTTTTTTCCACCTCTGTTGTGTTTCCAAACGCGTCTTTTGCAACAAGTGTTACCTGCTTTGTCTGCGTATTTCCCTCTATTGGAATAATTGAGCCGGCAAAAAAATTACCCCCTGTTGGATTAAGGGAATTTTTTACCCCGTCAATCAAAAGAAAGACTTCCGGGCCCTCCAAAGAACTGCCGTCAAGATAAGATGCTTTTACGTTCCATTCAATTATTTTTCCTATTTCAAAAGAAAAACGCGAAGGTTTTTCGATTGTTAAAAGAATTGGCGCCTGAGAAATTTCAATTTGGGTGGAAAACTCTGTCCCCCTTTTTTCGTTTTCCACGGTTTTTTCCGCTTCAATAAACAAATCAAATTTTTCTAAAAGCGCAGAAGTAGGGATTTTAAGGACTCCCCGATAAATACCCTGGCCTGCTTCATTCATCTGCTGTTTTGTGCCGTTAAAATCCCAAAAAAATACATTGGCGTCTTTTACCGGCTGGTTATTTTCAAGCAGCTTTAGGTCCAAAACAACCAAGTCAAGGCGGTTTGCACCTGAAGGCGGCTTGTTGAAAAAATCAACCAGAAAAAGGCTGCTTTGCCTTGAAGGCAATATTTCCAAAAAAACTTTTTTGACTGTGCTTCCTTGGGTAAACGCAACCTGCAGTGTTCCAGTCGGGGTGATAAAACCTATTTCTTGCGGAATGCTCCATTCGCCTGCCTGAGGGCATTGAAAACTTGCCTCAAAAACCATGAACTTGTGGCTTGTTGCTTTCACAAAAACAGGCATTTCTTTTTCACAAAACCCGCTAAACAAGACAATCTGCCCTTTTTCCACTGAGTTTTTGTCTGTTGAAACAGTCAGGGCTGCACAAAAACCCGCCAAAAAAACAACCATCAACGCTGCCAATAATTTCTTCATTTTTTCAGCCTTTTTAAAGCGTCATCTGTGATTTCAAGCTCATTATTTATTGCCCTTAAACGCTGTTCGTAAAAGTTTTTATCCACAATTGCGTTGTCAAAATATTGTTTTTGCAAAAGCTCTTTTTGTTTGATTAACTTTTTTCTTTTTTGCTGAAGGTTGTAAGAGGAAAAAACAGAAAAAAACGGAAGGATGATAAAAGCCCCGGCAATTATCAGAACCAAAAAAATGATTGCACTTATAACTGGATTTTCCAGCAATTCAAAAACTGCCGTTCTCTGTGCAATAGTTATGGTTGACTGCGTAAATGATTCGTTTCCAAAACCGTCTTCTATCTTAAAAGACAATTCCAGTTCCCCGTAGTCCTTGTCAGTTATGTAGACTTGTGTCTGGTACAGCCCTTCTTCTACAGGCTCAAGGTTGTACTCTTTTTCATTTAAAAGCATTTTAACCGTTGCACCCAAAACCGGTTCCTGGCTGGAATAAATTATTTTGATTAAAACCGGCATTGTTTCCCCTATCTTGTAATAGCTTTCTTTTGGCTCCAGAATTTTTGTTTCCATTACCGCACTTCCAATTTTTTGGACAACCACAAGTTCTCCTTCAGCTGAAAAATCAGGCCCTTCTTTTGAAGCAATAATTGTAAACACCTGTTCGCCAAGCGAAAGCCTTGGAGGCACCCGGAAAAACGTCTCGTACACCCCGTTTTGAACCTCATTAAAACTTATTTTTTCCCCAAATGGGGTTTCTGCAAAAACAGTTGCCCCGCCCACAAGATTGTTTTTATCATCTGTCACCTGGACAAATAATTCAAAATTTTCCCCGCGCTTAATCTCTTCTTTCAGGTCTTTTGCTATTGAAATGAACAGTTCGTCTTTGGCAGTTTCAGCCAAAAGCAGAAAGCTTTTTTCTATTTCCAAACTGTTATGGTTTTCATCTTCCCCAAAAATCTTTACGCTCCACTGGCCCAAATCATCAATCAGGCTCGTCTGGTAATTGAAAGCAAAGCTGCCATTTGAGTCAGATTGGATTATGTCCTTTATGATTTCTTTTTCTCCTGAAAATATTCCAACTGTCAAAGGAATGGCTGCAGTTGAAATTCCCTTAAAGACTTTCCCTTTTCCAGTTATTGTCTCGCCTCTTTTAAACTTTGGCTTAATTTCAAAATCCGTTGTCAGTTTTGTTTGTACATTGATTCGACGGTTAAGCGTTGATTGTATGCCACGAAAAGTTCCGTGAAAATTCAGGTCATAAAACCCGGCATTTAAATCACTTACAACCAGTTTGTTTGCAAAAATCCTGTCAAAAGTAGAATTATCATCATGTTTTCCGTCATTGAATAACCTTAAAAATCCAAAAAATCCAGTTACATTTATGTCGCTTGCAGCGCCACTTCTGCCGCTAGAAGACGCTTCGACTTTAATTGAAATTGTATCCCCCAAAAAAAATGTTTCGTTGGTTTGCGGTGATAAAATCTCAAGCTCTAATGAGGTAGGTTCACAGTCCACAGGGCAATTTGCGTAAGCTTCACCGGATTCGCATGTTGTGTTTCCGCAGCAATTCGGGATAAAAGTTGGAAGGCAGATATTATTTAAGCAGGAAAACTCTTTGCATGCAACATTTGATATTACCCCGCCGCAAGTTCCGCAGTCCTGTTGGCAGGTGCACGAGTTTTCTACTCCGCCTGCTTCACAGACCCCGTCCCCGCAAGTAGCCGCAAAAGATTGGGTTGGCAGGTTTAAAACAATTAAAACCAAAAAAGCAAAAAAAAAAGCCCTTAGCGCCGTGTTGTTGGGGTTATTTTTTTCTAGTTTTTGAAAACACATAAATGCCAATGGCTAAGACAATTACGGCTGCAAGAGCAATTAACCCATAGTCTGCAGGAGGCTGGGTTGCTGCTGAAGATGAAGGCACTTCTGTGCAGAATCCATTTCTGCATTCTTTTCCAAACCCGCAAACCAGTCCGTCTTCACCTGCTGAAAAAACGCATTTATTGTTCACACAGCGGTCACGGGTGCATGTATTGTTGTCATTGCATTCGTTGTCTAAACTACAGTCAACTGCCGGACCGGTGTTTTCTACTTCCTGCAGGCTAAGTACAACAGGCGGTGAAAATGAATCAAATGTTTCTTCTTCTATCCTTGAAGGTTTTCCAATTGAGTAAACAAATGTTGAACTGGAGTTAGGCTTTAGTGAAGCTATTCCAAACTGGATAATCGGGTCATCTTCCAAGACTATAAAAGGGCTGTCTGAAATGACCTGGGCACTTCTTATGGCAAGTTCTTTTGGAACCCGTTCCACAATTTTTACGTTCCTTAACTCTGTATCCCCGTTATTTGAAAAAGTCAAGCTAATTTGGGCTTCAAACGCATCCCATCCCTCGTCGGTGGATTTCTTTTCAACTTGGATTCTTCTCCTGACCTGTATTTTGCCGGCAATTTCAAGGGCTGCATTAATTTCATTTTGCGAAAAACCGCTTTCACTCAACAGTTCTTGAATCGATGAATTTGTTGGCTGGTTGGAAAACTCTGTTTCGCTTACTGTTTCCTGTTCAGTAAAATTACAAACGCCACAGTCTATTTGGCATACAGAACAGCTTTCAGTTAACTCGCAAAGTGTATTGCCACAGCCTTCAACACAATCCTGCGGGCAAGTAGCTGCAGATTCGTTTCCAGTGCATATTTCATCGCCACAAACTGCTATACAATCCGTTGGGCAGTTGGATGTGCTTTCATTAGACCCGCAAATTCCGTTTCCGCAAACCTCGCCTCCAGGTGGACCACCGCCTGACCCTGAAACAAAGTTTATGGTATAGCTGGCAGTAGTGCTGTTTTTATCCACTCCATCGTTTCCAATCAAATAAAGAATAACCGTAGCAGGAATTGTAGCTGCGCCTCCTCTATCAAGAGTATAAGAAGTATTGGTGCCATTATCAGTCCAAGTAATGTTATCGGTGCTTACCCAGTATTTGTCTACCCCTGACCCATTGCCATCTCCTGAAGTATAAGTTAAAACAAAAGAAGTGCTTACAACAGTTGAAGAACCGCCATTACCGCCGCTATTTGAAATAGTAACAGTTGGAATTGTTTTATCAATCTGGGCATATGTCCTGTTGAAGTCCGTTGTCTCACTTAATCCGCTGCTGCTTAAAGCCCTGTTTCCCGCCCTGTCGGTTACATTCCAGTCAAATGCATAATTTCCATCCCCTGCAGGTCCAATTAACACGTTTGTATCATAAACTGAAAAAACCGGCATTGAAATGGTTGAAGTCCTGTCACTGTCAACCCGCCGGGTGGTGCTGCCACACCCTGAATTATTTGCATCTCCGCCAGTTGAATTATAATCCGTACAAGTCACATGAACATTTGCATCAACTGCCTGCCAAGTGCCATGGTTTCCATCCCAGGTTAAGCTTGGGGCAGTATTGTCAATTCCAAAAGTTTTTGAAAGATTTGTGTCACTGTTTGGCGCAGTGGGTTTTTGGGCAGCCGAATTCACATCGTACACTTTTATTAGCACGAAGAAATTTCCATCCCTGTCAATAACAAGCTTGCTGATATTAAGGTCAAGCCTGCAGGCAACTGAAACAGTAAAATTGTTGCTGTCACATAAATTTCCTCCCTGTCCTAAAAGAGTGGTGGATGCTAAGTTTAGATCTTTCCATATAACATAATTTATGTCCCCGCCTGAAACCAAATTCCTGTTAGTTAAATTAAAATCCAAAAGAATGTTATGTGATCCCTGTGGATGGGACATTGAAACATTGAAATCGACCTGGATGTTTCCATCCCTAAAATAGCTCAAAAAACCGCTGTTAAAGTCAAAAGTAGCAGAAGCCCCAGTTCCTCCTGGGGAATTAGTTACAAATCTTAAAACATTTACGTCAACAGACCCAGCTGAAACTAAGGGAGCCAGAACAAAAATGCCTAAAAAAATCAAAAAGAAGCGTTTATCAAAACCAGTCAATTTATCACATCTCAAAAATCTTAAAAAGTAGAATAATAATGTTTTAAGAGTTATATAAATCTTTGTTTTTGAAAGAAAGCTTGTTATTCAAAAAAGCAGTTTTTCCGCTTTATTTCTTTTGCTTGAACTGGGCGTAAGCGTTAAGGGCTTCCATTAATTCAAGCGGCAAAGCAATCACAACCGTGTTTGACGCAGTCGGGCCAAGCCCATCAATTGTCTGAAGCGTCCTTAGCTGCATGGCGCCCTTGGTTCTTGCCATTATTTCGGCTGCCTTTGCAAGGTTTTCCGCGGCCATCCTGTCACCTTCGGCCTTGATGATTGTCGCCCTTTTTTCCCGTTCAGAAGAAGCCTGCCTTGACATGAGCCTTTTCAGGTCCTCTGGCATGTCAATGTCCTGCATCTTGATGTTTGTGACCTTTACGCCCCAGGCAGTGCTTTCGCGGTCAACGATTGCCTCAATCTGCTCGCCGACCTGCTGGCGTTCAGCAAGAACTTCGTCCAAAGTCATCTGCCCGATTACATCCCTAAGCGCGGTCTGTGCATACTGTGAAACAGCGTAAACATAGTCCTGCACGTTGATGATTGCCTTTGAGGCATCCTCTACCTTGAAATACAAAACCCCGTTGATTGTCACAGGCACGTTGTCTTTTGTGATTGCCTGCTGGCGCGGAATGTCAATTGTCAGGACACGCATGTCAATGATTTTGACGGCTTCAACCACTGGAAAAATAAAATTAATTCCAGGCTGCAGTGTCCTGTCAAGTTTTCCAAGCGAAAAAACCACTCCCGTCTGGTATTGCTGGATTATCCGGACAGAAAACAAAAAAATCAAAACAACATACACAAGCAAAACAAGCGGGCCGACAAACGGAACCACGAAAAAAAGTGCCACTGCGATGACAAGCAGGATTAAGCCGACAATCACCTTTACTTCTTTGTACATTAAATTAATTTATGGCTTGCAACAATTAAAAAAACAATCCTTGTGCAAGCCAACTTGATTTATGCCCTAGTGCTTCATGAAAAGCGCGCTAACGCCCCAAAGCAATAGATACAGCCCTATTAATGTCCATCCGTTGAACCAGGGAGCCACAAAAAGCCCCAAGGACGCGACCAGGAATAAAACTCCAAAAATCAAATTCACTGTTCCGCATTTCTTGCAAATATTCATTCCACAAACATTTTCCATTTGATTCATCCTCCAAAAGTGTGCAAAAATACACACTACTTTAGTTATGTTTAATTAAACTAGAATATAATGCTTGTGCCTGGAAAAAATGCACATTTTTAGGATGCCCTAAAAGCAGAAATTGAAAAAGAACAGCCACACGCAAGCCAGTGCAGCGCGGTCAAGCCTGAAAGTCAGCTCGTTGACGCTTCCAGCGTTTATTAAGATTGACTGCGGCATTGGCGTCCTGAACTCGCTGTGAAGCACGCTTGCAGTGTAAGCCGTGTTTGGCAAAACCACAAACGTAACCCTTCCGGTGTCATCAGTAAAAAGCGTGTTTATTGTTTCGCCAGTCGTTTTTTTCAGCGTGACCCCTGCATTGCGTACAGCCACAAGGCTTTGCCTGTCCCGAACCGTTACAAGCAATGTGTTGTAAGAGGCGCTAGACCTTGGCACAAGATTCACTTCAACCGTTAAAGGCTGGGTTCCTGTTACCGTAACGGGTTGCGTTTTGACATTGAACCCGTTTTTATATACGATAAGGTTTCCGTTTGTGCCTAGCGGAACAGAAACCGTGTCAGAAAACCCCACAGAATTTGTTACCCCCAAAGATACGGTTTGATTGTTAAAAGAAAAATCAACTGTTGCTCCTTCAATTGCTTGCCCGTTAGAGGCATTTTTTACAAGTGCCCAAAGATTGATATTGTTGCTTCCTGGGATTCGCGCAATTGAAACCGTCACATTATATGTTGACTCGCCTGATGAAACAGTGTATTCCTGGCTTGTCAAATCCTCATAGTCTGCTTTTTGCACTTTTACCCTGAACTTTTGGCCAGCCTGGAGAGTTACTGTGTTTGCCAAGCCGCTTGAAGTGGTTTCTCCGCCAGGATAACTTGTTTGCCCGACAAGGTAAGTGACGCGCGCGCCTTCAACTGCTGTTCCACCGCTTTCAACTTTTGCCCTGACCTGTACGCTGTTGGCGTTTGTGGGAACAATGTTAATGAATGGAGTCTGGGTTGAAGCAGTTGTGACAGTGTAAGAGTAATTGTTGACGCGGTACCCGCTTCTTGAAACATTGATTGTTCCTGCCTGCCCTTGCTGCAATGTAACTGTGCTTGCAAATCCTTCATTGTTTGTTGTTCCGCCCGGATAAGTCACTCCGCCAAAAACATAAGTAACGCCTGCCCCAAAAACTGCATTCCCAGTGGCGCTGTCAAACACCCTTGCCTGCACTGCTGCGTTTGTGGTTGGTGTTGGCTGTGCCATTGTCACAGTGACAACCTGTGTAATGTTACTGGTTAGCACGGTAAAAGTCTGGCTTGTAGTTGTCGTATAGCCTGCTTTTTCCACCCGCACCCTGAAAGTTTGGCCAGGCTGCAGTGTTACTATGCCAGCACTTCCCTGGCTGTCTGTTAACCCGCCTGGATAACTGTTGTTTCCGACAATGTAAGTCACACTTGCACCCTGCAATGCAACCGGGTTATTTACTCCAACAAACACTCTTGCCCTGACAGATACTCCAACTCCCTGAACAAGGTTTACAAACGGTGTCTGTGTTGCCGCGCTTGTGACCGTGTATTCCAATGTTTTTGTCAAGTAGCCGGTATAGCTTACAGTAATTGTCCCGGTCTGCCCTGCAACAAGGCTTACTGTATTTGCATATCCATCGTCATTTGTTGTCCCGCCCGGATAAGTAGACCCACTGAAAGAATAACTGACTATTGCCCCGTTTACAGGAATCGCGCTTGAAGCATCAAACACGCGCGCTCGGACTGTGACATTGCTTGGAGTTTCAGTTGGTGCCGTGATTCTAACCCTAACTGCACCAATTCCTGTTGCAGCAGAAACTGTAATTGATTCCACATACGCTGTTTTGTTTATCGCTTCAAGGCCGTTGACAGTCAGCACCTGGTTGAGATATTGCCCTGCCTGCACCGTCTTTGTTACTCTTGCCGTTCCCTGGCCGTCAACCAGTGTAACTGTTGCGCTATAGGTTGGTGCAGGGCCTGTCCCAACAATGCTGTCAATCCTTACAGAAACAGTCTGCCCAGCCAAGCTGTTTTTTCCCGGCAAACCCGTTATGCTTGAACCTTCATTGTAACTGGAAGTATCTTGGACTTGCCCGCAATCTGCCGGGCAGGAATATTGTGTCTCGCTTCCGTTGCATGAACTGTCCCCGCAACTTGTCGGAACTTGTGCAAGATTAATGAAAGGGGTCTGCTCTGCAGCAGAAGTAACTGTGTAAGGAATTGTGTTTGACTGGTGCGTTGAATGACTTGCAGTAATTGTCCCGGTCTGGCCCTGCTGCAGTGTGACTGCTGTTGCAAATCCTTCACCGTCAGTTGAGCCGCCAGGATAAGTCGCTCCGTTAAAAGTATAACTCACGCTTGCATTTGGGATTGCAAGGCCGGTTGAACTGTCAAACACTCTTGCTTTCACTACAGTGCTTGAATTTCCCATTGAAACATTTACTGTCTGCTGGAAAGGCGTGTAAGAAACAGTGTATGTCTGCGTTACTGGAGAATATCCGTCCCTCCATACATTTACCGAAATGCTCGAGCCGGCATTCAGATTGACAAAGGTCGAATACCCTTGGTTGTCAGTGATTCCGGATGAATATTGTGTTCCATTGTAAGTGAAAGAAACAGTTGCCCCTTCAAGTGAAGTGCCGTTTGATTTGAGAACCTGTGCGCGCACCTGCACTATCTGGCTTGTAGTCATGTTGACTGATGCAGTCTGGCTGCTTGGCGAACTGGTCGCATTGTAGGTCTGCGTTGCAGTTGTAAACCCTGGCTTGCTTGCAGTGATTGTCACAGAACCAGGGTAAACGTTCAGGTAATTCGTGTAACCTTGCCCGTCAGTTGTGCCGACAGGATAATTTGTCCCTTGCGAGTTTACATAAACAGTAACTCCTTCTTGCCCGCTTCCATTCAATAACGCCCTAACCCTTAACTGGACAGTTGGGGTGTAAGCAGTCATGTTGTATGTCACAGTTTGCTGGGCAGGAGAGCTTGTGACATTATAGGTTCCACCTGTGCCAGGATAACCTGTCTTGGTAGCGTTGACTATTACTGAAGAACCCGCATTCAATGCAACATATCCTGAATAACCTGAACCATCAGTTGCAGTCGCGTTGTAGACATTGCTTCCCTGCACAAAGTTGACTGCAACGCCTGAAATGCCTGCTCCGCTGGAAGAGTCAAGAATGCGTGCACGCACTTGCGCGGTTGCTGCATTTTGCGTCATATAAATGTTTATTGTCTGCTGTGTAGGAGAGCTTGCAAGAGTCCGCGTTACCGGCACTGCCGTCCAGCTAGTCTTTGTGGCATTAATTGTAACCGTTTGCCCTGACTGAAAGCCTGCATAAATTCCTAGCCCGGTTGAACTGTTGCTTGTTCCGCCAGGGTAAGTGTATCCGTCAGCGCTCAATGTGATGCTGGCTCCGCCAAGCACGGCATTGGTTGCCTGGTTCAATACCTTTGCGCGTACGCTTACCTGAACGGCCATTGCGCTTGAAGCAAACAAGACCACAAACGCCAAAGCGACAAGTAGGAAAAGTTTTTTGTTGGGAGAATTCATTTTGCTCATTAATTCTACTAAAACCTAGTATAAAAGGATTTGGGTTATGTAGATGTCTCTATTGGATTCATCACGCCACAGTTAAAGTCGGGGATAAACAGCCCCCTAAGTTAAAACAAAAATGCCCCGAGCGGGATTTGAACCCGCGTCAATGCCGTGAGAGGGCATGGTCCTTGGCCGGGCTAGACTATCGGGGCAAACCCTTGCGTGGGTTTACGGCGCGTATGTGCACCACCTGCAGTGGTGCGGTAATACTAGTTTACGATTGCTAACCAGATAATGATTTATTTGGCTCCGGCAATACAACTCTTTTCCAGAAAAAGTTATTAAAAGCCGCTATTTGGGGTGGGCTTATTCACACGATTTCTTCCAGTTCAAGCCTGATTTTTGAGTCTTTTTCAAGCATGACCTGGTCAATGCTTTTTTCGGAGTAAACGCCATTTATGTAAAGCGCCCAGTAACTGCTTTGGCCTGCGTCCCTTCCAGCAACTGAAGTCACAAAAACCCCAAAATCGTACTGTTTGAATTCCACGTCTGTTGCCTGCTTGAGTGCCTCAAACGCGTTTGTGCCTTGTTCAACTTCTAGAGTTTTGCCTACGAGTTTTTCTTCGCCTGCATTTACTTCAACCAAAATGCTGATTTTTTCCGCCGAACTGTTTTCTGGCAAAACGACTTGTGCCTGCTGTGCGCAGCCAGCAAGGAAAAAAAGTGCCAGAAAGATTGCAAAAATAAATTTCCGCATAAAAAAAGAATCCTGTGGCAGGGTTAATAAAAGCATTTTTTCAGGTTAGGCTCTTTAGCCTGCCTGTGCGATTACCTGCATGCTTGCCTTGAAAATGTTTGTGCCTGGCCAGTAAGAGCTGACAGTAAAAGAAGATTCGGGCATTGTGAACTCGACTGAATCGCTTTCGCCTGGCGGGATGCGCGTAACATCAAACAACCCATTGAGTGCCTTTACCCTCATGCCGCCAAAAGACACGCCAGTAGTTGGAACGCTGAAAGATATTTTCACGAGGTCCCCTGGAGCGGCAGAAATGCTGTTTGGCTCAAACATTGAATCGTTTGACAAGACCTCAAACTCTACTGCTTCCTGCGGGGGTGCTACCTGCGGCGAAAGCGTTACCTGCATTTCTTCGCTGTAACCGTGCCTGTCGCCAACAACCGCGTGCACCCTGAAATAAAAAGTTGTTTCCTCTGAAACTTCTGGCATTGAAATGCTTACAGAATATTCCTCGTTTGTCCTGCCCTGCTTTATCTCGCTTGCATTCGCGTAAGCGCTGAAGTCTTCCCCGTGCGAGCCAACCAAATCCCAGTGAACTGCGGTGTGCGGCACTTCCTCGTCCCCGCCAAACTGGACCTTCCACCTGAACTCAACTGCCTGCCCGGAAGTTGCAGTTGCCGGAAAAACAACCTGTGTTATTTTCACTTTCTTGTTTTCCTGTTCCTGCTCTTCTTTTTCTTCCATTATTTTTTCTGCCTTACCTTCAAACTCTGCAACCGACAAAAGCTTAATGTTCGGGCGCAAAATATACTTGTCGTTTGCAAGCACCACAGAATACGGGTCAAAGTCAATCACCAGCTCAAGTTCCTGTCCTTCAATAACATCAAACGGTTTTGAAAGCTGGATTTTCCCGCTTGGCACAGTCACTTCATAAATTTTTTCTTCCCCGTTTTCTTCTTCAATCAGTTCAACACGTTCAACCAACAGTCTTATCCCTGTGTATTTTCCTGCATCCAGCTCTTTTTCGCCAAACAGTTCCTTTACCCCGTTTAGCTCAAACAGGTTGAAAGTTTTTTCCTCATCTGAAAACTCAATCCATGCTCCGCCGGTTTTGTGCACTTCAATCCCAGAAATTGTCACATTGAGTTCCTTGTACGCATTGATGTCAGCCGGGGTGTCAGTCACGCTCAAAACAAGCGTCCCAGTGCCAGGCTCTCCCGGTCCCCTGTCAGGGCCTCCATTTCCCACAGGCGGAGCCTGAGAGCAACCGCTCAAGACAACAAAAAGAAACAAAAAAAAGGCAAAGAAAAATCGTGAATCCATAAAATCTTTAGAATTAGAAAAGAAATTTATTTAATTCATCCTGTAGCCAATATATTTTGATTTTTAATCATTTTTTGGCCTATTTTTACTAGTTGCCGGTGTGGCTTAGCGGTTAAAGCACCACACTCATAATGTGGGGATCGGCAGTTCAAATCTGCCCACCGGCATTTCTCTTTTTGTTGAAAAATCAGGCTTTCAGCAAGTGCGCCCATTCAGGCCCCTTGTGGTAGTTTTTTGAATAGTCTGTGCGGTCAAGCACCCTTACTGTCCCATCATGCAAGACAACCTTGTCTGCATAGCCCAAAAAAACCCCTGTTTCCAAAACGCCTGGAATTTCTTTTGCCTTGAATTCAAGGTCTTCAAGAGAAAAAATCTGGTCGCATTCCACGTCCACAATGTAGTGGCCTGTTTCTGTCTTGAATTTTTTTTCCCCGTCAGCGCGAAGCCTTGCGTGCCCAAATGCTTCAAGCTGGTGAACTGTCCTTTTCCAGCCAAAAAACGCGATTTCAAACGGGATTTTTCCGCGGATTTTTTTCACAAAATTCTTTTCCTCAGCTACAACCATTAGTGTGTGCGCGCTTTGTGCAATCATTTTGTCGCGCACAAGCGAATACGAATTCCTTTTCACAAAATTAAACTGGTGGTCGACCTGGTCCACAAATTCAACCGCAAAATCTATCTCGCGGTCGTTGATTGAAACAATCGGGATTCCAAGCTGTCGCGCAATAACTGCAAGAGAGGTTGAAGTGGGAATGAACTCAATTGAGTCAAGCGGGATGTGCTCCAGTTCAAGCGCCAAGGCAAGCTTTTTGAGGAAAACCTCGCCTGCCTTTGACGTGCCAACGGATACAACATCGCCGTTGTCAATGTATTTGAGAATGAACCTTTCGATTACCTGTTCTGAAAGCATAAACCCATAATGTAAAGAAAAAAGATTTATTTAAGACTTGCCATAGAAGAAAAAGCGGTTTTAGGGTTTTATGTGGCTTCAAGTACAACTGTGTAAGTGCCTTGGTCAAGCCCCGCTGAAACTACTCTCCAGTGCCCGCCAAAGAACGGAATCACGATGTTGTCGTCAGACCCATCTACAAAGTTTCTTGGTATTCCTGCGCCAAGCTGGACCTTGTATTTCATTTCGCGAGTCTGGATTAGTCCTTCAATGTCTGCTACAGGGCCACTCGTTGTATAATCAAACAACTGGTCAAAGCTTCCTTCGAGCCTTTCTTTAAAAGTCCGCGCATAGCTTGTTCCATCTACTCTAATTACAACGCTTTCATTTATCAGGCTTGGAAATACGGCATCATTGATGAAAAAATTGTTGTATTCCTTTCGGTCGGCCAAAGAACTGAAATTGTTTGTGCCTGCTGATTCGCCTGAAATGAAGGTCTTTGTTTCTGTCTGGATGCCTGTTACTTTTGCTACTTCAAAAACTCCGTGCCTTGCGTTGTCTGGGATAACTGCAGTAAATGAACTTCCTCCTTCATCAAGAACCAAGTACAAGCTTCCCGTTGGCTGCGCGTCAGTAAATACTTTGTACCTGTATAACCTGTCATCTTGTCCAGGCAGATAAACAAAAACTGGGTCTGTTTCTGAACTTCCGTCCATCCAGTACATTGTATGCCTTCCATCGCTTGCAGTAACAAGGAAATCTGATGCTGTTGAAGTAGGAATGGATGCCCTTGAGAACGTAGAGTTTCCGTCCCATGTTCCATAATCGGTTGTGTCTGAAGCATAATAAAGTGTTCTTTCGTCAAAAATGAATGACCCGCCTGCTACGTTGTCTTTTGGCAATTCGATATAGGCTGGTATATTTTGGTTTATGTCCGGTAAAAGTTCAAAAAATGCCCCGTAGTCGTTGTATGCCTTTTCTGGCTGAGTTATTGTGTTTGGGTCATTGTCCATGTTAAAAGAAACAATTCCTCCCACGCTGTTTTCCGAATATCTTGCAGAATAAGAGTAGTAAGAAAGCAGTAAATTTGGCAGGGTAGGCACTTTGCCGGTGCGTGTGTCCACAAATACTTTTGTGTCAAAGTCAGGAATTGGTTCTGCTCCCTGAGTATAGCTTCCGCCTGTTTCAATCTGGAAGTGTGCGATATACTGTTGTCCTACTGCTCCGCCGCCGAAATCAGAATGGTTTATCCAATAATATGGGACATCTAAACCGCCGTCTTCATTTGTGTCTGTCCCTAAAAATTTAATATCTGCGTCAAACAGTCCATCATAATTATATCCAGAAAATGAAATGCTGCCTGCGTAAAAAATAAGGTAAAGGTCCCCTGCTGTTGAGTTGTCACCATAAATTCTATATCTAAACAACTTGTCATCCAATCCTGGAATGTCAACAAATGTCGGGTCTGATTGAACGCTTCCGTCCATCCAGTACATTGTTCTCCTTCCATCACTAGCTGTTACAAGGAAATCTGAAGACGATGAAGAAGAAATGGGTGCCCTTGAAAAGGTAGCATTTCCGTCCCACTGCAAATAGTCGGAAGCATCTGACGCGTAATAGATTGTCCTTCCATCGAAAATGAATGACCCGCCTGCTACGTTGTCTTTTGGCAATTGAATATAAAATGGGATATTGTGCTGTCTGTTGTTTGAATCCGTAAAAGCTAAAGTGTGTGGTTCCACTCCAATAATTATATCTGTTAACTGTTCATCCGTTTCAAACCCCAGATTCTGGTATTTAAAAAAGCTGTATCCCGGATAGCTTGTGTCAATGCTGTCAAGGAAATTTGCAGTGTCTTCGCCAGCTTGCCCTGTTGGTGTGAGCGCTTGGCTTGGAACATACAGTGGGGGGCTTGTGTGGTTGCCTGAGCCGTCTCTCCACCTGCGGTTGTCGTTGAAAATTGTAAATCCGCAAAGTGTGTCTGTTCCGTTTGAGTCACAGCCGCTGTTTGAGTCATTAAAGTAGAACTCAACCATCCAGGGGAAATCCGAGGTCTGGTTTGGGTCAAACGGGTAGCCCCTGTTTTGTTTTAGTTCGATTAGCTGGACTTCTTCCACGCAGTCCTGTGGGCAGGTTGTAGCGTTTTCGTCAACGTCACATACTCCGTTTCCGCACAACGTGTATATACAGCCGGTTGTGTTGAACTGGCAGCCGTTTGGGCCGATTGAGCAAGTGAGTGTTCCTCCGCCTGGGAACCCAAGTGTTTGGCAGGTTTGCCCGCCAAAGTTTGTTCCGTCGCATTGTTCGTTGTTTTCAATTATTCCGTTTCCGCAAACAGTTTGTGGCGGGTTGCATGCCCCGTTTGCGCAGGTCATTCCGTTTGGGCAGTTGGCTTGCTGTGATTGAATGCTTGTGCCCTGGCAGAAAAATTCCTGCAATACTGTGCCTGAAATGCAGTTGTCTGTCCTTGTTGAAAGGACAATGTCTTCGTCCTGGGTTTCCCTAGCGGTTCCCTGCAAACGAATGTTATTTCCGCCATCCGTGTCAGTGCAGACAATTCCGGTTGGTTCAGGCCTGATGTCAGCATTTATTCGTGCAGGCTGCAGTGCCCCGCCAGTGCCGTCCGTAATGCACCCAAAAATGACAAGAGCCAAAACAAGAAAAAAACCAATCAGCAATTTTTTAGGCAAATTTTTCACGACCTTTGAAAAGATAAGCGGCAGGTTATATTTAAACCTTTTTTTTTATGTGGAAATGCATCTTCCTTCAACACAGTCCTGTCCTGGCTGGCACTGCAGAGGCGTATAGCATTGCGGTTCAATGCATGAGCCGCCTTCACAAATATCCATGCCAGGGCACTCGCTGTCTGCCTCGCATAATTTCTGTATTTGGGTTGGCGCCGTTATTTTTGTGGGGCTAATCGGCTGGCCAGAACTGTTAGTGCACCCAAAAAGGAAAAAAACAACAAGTGAAAGAAAAATTGCTGAAAACAGTTTTTTTGCCAAGTTTTCACCCGTGGCAAAACATAAGCCAAAGGTAATATTTAAACTCTCCATTTTATGTAGCAGAGCCAGAGGGGAGATTTGAACTCCCGGCCGGTCCATTGCAAACCCGCACCGGAAATGCACTTCCAATAAGCTTGAATTTTCAAATTGTATACTTTGTTAATGGAAGAACGCTTTTTCTTTCAAAATGAAAACGACAGGAAAGAATTTTTTTCTGCTTTGCGGAACGCGGTTGGCGTCTCGAGTTGGAAGGAGGTTGCAAGTCATTTTGGCATGACAAGAACTTCTTTTCAGTATTACCAATATGGAAAGGTTACTATTTCATCTAAAAGATTTGGAATTTTTTTAGCAATTTTTCCAAGAGATAAACAGGAATACTTTTTATTAAAAGCTTCAAAAAAGCCTGCTAATTGGGGGCAGGTTTTAGGTGGAAAAATTCTTTACCAAAAGTATCCGCAAGAATTTGAAAAAAGAAAACAAAACGGACTCAAAAAACTTTTCGAGTTGAGAAAACAAGAATTTGTAACTAACTTCAACCTTGAAATTCCACTAACTGAAAATTTGTGCGAATTTATTGGGGCTTTTATAGGAGACGGCAACCTTTATTTAAGCAAAAAAGGCAGGTTTAATGTAAACATTGTAGGGCATTCAAAACTTGATTACAATTATTTAACAAAAACTATCCCGAACTTGATAAGCCCTATAATAGACAGAAAACCTAATGTTACTATTAGAAAAAATACAAATGCAATGCGGGTGGGATTTTCTTCAAAGTTGTTAGGGAAACTTCTAACAGAACGTTTTCATTTTCCTTGTGGCGCAAAAACTTATTCAGTAAAAATTCCAGAAGAAATATTAAACGCAGACGAAAAATTTGTATTTGCAACAATTCGTGGAATTTTTGATACTGATGGGTGTGTTTTCATTGACAAAAGAAAAATTTATCAAAAACCTTATCCAAGAATAACTCTACAAGTGACAAGTGAAAATCTTGTGAATCAATTAAATGAATTTTTGTCAAAATATTTCAAGGTTTATACGCTGAAAAGCAAAAGGAAGTTTAAAGATTCAGCAAAATATAACCGACATGAAATTTATATACTTGAAATCTATGGTTTAAAACAAGTGGAAAAATGGATGCTATTAATCGGTTTTTCTAACGATAAACACTTGAGTAAGATAAGCCAATTATTAGAGAATAAGCCTTTGGCGGGAATCGAACCCGCGGTCTCATCATCTTTGTCCCCTATTTGAGATACCAATGATGTGCTTTGCCAGGCTAAGCTACAAAGGCGATTAATAACTTCATATTTGCATATATTTGCCCCTAAAAAACCCTTAAATTAGTTTCTTTAGCTCTTCAAGTTCTGAAAACTTTATTTTTGTCTCTTTGCCGGTTTTCATGTTCTTTGCCCGAAACGCTTTTTCCTTTAGTTCGTTTTCTCCGACAAAAACAACAAAAGGGATTTTTTTCGAGTCGGCGTACTCGACGTTTTTTGAAACATTTCTTTCCATCAGGTCCGTTTCAGTGTTTATCCCAAGTGCCCTGATTTTTTGCGAAAGCGCAAGCGCGTCTTTTTGGAATTCTTTTGAAACAGCCGCAACAAAAATTTTTGCAGAAGAAATTTCTGGCGCTTTTTCTTCAATGAGTTCCAGAATCCTTTCAATCCCAAAACTTATCCCGACCGCAGGAGTTTTTTGCCCGCCGTAATCTGACACAAGGTTGTCATAGCGCCCGCCCCCGCCGATGCTTGGGCCGCTGTCGGCTGAAACCTCAAACACGTTTCCCGTATAATACTCTAGACCGCGCGCAAGCGACAAGTCAAACTGCACGAGTTTTTCAAGCGAATTGGCTTTTGCAAGTTCAAGCAGTTCGCGGATTTCCTTTACGCCTTCACTTTGCGGGATTTTTTTCTCTATTTCAGAAAACGTGCTTGAAAGGCGCGAAATGATTTTTGTGTCGATTTTTTTTTCACGCATTTCCTTTTCGACTTCTTTTTTCCCGACCTTGCCAAGCTTGTCAAGGCAGCGAAAGCACTCCTTTGCCTGTTCTTTTTCCACGCCGTTTGCAAGCGCAAAATCTTCCAAGAGCTTTCGGTTATTGATTCGGATTTTTCCTTTCACTCCAAGGCGTGCCATTATTTCTGCCGCAACCGCAATGCATTCAAAGTCAGCAGCAACAGAACCAGAGCCAACGATGTCTGCGTCTGCTTGGGTGAACTCGCGAAAGCGCCCTGCCTGCGGCCTGTCATAGCGCCATACTGGCGCAATCTGGTAGCGCTTGAACGGCTTTTTAAGTGTAGGGTCGGATGCAACAACGCGCGCCAATGGCACGGTCAAATCAAAACGCAACCCGACTTCGCGGTCGCCTTTGTCTTTGAAAAAATAAATTTCATCCCGAACAGCATTGCCTGCGGCTCCTTTTTTTGTAAGCGTTTCAAGCTCTTCTAGTGCAGGCGTAACAAGCGGCTCAAAGCCATAGCTCTCAAAAACTTGCCTGCAAGTGTCTTCTATCCACTGCTTTTTTTTTGCTCTTGCCGGCAAAAAATCCTGCATTCCTCTGACTGTTTTCATTCTTTTTCCATTCCAAAATTCAAGGGCCGACGCCGGGAGTTGAACCCGGTTCCAGCGGACCACAGCCGCAGATCATAACCCCTAGACCACGTCAGCCAGTCATTTAAACAAATAGCCATTGAAAAAACAGGTTTAAAAGGCTTTAATTGAGTCCGGCAACTATCCAATTCAAAAGAAAAAGGCCTATTTATGAAGACACTCACTATTCAAAGTTGCCATACAGATAATAGCCTGCTTTTTGTTTAAATAGCTTTTCATCGAGGTTTTTTCAAGTCTGAAAGCGTTTAAAGCCCTTGCCTTGAACACTTATTTTGTTAACCGCACGGGTAGCGAAGTGGCCAAACGTGCAGCCTTCAGGAGGCTGTGGCTTAGTGCCTTCGCAGGTTCGAATCCTGCCCCGTGCATACACGGTTGCGCCCGTGTATGACGCAGTATGTGCCCCGTCTTCGACGGGGCGGTAATACTAGCTAACCATGGCCGCAATTCTCAAAACGCAATCTGCCTTAGTGCGCCTGCAAGAAAGCTTCCAAGCGTAAAAGCTACAGCTATCCTGATCACTACACTCACTGCAAACAAGATGAGCGTTTTTTCAAGTGGCGCTTTGTAAATCACCGCGATTGCGACAAAGTATGCAAGCAGCTCATAGAACCAGGTGTTTGCAAACTCGCTTGAAAACAATGCATTGCCTGCAATGAAAACTCCCGCCCAGACAAGGCTTAGGTAAAACGCATTCTGTAAAGTTGCGTTTGGAAAGCCGACGTTTTTTGTGACAAGATAAATAATAACTGTGCCGGCTAAAAGCGAAACCAAAAGCGGTATTATGTAGTAGCTAACCATACTTGTTTTTCCCCTGCAAACCCTTTAATTCTGATTGCATGGTTTTTCAACCATAGGCTTATTTAGCCTTTTTTCGATAATTTTTTTTGGTTTTGATGATTTTTGAAACATTTCTTGCAGTCGTTGGGGCCTACCTTTTGCTCAAGGGCTCCGAATGGGTAACAGATTCTTCGGTTGGAGTCGCAAAACGCCTTGGCACGACAAACCTTGCAGTCGGCCTGATCTTGATTTCAGTCATGCTTAGCCTGCCCGAACTCCTTGTTGCAGTCATGTCGTTTTTGAAAGGCCACCAGCAGGTAAGTGTCGGAGTAAGCCTTGGCTCGGTAATAGTAAACCTTGGCCTGATTTTGGGTGTTGCTGCTTTGCTTCGCCCAATCAAGGTGCCGGCACACGTTGTCACAAGGGACGGAATTTTCATGCTTGTGGCAACAATCGTCGTGTGCCTGATTGCACTGGAAGACCTTGTGATTACGCAGCGCGACGGGCTGATTTTTTTGCTTTTGTTCATTCCATATGTGGTGAATGTTTACGCGCAGGAAAAACAGCTTGCAAAAAAAGAGCAGGAAAAGGAAGCCCGTGACCTTTCAAAGACTCTGGCGTTTTTCGGGAAAATGGGAAACCCTGACTTTCTCAAAAGCGGCGTGTTTATTTTTCTTGTAGGCGGAGTATTGCTTTTGGTTGGTTCTGAGCTTTTCACAAGCGGCATTCTTGGAATAGCGGATTCTCTTTCCTTGTCTGACTCCCTTATCGGAGTAACCTTTGGAGCACTTGGCCCAAGCATCCCAAACCTTTTGGTTGCATTGCAGGCTTCAAGAAAAGGCTTTGACGACCTTGCGGTTTCGCAGTCAATCGGGTCAAACATTTTCACAATTTTTGTCACACTTGGATTCCTTGCCATGCTTAGCCCGATCTACCTTTCTTCCGATTTTGCTTCAGTCACGATTCCAGCGCTTTTAGTGATTACAGTTATTTCCTTTGTTTTTCTCGCACGGGGAAAACTGGGGAAAACCGAAGGGCTTGTACTTGTCGGGGCATATCTGCTGTCAATTGCCTTTGAAATAGCTTTGCATGGCTTTTGACGAAAACTATGCTTTTTTAAGCAAAAAAGTACGTCCTTCATATTACGGGTTTTAACAAAGTGAAAACATGTTTGTCATAATCGCAGGCGCGGGGAAAATCGGGCAATACCTTGCGAGCATGCTGTTGCTTGAAGGGCACAAAATTGTCCTGATAGAAAAAAACAAGGAAGCCTTTGAAAAAGCAAGCACTGAATTCGGCGAAGCAGCAGTGCTTGGAGATGCAACCGACCCAAAAGTCCTTGAAAAAACAAACATCAAGGAAGCAGACGCGTTTGTGGCACTCACCGGAGAACAAAAGACAAACCTTGTGCTAAGCCTTTTGGCAAAAGAGCTTGGCGCAAAAAAAGTAGCAACACGCTTAAGCCAGATGGACTACGACGAAAAAACCCTTGAAAAACTAGGCATCGACACGGTTGTCCACCCGGAAGCAGCTGCCGCCGGATACGTTGCAGAAATTCTTACCCAAACAAAAAATCAAGAAAAGGCTGAAGAAAAAAAGTAAAGGCCCGTAAAATTAAACGCTATTTTTCGCGCGCAAATTTTCCCTGTGTTTTTGCACGCGCGCATGGGCTGCCTTTGCATAAGCCTTGGCATGTTTTTTTTCCTGCGCCGACAAGCCTTTTGACGGCTTCAAATGCGCATTTATTTTTTTGTGCTTTTTTTCCGCACGGCTTTTAGGGTCTGGGTCCAAAACTTTTCTCAGAAATTCAAAAACCATATTCTAACCATCTAAAATTATTATTTAAAAAAATTAAATTGATTTTACGCCCGCTTCTTTTAATTTTTCAAAAGCCCCCTTATTGTCTTCAAGGCTTAGTAGAATATCCGCATTTTCAAATTCTTGTGGCAGAAAGAAACCCCTGTACATTATTTTTTTTACATTTATTAACAAATATTGGGGTGACTCCCGTGAAAATACAAATTTCATTTGTGATCGCCTGTCAAATCCAAGGCCTTTGAAATATTTTGCTCTTTCTTTTTCTATGTCCTCGTCTTTATTGGTGATTTTTATATGCTTAATGTCGTCTTTGGCTAAAAGTAAAGATGGTGCGCTGATGTTTAACGCCCCAGGGGAATATAGCGAGTGAATAAAATTCTTTGTCAAAGAGATTATGGCGGAATTATTTTTTAGTGACCCAATATCATAGATTGCAAAATGGATTCTTAAGCTTGATGGGGTTTTCCAGTATTTTTTTAAAAGTACTAAAATCAAAGGAATTGCAAGAAAAATATTTTGCAAAATTAATCCCCTGACTGTTAAATTTTTAACGAAAAAGATCGTCATGATATTAAGAATTGCAACAATCAGCAAATAGAAAAAAATGTGTTTTAGTTTAATATTTAGGCCCTCAATAATTACAAAACTTTCATAATACTTTTCCATGAAAACACATTACCCAAAGCAAATTATCTAAAGAGATCTTGTTATTGAAAGTATAAAAACCCGTGCTTAAATAACTTTCCAACGCCCCCACAGGGAATTGAACCCTGACCGAAAGCTGATTGCGTCAGCTTGCACCGCGAATGTGCGCCATCTTTGATGGCGCGGTAATAATTTTCTTAAATGCGATGAAGCACCCTGCAATTGCCTGGCGACTTTCAAAACTGCTTAAGTACAATCGAGCGCAAAGCGAAGATTGTACGCGTCGCAGGCTCACGCAATGGGCCTCCGCAAGCTTTTATGCTGTCCATTACACCATAGGGGCAAAAATTATGTGGGGCTATTGTTTTTCAAGGTTTTCCACAAACAGGCCCAAAAAAAAGCCATAAACTGCCCCAACCGGCTTGAAAAGCAGGTTTCCGATAAAAAGGTAGGTGGAGGCAACCGTTATGCCTGCAATCAGCCAGAAATATTCCTCGATGAAAGACACAAGCGGGATGCTTTGCTTTGCCTTTTCAAAGGCTTTTGCAAGCTCGTCTTGCCCGACTTCTTCCTGTGACTGTTTTGAAAGCTCCTGTTTTACCTGTGAAAGGTACTGGTCAGAGTTTACCTGCACCGAAAGGGCATTAAATAAAATCACAAATTCTTGAACGTCAGGATCCGGTTTTTGCGTGAGTTTTTCAAATTGAGGCGTTGAAATAACTGAAGAAATCCCTTGTTTTTGCCCCTCCACAAAAACAATCGCGGAGGCATCAGTAAAATCGGACGCAACGCCCTGTTCTTTTATCAGGGAAAAAATAGTTTTTTCCTCAAGTTCCAAAACGATTTCCTTTTGGCTTGGCAAAACAAAAAGTGCCACGGAAACAAAAAGCGCAAGCGCAACAAGGCCGTTCACCTGCGACACGGCAGAGCCTGCAACCCGCAAAAAAACAAGGCTTTTCAGCTCCGAGAACTTTATGAAAGAAGCCTCAATCGCAAGAACAAGCGCGACAAGATACACTACGCCGACAATCCAGAATTCCTGCAGGTTCTGGAAAAACAAGATTGCAGCAACCGCAAACAAAACAAACGGGCCGATTGACACGGCATAAAGATGCTGCCTGTCAAAAACACTCGCAAGGCTTGAGACAAGCGCGATTGTCAGCGGGAAAAACAAGACAAACAGCAAAAACCCAAGGCTGAAAAAAATTGAAATAATTGTGCCAAAGCCGTTGAGGCCCAAAAGCGTTTCGATTGAAATCCCCGTGCTGTTGAGGAAAAACCCCCATAAAATCATCGACACAAAAACAAGAAAACCCGAGGCGAAAAACTTTGCGTCAAGTGCAAACCCGCCATTTTGCGGCTGGATTTTTTCCTGCTGTTTTTGCGGTGCCCAGATTTCTTCGCTCACTTGACCAGCCTCACAAAGTCTTTTTCTTCCATAAGAATCGTTGTCTCCGCCTGCGTGACGTTCTTGCCTTCGGCTTCTTTTAGCACAGGGTAGGCATGGATAACTTTTTTCTGAAGCATTTCGCGCAAAGCGACTTTTCTTTCAAACTCTGACAGTTTCATTTTTTTGATGAGCCATCTTTCAGCAAACGGAAGCGTGTCATATTCTTCTTCAATGAATTCAATTATTTTTCTTGCAGTCTGGTTTCGCACAGGGCGTTTCTCGTCAAAGCCAAAAATTTCTGCCTGCACTCCCTCTCGTACAATGCCTTCTCCATCGGTTGAAAACGGCTCGATTGCATACACGCGCCCCGCTTCAAGTTCCCTTGATTCATTTGACGCAGTGTTTGGGATGCTCGGGCTTGCGTGCGCAACCCATTGCTCTATCCCGTGGCCTGAAAGGTTTGAAATCGGCTTAAAGCCATGGCGCTTGATTTCCTTTTCGATTGCAGCGCCGATTTTGCCGGTAGCTATTCCCGGTCTGATTGCGCTAAGTGCGGCTTCAAGGGCTTTCTCGCTTGACTCAAGCATTTTTCCAAACTCGCCTGAAAGGTCAACTGTCACAGCAGAATCAGTGATGAAGCCGTCAATGTGCACGCCTACATCCATTTTGACAACGTCTTTTTCCAAAAACACTTCCGTGCTGTCAAAGGCCGGCGAAAAATGTGCTGCAAAATTGTTGATTGAAATGTTGACAGGAAACGCCGGCTTTGCACCTTCGTCCAAAATGAACTTTTCGGTTTTCTCCGCGGCCTCCAAAAGGCTTGAGCCAACCCTGACTTGCTTTTGCGCAAACTTGAGGGCGGAAGACAAAACCTGTCCGGATTTTATGTATAAGTCTCGTTCTTTTTTTTCCATATTTTCACTAATAATGTAAACTGAATCCCTATAAAAGCTTTGATTTTTCCTTAGCTGAAATGCCCAAGGCTCTGCTGTTTCCCGCCGTGGATCAGGTCCTGCTGGCTTACGCCAAGCTCTGAAATAATCTTGGTGACCGCAGGCACAACCTGGTGCTCGATGTAATAGTCCGCGTCATAGTTTCCTTCCTTTACATATTCTTCCAGCTCTGCCTTGTCGCTGATGCTTTTCCCGTTCTTTGTGATAATGAATTCAATTGTTGTCCCGACCTCGATTTTTTTCCCGCGCCTGATTGCCTTCATTGCGGCTGCCACGTGCGGGCCGATTGACTCATATTTTTTGATTGGCTTTTTTATCTGGGTTAGCACAATCAGGTCTTTTTTCTCCACCTTGCCGTCGCGGAGTTTCTTGATTACTTTTCGAACAATCTCAATTGCCTTTGTCGGGCTTCCTTCCTCAAGCACTGCCTGGATGACATCACGCTGCGTGTCCTTTGCGATTTTTGCCCAGTCGCGCCTGACATACTCAAACCCGACGATTTTGAGCTTGTTGTTAAAGTCAAGCAACGCGTACCTTTTTTTTGCTGCCCCGCCATCGCGTTTTGTGACAAAAATCCCGCGCTTGTAATAGCCCTCAAAATCAAGCTCCATTGACTCGGGCAGGTCGGTGTTTATTTTCTTGATGAATTCCAAAACGTCGTCTTTTGTTTTTCCATTTGGTAATTTCAAAAATGCGCTGTCTGTATCAGAATAAAGCGCGGTAAAGCCTGCCAGTTCTGCCTTGGAATTTATGTCCCGGATATAATGCCGGCTCCAGGACGTTACGGCTTTTGCGCTTTCGCGGCTGTACCAGCGGCTTCGCGGGTAGCCAAGATAGCCATAATGTGAGTTTAGCACAATCTTTAGCGCCTGCTGTTTTGCCTTCAAAAACCTGTAGCCTTCCTCTGCCGGGTTGAGTTTTTTCATCGCGTTTTTTGCCTCAATGCGTTTTGCAAGAATCTCTTCAACCACCATTGGGATGAATCCTTTTTCTTTTTCGCAGAACCAGTCCTTGTCCGGAGAAACGTTTTTGCCGCTCATGCACTGCGGGTGAGCGCATTTAAGGGTTTCAGGGCTCACGTTGTGCGCAATCATTATTGACGGGTGAAGGCTTCGAAAGTCAAGCACGGCAATGTTTTCATGAAGCCCCGCAACAGGCTCTTTGACGTACCCGCCCTGAAACGACTGCATGGTCCGCCTTTTCACTTCGCCTTCTTCCGGCCTGTTTGGAATCAAAACGTTTTGCTGTGCGGCTTTTACCATTAGCAGGTCTTCGACAAGGCTTGAAGCCGCGTTTCGCGTTGACTCAAAAAGCGGCTGGTGGGTGAGCTTGCTTATCTCAAAATAAAGCGGCAAATATTCCTCTGCAATATGCAAAGTGACTTTTGCGTCCTCAATGTTGTAGTCTATCATGCGCTGCATTCCTTCGCCTGTCTCAAACGCAGTGTTTATGTCACGGTGGTCGACTTTTTCCTTTGGTTTTCCAAACAATGCCTCACTCACTGACTCCAGGTCAAACTTGACAAGGCTTACCACGCCAAACCTGTTCAGGATGCGGACGACCTTGTATGCGTCAACGTGCTGCATCCCCAAAAGCGCTGCAGCGTTGTCAAGGCCCATCCGCTTTAGCCTTATTTCGCCTTGGACAAAAACTTTTCCCAAGTCAAGCCTGAGTTTTTTCGCGCGCTCTTTTAGATAAGGCAAATCAAAGTTGTCGCCGTTATACGTGACAAGGATGCTTGGCTTTTCTTTTTCCAGTTTTTCCAGAAAAGCAGTCAAGACTTCTTTTTCGTTTTCAAGAAGTCTGCTGGTTGTTTTCTTCCCTTCCTTTTGCCATGCAAAAAATGCCTGCTCTTTTTTTCCTGCCACCGCAACAGAAATCACGGGGTCCTTTGAAGCGTTTGAAAAACGCCCCGGTGAATGAGTTTCAAAGTCAAAAGACACGGCCTTTATCCCTGAAAGCATCTTGTCGTCCGCCTCAAAAACTTTTAGGCCTTCTATCTCATTTTGCGGCGAGTGCGTGATTTCCAGCCCGTTCATCGGCTCAAGCCCTTTGTCAATCAGATAACGTTTTGTGAACGGAATGTCATACTCCCGTTTTTCCAGGACAAACTGGTTGTTTTTGACTTCGTCCCGCGCGATTTTTAGCTCAAATGTGTTTTTGAAAAAAATCTTCAGGGCGTTTTTGGCGTTTCCTTTTTTTTCAATCGTGACTTTTTTTGGGCTGAATTTTTTGTCGCCAAACCGCATTTGCTCAAGCTCTTTTAGCCTTTTTTCCGCGTCATCAACAATTACATAAAAATAGGGCGAATAGTTTTTTTCGGCAAAAACTTCAAGGCCTTTTTCCGTGTGAAGGAAAAGCCTTATAGTCGCCTCTTCTTTTTCGTTTATGAAATAGTCCGCATCAAGCAAAATCCCCTTTGTTTTCTGGGCCATATCACGCATATATTTTTAAGCATCAATCCGTATTAAATTTAGTGGTCTGATGCCAAGAGAACACCGCGTAGCAATGGGGGGTGAAAGAAAGCTTTCCCCAAAAGCCACCAATTTTATCGGAAAAATAAACTCCGATATCCGAGCGCTTAATTCAAGCATCCTGATTTTGTCCCAGAAAATGAAATACATGGTGCGAAACGAAAAAATCCTTGGAAGAAACCTTGTTGTTTTGAACAAAAAAATCAGGGGCGGAGACATGGCAGGCGGAAGCTTTTCAGGCGAAGGAAGTGAAGGCGCTTCCCAGATTCAAAACGAGCTTGCCCGAATCAACGAAAAGCTTGAAGAGCACTCTAACCTGCTTGCAGAGCTTCGCTCGGACGTTGACACTATCCGCGAGACCTTTGCAAAAGAAGAGGAAGTAAAGGAAATCAAGTACGTGATTGACGCAATCAACCCGATGGAGTTTGTAACAAGAAAAGACATCGGGGAAATAATGGGCAAAAAAGCCGAGCAAAAAGCAAAAAAAAACTGATTTTTTTTACGCGGTCTTTGCCTGCACGCTCTGCATTTGTGCATCGTTTGATGAAAGCGTCGGCCTCAAAAGGACCCGGTAGCCTTTTCGTCCCTTTAACTGGACTGCACAATCGTTTTGCTGGATGAAACTGATTTGTGCTTCGGAGTTCTGCACGATGGTCTGGGGAAAATCCAGTTCTGACTCGTTTGACAGCACGTACCCGACGCCGTTTTTTTCAAACTGCGTCAGAATGCTTGAAATGTCCTTTGAAAGAGAAGGGCTGATTTTTTCATCCAGCAAAACCTTTGCATCAGGTATTACGACTACTGTCTTTAGGCCCTGTTGTTTTTCTTTGCCCTTAAAGTATTCCAAAAGCTGTGAAAGGATATTGTGTGCAAGCACCATCCTTGTTTTTTCGTCAATTCCGCTCAGGTCAAGAATCGAGCCTCTTCCAAGGGATTTTACTTTTCTTGTCGCGATTTCTTCAACCGAATTTGTTCCCTCAAACAGGTTCGGGTGGCTTTTTCCAATCAGCAAAAGAATCCTGATTGTCCTGTTCACCTCGTATTCGCTGAACTCAGAGCCGCTTAGTCCCTTTATTTTCCTTATCAATTCGTTTATTCCGGAGATGTTGCTTTTCATTATGCTTGCCGCAAGGATTTCAACCGACTTGCTTTTTGCAAACCCGAAAACTTCCGCAAAACCAAACGGGTCGGTTTTATTCATGTCAATCTTGATGTCTGTTACAGGCAAAAAAACCCTGACAGGAAAACCGATTGGCTCTGACTCGATTTCATACCTTTTTAGTTCATCTATTTTTGTTGTCGGAAACTTCAGGCCCTTAAAGTTGTTTTCCAGGTCAAACACGACAACCGGTGCGCCGGACAAAAGATACCCTTCAGTCAAAAGCTGCAATGCATGGTGCCTTTCCTCTTTTGACCCGTTCATTACAAGGGTTTTTGAAAAAAGGGTTATCGGTTCCACTACCTTGCTTTTCTGCCTTGTAAGACCCACAATGAACTCGTGAAAGCTCACCGGCACGTCTGCTGCAAGCTTTTCTTCCGAGTGATAGTTTGTCGAAAGAATCGGAATCAAAAGCGGCATGGAAAAAAAGGATTTCTTTACGCCTGCTTTTGCCTTGTAAAGCTCTTCAACCGAAATGTCGTAAGCCTTTGTCACGTCTGCAAGAATCTGTGACGAAGTGTCGATTTTTGTCAATAGCCTGTCAATTTCCTGGATAACCTGCTCTTCTTTCCATTCAATGTATGTGGGCCCGGAGCCAAGCAGCAAAAACTTCAGGGTTTCCTTTTCGTTGTGTTTTGTCAAAAGCAAAAGTTCCCTTGGAAGGGATTCAACAAACGATTCAAGCTCGCCTGTTGCATAAAAAACCTTGTAGAGTTCCGCCACCGCGCCATCAACGGTTTTTCCGTGCTTTTCAAAAATCAGAACCAAAATCGTGCTTTTGTCGTTTGAATAAACCGCGACCTCGTGCTCGCGCTGAAAGCTTCCGTCAAAAAGCGTTTCCCACGGCCCGTCACTTATCTTAAAAAGCTCCATTTGCACCAACAACCAAATTTTCCATAAGTATTTGGAAGAACGCCTATTTATTTTCAACTGTTGGTTTTTCCTGAAAATTTTTTTCCTTTTTTTTGCCGAAAAAAAGCAAAAAAGCGGCTGTTTTTTCACACCACAAATTTTTATATACGTTTTACCATATAGCTTTGAGGTTTTTTCTTGGTCAGCAGGCAAATCATTTTGGACACCGTAAAACGCATGTATTCCTCCGGCGTGGACGACGAGACAATCAAGATCACACTTAAAGAAATCGGCTTAAGCGACAAAGAAATAGGCTCCTATTTAAGCGAGGCAAAAGGCCCGGAAGGCGACAGGAAAGACGCAGAAGAATTAGAGGAAGAATTTGGCAACGAGGAAGAAGACAAAGGCCAGCAGGGCACAAGGAAAGGAAAAGGCCAAGAAGAAGACGAAAGCAAGGAAGCTGAAGAAGAGGAAGAAGACACAGGCCCGGAAAACTTCGAAGGCGAAGAAGACATGCCTTTTGAAGACGACGAAAAAGAATCCTTGGCCGAAAAAACCGCCCAAAAAGTGAAATCGCACCTTGACAGCCATTTGCAGGCAAGGGACCTCCACGACGAAACCGCAATGAATGTTCTTGAAGACCAGCGCGAACAGGTGGGCTCAATGCACAAAAAAATTGACGAGCTCCATGAAAAAATCTCGTCAGTTCCACCGGTCTCTCCGGAAACAATTGCAAAAATCAACCTGATTGAAAAAAAGCTTATATCGGTCGAAAAAACCCTTGCAGACATCAAGGCATCCGAAGCCGCGCTTCAATCATTGCTCAAAAAAGTCCTTGAAGCAAACAAGGAAATCCTAAACCACCACAAAAAATGACAATTTTTTAAATGCGAAAAAATTTCCTCAGTTTTTCCACGAACTCCTCTGCGCCTTCCGCGATTTTTCCCGTAGTGTTTGTTTTTTCAGTCTTGTTTTCGTTTAATAGGACTTCTCCCGAATCCTCTATCACGTCTACCAGTTCCTCGCCTGGAGGCGGAGTGCCGCTGCTTTTTTCCACTTCGGCCCATTCATTTTTTGCAAATTCCTTAAAGAAAGCCGAAATCCCTTTTATGAGCCATAAAAGAAAATAAATCCCAAGAAAAAGCAGCACAATAGTTACCAGCAAATCAGATTCTGCAAAAATTAAGACTATTGCAAGAACTGCAAGTGTGATGATTAAAGCAAGGCTCAAGCATATCCTCCCCCTCCACCGCCAAACAGGTCGCCATAGCCTCCTCCCATTTCAGGTGGAAGCATTCCCTGCTGTTCCTCTGGCTTGTTTCCAACGCCAAGAATCAGCCCGACAACCAGAAGGCTTACAAGAATCAATGGAAAGTTTGACACAAGGTCTCCTGACCCAAAAGCAAAATACACGACAACTGCTGAAACGACAATCGCAATAGAAACTTTCAGCGACTTCACAGTAAGCACACTCAAAATTATCAGCGCAAACATTATCCAAATCTGTCCGGCCTGCAGCGCAAGATACATAAGGAAAATCGCCAAAGCGTAATTTATAAGGTCCATTTTTTTTAGTTCAACTCCAAATTTTTCCAAAACATTTTTTCATCTCAGCGTACCAGGCCTGTCAAAAGGATTGACTTTCTCAAGAATTTCCTTTCCAAAAGTCGACAAAAGGAACAGCCCCACAGCAATCCAGACAAGAATCGGGTAGGAATAAAAAGTCAGGTAAACAACAATGATTGCAAAAATCACGCCAAGCGCGGCCGACCCGAGGTTTTTTTTCGCCCATGAAAAAATCCATACAAAAAAAAACAGCGAAAGCGCTATCCAGACATTTTCAGTCAACAAACTCTGCAATACCGGAAACATTTCCCTTCACCAATAACTCCTTGTTTTTTCCCCTATTAAACACTTATTGCCCAAGCGTCCTTCCAAGCCCCCAGATGACGATTGAAAGAAACTGCAGCGAAAGCAGTATCTGGAAAATGTAAAGGCTTAACGCAATCTCAAAATACTTGAACACCAGAAAATAAATCAAAATCGCAGAAATGAGAATGACAGGCAGTCCAGAACCCATGAATCCGCGGACTGTTGTATAAATCACAAAGACCATTATCAGTTGCGCCACAATCTTTACCTGCCAGAAAACCGCGCTCAAAAGAACCGGGATAATGGCAAGGATGACAAAGGCCACAAGCAGGATAAGAATAATGTGCCCTTTTTGGTTCATGAAACCCTTGCGTGGGTTCGCGCCGCGTACATGCCCCGTTTTCAACGGGGCTGGAATACCAAAGTCATTGTCCATTTTTTTACCTCTTCATAAATCTCTGTGCAAAATTCTGCTGCATGTGGGCAACGTCCTGTCTTCTTTTCAGCACATCAGAACCGCTTCCAACTGGAGACTCCTGTTCCTGGTGCGGCTTCATAGGCATGATGAAAAAGAAGTCAATGATTATCTGGCTTACCCCAAACATCAAAAGCATCCACATGATATAAATGCTTCCAAAAAGCTTCCACAGGTCAAACACTACAAAAAAGGTCACTGCCCCAAAAACAACCCATCCAAGCGTGCTGTTTCCCATATGGTTTTTCACCCAGCTGTAAATCGTCATGATTACAAAAATCTTCAGGATAAGGTTAAAGTCAGTCCAGATATCTCCAAGGCTGAACAGAATCGGCCAGAACATAGAAAAATAAAGGGTTTGGAGCAATAAAAGCTTTGCGCTGGCCAATAAATAAGCTTTTTTTCTTTTTTCAGTTTTTGATTGGCTTTAAATTTTTTTCTGTTACATTTAGGTATAGGTGATTATATTGAGTGATAGTTCGACTATTATGGTTTCGAAGGTGCTGAAAAAAGAACTTGATGGGTTTAAAGAGTTTGACCGAGAAACGTATGCGGATGTCATCCAGAAACTCGTATACCGCGCCAAACAAGAGGATGAATCAAAGTTCGAATTAAGTGCCACCACGTTAAAGGCCATCGCGGCCGCCAAAAAAGACATTAAGGCCGGACGCGTTTTTTCGTCCAGACAACTAGCTCACGAAATGGGTTTCTGAATGCCGTTTGATATTATTTGGACTGCGCAGGTCAAAAAAGACCTGAAAAAGCTCGAAAAACAACTGGCCAAACGCATTTATGGTAAAGTATGTTGGGCTAACCAAAATAATGTGTTGTACTTGGAAAAAGTAGAAGCATCCAAAGACCTGAAATACCGCGTTGGTTCTTACCGCGTGTTTTTCGAGAAACTGCCCGGCAACACCCTGTTTGTTCTGACCGTCAAACATCGAAGTACCGCTTACAAGCGGATTAAAAAATAAAATAAGCAACTGGTGAGTCAAATCCCTCAGACGCCACTTTTTCTGTTTTTGCCGGAACTGACCCCGCAGAAAATGGAAACAGTCAGTTGTGGTTTTTATGGAACAGAGTCTGAACAATGTGAAGAATTAAAAGAATCCGCTCCAACTTCATTTCAGCCCTGATAACTAATTTTCTCAGTTCGCCCCAATGCACGCGTTTCCTGCAGTCAGTGCAGCGTCTTCTTTGACAACGCTTCTTTTGCCTTCACAGTTAATGCATTCAGCGCTTCCTTCTGCTTCCAAAACGTTTTTGGGGTTCCACCAGTAGGAAACGCGGTTGCCGGTGCTTGTCTCGCACAGCACGCCCTGTTTTACAAGTTCAAACACCTGCTGGATTGAGCCAACGTGCGAGCCCGCAGAATTAAACGGCATGGAACTTATTCCCTTCAATGCGACAACTTTTGCCGGTCCCTCGTCGGGCGAGAAAAACTCTAGCGATTCAAGCGGTCCATCTGCCTTTAGCTCCGTTGTGTTAAACGGGCTGGAGTAAAAGATTGCATACAAATAAACGCTTCCTTCTTTCAGCGCGTCAGGCCATTGCTGTGTGTAAGTGTTCTGCCAGTTGACAAACCTGTCCTCTTCTGTTGCAAGCCTGTCGGGTTTGTCATCAAACGCTTCCTTTATGTGCTGCCCGGAAAAGTCAAGGCACTGGCCTGCACCAGTCCAGAAATTCAAAACGCTTCCAACGTTTGCTTTCGAGCCATTTTCAAGCAATGAATAATACGCGCCAAACGAGTCCTCTCTTTGCTCTGACTTCATCCTCATCATTACCGGTGTTGCAAGCGATGGAGCAAACCGAACACTGGCGCCAGTTCCCGTGTTCTCGATTGACAAAAGCGACCCGCGCGAAACCGGGTTGGAGTTCAGCTCAAAAAAGCTTTCAACAAACTCCACGTCCGTGTTCACCAAAGCGTTTGACGAAGAAGAGCTTTCAAAAGTCTGGAAACCCCCTTCCTCCGAGTTCAGGCTGACAAGCTTTTGCGGGTCCTTGTTCACAAATCCAAGACCATAACCTTTTCGGTCAAACGAATTGTTTCCCTGCAGGCCAACCAAGCCGTCAAACGGGAGATGGTAAAACACATGGTTTTCTTCGGGTTCATTAACAAGCTGGAGCTTGACCTTGACGTTTGAAAAAGGCCTGCCCTGCTGGTCAAACAACTGGAAGAAACCGCCAAAGTCAATGACGGTTTCAACACGGTACACTCCGCCGCGCGAAAGCCCGGAATCGCCTTCGGAATATTTTTTCTCAAAAGAAATGTTCCCGTTTGAATAATACTCGTCAAAACCGTAATCACCGTTTACGCCGGAGCCAAGCTTGTTGAAAAAAGTCGGCGTGTCAAAAAAGTTGACCTCGTTAGAGTATTCAACAAAGTCGTCCAAAAAGTCCGCACTATACCCGTCCCGAATCAGCAAAACGTCAAACACAAACAAGTCGTTCAACGCCTGCCTGTCCGGAATCCTTGCAGTCCACGAAATCGAAGGCTCAACCTTTTCTACGTAATAGTCAATCGCCGGCCTGCCATCGTACAAATCCGTTGAAGGCGGCATCCAGCAGTTTATGCCCGGCTTTATCTGGGTTGAAAACCCGAGTGTCTTTTCCTCAAAGTCAGTGCTTGCGCCAACCAGGGTTACAGTCACGGCGTAATCTTCGGCGCTCTGCGGCAAATCCCTAAACGTGCAGCTGTTTGTCTTTGTGCCGTTTGGTTCGATTCCTGAAAATATTATTTCACAGCTTGTCTGGCCTGCAGTCACGCCCTCCGGCGGAGTAATCTCCACGCGCGCTGTCGCGTCCTGGCTTTCCCCTGAACTGTTTCCGACAACAACTGAAACCGTCAAAGAATCCTCTGTTGCGCTGAACGTGTGCGTGACAAGCGCAACTTTGCCTTCAAGAGCGCTTGAAGGAAGCTCTCCTGAATAAATCTGCTGCGGGATGTCGCCTGCAAGCCGTGCAGCCAAATCGTCTGCAGGGTTTTCCGGGCACAAAAGCTTTTCACGGTTCTTGTCCAGGAATTCCTTTAACGCGTCAAGGCGGTAGCCCAGCTCCATGTTAAACTGTGCAGCGTCACAATAAATCGCGTCCACGTTTCCCGCGTCACACGAATTCATTGAAAAGTTTTTCCAGTTCCAGTCAAACCTTATTCTTGGAATGCTTCCCTCGCCGGTGCGCCCGATGTTTACCCCGCTCACGCACGACTGTGCCCCGGAACCAAGGTCCGGCAACGGCTCTTCGGTCTCGCTTGTCTTAAAACGCAAATGGAACTTTTCATTATACTCTTCAGTTGACTGGTCAGGCACGTTAAACTGCCCAAAGTCCGAGTTGCCGCGCTCAATGATTGTCGGGTTTTCGTGCACGTGCCTTATCGCGCTAAAAGTCGCCACCCCGTATGAAGGCAGCGGATCGTCTGCCCCCGTGTTGGTGAAAACAACCCCGACTTCCTGTTTTGCAAACTCGCCAAAAGTCCGCGCGTCATCCGTGCTCCAGCTCGCGCCCACGCCTTCCTTGTCAAGCCCAACCTCGCGCGCATCGTTTTTGAGGTTAATCACCCAGTCAACGACATTAAACTGCGTCCGCTCGTCACACGGGTCTTCATCCCCGCCAAGCAAGCCCGGCAAAAGCCCGCCCGCCAAAGCGCCAAGGCCCGCGTAAAAGCCTTCCACCATGATAAAACGCCCCTCGTTAAAGGTGTCCAATGGCTTGTCTCCGGGCGCTTTCCCGTTCTGCGTGTCCTCTGCCGGCTTTGTTTCCTCTGCAAGCTTTGAAATATTCTGCGCCGCCTTGTCCATGAACTCAGCGGCTTTACCAATTGCACCCTTTGCATTCTCTACAAGGCCTTTCCCAGTGTTAAGGGCGTCCTGCATATGTTTGATATTTTCCATGTTATAAGTCTTAAGCGCTGTAATGGCTTGAGTGCATGCTTCAATAATTTCTTCTTTTTCAAGCGGGGGATAATCTGGATTCGTTGCTACTTCTGCGATAATTCCTTTTATTTGTGTTGAAGTTGCTTCTACTGCTGTTCCTTGCGTTGCAACCCCTGTTAATGCTTCTCCAATAGCTGAAATAGCTCTTGCTGCAAGGTTCCCCATGTCCCCAAGAGAACCCGTCCCACCATAACTTGTTAGGTCGGCTGCGGCTTTGTCAAAATTGCTGCTTATGTTGTTTCCTGGCCCAAAGTAAGATGCCTTTGTATTTAGGACATTAGCTTGTGTGGTGATGCCTTTGTTTACACATTGTGTGCATTTGTCGACAGCATTTTGCATGCCTGTTTTTGTGGCTTCGACTGCGCTATCCAAGTCTCCAAAAGGGATTGGGGTACCAGATAGCGTTTCACATCTGCCTATGGCTTCTTTTATAGGGCCTTGTAGGGCTTTTGCTGATTTATTTATAAATTCCTCCTGTGCTTTTGTAAGATTATCAAGCGCTTCCTGGCTTTTAGTGACTGCATCGTCAAGGCTTTTTGTTGCAGGCAGGTTTGTTCCAATCCGTGAAGCCGCAGCAGCCTGGCTTGCCTGCTGTGCCGCCTGTATCGCCGGCTGCGCGCCCAAGAGAGCGCCTGCGGCAGCGCCGACTCCGGCTCCGGCCATGTTGAACATACTTTTGTCTTTTTCTTTTGCAGTTCCCCAGTCACAGTCTGACGCATCCACCTGCACTTCTTCTGACAACAAAGTGTTGGTCAGCGTCGCAGAATCCTTTGCCCCGTCTCCGATAATGATGAAATCATACTTTGAGAGCTTGAACGCGTATCCTTCTTTTGGCTCAACCAGCACAAGGACTTCGCCGACGTGCCTCCATCCGCCGCCGCGCGGGCGCGCTTCAATCGTTACTCCATAAATTCCCGGAATGGTTTCGCGCGAGACCTGGACTTCCATTTCTTCCGCGCGCAAATCAGAAAAGCTGGTCGGCGAAACGCCGATGCTTCCCTCGCTTGCGCCACCAGCACAGCCTGAATCGTTGTGGCAAAAGCGCAAATCAATCGGGATGTCACCGCACTCGGCAGTGCTGATTGTAAAAACCCCTGTGTCTTCCTTTAAGTCAAGCACCTGGTTAAACGACGGGGTTGTCTTAATGCACCCGCTTAGGTTGATTATCAAAAGGTTTGCCTGGATGTCCTTGTCTGCATTCACCAGGCTTTGCCCGGTTGCAGTCAAAAGCTCCGCGTTGAATTTTACCGCAAACACTGCGGCTTCGCCTATCCTGCTTGGCTTTGGAACAAACTGCAATGTTCCCAAAAGCTCCTGGCGGTAAGGCATGCTTTCAAGGACAATCGTCGCAAGCCCGCCCTGCAACACCTGCGTTGAAGTCTCGCCTGTGGCCGGGTTGAAAACCGAGAAAACGACCTGCCCGACCTCGTCACTTGACCATATTATTGTTGCCTGCAGGTTTTTGAGGTCCATCGGCGAGCCGTCTTCTGTCACGCAGTTGTTTACAATCGAGAACTCCTTTATGGCGCTTGTCTCAAGCACAGAGTCAGTCCATTCGGCTGACGAAATAATAATGCAGTTTGGGTCTTTTGGCGGCTGCGCCAAATCAACTGTCACAGTCACCGGGACTTCCCTCATCGGCCAGGTTGTCGTGCCGTCAAGGTTTTGTATGTCGAACAAAATGCTTCCCTTTGAAGTAGAGACTTCTTCAAGGAGGCGAGCGTTGTCGTTTAGCTCCGCAAGCACGCGCACATCGCGTGTTTCTTCAAACTCTATGTTTGTCGTGCCCGCATACTGCGCCAAAAACGCGCTCATTTTTTCGGTGTCAAGCAGGCCGTCAAAGCTTCCGCGCAAAATAATCCTTGAAATCTTCACTGCTTCAGGAATAAGGTTTTTCATCTCAAGAGTTTTTGTCTCCGAAGTCACACTAGTGATGTTCAGGTTGAACTCAAGAGACTTTGGCTCAAACTCGACAACCGCGTCAGTGATTTCAAGTTCAAGGGGCGTGCTCTGTATGCCCGGGCTCTGTACTTCAATCACGACTTTTGTTCCCGGAGAACAGCCTGTACCCGTGCAAAGCTCAACGATTGCCTTTCCCTGCTCATCAGTCACAACTTCCTGCGATGTCTCAAATTCTTCTGCGTCAATTTTTTTCACGACAATTATCCCGTTTTCAAGCGGCTTTCCTTCTTTTGCCCCGTTTTCATATTCGGCAGAAATTTCCAGCGTGATTGGCTTGAATGCAATTAGCTGCTCTGGGTCAACGCTCAGTTTGACCTTGTCCAAAGCAAGGGCTTCAAACTGGATTGTCTTGCTGAAGACTTCCTGGCCCTGCGGAACGCCTGAAACAATCACCATCTGGACGCCACTTGACGCGATTTCCTTTGGCTGCAGCCTCATTTCGCCTTCAACTGATTTGAACGGCGAGAAAAAACCAAGGCTAAGCGGGTGCTCGAGTTCAAACAATGGCTCTGTTGACGTGAACTTCACAAGGTCCGCGTTTGTGATTGAATAACTATCAATTGACAGCTTGTTGTCTGCTGCAAACCCGTCAGAAGTATTTTTTATCCGCAGGTCCGCGTTGTCGTGCAGCGTTCCGCTGTTGTTTGTGACGCTGAAAAAGAAATTGTAGTCGTCAAACACGCGAAGCTTGTATGGCTCGCGAAGGACAAGGCCTTCCTTTATGTCAACAACACGCTGTGCAAAGCAAAAACTTTCATCGCAGATTTTTTCCGCGCCTTCAAAAAAAACCTGCCGGTACGCTTCGGCATACAACCCGTGCTTTGAGCCGGTGTCAGCGTTTGTCCCAAGAACCGGGTCAAGTGGGTCGCGTTCGACTCCGTTTTGTGCGGTTCCAAACGATCTGAAAAAAAGCGGTAGCTGTGCGCCAGGAACTGTTTCTGGCCGCACGCGAAGCTCGACTTCAACCGAGTAAGTCGCCGGCTGTACATTTGCCCACACAATGTCTGCCCATTTGATGTCAGTCCCAGCAGGGTTTTGTTTGTCTGTCTGGCTTGAAATGGGGGGGTTAAATGTTCGCGAACCGCTAACGCTTGCAAGCGGGGCATTCACTTTTTGGATATAAATCTTGTCAGAATCAAAATGTGCTGTTGGGCCTGTTCGCACATGCATGCCTGCAGTGGAATAATTTTTTCCACTTGGCACATGAACTGAAAAACGGGCAACATAGTTTTCCCCTGCAGAAATGGTCTGGCTTACAAGGTTTCCTGACTCGTCAAAAAGCCCCAAAAAGACCGCCTTTAGGGCCCCTGCGGGCTGGCTTTGCGAAAGCACTGCCTTTACCTTGATCTCACCGTTTTTTACAACCGGCTTTTGAACTGAATAATAGGGCAAGAACCCGTCTTTTTTCACCCGCACAAAAACCTCCTTGTCGGCCTTTGTTGAAAGCGTTCCCTTGCCCTGCTCGTCAAGAGTAAACGTGCCAACAAGTTGCGAGTTTGAGGCAAACACATCAACAAGGCCAAAAGGGACTGCTGCCCCTGAATCACTGGCTGCCTCGACCGAAATCTTGCCGTCGCCGATAAAAAGCCTTACTTCAAGGCTGTTTTCCACAAGCGGGTCAATTGTTATTGAGGTGGACTTGCCTGACGCGGGGTATTTTTGCGCATAAGCGTAAACCCTTTTTTTGCCAATGTTTTGGTAGGGCGTCACATAGCCGTTTGAGTCGGTTGTCTTCTCGCCGAACTCAAGGGCAATCGTGTTTGTGTCAGTGTCAAACAAAAAAACTTTTGCGTTTTCGACAGGCGAGTTTTTTTCATCGACTACGCGCACCTTGAGCACGCCGCAGACTTCCGGCTTGCATTTTTCAAGCTCAAACACAACATCCACTTCGCTTTCAGCGGCTACATTTGACAAATCAACTGTCTTTTCCGTGCCTGAAAGGTAATCCTCGTGGCTTGCAACATACGAATAATTTCCTTTTTCGCTTAAGGCAAACACTGCTTCTTTGTTGTCAGAAGAAATAGTTCGCTCGCCAACAACCTTTGAGCCTTTTTTCACAACGACTTTTGCGCCATCAATTCTTTGCCCAGTGTCCTTGTCCTTGACTGAAATCCGAAGCGTTGCCGCAAGTTTTTTGTCAAGCTCAACAGTTTCAGTAACAGTCTGTTCCTGTGCGACCGCAAATGACACGTCTTTTTGCCCGTAGTTTCCTGAAACGTCTTCAACGCTTGCCTCGTATTCCCCTGGCGCAAGCGAAAAAGAAACCTCGCCGCCTTTTTTTGTGTAAGTCGGGGAATCCGCAGAACCACCTTCTTCGTCAAACACGCTTACCTTGATGTTTTCAAGTGCTGCACCTGAATCAGAATCTTTGACAATTATTCGCGCGTTTCCTTTTGGGGTTGGCGGAGAGCTGAACCTGAAAGTTTTTCCAGGCAGGTCAAGAACTTCGCGAAGTTCCAAAAAGCCGTCCGCGTTTGCGCGGACAGTCAGAAAACCGCAGCCAATTGGCGGAGTAAGTGAAACCTCTCCGGTTGTAATCGTGAAATCTTTTTGCGCAAGCGAAACTTCCGAATTAGTGCACTCAAAGTGCGCGTTTATTTCCGTGCCCGAAAGCTTTATTCCCTGCGGGTTTGCAAACACGACAAAATGCGGGGTCGGCTGCTCTACCTGCCCGCTCAAAACAATTCGTACGACCTTGTCAGGCACATCCACTTCAATGCTTGCTGTTTTTCTGTCAAAATTTCTTTTTTCAACAATCAAATCAATCTGAGTTCCGATTTGAACATTTTCAAGAACAATTTTTCCCTGCGCGTTTGTCTTTTTTTCTTCCTGCATCACTGCATCAAGGCTTGTAATTGAAACAGTCGCGTTTTCAAGCGGTGACTGCGCATTGTCAACTACCTCAATTGTCAGCGTTGTTGCCTGCGGGGCAATCCCGCCGAACAAAAAAAAGCCCGCCAAAAGAACAAGCAAAACAAAAAGCCCCACAAAAAACAAAAAGCTTGGCACGACCTTGTCTATTCTGTCAACAAGTCCTGAAACCGGCACAAACTGGTCAAGCCTGTCAACAAGCCCGTAATATTTTTCTTCAAGAGAATGGTAAATGTCTTTTAAGCCCATAAGGAACACTTTTTGCAGGCCAAAGTACTTTTGCAGGCCCGGACTTGCACTATAAGTAAAGATTTTTGTGGTTAATATAGTTTATTATTGGGTTAAACGGCTTTTGGTGTTTGTTGCCTGTTTGCCTGTCTTTATTCACAATTCTGGAAAAAGCCAAGCTCGCTGTTGGCCTGGTAGCCATAAAGTTTTGGGTAAATGTCTGCAAGTATTTTGTCCAGTTCCTTCGGCTGGCGGGTCGGTCAAGTCCACATCTTCTCCTGCAAGGTATTCATCTTCAAGCGTGGAAATGGTTACTTCCAATTCATAAAGTGGTTGTGCCCTGACTGGCGCCCGGACTGGAGAAAGTGCTTTTCCGCTTGGGGCCTGCATGTTGTAAAGTAAAAGAATTCCTATAACTATTGCCAAAAACAGCGCTCCAATGAAAATATATTTTGGGCTGGTTTGCCCTGTTTTTCCAAGAATACGAAAAAATCTCATAATCCTCATTTTATTCTACTTTCAATTTTATATTACCGCGCCATTGCAAATGGCGCATATATGCGGCGCAAACTCCCGCAAGGTTTTTTTTACTCCTGCAGTATGCACTCGTTTATTGCCTTGTCTTCCTGTTCCTGCAATAACTCCATGACTTTTTTGGGGTTCCACCAGAAGTCTATTTTTCCTTCCTCGCTTGAAACGCACACAAACTCGTTTTCAACGAGTTCAAAGACGTCCTGCACTGACGCTATGTTTCCGCCAAGAACCTTGTTGTCCAGGGCAACGATTGTGCCTTCAGTTGAAGGCGTTATAAAGCCTGCCTGTTCCTGTGCAACGTTCATTTTCAGGACAGTTGTGGTTTCCTGCGGGCTGTAAAAAACCGTTTTCATGAACATGTTTCCAAACCTTACCGGTTCACAGTATTCAAAGCCATAAGAAGTCCTTTCAAGCTCTCCCGGTACGCGCGCGCAGCTTCTTGCCTCGTCCAGTCCGTGCGTGTCCGGCGTGAAGAAAAACTCGCTCATGAACCTGTCATCAAATGCCTTGCAGTTGAATCCGATTCCGTTCCAGCGGCTCATCTGCGGGCCTGTGTCAACTGCGCCCTTGTTCACTTCAACCGAGTAAAACGCCCATGCCTCGCCCTCGCTGTTGGACATTTTTAAGATTACCGGCGTGGCATAGCTTGGCGAAAACACAAGCTTTGGCGCTTCGCCGCCAAACACCTGCAGCACTACTCCGCGCTCGTCTGTGTTCAGGCGCTTGAAGCTCTCGTTTGTCTGCACAGTCAATTCTTTCAATGGCACTGAGTTTGGAATCTGCAGCGTCTTTACAGAGCCTGCCTGCGTGCTTGCGTTTATCTGCACAACGCTTCCCTCAAAGTTCAATCCATAGTTTGTCCTTCCGTCAGAGCCAAGGGTTCCGTCAAACGGCAAAACATAAAACGGGTTTGGCTCATCCGGCGTTCCTGCCTTTTCTATCTCGACCTTGATTGCGGCGTTTGTGCCTTTCTCGTCAAACAGTTTCCATGTCGGGTCCTCAAAAGTAATGTCGACCAAAATGTTGTATTTTCCTGCCCCCGGCAAGAGGTATCCTTCGGGCTCCGCTTCGCCAAAAGACGGCTTGAAACTGAACAATTCGCGGTCGCGGAAATAGTTTCCAAGCCCTGTTGCCTGTTCAGTGTATGACTGCGGGGCCTCAAAGAAAGTCTCGTTTTTTGAATGCAAATCAAAGTCTTTCTGGAAGTCCTGTGAATACCTGTCCTGTATGAGGTTTGCCTGGAAGCGCACATTCTTGAGCACGCCGGTTGCGGCGTCCCCGCTTATTCCTGAGGCCGCCAAAAAGTCCTCAAGCCTTGAAGTCGAGAACGGCTCGCATTCCTCTAGGCCGGTTTCTCCAATCGTGAAATTGATGTTCAGGAAATTGCTTGCAGCCTTGTCCTCGCATGACTGGCAGTCAACTGTCGGCGTGATTGTTGCTTCAGCCGCATAGTTTGCGTTTTCAAGCCCGGAAAACTCGCACTCGGCTTTTTCCTCGCTTAAAACGCTTACAGTCTGCGTGCATTCCTGTCCCTGCACTTTCTCGCCTGTGCCGGCATTCTTCAGCACTATCTCTACTTTTGTTGAAATCGGCTGCGGGTTGGTGTTTTTCACCGTGACAGTTATTTTTGCGTCCTTTTGGGCCTTGTCAAGCGCTATCTCGCTTATGCCAACGTCAAGGTTTGGAATAACTGAAGTGTTTGACCTAAAGTCAAGCGGGCTTGGGCATTCAAACGGCGCGTTGTTTTCAAGGAAGGTCCGCAGGTTCTCGATTTTTTTCAGGACCGCGATAGAGAACTGTGTCGCGTCGCAAAAAATGCCGTCTTCATTCTCCGTGTCACAAGAGTCTGCCTCGATGTCCCCCCACTTCCAGCCAAGCTTTATTTTTGGCAAAGCCTGTGCCCCGGTTGAGCCAACGCGGAAGCCGTCCTGGCAGTTCAAGAGTTGGCTGGGGCACTCCGGGCCAGGGCACTGCGGCAGTGTTTCAGGCGGCACTGCGTTAAACTCCAAGTGGAACCTTTCATCAACCAGCTCTGACGGCAGTTCTTCCAGCTCGCCTGTTGTCGGGTCGATTATTTCGTCTCCGCCGCCAAACGAAAACCATCCTTTCTTGTTTTCTATCTCAAAGTCGTCCTTTGAGTATTTCTTGTCCTTGTAAAAATGCCTTATTCCCATCACGCGCAAAACCTTGTAGCGCGGCTCTTCGGGCTGTGTTTCAAAACTGCTTTTGTTTATGAAGACAATTCCTCTTCTTTCAAGGCGCCTTGAACGCTCGCCCAAAACACCCGCAAGCGAAACTGCCGGAATGCTCTGGTCGTCGCGCCCGCCAAACAGTGCTGACGAAAGCGCCGGGTCAAGCCCTTCGTTTGGCAGTGCCTTGAATGCAGGCCTTACTTCCTGCAGGACCTGGATGTCCGGGTCAAAGTCCGGCGCCAAAAGGTTCACGTTCTTGCTCAGTACCAAGGGGGCCAAAAACCTGAAACTGTCCGGAATCTTGTCAAGGATTTTTCTTTCAAGCACGTGCGTTGCAACCCCGCGCGCCACAAACTTTTCAAGGCCTTCAAGTTCCTGGCCTGGTTCCTGGATTGCAATAACATCTATTTCCACATCGCGTTGTGTCGTGATAAAGCGTGCCTCTTCTTCCTGCCCCAAATAATCAACAAGTGAAGCAATCATGAATGCCTGCAGTCCCTGCATCAGTGGGTTTTTTGTGCCGGTAATCCCGTCCATGACAGATGTTGCTGCGCCGAAAATGCCGCCAGTCATCCCACCGCCTCCAAAGAGGCCCCCGCCACCGGCGGCCTGCAGCCCTGTTGGGGACAAAATTCTTGCATCAGCCGGAGAAACAACCTGTGCAACCTCAAAAGTTTTCTGCAAATTGCCTTTTGGCAAAAGCGTGAACAGGCCGGTGCCTGAGCCGAGAACAACGTTGCCTGTTCCTCTGTTTGTTGTCTGGTTTGGTCGGGGGTCAATTGTTTGTTTCCACTGGCTGCCATCTTTTATATACCATTGGTTTCCTTTGTTGAAGTAATCCTTGCCGTTTATAAATAAGCTTCCTTGCCTAATCTGGTCCTGCGATAGCCCTTGTGTCGGGTCAAGATTGCTGTTGTTTCCTCCGCCGCCAGTGCTTCCACTTGACGGGAAAATGCTGTCAAGGCCGTGGCCAAGCACGCTGATTCCAAACGCCAAAAGGCCCCAGGTTGAGCCGCTCTTCATTGCGTCAGTCAGGCTTTTTGTGTTCACGCGGATCGGAACCTGCTTGTCAAAGCACTCGTTTGTCAGCACGGCTGTGTCAAACCCTGTTGTGCCTTCCTCTGCATTCGGATCCTTGTAAACGTCAAACTCGTAGCGTGAAAGCTGGATGCACCCTTCCTCCATTATGCGCACGCGAACCGTCTGCAAGAACTGTTTTGCCTGCTGGGTTCCAAACTTTCCTTTCACATAAATCGGGTACTGTCCCTGGATGATGTCGCCTGCCAATGGGTCGCCCCTGAAAACAAAGACTTCTTTTGTCGAGCCATCCGGTACGGAGAACTTGACGTTGTCCAGGTCAAGTGGGGAAGAAAGCTCAAAGTCTACAGGCACGCCGCACTTTACGTTTCCTGTTCCAACGTTTATCTTGAAGGATTTTTCCAGTTCTGTCTTGTCAATCAAAATTGTTGCCGGCTCAATGCTTATACACTGCTTCAGGTTGACGACAGTGATTTTTGCAGTCAACTCGTTTGAAAGTTCCTGGTCCTGTTCAAGGCCCGGGTTTGAAGCAGAAAACAAAAGCTTTGCCTTGGCTTCGCCGTTCACTCCGCCAAACGGGGTAAAAGTGATTAAGAGTGTCAGGGTTTCTTCAGGGCGCAGCCTTGAAAGCATTGTCTTGTTGTAGCCGCTCCGGAGTTCTGTCTTGTTTTCGCCAATTGTGACGTCAAAAATTCCTAGTTCGTTTGACTCCCACTGCACCTGTCCCATGAATTTCTTCAGTTCAATCGGCTGGGAGTTGATTATGCAGTTGTTTTCAATCTGCACTTCTGTCCTGACAGCGTCGCCCTCGCTTTGCGTTACCCATTCCTTTCTTGAAATCTGCAGGCAGTTTGGGTCATCCACTTCGCCTTCAAGCCCGATGACAATTTTTACAGGCACGGAGTAAAACCATTGTTTTCCAAAGTTTTCAACAACAATGTTTATTTCCCCTTCAAGGTCTTGCCGGTTCGAAACTGTTTTTCCTTCCTCGCTCAAAATCACGGTGGCTTTCAGTTCTTTTGACTCAAGCCCGTCAACCACAAGGTCCTTGTATGCAAAATCAAGCAATGACTGTGAGCCAGTGGTGTCAATCAGGTTCCTGAAGTTTCCTTTAAGCTTTATTTCTTTTATGACTAGCGGCAAATGCGTCAGGTTTGACAGGTTAAGTGTCTGCGAGTCCTCAAACTTTGTTTTTGCGTTAAGCAAAAACCCAAGCTCTTTTGGGTTAAGCTCTACAAGGTCGCCGTTTATCGTCAACTCGACAGTGAGTGTTTCGTATTCGGGTTTTTCGATTTCCAGGAAAAGTTTTGTCCCTGGCTGCTGAGAAGGCACTGTGATGTGGGCATAGCCGTCTTTTCCGGTTTCAGTTGTAAAAATGATGTTGTCGTGCCTGTCCTGAAGCCTGATTGCCGCTCCGGTGATTTCAAGCTTTGTGGTTGCGTCAAGCACCAAAACGTTTACATCTGTCTCTATTCCGCTTGCAAGAAAGCTTGGCTGCACGAGTGCTTCCATTTTCCTTGTCGCTGCAACATTCACTAAAATGTTTTTCTCAAACACGATTGACTCGTCTGAAACAAGCCTGATGTTTACTGTTGCGCTTCCGTTCAGCTGGGTGAAAAAGCTTGTGGAAAAATCAACCTTGTTTTTTGGGTCGAGTGCGCCGACGTCAAAGCGGGGGAAATCGTTTGCGTTAAGCACGCCTTTTGTCTCGCGTGTTTGCGCGTCAATGACCGAGTAATCCGTGAAAAGCAAATTTTCTTCCGGGTTGTTCACGCGCAAATTCGCGCTGTTGTGGATGCGCGTCTCAGAATTGTTGAGTATGGAAAACCTCAACTCGTATTCCTGCAGGTTTTTTGCATTGTATGATTCAACGACTGACTCTGTTATCCCTTCTGTCTTGTCCCTTATCCTTGCGCTAAAGCAAAAGCTTTCATCGCAAAGCGTTGTCACGCCGACTTCATAGATTCTTGAAAATGCCTCGCTGTATAGTTCCACCGTGATTGTGCTGTCTGCCGGGTGCCGCTCGCGCACTCCGTCCTGTGCCCATGCCCTCCAGAAAAGCTTTAACTGTTCCTGCACTGACGCGGTTTCCTTTACCTGCACTTCTGCCTCGACTTCATAAATTCCTGCAGTAGGGCGGGTCCACACAAGGTTTGCCCATTTAGCGTCCGAGTTGGTCAGCTGATAGCCCTGCTCTGCAAGATTGCTTGACGCGTCAAACTTTGTCGCGCGAATTTCGGACGCGGTTGGCGCATTGATTTTTTTCAGGAAAAGCGGGTCTTTTTCCATGATTATTTCAGTGCCTGTCCTTAGATGCATTCCTGCTTCTGAATAATTTTTTTCTTCGGGAACGCGAAGCCTGAATCGTGCGGTGTATTTTTCACCGACAGACAAAACCGTTGCCTCAAGGGAGTCAACAAACAGGCCAAGAAATTCCAGCTCTATATTTTTGCCGATTATTTCCGGCTCAAGAGTCACCTTGAATTCCTGCACGCTTTGGCCAATTATCGGTTTTTCAATCGTTGTGTAATCAGCGTACTGCGGGCTGGTGCTTTTCTGCGAGACCTTTAAGTAGACCCTTTTGTCTGCTTTTGTTTCAAGTTCAAACACGCCGTCAGCGTTTGCAAAAGCACTTCCCAAAAGCCCGTTGTTTCGCGCGTCAAAAACGCTGACAACAGAAAACGGAATTGCTGTGCCTTCCTTGTCCACAATCGTTGCTTTCACGACCCCGTTTGGGATGACCATTGTCACTACAAGGTCGGGCTCGTCGCTGTCCGATGATGTCGAGAAAAACTTTGTGTCGCTTCTTCCCTGGACTGTGCCCTTGAATGAAAAAGCATAATAACTGCCTGAAGGCACTGCATCAAAAACCGCTTCCCCGTTTGCGTCAGAAGTTTTGTTTGCAAAACCTGCCAAAAAGCCCGTGTCAGCGTCGTACAATGCGACCGTTGCGTTCTCAATGTTTTCCTTGTCCTGGTCAACGACTTTTACATTAAGGCTGCCACAGGTTGAAGGCGTGCAGGGGTCAAGTTCTATTTCTACTGTGGAGTCGCTAATGCGAATCCCAAGCCTTTCTGCAAGTTCGTAGCCGGAAGCCTCTGCGGTTACCTTGTAGCTTATGTCCCTGCTTACATCAAACTCCAGTTGCCCGTCAGAGTCAGTCTCCGTTTTTTTTACCTCAACAACTGCCCCGCTTGACTCTTCCTTGAGCGTTACTGTCGCGTTAGCAATTCCCTGCCTTGAAGCAGAGTCAATAATCCTGACTGAAATCGTTCCGGTTACCTGGTTTTCTTCAAGTGTAAGCTCAACTGATTCTGTCTCGCCGGCAGAAATCATTATCACTCCGCTTTCTGCAGCGGAAAAAAGAGGCGTTGCGGTTGTTTTCACAACATATGTTCCGGGCGGAGCATCAAACGAAGCCGAGCCGCTTGAAGTCGTGGTGCTGTCAACCGGCCCGATAAGCGGGTTTGACAGGCTTTCCTCGTATCTGAAAAGCATCACTCTTATTTCTTCTGTAATGCGTGTTCCGTCAATGTCAACAAGGCTTGCATTTATTCCGCCGTCATCAAACTGTGATGCAAGCAAAACAATTGTTGCATCCCTTTCGTCAACCGCAAACTCGTTGCTTGAAGAACTTTCAAACTCTGCGTCATCCGAAACAGAAACAATCAGGCGCTCGCAGTTTGTCGGCACAGTTACTTCCGCGACACCATTGTCTGAAGCCGACAAATTTATGTTGTCTGGTGCAACCGCATAAGGCGAACTGCACCGGAATGAAAGCAGCAGGTTTTCCCTTATTCCTGAACCGTCCTCGTCGACAACCCTTATTGTCTTTGTTACAAAGCCAAGTGATTCTTCCAGTAAAAGAATTTCCTGGACTTGTGCAGGATACTCTGAAATAATTGTATCGATGTTTCTTGTCTGGAACCCGTCCTTTGAAGCCTGCACTGAAACAACGGTGTCAAGTGCAAGGTTTGCAATCTGCGCTTCACCTGCATCATTTGAAGTCAATGTCTGCGTTTCGCCATCAATCGTTACTCTGATCTGTGCACCAGAAATCAGCCCGTCATCTGAATCCTTCACGACAAACAAAAGCGTTGTCCCGGTCGGCTGCAGTATTCCTGAAAAATAAACCACGCCTGCGACAAGCAGCAAAAACACAAGTGCAATCAAAAGAGCAAAGCTTGGCACGACCTTGTCGATCGGATCAATGATTTTGTAGATCGGGATTTTTTCGTCTATTGCGTCAAGGACGGAATAATATTTTTCCTCTGCCTGATAGTACAAGTCCTTTATTGAGTCAAAAAAGCCCATTTGTTCACCGGTGGGTGTGATAACCAACTTTGCTTTATTATAGAAGTTTCAGGTAATTAATATAATTATTGTTTAAATGGGGGCAGAATGCTTCAGGCAAGCCCTTAATATTTTATGTAGACGTGGCATTTGGCAGGGCATCCAATTAATAATTTCAAGTTCCTTTTTTTTTCATGAAAATTTTTTTGCTTGCGTTTTTCTTGGGCAGTGCAAGGGCGGGATAAAATTTGAAAGGCAAAAAGCAAATAAGGCCGCCTGACGGGAAAAGCAAATATCCAGTTCCTGGAAAAAAAAGGCGCTATCTTGACCCCAAAGTTCCTGCAAAGGACTTTGAACGTGTCGCTCATATGCATAATGCCATAATAAGCCTGGCCGGAAACCAGGGCAAACAGTCCCGGAAAAAAATCGCCTTGCAGCTTTTGGATATTTCCCGCGATTTTCGTTTTCCTATCCGGCTAATCCTGGATAACTGGGTGCGTGAAACAGGCGACTATGCGATGCTGAGGTCTTATCCTAATCTTGCCTCAAAAAGAAAAAGAAAATGATTTTTTTCTGCAGGGTTTTTCAGATTCTTATCTTTAGCGGAAAAATGTCTTTCAAAAAATCAAGCTGGATGTTCAGCCCAAAAATGTAGCCTGCAATCGCGCCAAGAATGATTGCAATCACCACGCCGATTATCACGCGGTCCCTGTAGGCTGAAAGGTTTTCTTTCTGGTTGATGTCCCTGTTTGTGGCCTCGCCAAGCGTGTTCCCCACACTTGAGCCAAAAGTTGCGGCAATAATAAGCGCAAGGACCCCAAGCGGGTTTGAAATCACAGAAGAAGAGTAAACCACTCCAATGAAAAGGAAAAGGACTGGTGTCAGCATCCCAAAAAAAGCAATCGACAAAACAAAATAGCTGAAGGCAATAATGATTCCTGTGAAAACAGGCGAGTTTAGCCCAAAATACAACGGGCTTGCGCTTAATTTGAAAAAAAGCCCGCCAAGCAGCCCCAAAAACAGCAGCACGACATTCAAGAGCGTCAGGATAAACTTGTTTGGGTCCATTTAGCCACCAGGTGATTCAAGGATTTTTTTGTGGTTCCATGAAAGCTTTAATGTTTTGTCGCCAACCTGGGCGCAAACTGTCTGGTCGCTGACTTTTTCAAGCAATGATTTGAGGTTGTACTGTTCAATGATGCTTGTTTGAGCGCTGTTAAGCTGCTGTTCGCCAGGGGTAATAGAGCGCGCTGAGTTTCCGCCTGAAATATCTTTTAGCCTGCTTGTTGTTGAAGCGTCCTTAAAGCACTGGATGTTTATTTTTCCTCCATCCACTCCGCCCCATCTGACAGGTGAGTACACAACTGAACGCAAAGACATCTCGCCTGCTTTCCCGCCAGTCATGACCAGGCCGTTGTATTGCGCTGCTCCAGTTCCACACAACTGGTTTGCAGAAAAGGCAGAGTCTTTTGCTTCACGTGGAGTGTTTTCTCCAAACACTGTGTCTTTTTCAACTGTCCAGGCCACAAGGCTTTGCACGCTTGCAGCTTTTCCTGAAGACAAAAGCGAGTAAAGCAATCCGACCGGCTGCTGTGCAGTTCCAGTCTTTCTTAATCCGACTTCGAGTGCCACCGGGTCAGATGGCGAAAAAGTAATGCTTTGGGTGCTGACTGAAAGAATTTCCTTGCCCGCGCCAAACCCAAATTCGTTTGAATAATTTATTGCAACAGCCTGCAGTGCGTTTGAGCCACCGACCGAAAGGAATGACTGCGGATGAAACTCTTCATTTGAACCAGAATAGTTTGCAAACTTGAGAACGCCAGTGCTTGAATCCGGAACGCCTGCGCCTTTAGTGAAGCCCACCCCGTAGCCGCTCCTGTCAATTGCCGTTGCCTTTTCGGGCAGGCCAGTGCGTCCGTCAAACGGCAGGAAAAACAGTGGGTTTTTGGCAAAGTCCGGTTTTTCCTCTGAAAGCGTTTTCTTAAGCGTGATTTTTGGCTTTACTTTTAGTTTCTCGATTTCTGTCCCGTCAGTCCAGTCAACGACAAGCTCCACTTCGAATGTTCCGCTGTCGCTTAATGACTGCGGCTCAAACGTCCAGCTGTCAAACCTGTTGATGAAAGCGTTTGACCCTGCAGAAGAATTCATTGCCTGCTTGAAATCCGCCTTAAAGTCATCGCTGAAAGCGTCCTTAATTAGCGTTGCTTCAAAGACAATGCTGTCTTCGTAAAACTGCAGAAGCGACATGTAACCCGTGGAGTTAAACCCGTCCAAGCCGCTGATTTGCTGCATGACTGCCTCTTTTTCCTTGTCTGAAACCTTGTCGTTGTTCCTTATCGCAAGCTTTACTTCCTCAAGGCTGTTGACAAACTCGTTCAGGAATTTCACTGTAATTTCCGTTCCGTTTTTTGCGCTCTCATTGATTTCAGTAATCCGCACCCTTGTGTTGTCATACCTGCAGTTGATGTTTGGTGTGGTGCCACCTGGCGGCGTGTTGGGGCAATTTGTCCCGCCTTCTGTTTTGCTTGCATTATTGAGGTTAGTATAAAACGCCTTCATTTCTTTTAAGGTCATAAAAACCTTGCCATCATATACTGTCATTATCCCCAGGTCCTCGTATTGTTCTTTGTTCGAATTATTTACAATCGAGCTATTCAAGACAAACACAATCTTTGTGCCATTGTCGGTTTCCGTAGATTTTTCAAGTTCTCCCAAAAGATATATTGTCTGGGTGATTGCAGCAGAGTCATTTCCTGCCCCCTTGATTACGTCAGTGAACTTTTTGATTGCCGGAAGCAAGGCTTTTTTTGCCTCCGTGTTTTCCACAAGTTCCATTTTTCCGTCCTTGTTTTTGAGCGCGAAGAATTTGTACACCGTGTCTGCAGGCGTGGCGTCATCAGTCACTTCAACGCTTTGCGCAAAATACCTGTACAGTTCCTTTGAGTTAAACAGGCCGTCGCATTTTCCGCCCTCAACGCCGCATTGCTTTGGCCTGTCTGCGCCAAGCGTTTTCAGGCTATCGATTAATTTCTGTATCTCTAGCGCTTTTTTTGTGAACGAAATTGCAGCCTGTGTTGCATCACAATAAACTCCTGAAGTGGTAAGTGGCTGGCCTTCAGGTTGGCTTGTAAATTCCTGGCACTCGTTTGACCTTACTTTATCGTATCTCCAGTCAAACAAAAGCCTGTCAAAGCCGTACTTTGTTGAAACATCCCTGCCGGTTTCTCCGCCGCCAACGCATGCCTGCAGGTTAGTGCTTGGGCCGTCTGGACCGTCGGGTCCATCCGGGCCATCGGGACCGTCAGGGCCAGTTCCTGTCCCGCCGTCAAGGCAGAATTTTATCGGAATGGAAATCCTTTCACTTGACGCTGGCACAAGCCGCGTGACAGTCATGAAAATGCGTTCGTTGATTTCAACTTTTGGCTTTCCTGCGTCCCTCCAGCCTTGTGCATCAAAAACAAGTTTTATTTCCCTGCCGTCAACAGAGCTGACGCTTATCCTCAGTCCATTCTTTTCAATCACGCCCGGAACCACGTCGCTTACCGTGTCAACTGTTCCGCAACCGCCTTTTTCAAGCTGGCCCGGGCCGACTCCTGGTTCAAGTGAAGTTCCAACTGACGGTCGTGTCCCGATTGGGCTTTGCGTGCCAGTTCGCGTTTGTCCAAGGCCTTGTTGCGTACCCTGGTTGGAAGCATTTACGCCGGTTGCAGCAAAGTATTCCTCGCAATTGTTTGCCTGCCTTATCGGGATTGATGTCTTCATCAGCTTTCCTGTCTGTGCAGTCACAAGCCCTTGAGATTCAAGCAGCTCCAGTTCTGATTCCGGCAGGCATGTTCCGCCATACTTGTTTTGCAGATTCAAAACATCAGTGTTCACACACTGCCCGGCCCGCAGGTTCGGGTCGCCGTAGCTTACGATTCTTTCCGCAAACGGCAAGGCTTCCCACCAGTCTTCAATGATGAGCGGGAAGTTGATGCTGCTTTTTGTCCCAAACGGCGTGAAAAAGTTCACTACCATGTTTGTCCTGCTTCGCACCGAGTAATACCCTGCTGAAAAGAAATACCTCAGGTTACCGATTACCTGGAACGGCGACTGCAGGTCAGCTCGCGGGAAAGCCGGGGCAAGGTTGCAGTAATTCTTCAGCGCCTTGAATATCTCGTACTTTTGCACCTGGGTTGATTTTCCGTCAGGCGTTGTCTCAAACACTTCGTCAAGCAATGCCCAGTTTTCAATCATTTCGTGCCGACCTGAATTCGGAATGTCTGTTGGCGAGCGCAAAACGCTTGCAGGGAAGAAAATCGAGTCATTGCTTCTAAGCAATCTCACTCCCTCGTTATAGCAAGTGTTCAGAACCGAAAGCAAGACAGGCTTTCCGAAAAAATTGTTAAATTTCAGCGTGCGCGCCGGATTGATGCTTATGCAATCACGGTAGCTTTGCGTTGCCGGGTTGTCGATGTTTACCTTGAGTCGTACAAAAAGCTGTGGCGCTTCCTTGCTTTTTGTAAGCTTTCCCGCAATTTCAATCGGGTAGACCCCAAGATAGTATGACGGCTCAACGTTTACGATTTCCTGTTTTCCTTTCGGGATACTTGACTGGTACTTGCTTAAAATAATTCCCTGCGAGGGGCTGAGTGTCACGTCAACCGATTCAGTGCAGTTGTTTGTGATCCTGATTTCAGCGCGCCCACAGTTGAATCTTCCCCTTTGCCCAGACGAATAAACGTCTCCAGCGTACCTTGGCTGGCGATTGTTTGCAAACGGGTAAGTCCTGTTAAACGGCGACAAATAATCCGGCTGGAACGAGTTCTGGTTGTATCTTGGGTCAGGATTTAGAGGATTTGAATTTCCCTGCTCCGGAACAATATAAGGTGGCCTTCCTGGACCGTAACCATTCTGTTGCTGGAACGGGTCAAACTGCCTGAAGTTCGGATCCTGCCCGCCCGGGGCAAATACTCCGCCTGTGCCCTGCCCCTGGTCAATGAATGGTGGCAATCCCCTGCCATCGTTGAAACCATAATCCTGTGGGTTCTGGCCAAGAGGCTGGTCTGGGAATGGGTATCCGCCTCCAAATCCAGGGCCTATAGGCTCGTTGATATTATTAGGGTAACCTCCAAAAGGATACTGTCCTGCACTAAACTGATCAGGGAACATGTCAAATCCCGTGTTGATCGGGCACGTGCGAAGGTTAAGCGTGTCCTTGGGCAAAACCACAATGCATGAAGCAAGGTCGTTTATGTTTACCAATACCTTTAGCTTTTTTGTAACCTCTTCTACGCCCTTGCCTGTAAAATGCAATGCCTTAAAGTCAATGCTTATTTCCTGTGCTGCTGTTGCCGCCTGCAATGGCAAAAAGTCAACAACGATTGTGTCCTCTGCGTTTTCCGCAAGCACTGCTGCAAGCTCCTTGTAAGACGCTGTAATTCCCTGTGGGTTCTCGTCATCAAAAAGCGCGCTTTGCACAGTGAAAGAGCCAACATTGTTTTCGGTTCCAAGGTTCACTTTTGCCTGGAGTTTTGAAAGCGCGACATCAGAGTCTCCTGCCTTGCAGGAATTCTTTAGGACAAGGTTCAGCGTTTTTGTCTCGCCCGAAGAAAAGATTTCCCAGGAGTCAGGCGTAAGTGCAATGCAGTCAAGCTCGTTGACTTCATCGCCAAACCCTATCCTTATCTCAACCGGAATCCGTGCATTCCATTTTTTGTCAATCTCCGGGTTTGAAACAACGATATTTATTGTCCCGTTGATTGTGCGCGGCTCTTCAAGTGAAGCGCCTTCATCTGTGAGTGAAATCGTTATCGTGCTGTTTGTGTCAGAGTTCAGGTCAAGCACTGTCCCGACAAGAGCCGGGTCAAACTCAAAGTCCACAAACTTTTCAAACTCGCTTGATGCAAAAACTTCCGTGACTGTAAGCGGAATCTGTGCCGCATTAATTAGCTGCACCGTGAAATCTTTTTGCGCAAGCTGGCCGACAATCAGGCTTTCCCTGATTTTTGCAGGAACCGTCACCACAACGTTTTCGCTTACCTCAATAATCCTTTCAACCGGCTTGAATCCGCGCTTTTCCGCCATGAAAGAAATCTTTGCGCCGACATTTTGCGACGGCAAAGTGAAAGAAAAAATCCCGTCCGCGCCGGTTTTTCCACTTAAGACAAACTCGTCGTTTGCCTTCACAGTGATTGTGGCATTTGCAACCGGAACTTCATCCACCGTGTGCACGGCTTTTACTATCACGTTGTTTTTCACAAACGGCACGATTGTCTTTGGCAAAATCTCAAGGTTCAGTTCCTCTGCTGCCGCAACCTGGACCGTAATTATTCTTTCAAAAACAATTTCTTTGGATTCTCCGCCAGCTGCAATCCGCATAATAAGCTCCGCTGTGCCGTCGCCCGAAACGTCAAACTTTGCGTTGCCGCCAAACGAATCGTTTTGCGAAATGTTCCCGACAGGAACACTAAAAGTCGATGCCTGGACTTCTTGAGTGGTTGCCCTTCCTGCCACATCGCTTGTTTCAACAGAGCGGAAAACAACTGCCCCCGATTCATCCGTTATTGAAAGCTGTGCGTCTGAAAAAATCTGGTTTGAAATGTTTGAAAAACTATAATTCAATTGGTAAGAATTCCCAACCTCTGCCGGAAACTCGTCAAACACGCTTGTTGAAATCCCGTCCACTTCGTTTTCAACAACTACTGAAAGGCAAAAATCCCCAAAGCACAGGTTTGACGGCCCAACAGAAAACTTCTTGTTTTTTGCCTGCGCATAAAATCCCTGCTTTTGTGCCGTGGATTCTCCGGCTCCAAGCTCAAGGTCTTGCGGTGACCGGATATACCCGCCGCCGCTTTTTCCCCATGCGCGGTACCACAAGTCAAGCACCGTGCCAGGGCGCGCGTTCTGCGAGACAACAAAGTCGACCTCTATTTCATAAACCCCTTCAACCGGATTGTTGTAATAAAGTTCAACCCATTTTGCGTTCGATGAAGTGAAATGTGCTGAATCCTCTCCAAAACCTTTTGGTGGAGTGAAACTGGTTCCTTTTAGGACCTGGTCAAAGGCGCTTCGCGCATCAATTATATAAAAGGAATCTTTTTCAAGCGGGTTTGCCCCGTTGTTTTCCGCAAGACCGCTTCTGATGTGAACTCCTGCCTGTTCAAACGTCGAGCCCTTTGGAATCAATAGCAAAAACCTTGCAGTAAAAGCCTGCCCGCTTGCAAGGTTTGGCACAGCTGAATCTGCAACTGTTCCTTCGCCTGCACTCATGCCAAGCAGTTCAAGTGAAATCTCGCCTGCTTCTTTTCGCAGGTCAATTGACAACTCGCGCGTCGAGTCCTTTGAAATCGAAACGGGAACAGATGTAAACGGCAAAAACCCGCTTGCGGTCCCGACAACAAACACTGTCTTGTCTGCGCGCACGCTAAAAGCGGAAATTCCCTGCGCGTTGCTGGTGCTTTGCTCCAGCACTTCGCCTGTAAAAAAATCAACCGCTGAAACCCGTGCTCCTGCAAGCGGTGCTTTTTTCTCGTCAAACACCTGCACTTCAAGGTTTCCAAACCCGATTGCAAGCCTTACCTCTGTCTCGTTTTGCTGGCGGTTATCCATGTGGAAAGGCTCTGAAGCAAACTCGTCAAAACCGGGCTTTAGCGCACTGACATAATAGTCTCCTTCTTTTACGCGCTCAAAAACTCCCTTGCCTGTGATTCCTGTTGTGATCTCTCCGCCGACAATCGCATCAGTCCCGACTTCTATAAGGCTAAGCCTTACATTCTCTACCGGCTTTCCTTTTTCATCAAGCACCGTTACAGTCAGGCTCTCGGAATTCTCCGCTGTTGCAGGTGACAGAAAAACCTCTTTTGTTTCAGGGGCAGGTGCAAGAGAAATCCTTTCAATCAAAAAGTTTTCCTTGTCAACAGTCACATCATAGAGGACCTGTTCTGCGACACTAATCTCTACCAACCCGTTTGGGTCAGAAAGTTTTTCCGCAATCAAAGAAGAATTCTTAAACACCCGCACCGCAGCGTTTGCAACAGGGTTGCCTGAAGCTTTTTCTTTTACTACAATCTTTATCGCACCGATTACTTGCTTTTCAAGCACGATTGGAAAACTGATGCTTGAGCCAACAAGAATGTCTTTTATCTCTCCGCGCTTTGAAGAATCAAACTCTGAAAAAACTCCTGACGGGTCTGACGCTGTGACAAAATATTTTCCTTCAGGCACATCCAAAAAAGTCGCTGTGCCGTTAAGTGTTGTTTCCTTTGTCTGGTATGGGACTCCAGTGCCACTTGACGAATTGTATGAAAGCAGATAAACGCTTATTCCTTCAAGGGATTTTCCCGCGCTGTCGCGCACGCTTGCAAGAACGCTTCCCTTTCCTGAAACTTCCTGTTCCAAAAAAAGCTGGAGCGATTCATCAACCGACACATCAAACGATGTCTGGTCTGAAGCAAAAAATTCTCCGCGCGGAGTTGCCTGTATCTGCCCGCAGTTGCTTGGCACTTCAAGGCTGATGAATCCGCCTGAAGAAATTTCTGTCTTTGAAAAACTTGCGCCTGAACAGCGAAAGTCAACCTGCACCGGGTCCTCAATCAGTTCGTTTGAATTTGGGCGCAGCAATTCAAAAGTGCGGAAAAGATTTGTAACTTGCCTTTCTAATTCAATTTCTGTTGAATCTTTTGCAGACAACAAAGTGAAACTTTCTGTTGCTGAATTGTATTCTGCCTTGCTTGCCTGAATCGAAACCGCGTTGTTCAGAGGCACAACAAATTCCGCAATCCCGTCAGAGCCAGTTGCCTTGTTGATTGTCTCTTCATCAAACGAAACAACAACATTTGCAGCGCTCACCGGCAATCCATTGGAATCCTTTACAAGAACTGAAAGCGTTCCGTTTGACGGCACAAGCAATGAAGATAAAAGCAAAAAAAGCCCGACAACAACCAGGAGCGTGAAAAGAACCGCGACCGGAAAGCTTGGAATGTTTCTTTCCTCAAGCCAATCGACCACTCCATAGACCGGAACGCCTTTTTCGTCAAGAAAGTCAAGAAAGTCATAGTACTTGTCCTGCAACGACTCGTAAAACCCTTTTTTTAAGCCGCTTTCAGCCATGGAAACCAGTTCTAGAATATAATAAGATTAATGTAAATAAATACTTTCGCGTATATTAACGTTTTGGCAAAAAATGGACAAATTATTAAATAAGGCATTGCCAATCAGGTTCCGGCTAAAAAGTTGCAGACAAAACTTTCAAGCAGGTCAGAGGACCTGGTTGTAGTGCACACTCCTCCTGGGCCTTTAAAGAGCTCATAATTGTTGTCAAAAAGCTTCACCGCGTAAAAATTGCTTTCTCCGTCAGCGGTTGAAACAATGTAGTTTTTGTTTTTTTCCTCAAACACAACAACTGCTTCAACCTGCCCGACTTCGCTGCAAAAAGATTCTCCGATTATGTCGTTTGGGCTGGTTGTTGCCGCCGAAGATTTCACATCACGCGATTTTACCGGAAAAGTGCCCGCGTTTCCAACGACGTTTGAAAGCAAAAAATCAGGGCCTGACACGCTTCTCTGTTCTGCAAGCTGTTCAATCAGCGGCTCGATTACCTCTTCTTTGATTATTTCCCGAAGTGCAGTTCCCTGTTGCTGCGAATCGCCAGGGTCATAATCTGTTTCAGTGTCATCGTGCCCAAAACTAACTTCATCATCTCTTGAAGAAGACGCGAACCTGTCGTTATAGCACGCGGTCTGAAGTTGTGCTGTGACAACGTCAAACGGGCTTGAGCGCGCGTTGCACGAGCCTGCATCGCAGATTCCTGCCTGTGCCCTGTTGACTTGTTCATGGAAATCCGACCCTATCTCAAACACGCCTTGGCTGTTTGCCTTTGCAATTGCAAGGGCGCCTGTCAGTGCCTTGAACAATCTTATCGGGACATAAATCTGCAGGTTTCCGCGCGGCAAAATCGGCTGCTTTAGCACGCGCCCGGTTTCGTTGTTTGTCACGCTGATTTGCGGAAACTTTTCATACTCTTCATCGGTAAGATATCCGCCTTCCTCCGGGCTTTTCAGGTTAAGGTTAACATAAAAAGTCCCCTTGCTGCACCCGCCAACTGTCCCGTCACAGTCAATCACGTGGAAAAAATCCTGCTCAAGGCTGCTTTCATTGAATACTTTCTGCAACAAAACGCGAAGTTCCGCCTCGTTTGGTTTTGGCAAATCAATCGTGAAGCCCCGCACATCAGGCGTTGTCAAAAGAAGGCTTGTCAGGTGCTGTGACGCAAGGAATGCAAGCTGGTTTCCTCCTGACTCGTTTACCCCAAATTGTGTCTGCGCAAAATCTGTTTTTATTTTTTCCCAGGCGTCATCCTGCAGCGCCTTGTCTGGCGTCAGCAAGTACGCGTTGTCGGGGATTCCGTCATTTTCCTTGTCGTAAGTCAGCCAGTCCTCGATTGCAAACCTTATCCCGAAATTAAACACCTGCAGAGCGTCTGCCTTTGCAAGGTCCGCGATTGCAAGCATTTTTTGCTCTTCTTCAATCGACGAGTAAATGTCCTGAAAATTCCTTTGCGTGCGCGTCATTGCCTGTGTCAGCAAAACCGAAATCACGATAAGCATGAGTGCAACAAGCGCCGTGAAAAGATTGAAGCCTTTCTGCATTTTTTTACCTCACGTACAATTCCCTTGGAGTGACATCGGCGCGCATGTTGGCGGAATAGACGGAGCGTTGCATAAAGGCCCGTTTACGAAAGTGGAACAGGTCACGCCTGTTTTTTCGTTTTCGCCAGAGCCAAACGGCAAGAAATTGCCGCTTCCATTAATTATCTGTACTTTGAGTTTGAATGGCTCGACGCTTGGGTCAGAGCTGATGGAATAAAGCGGGTCAAGTTCTTCAAAAACAAGGCTGGCATTTACCCCGATCAGTTTTGTGCATCGTGAAGAAAGATCCGGGGGGTCAAGAATCACAGTGGCATCCGCTACATCATATTCCCTTGAAAGAAAAGCCTGGGTGTCAAATGAAGGCGTGAAAAAATAGCTGGACAGGTCCGCGTTCCAAGAAAGCTGAAATAAAGACGGGTCATTAGTTAATGTTGACTGATAATTTCCTGCATTGACTATGTCCTTGTCAAGAATCTCTTTGAGTACTATCTGTCTGAGTTTTTCCTGCGTGTCATTGATTGATGAAGGATTGTACTCGTTTACACCAGAATCTGGAACATTTTGCAGGTTCACGTTGAACAGCTCCCCTGCTCTTTGAAGCGGGTCTGGAATGCTTTCCGTGTCAAGCCTAGTTATAATGCATATGTCCCCCGAAAAGTTTGTCTGTGTCTGAAGGGCAAATGGGTCGTTTCTAGCCATGCACGAAGACCAGCCGTTTGGGATAATGTACGGGCTTGCAGGAGCTGCCGGCCTGCAGCACAAAGGCCCTGAATCGCATACGCCAAGCTTTGCGTTCATTAGTGCAGCCTGTGTAACGTCTCCTGGCAAAAACAAATCACGCGCAATTAATCTTGCCTCAACTATCCCCTTGAACACGCGAAGCGGGACAAGGATGCGCATGTTTGAGCGCGGAATCACAGGTAACTTGATTGATTTTGTGCACCTGTCAATCTGGATGTCAACCGGGACTACGTCCATGTCAGTCGGGTCAAGTCTGCATGTGGATTTTTTTATGACTTCAATCTGCGGAAGGTCCTCATAATCTGTTTCCGAAAGGGAAAGGGAAGAAAAATCCATGTTGAGGTAAAAAGTCCCTTTCTGGCATTCGTCAATGCCACAGTCAATCGGCTCAAGAAAAGGGGACGAATTTGAAATCACAGTTTCAAGGATTGCCTTCATCAGGTCCGCGTCAAAATCTGTTATCCTTATCAAATACTCTGACGTGTTTTTTGCATCGCATATGCTTGTGTAATCACCGCATACTGCAGTCTTTATGGAATCGGCTGCCTGTTGCGCAAAAGGGCTAATGGTGGATGAGTGAAAATTGTCCTGCGTGAACTGCTCAACTATGCCATCAAAACTGCTTGAGCTTTCCCACAAGTCTTCTGTCAGGATGAAAGCGTTGTCGTTTGGGGGTGCATAATTAAAGTATGATTCCACAGCGCTTCTTATCCCAAAATTGAACTGTGCAAGGTAATCCCCGCGCGCAATGTTTGCAGTGTCAATCATTTCCTGGTCAATGCGCGATTCTGAAATCGTGATTGAAGCGCTTTTTTGCGTGTTGTTCATTGCCTGCACCAAAAGGACGGCAATGAGAATCAATAGCACCCCGACCAAGGCAGTGAAAAGCGTAAAGCCCTTTTTCATTGAAAGATTAAGAAAAATTTTCATTTTTTTTCTCCATAAAGGACTTCATCGATTTTTTGACTCAGTTTTTCGTTTCCTTTCTTCAATTTCCATGGCTTTAGATTAATAAAATTTTTACTTGTTTTTTGTTTTTTTATGTCCATATAAACCTCCTTAAAAGTTTTCTTAAGCTGCCCTTTTCATCCCGTTCCAGGCCGCAAAAGTCTGGTAAAGCTTTTCATAATCGGGGTTTTGGATTATCCTGTTTCCCTGGGTTGAATTGTATTTTTTGAGCGCGCAGATAGTTTTTTCTTTTTCTGCAAGGCTTGCGCACTCGGATGACTTCAAATCGTTTCCAAGTTCGCGTGCAGCACATGCAAGGCTTTCAGGCGCGTTTTTTGCCAAAGGGTTGCCAAACTTGCATCCGGTAATCCATTCAGCCGAGTCCGTCCCAAGCTTTGAATGCATTATCCCTGCAGTAACCACAAGTGCTTCTGGTGCGCCATAATTTTTCTCCGTGTCAAGGCCTTTGAGTATTCTTCCAATTCCTTCAAGGTATTTAACGCTTGCAGGAATGCTTTCAGGCAGTTTCTTTGCCTTGAAAACTGCAGCGTCAGGCAAAAAGTTTGACAAGCCCTGGTAAGGTGCAACAACCGATTCAGAGCATTTGTTCATCCATTTGGCGCCTTCAGGAATGCTTTTTGGGTCAACAATTACCGGCGGCGATTTTCTCCCGTCCTTTCCGACAACAATCTTGTACGGCTTGAACTTTTGCAGTTCAACATTGTCTGCCTTCACGGCAACGCCGTCAACCGGGACCGCGTCATTAAACTTGAAGTCCGGCTCCTTTGGCCTTCCCCACTTGTCCATGAAAAACTTGTATGACCCAAGCCCGACGGCATTTGAAACAATCCCCCCAAGCCCGCCCTTTAGCATGTCTTTCCAGAAAGTCTTTGTGAACATGCCCCTCAAAAACGAGCGGAACTTTGTCCACTTTATTTTTGGCACTCCTTTTTCCCTTGAAATGAACTGGGCGGCTCCTTCTGAAAGGCTCTTGACTGTTTCCTTTGAAACGCGGCTATAGACTCCCTTTTCAATTTCGCTTTTTAATGTTCCATTCATTACTTCGCTTATCCCGGCCTTCGCTGCATTCCTTGCATCTGCGTCTGTTATTTCCAAAAAAGCATCCTTTATGAAAGTCACTTTCTTGTAAATCGGGTTCCCTGCTCCCGGTGCGCCTTTTGGGACAAAACTCTGGAATTCATCCAAATATTCAGTGTTCGTGATTGGTTTAATGTCCTTTGAATTAATATAATTCTTTATGCCATTTTCAAGTTGGCTTTTCGCTGTAGCAGCTTTGGCGGGGTCTGCCAAGAACTCTTTTCCGACTTTGTCCTTGAATTCTTTTTCCATTTCTCCATAGTACGACTCACTCAATTTTTTGATGACTCCGTCTTTTATGTTTTTTAAATCGGTCGCGCTAAAATTTTTCCTCGATGCAGTCAATTCAACAGGGTATTTTTTTACAACGCCTGAGTCCGCAGCAGCTTTTGCCAATGGTTCAGATTTAACAATGCCTTCAAGTGCCTCCTCATTTGCCTTTTTTAACACATCCTTTGTTGTCCTGTCAATAAGCTTGTCTGTAACGGCAGCAAAATCTGCCAGGACTTTCGAGTCTTTTGCCACGGGCTCAATTGACTCCGCAACCGCCCTTTGAAATGCTGCTGCTCCTTCCTCTCCAAGCGGTGTATCAAAGCTTCCACCATAATATTTTCTTAATGAAAGGAAAGTCTGTTCCCTCATTGCATCCCTGTAAGTCGCATACAGTTTTCGAAGGTCAGCATCAATTGGATATGCAAGCCCCCCAATCCTTGAGATTCTATATGATAATAATGTGCCAAAGTTTCTCCTCATGAATTCCTCTGCCATCTGGTTTGAAACCTGTGTTGCAGCAGCACGCGCGCTCAATGGGCCGATAATGCCTGTTGCATCAGTGAATCCATGATAAATCGAATAAGCGCCCACGCTTGTCAATGCCGTGTTTGTAAGCGAGTCAAGCTCCGTGTCTTCAATTCTTTGCGGGTCTTTTTCAATGATTCCTGCGACTTTGTCCCCTGCAGCGTCAACTCCTCCGCCAAGCCATTTTGCAATGGAGCCAATTACCGGGATTTTCTGGAGTCCCTCAATCAGCCATTTTTTTGCCTCGCGCGGGCCGTCAAGAACTTCTGCTGCCGCAGACGCTGCCGGAATCCCGCAGTCAAAAATAACCCCGCCTATTGCCCCAAAACCAAACTTGAGGCCATAAAGCCCTGAAACCACTCCACAGGTTACAAGGTACACTCCAAGGCCTTCAAGCCTTTTTGTTTTCTGGTCTGATTCAATGGCTGTCTGTGAAGAAAGGCTTGCAGCATCAATGCTTTTTGCATCTTTAAGATGTGCGGCGTTTTCAGCCAGTTTCAGGACTTCACTTAACGGGATTGAAGACCTTTCATCGCCATCCCATACAGGCGTAAAATAATAATCCCCCGGCTCTTTTAATGAGTCCAGTTGTTTCCACAAGTCATCCGGATGCAGCCCGCAAAACTGGAGCGACACGTCTTTTTTCGGCGTCTTTCTTTCAGTGTTAAGCGTTGCTGTCGCGGTTACCTCGATTGGCTTTCCGTGCGCTGACTGCGCGTCAGGCAGTCCGCTAACGCAAAGCTGGACCTGTGCCTTGAACTTGTTCACATTAACCGGCTTGGCTGGAATCTGTGGGGGTGCAGGAGTCGGTGCCGGTACAGGCTGTGCAGGCGGCTGTGGTGGCTTGTTTTGGTCTGCCGGCGGCGTTGCCGGAAGAACCTGCGCACCAGTTGGCGAGCGCGGATTGCTGTTTTGCTGCGAAGAATTTTGTGCTGCACCTGTTTTGTTTTCTGCCAGCTCGATTTCTTTTACGGCCATGCCGTTTTGCTTGATGAGTGGCTCGCTTATCCCTGTCCTGTTCACCAAAAGCGTTTCAACTTTCACTTTTTCCTTTATCTCACTTGACACAGTCAGCGTGCAGCAGGTTTCCTGCCCGACCATGACACTCAGCTTGTCCTTTTGCTGTGTTGAATTGTCAACACACGCCCCAAGCTCCAGTTCAAGGCCCCTGACTGTCGCGGCACTTTTAAGCAAAAAGAAATCCTCGTTTGCCGAAATGCATCCGTCAACCGAATTGTTTTTAAGCGCGGCAATCGCCTGCCCTGCCTCGTTCAGCACTTCTGTCCTTGTCGCCGCATTTTCGCTTTGCACCTGCTGGACAAGCGCAGTGATTTTTCTTGGGCCGTCCTCCTGGGTTTTCTGCATCTCAACTTTCACAAGGTAATTCTCCGGCGAACCAAAGTCAAGCACAAGCCTGCTTGTGTTGGCAGTCGAGCGCACTCCGCGGTTTTCTGTGCCAAACATTTTTTTTGCAATTTCTTTGGCAGTGTCTGCAAGCTCTGGTTTTTGCGGCTCAATTACTGCCGGCCATGCGCCGCTTGCGCTTTCAACCGATTCAAAGCCCTTGTCGCTTGGCAAAAAGTTTGCAAAGTTCTGGATTTTTGGCAAACACTGTTCAGTGAGTTCGCTGATTTCCTCTTCCTCTCCAGGAGCAAAATCAGACCCTTCTGGACTTAAGTTGATGTAGATATTTACAAGGTCCCCGTCAATTTTTGTGCCAATCAATTTTACCTTGCCGTCAATCCTTACACGATACTTTCCGCAGCCAGCCACGCTATTGCTTAAGAGGATTTTTTTACCGATCTGGCCTATCTGTGGCGTGGAATTTGGCCCGACCGGAATAAGATAATCATAATTGAACCCAGCGATTTCCTTTGCGTTTTTTTCCGCGGACTTTTTCAAAAGCTCCGGAGTCAGGCTGTCGTTTGACAAAAACACAGTGAAAGTTTCCTGCTTTACGTTCAGGTTGTCAAAACTGCATTCTCCGCTCCTTTGGCCTTCTTCACCACAGTTCGTGTTCACAATGTCCGACTTGTAGTTGTTTATCTCGCGCCTTGCGGCATTCAGTTTTTCCGCGCCTTTTTTCACAAGGAACACTGAAAGCTGCTCCGCATCACAGTACGCGGTTTCACAGTTGTCGTTCACCGCGATTTTTGGGAACTTCACTTTTTTTGTCTCCTCAGAAAAGCACACCGGGATGGTTTTTTCGTCAAACGCAATCGATGGCTGAAGCGCCTCTTCGCCCAAGCGCAAATCAAGGTTTATCGGGTTAGAGCGGATGAACCTGTTGCTTCTCACCAAAAGCCCGTCAAGGTAAACTGGTGTCTGCGCCTGCCATGACTCGCGCTTTGTCAGAATCAATTCAATGCTTATTTCCTGCCCGGGCTGAATCATGACTTCGCCAAACGCGGCATTAAGCACGTTTGCACCAAACTGGTTTGGCGACACGCCGGAAACCCTTATATCTTCCGAGCAAGTGCTTTTTGCCTTGATTGTGCGCGAAAGCACGCCTGTTGTTTTCTCGCTGAAAAAATCAATGCTGTTAGGGCTCACTTTCAGGCATTCAACCCCTGACACGTGCGATGTCACAAAAATCGGGCCGAACTCCTGCGTGCGCCCGTCAATCAGGCCAAACACGTCAATTCTTTTCACATCAATTGGCGTGCTTTTTTCTGTGCGCGTGGCTTCCGCGACAACTGTTTTTGGCGGGTTGACTGACTGTCCCGGCTGCAAAAACTCTATCGGGAAAGCAGGCTGTATCCGAAGATTCACGCTTCCGCCCTGCGTGGTTGAAGCCACGCGGAAGTTCACGTTCTCAACGGGCGCCTGTCCGATGTTTCTTAAAAACAATGGCGCCACAGCGCGCGCCGGCTGCGACGGGTTTTCCTGCGCCAGCCACAGTTCAATGTTTCTTGTGAAGTCAAGTGAGAACCTTGGGCTCCAGATTATGACGTCAAGCGGCAACGACTTGCTCAAAGCGTCCGAGTTAAAGAAAACGTCAAACGAAAAAGTCTTCATCTGCGGGTAATTCCTCAAAAGCGAGTTTGTCACTGACACGTCAACTTTTTGCTCGTCAAGCCTGCGCCCCGACTGCACTGTCCCGGCGGGCTTTAGCTTCACGCTGTTTATGTTGACGTTTATTCCCTCGTTGTCGCTGATTACCCGCGGGACAACTTCCGGGAAAAGCTCTATTTCAACATCGCACTTGTTTCTAATCGTCAAGTCAACTTTTTTTGTGTTTGAAGAGCCAAAAAACCGGTTGTACGGGCTAAGGTACCTTGACTCGGTTCTTCCAAGCTCGTCTGTCAGGCCAAACTCGTTGTTTTGGGGCTGTTGCCCGTACTGGTAAGACTGGCTTTGAGGGTTGTAAAACTGCCGCTCATAAATGTCATTGTAATTGTTCCGGTTGTCAAACCCGCTTTCAACAAAAATAACCAGCTGTGCCTTGCTGAACTCGATGCAGTCAAGCGGAAGCTCGGGGTTAAACTGCAAAATGAGCTTGCTTTGCGCGCGCGCAAGGTATTTTCCGTTAACGCGCCCTGTCGCAATTATTGTCGCTTCTGCCTGCGCGCGGTCTTCCGTGCCGGAATAATCCGCAGTGATTGTGATGGGCTGGCTGGAGTTTGGCTCAATGAGCCCAAGAGTTGTTGCGCGCACGTTCATTCCGCTTGCAAAGTTTGGCTTTCTCTGCACCTCAATTGAAACATCCGAAAGCAGGTCAGGCGAGGTGTTCACAAGCTCAACCTTTCTTGTTGCAGTAGGCGGGTTTCTCGGGATGGAGACAATGATTTCTTCCGGAAGCGACAAAATGCCCTTTTTGAATACCTGCACTTCGCCGTCTGCAGGAGTGAACCCCGGCGCGCTGATTTCATACCTGATTATTCCCGTGTCAAACGAATTCTTGACAAGGTATTCACCGTCCGCGCCCCTGTCAGTCGAGCCGTTGCCGACAATTGTCTGCAAATGCCTGTTGTCGGCATCGCGAAGCACAATCATCACGTTTTCAACAGGCGCGCCTCCTGCCATTTCTTTTACCTCAAAAGAAAAATCGTCCCCAAACAAAACCTGCTGCGGCTTTGTGGAAACCGACAATTCCTTTTCCTCAAACACTTCAAAAAAAATGCTGTCAGTGATAACGTCGTCTGCAGTGACTGTCTGGACTGTCATTGACACATTTCCAAGGTCAACTGTCTTGAAGAAAACCAGAACCCGGACAGATTTTTCCGCAGGGCTGACAATTCCCGTGATGTCAAGAGATGTGTCAAGCCTGTTGTTGTCAGGAAAAATGCTTGCATTCTCCACCGCATACCCCTGGAAAAAAATCTTTGGCGCGCTTTTAGAGGTTGAAACCTTTACAGTTGCCTCAATGTCAACTGAAGGGTTGAGTTCCACAACAATGGCATAGTTTTTCTCCTTGACTGCCTTGAAGTCCTTTAACTCAAACTCTGAGCCGTTTTCCTCCAAAAACTTGTATGAAACGCAAAAGTCTTTTTTGCATGCGACGCTTTTTGCCTCAAAAATCTTCACTTCCTCGTCGTTTGTGGCAGCATAAAGCCCGCTTTTCTGCACCGCAAACGATGCAAAGTTCAGCACGTCGTCTTTTGGCGCGCGGTAAAAATCCGCACCAAACTGGCTCCAGGCGCGGAAATGGAACAAAAACTTTGGCTCGCTGGTTGTTTCCTTTGCCTGCACCTTTACCTTGATTATTTTTGTCCCGCCCGAGTCAAAGTAAAGTTCCAGGAACTTGTTGTAGTTGCCTGCGCTCCCCTGGTTGGAAAAATCTATCCCTTCAGAGCCCGGCTCCGGAAGCGCGGAAAAAGTCCGCCCGTAAAAATGCCCCGATGCGTCAGACGAAAACCCTGTTATCCCGACTTCATCCGAGTCCGCGTGCTTTATCGTGTCGTCCCCGACGCGTGCATGAAAACCGTTTTTTCCCGGGCCTTCCGGAAACACTGCCTCAAACACAAGGTAATACGGCTCTCCCTTGATTACACCCTCGACTTTTTCTCCGGAAATAGATGTGATGCCGGTAAAAGCCACCGTCGGTGCGATTCCCTGTGCGGAGTTGGATGAATTGATAGTCATCTGCACGCTTTCGCTGTCCTTTACATTTATTTCCTCGGTGAACGTTTTTCCCGCAAGGTCGGTAAAAGTCACTTTCACAAACTCGTTTTCAAGCGCGTCAAAAACGATTTCCTCTCCTTCCGCAAGCGACTCAAGGTCAAGCTCTTCAAGGCGGTCTCCCTCGATTGACTCGATTTTTACGTGCCCTGCGGTGATTTTTTCGCCTGACGCGTCAACAAAAGAAATCGCCACAATCCCCGCGGTGTTGAACAGCTCCACAAGCAGGTCGTTGTTCCGGTTGGCCACAACTTCTGTTTGTGCTTCCCCTTTTGACGTGCCCTTTGTTGCCCGTGCAAGAATCACGGTCCCGTTTTTTACATAGACCGCAAGCTTGCCGTTAATGTCTGTTTTCAGCGGCGGAAATCCAAGCACCTGTTCTTTCCCGCCAACAATCTCGTACAAGCTGACCGAAGCATTGTTTGCGCCAACGCCGCCTTTTTCGACAACAAAGACTTCAACGCGCGAAGAATTTGCCTGCGTCAAGGCTTCAAGTTCAAGTGTGACCTGCTGCTCTGTTCCGGGGCTGAAAGTTTTCCGGACCGGCAAAAACCCTTCCTTGAAAGCCGTGGCCGTAAAAATTTCTTCAACGCCCAAGTCATCAAAAAATACCGTGCCCCCAAGGGAAGTCTCTTTTGAGTCAATCAGGCCAAGGTTTTCATTAAAAAGCTGAACAGCGGCAAAACTTTGCGGCAGGCCGCTTAAGTCCGTCACTGCAACTTCAACAGTTGTCCCGCCCATTCGGAGCGGGACTTCCCAAAGTTCTTCATCATTTCTAAGCGTTCGCTCTTGTCCAAGCACCCCAGAATCATACCTTACATATCCATCTGCCTGGACAACAATGCGCACCGATGTCCCCTTGTCGACCTGCGTCAAAAGTTCGCCGTCCTCGTCCGAAAACTCACTTATCAGGCCGTCATCTGACGCGTCAAAAATCTTTATGCCGGCATTTTGCACAAGCTGGTTTGACCCGCCATCCACTACCCTGATTATCAGGTTGCTTGAGCCAACGCTTGCCTCTCCTTTTGGCTCAAGCTCGATTGTCTGAGCCGAGCCGTCATAAAACTTTGTCTGAAAATTTGCCCCCTCATAGTTCGATGACGTGATTGAAAGCCGCACCTCGCTTCCCTCGATGACGCCGGAACAGACAAACGCCCTGTTGGGCGAATAATAATTGCACGGAACAGTTTCCCTGTCGCTCAAGGCTGCAATCACGTTTGCGGTCTTTACCTCATCAAGAGTTTTTGCGTCAACAAATTTCAGCAGGCCGTCAATTATTTTCCGGTCGGCGAAAAGCTGCACGCTTACAAGGTTTGCGGACCCGCGGTCAAGTTTTGTTTCAATCGTTTTATCCGCGTAGCCGTTTTTGCTAAAAGTAAATTTCAGTTCCTCGCCTGCCGACACCCCGCTCAAAAAAACTTTTTGCCCGTTAGAAAAAGTGTTTCCTTCAAGAGAAACGACGCGGTTGTCCTTGTCGCGTATTTCAAGAGAAACATTTCCGACAGCGTCATTTGATGCAGAGTCAACAATGTTGAGCGTCACGCCAAGCTGTTCCTGTGGGGCAAGAAAAACCCCAAACACCAAAAAGCCGACAACCAACGCCAAAAATACTGCAAAAGGAAAAGCAGGAATGCCGTGCTCTTCAAGCGGGTCGATGACTGCATAAACCGGGATTCCTTTTTCTTCAAGGAAATCCATTGCGCCGTAAAAGACGTCCTCTATTTTTGTGTAAACTCCACCCATTGCCTCTGTTACGCCCAAACAAACACCAGATTCAGTTAAGATGGCTTTAATCAGTAATATGAATAATTATAGTAGTATATAAATGCAATTCTCGAATTGTATTGTTTTAATACCTAGACAACTATAAAATGCTGAAAAAATGTTGCTTGCCTTTTTAGGATTCCGGTCCTGCATTCAACGAATACACAAAAATTGAATTCGTCCACCCCATCCTGTTTATTTCAGGATCAAACGCCGATACTTGTCCCACTCCGTCAGGTGCTGATGGATTAGAAATGTCTATTACTGCCAAATTTGAAGTCCCCGTGCTTATCCCATAAGCATAATCACCTAAAACATAAAGGGTTTCTCCACTGGCTCCAATTCCTGAAAAATCAACCATGTCGGATATTTCCGGGTCGGAGTTGGTCACTTGTCCGACTCCGTCAGGGTGCAATGGATCAGAAATGTCAATGACAGCTAGACTTCCTCCAGAATAACCCGGCCTAAATCCACCTACATACGCATAATTTCCCGCAACAAAAACTGCCCATGGCTCAAGCATGGATCTTATTTGAGGGTCATTTCTTGTTATCTGTGCTACCCCATTAGGGGCAGATGGATTTGAGATATCAATAATTGTTAAGCTTTGGCCCCCTTCATTTACCACGTAAGCATAGTTTCCAGCAACATCCAAATCTTGTGGGACATTAAGAGTGGAAATCTCTGGGTCTGAATTAGTAACTACCCCTCTGCCATCAGGAGCCAGTGGATTGGAAATGTCAACAACAACAAAAGCATTTCCAGCTTCAAACAAGACATATGCATAATTGCCTTGTATCTCAATTGAACTGGGAGCGCCAACAGCTGTGCTTGTCTCTTGGTCATTAGCCAATAAAATGTAAGAAACACCATCCGGTTCGTATGGATTGGATACATCAATCACCAGCAATGGTCTATCAATTCCGGCGCCTACAACATACGCATAGTTTCCCTGTACCTGGACAGAAAATGGTCTGAATGCAGGGTCATAAGGAAGATCTGGATCCTCGTTTAGCAAGAGCATTCCTAAACCATTTGGAGCGTATGGATTAGAAACATCCACTGTAACTAATGCGGGCTGACCAAAAGGCGGGTAACCAGAACAATCAAAAACGGGCGGGCAAAAACCCCCTACAAGATATGCGATATCTCCATTAGAAGTAACAGGGTCAAGAGTTGTATTTTGAATATAAACAGATGTCGGGTAAAGAGGTTGTCCTAATAATTCTGGGTCTTCTGAACGACCCAAGTCGGCTATGCCATCAGGTGAAGAAGGATTTGAAACATTGATTACACTGAATGCCCCTTTGTCTCCACCCCAAGAAGTCACAAATGCGTATGTATTTGTTTCAGGCAGCCCGCAAGCCCCATCATTGCAGGAGTCTCCTGTTTCGATCAAGCAGTTTATTTCGCTTGAAACTGGGCTTACTCCATCGCAGGCGTATTCAGTCAGAGTGTTTCCTGTGCAAGTGTCAAGGTAATTAAATTCGTTTCCTGAATTCAATCCGTATACAGTTGCCCTTGTCTGCAAATTTGTTCCACCATCAGTATCCGTGCAGGAATTGCAATATCCTTCCGAGCAAACTCCGTTTAGACCACACTCTGAAATCTGGGTTGGCTGGCAGTCACTATTTTTGTAGGCACGCGTGACAGAATCAATGCAATACCATGTTGGAATGCAACTTGGCTCAATCGGTTGTGATTGGCTGAAAATCCTGGAAAAAGCCTGGCCCGAGCTTTGAAAGTTTTGTGTGTTTTCAATGCTTAAATCGCTGGAAGTCGAAAAATTAAATGAGGCAATGATAGCGGCAAACAAAAATACCAAAACAATTACGCCGGTAGTTTTGTTTCCCGAGCTATTCTGCGTTGTGTTTTCTTCCATGTTTTTGCCTTTAAAACTAGAAGAATATCATTAATGTTCTATAAATTACTTCGTTTTCACCGCCTGCTTCAGCCACACATAATAGAATCCTGCAACCGAAAAAAACAGGAACACTCGGAAAAAAACATCATGCGAGAACCCGGCAACGCTTTGCCCCAAAAAAATTATTGCAAGAATGCTAAAGTTTATGCGAAAAAGATTGAACGCAAAAATTCCAAACGTTCCGGCTGCAATTCCTGCAAGCCTTTTTTTTGCGTTGACTTCAGTTGTTGCCGCGATTGCGGAGCAAAGCACAATCCATTCCAAAAGCCCCGTGCAAAGGTAAGTGATTGCAACCGGCAGGTCAAGGCCTTCAACAAGGATTTTTACCGGCTCGCCGAAAACCAGTTGTGCCTGCAAGCCAAAAAGGCCGAGGAAAAAAGCTGTCGGAACGGCAAAGATTATTTCAAAAAATTCAAGCGGGAAAAGTGACACAAAAACATTCAATGCGATAAATGACACCGCGAGAAAGAAAAGGAATTTTCCAGCGACTGCAAATTCGTGCTGTGAGGGCGCCCGAAAAGAAAAAAACCTGTCCATAAAAAATTATTTCATGCAAGGCCTAATAGCCCTGCTGGGCTGGCATTCCTGATATTGGAGAATGCTGCCCCAAGTACCAGCATACCCAAAATTAACACCACTGCAACCATTAGCGCCATTCCAAGTGATGTTCCAACAACCGACTTGAAGGTATTCAATCCGTGAACTTGCTTAACGAAAACAATCAAAAAATAAGTTGACAAATATTGGAGCAAAGTAGTCAACAAAAAGACCGGGATAAGGAAAAAAAACCCAATAAATGGAATGAGCGAGAAAACGAAAAATGATATATAGGAAATAATTATTAGAATTCCAAGAACGGCCGATGGCCACAAAATAAGCGTGGATGCCCCGAATTGATTTCCAAATGACCCTTGGCCTCCGACTATTTTTGCCCCAATGAAAATGAACAGGGAAAAAATTAGGTTAAGAATAATCCCCAAAACCACAAAAATTATAGGCACAGTGATTAATGGAATAAATAAAAGCCCTGAAATTATTGGACCCACAATGGGGATAAAAGCTACAACCTGAAGAATTATCCCAAGAATAAGTCCTATAACCAATAAGAACAAGCCAAGCCTTCCAAGGCCAGTGCTAAGGCTTTCTGTTGGGACTTTTTCCTCAAGCGTTTCATCCATTCTTGTAATAATGTCAAAAAAACCTCTGTTTCTTACAGGGCTTGTCCCTTGTAGTTCCGGATTGGTTGCCCATTTCTCTGTCATAAAAACATTATCATATAGTTCTATGGTTTATTTAAATGTTTTTACTGGTAAGTATTTAGTCACTGACTATCTTTTCTTGATTTTTGCAGTTTAAATGCATTTCCTGGCATTCAGGCATGGGCTAACTAAATACTTGCCACTGGCCTTGCTTAGTTGAAAATCTCTGTTTTGTTGTCGATTTTTAGGTTGTCGACTATTAGACAGCAAATAATTCAGGAAATCAGAAACTCGTTTTACTGTAATGCGGACGAGACCACTTTACGACAAGATGGACAGAATGGCTACACTTGGACTTTTTGTAACCAAGAAAACATTTTGTACGACCATGATTCAAGCAGGTCAGGACCATAACTGCTAACGGTTTTTTGCTGATGTTCAAGATATAATTAATATGCCAACATTACAACAGGTTCGGGTTCAAAAAAAGATAGCCAAACCCCTAACGAATTTTCACTGGTATTCCACAAATTCTTCTTCTGTAATTTTTGCCTGCAAAAGTATTTCTTTGAGCATGCTGAGTTTGAGTTCCTTGTGCCTTGCCACAACTGTTCCTATTGGCCCGTTTGGTGTTTCTTTTCTCAGGACAACATGGCTTCCCCTTTGCCTGACTGCCCGAAAACCAAATTTGTTGCAAAGAATTTTAATGCATTCAATTCCAGAAATTTTCTTAAGCTTTCGCAAGCGAAGCAACCTCAAAAGTAGTCAAAAAAGGCTTTGAAACCTTTTTAAGCGGAAACTCTTCAAGGTAAAGCTCGGTTGCCTCTTTAAGGTTCTCTATGGCCCGGTCAATAGTTTTGCCCTGGCTGACTGTGCCAACTTCAGGGCACTTGGCCACAAACATATCCTCGTCTTTTGAAATAATTGCAGTCAAAGTAAGCATAAATATAACTTCCATAAATCTTAATTTAAACTTTGCCAAAATGTGCTGCTTCATTTGTGTACAAAAAGGGCAAATCAATTCATTGGAATTCTGGTTTCTTGGGTAAAAACCCGCTCTTCGCAATTCTTAATAATAACATTTACTTTCTATTATCAGCATTCGTTTGGTTGTTTTGGGGCAGTGGTCGCATTGAAGATTAACGGGTTTGAAGTCGGCCCATGGGTTGTAAAAGAGGAAGGGAACAAGCGTCACCTGATTTTTGACTGCCGTGACTGCGTTTACTCTTCGTCCATTTCAGACGACCGCGCCTGCATGTACCATGCCTTGCGCCTGCTCCAGGAAGTCGAAGTCAACGACATTGTCCTTGCAGAGGTCTACGAGCGGGTATATGACGAAAACCAGACAAAAATGCTTAACGAAATCTCGCAGATTGCCCAAAAATTTGAGGTAGAGTCAATCTGGAGCTACAAGCACCTTGGAGACTCGAAAGTTGAAGGCGAGACAAATTTTGGCGAACGCCACAACGTGATAGTGAAAATCACGCATGACAACATCCTTTTTGACCCAATACAATCTTATGTAGACTTGCTTTTGGAGGTAAAAAAAGAAAAGGAACGCCTTGAGGCTTCCGACCCAAAAACCTACAGCAACATATACTACAAAACGCTTTTGTACATAAAAGAACAATTTGAGTCAACCGAGCTTGTAACGCGTGCCCGCTCGATCCTTTCAAAGCTCAAGACCGTGCCTGAATCCAAAGAACTCTACAAACCTTTTTTTGAGGCACAAGTAAAGCCGTCATTCATTGGCTCGCGCCTGATTTTTGAAAGCGCAGACGAGCGCCTCGAGCTCTTGGACGAGTACCAGGTCAAAGACACAAGCGTGCAGATTTTCAAGCACCCAAACAAGACAGAAAAGCTTTACTTCATCAACCCGCCCGAATACTCACTGCCGCCAGACAAATATTTTGTATTAAGCAAGACAAAAGAAACCGTTGCCTCTTACCGGCCCGGCAAAACCTCGCTTTCATCTCTTGCAAAAAGCAGAAAATATTTTGAGCGCGTCTACCAGTCAACGATTCGGGACATTTCGCTTCAAAACAACATCCCGCTTGAAAACGCCGAAATAATTGAGCTCTCCCAGATTGTCGCGCGCTACACTGTCGGCTACGGAATTCTTGAGCTGTTGCTTTCGGACAAAAACCTCACAGATGTTTACCTTGACGCGCCAATTGGCCAAAAGCCAATCTATGTCGTGCACAACGAATTCGGCCAGTGCGCTACAAACATTATCTACACCGAGTCAGAAGCCTCGTCGATGGCTTCAAAAATCCGCGCCATGAGCGGAAGGCCATTTGACGAAGCGCATCCCGTGCTTGACTTTGATTTGCCCGACCTTGACACAAGGATTGCTCTCATCGGCCCTCCGTTGTCGCCAGATGGGATGGCGTTTGCTTTTCGCCTGCACAAGGTCACGCCTTGGACTCTTCCACAGTTTGTTGACAAAAAATTCATCACGCCGCTTGGCGCGGGCTTGCTGTCTTTTTTTGTTGACACACAGGCAACAATGCTTATCACAGGTTCAAGGGGAAGTGGCAAAACTTCATTGATGCAGGCACTCATGCTTGAAATCCTCCAGACTTCAAGGATAATCTGCCAGGAAGACACACTGGAACTTCCAGTCATGTACATGAAAGAAATCGGCTTTAACATCCAGCGCCTGAAAACGCGCTCGCCGATTGGCTCGTCAGAGGAATCAACCGAAGTAAAACCCGAAGAGGCATTAAGGACAGCTTTGCGCCTTGGTGATTCAGCGCTTGTCATAGGTGAGGTTCGTTCCACTGAAGCAAAAACCCTTTACGAGGCCATGCGAATCGGTGCCGCAGGCAACATTGTCATGGGAACAATCCACGGTGACTCGGCTTACTCTGTCTGGGACAGAATCGTCAACGACCTTGGCGTGCCAAACACGTCATTCAAAGCAACCGACATTGTTGTTGTCGCCCGCCCGATTAGGTTTGAGGGCTCGCTTGAAAAAGCGCGCCGGGTCGTGCAGGTCACTGAAGTAAAAAAGCACTGGACAAACGACCCCGAAATGGAAGGCGGCCTGCTTGACCTGATGTTTTTCAACGCAAAAAAAGACAAGCTTGAACTGCTTGAAGACAACCTGAAGGAATCCGAGGTTTTTACGCGCATAAGCAACCAGACAGGCCTTGGGCTTGACCAGATCTGGAAAGACATCCGCATGAACGCTGCCTCAAAGGAATTCCTTGTCGACATGAAAAAAGAATTCAAGATCCCAGAACTTCTTGAAGCCGAAAACACGGTGATTTCCAATAACAAGCTTGTCTTACTTAAGCAAAACCAGCTTGAAGAATTCGGCTCTGTTGACTATGAGCAGGTCTTGGGCCAGTGGAAAAACTGGCTGCGCGGACAGTTCATCAAAAGATTGCTTGCAAGAAAGAGTTCGAAGTGAAAACATGCCGCGAGAAGACCGTAACCAGCTTTTTGACGAAGGGGTTTCCCCTGGAAAACTTTACCGCGAAATCAAGGTCTCAAAGGAAGACTTTGAAACAGGCGAGCGAAAGCTTGTGGTAAAAGAGCGCCACTGGTTTGTGAAACTCTGCAGGCGGCTTTACAAAATGTTTCCATCGCTTGGAAAAGGCGAAAAATTTTCCGACCAAAACAAAAGCGCAGTGGAATTTCTTGGCTGGGACCTTTCAGGCGAAGAGCTTGGCGCGGCATACAAAATGGTGCTTGTTGCAGGCATTTTTTTGGCAATCATCCTGACAGTCATTGCATATTACACGCCCGTAATTGAAATCGTGGCGCTTTACGCAGGCGACCTGCTCATTGGGGCGGTCTATGTCTTTGTCCCGCTTTTGCTGATGGCAATGTATGGGGCGTATTATGTCCAGTCTTTTCCACTGAATGAGGCAAAAGCCGAACAGGTGCGCTCGCTTACTTATGTCCCTGAAATTCTTGGCTACATGATAATGTCAATGAAGCTTTCGCCAAACCTTGAAAAAGCAATAGAGTTTGCAGCTGAACACGGTCGCGGAAAAATAGCAACAGACTTTCAGGAACTGCTCTGGGCAGTCCAGCTAGGCGTGCATACATCTGTCAGCGAAGCACTTGATGTCCTGGCTTACCGCTGGGGAAAATTCAGTGACGAATTCAAAAAAGCCCTTATGCGCGTTCGTGCGTCAGTAATCGAGCCAACCGAAGCCAAGCGGTTCATTCTCCTGGACAAGACAATGGATGACATCCTTGAGTCAATCAAGCTCAAAATGGAACAATACGCACGCGACCTTGGCCAGCCAAGTGTCATGCTTTTTTACCTCGGGGTTCTTTTGCCGCTAATCCTGATTATCATCCTTCCTGTCGGAAGCTCTTTTAGCGGCGCGCCGCTTGCAAACCCGGTAGCGCTTTCACTTATTTACATCATCATCCTTCCTGCACTCACGTTTGTTTTTGCCCAAACCCAGATTATCTCAAAAAAGCCGCCGACAATTGACCCGCCAAAAATCCCAAGAAACCATCCAGGCGTGCCGCCAAGGTACAAAATGGTTGTCGGCACAGGGCTAGTTGACATCCGTCTTTTGACAATTGCTGTCCTGGTCGTCGGAGTGGGGTTTTCTTTTTTCATTTCAAACCAGGGCGTTCCGCCAAAAATTGTTTTCGAGTCCCTTGGCATAAACGAGGGTTTTCCGCAGTTTTTGCCTGCAGACAAACAGGAAAGTGCAATCCTGTCGCGTGCAGGCCTTTCAGACGATTACTTTGACATTCCAGACGGCGCGCTATACAACCAGTTTTTGGCGCAGCGGCTTGACTCCGGCCAGGCACTGCAACAGGTGCTGACTGAGGAAAAAAAGTTTTTTGCAAAGCCCGAAAACGACGTTGCGCCCTACAACCTTGTCTTTGGTCTTTTGCTGACTTTGTCTGCAGCGATTTTTGTCTTTGTTTATTTTGACAACATTTACCTGCGCCGCGCGCAACTGGAAGTAATTGAGATGGAAAAAGAATTCAAGGACTCGCTATACATTCTTGCCTCACGAATGGGTGAAAACAAGCCTGTTGAAGAGGCATTCAAGCACACGATAAATTTCCTGCCGGACTTCAAGATCTCCAAAGTTTTTTCAAAAATAATGGACAACATTTCAATCCTTGCAATGCCGCTGGATAAAGCGGTTTTTGACAAGGACTATGGGGCGCTAAAAGAAGTTCCAAGTTCTGTTATCCACGGCTCAATGAAACTGTTAATCGATTCCGTTGAACTGGGAGTAAATGTCGCCGCGCGGACAATGATTTCCCTTTCAATCCAGCTGTCAAACCAGGAAAAAGTCAACGAGACACTCAAAATCCTGATTAGCGACATCTCGCAGACAATGAAGGTCATGAGCCTTTTTATTGCGCCAATGGTTTTGGGAATCACCACTTCGCTTCAAAAAATAGTCGTGATAACGATTTCAAACATTTCCGCTTCATCAATTTCTTCAGACCTTGACTTAAGCAACATTGACGTTTCAACGCTTCCGGGCGGTTCGCTTCCGTCAACTTTTTCAAACGTGAGCGTTTCAAACTTCATTGACCCAAACGCTGTTGCACAAATGGCCACGCCGACAGAATTCATTTTCATCATCGCGGTATATGTAATCGAGCTGGTCATTATCATGACTTATTTCACGACAAAAATCGAGGAAGACAACGACCTGTTGCTGAAAATCAACATCGCAAAATATTTCCCGATTGCGATGATTGCATTTGTCGCAAGCATTGTTGTATCCAACCTGATGATTGGCGGGTTCCTGAATGCGGGCTAACCAAAAAGGAGAATTTGAGCCATTCAACATGCTGATTGGCGCAATCATGGCACTAGTGGTGTTGGTGATAATCCTTGGCGCGATTGATTTTTTTTACAGTTTTAAAATAAGCGTGAGCACGGAAAAATTCTACAACGGCCTCAAAAACGCTGTCGAGCAGCCAAACGGAAAAACACTTGAAATCAAAGGGCTGCTGTTTGACGAGGAAACAGTTTTTTCAAGTTCTGCAATCTCCCGCCAGATTGGCCTAACCGGACCACAATGCCTTGAATTTGAAGGGCCTGACAATTCCCAAAGCATAATCGTTTCATCTGACAATCGGACCGTTCAGCTGAAAAATTCACTGGAAATTGACGCCTTTGTCCAGTGCTTTACCAACACAATGGGAGTATGCGAAAGCACGTGCGAAGTCTGCTGTGTTGTAGGCTTTAACATAGTGCCTTCCACTTGACCGAAATAACCTGACCGCAATAAATAAATACTTCCTTGGCTTTCCTCTATTAACATGTTTCAACTCAACCAGAAAGGCCAGGCATTCAGTGTCTTCAAACTGCTTATTGCAGCAATCGTTGCAGTTTTCATCCTTACTTTTCTTTTACAGATTCTTTCAAACATTAATCCCCCGACTCAGGGAGATCCAAACATAGAAGCTTCCTCTAAGATAAAATCTTTGCTTACAAAGCTTGGAACAGCTGAAAGAACTTCAGTTGTGACTTTTGGCCCTGGGAATACAATGAGGGCAAGAACAATTGCCGAAGGAACGGGTGCTTTGGGCCGCGAAAATGTGTGCCTGATGATTGGCGAGAACGAAAACACCGAGACATTCGGTGCAGCTGATGGCGCAACAATTGTCTATAACGGCAACTCAACCATCCAGAGAAAACTTTATATTTTGTGCGACCTTGAAAAAGAAATCTCACTCACTATTGATGAACTTTCTGCAGCAGGTGTGGCCTTAATTGACGAGGCATTTGTCAACGGCCAGCCAAACAATTGCATCACTCCAAGCGGAACAAACTCTTCAAACAAATACTGCATTGTTTCGGTAATTTCAACCGGAACCTAAAGGAGCGCCTTAAATGCTCTCACAGCGCGCGCAATCCGAGTGGGGAAGCATCTACCTCATAATCGTTTTCATCATCGCTGCACTTTTGCTTATTGCAGTCGTAAAGCCGATGTTTACTCAAGCACAAGACGTTGGAACAAACCACCCTGTACTCAAAGACAAATAGGGTTTTTCAGGATTTGTAATTAAGCGGGTCTATTCTTTTAATCGAATGCACTTTGTCAAGTTCTTTGTCTGCTGAAATTATTTCATGGACAGACTGAATATCCATTGTGGCAAGATGAAAATAGTCCTGCGTAGCAATATTATGTGAATATTCTGCGGCTTTTCGGATTGTCAAAAAGTCCAGTTCAAACCAGGTTATTGGCAAAGAAAGGATTGCATTGAGGTTTGCACCAATTATCAGTGTTTTTTGGTTTGTTTTTTTAAGTTCCTTGTTTATTTTTGCAAGAACGTTTATTGATTCAACAAGGACAAGCATCGAAGCACATGAATCCAGATTCTTGTCCTGTATGTCATTAAGGATTTTTTTACATGGCTTCCCGTACATGTCATGGTTTTCAATGGCATAAATGAAAACGTTTGTATCTATATATTTCATCAGGATTCTTCTCTGGCATTTTTTACAAGTTTTACTGCATCAAGGTTTAGCTTGATTTGGGAAGTAAGAAATTCCACCGGGTTTTTCATATTATGCTGCTTGTCCACCAAAACCATGCCCTTGACCACGTGCCATTCGACCTCTTCCCCCGGGTCAACGCCCAAAAATTTTCTTATGTGCTTTGGAACAGTGGTCTGGCCCTTGGTTGTCATCTTTGTTTTCTCAACTTTCATATAAAAGTATTACTGGTAATACTATTTAAATATTTCTGCTGGTTTGGGCTCTTTCCTGCATTTTTGCCTTGCGTGTTTAAATAAAAGGTTGGCATTTATTTTGCTATGATTTCCTCGCGTGGGCAGGAAGCCGCGCCATTTGAACTCTTGGTCGGAGTCGTCATGATGGCATTTGTTCTTGCAATTGGGTTTGTAGTTATTACCGGTTCACAAAAAGCCCAGTGCGAACAGCAGGCAAAAGACCTTGTTGAAAGGCTTCGCTCTGAATTCGAAAGCCTTTTCAAAAACGAGTCATCAAAACACCTTTCAGTAGAAAGCCCTTCGTGTTTTTCAGAAAAATCCTCAATTGAGATAAGGGGCCAGAAAGACCGCGAAGTCTGCGCGCTTTTTTGCAGCGGGTCAAACGAGCGCTGCACGCTTATTATGTTTTCCACTGAAACTTTTTCAGAAATCGGGTGCCTTCGCGTTCCACAAGACATTTTGTTCAAGGAACCGGAAAACTGCGAAAACACCCCGCAAGACAGTGTGCCATTCAATTTTGAACCGGTTTCTTTTGGCTACAACAAAGACCTGAATGCGGGCAATTATTTTTTCAGCAAAAAAGTTGTTTTTTCTACTTCCCAGCCGGAAATCTGTTCCTACAAGCAGGATTTGTCAGGCTGAAAAAACTTAAATACTTCAATTACTTTCTTTTAATGGTTTTATGATTGGAAAGCGCGGGCAGGAAGGGGCGCCATTTGAACTCCTTGTTGCAGTTGTCATAATGGGTTTTGTCCTTGTTGCAGGCTTTAGGGTGATTCAAGTGCTCCAGGTAGAAGAATGCAAAGGAAGGCTTGACAACAACATGGAACTCATAAAAACCGCAATAGAAAACGTTGCCCAAGGCGAAGGCCAGCGCTCTGTTTACTTTTCTCTTCCGGAATGCTATCCGCAGCAAGACAGCATGCTAGAAGTAAAACACCGCACTGAAAAAGCAATCTGCTCCGAGTTCTGCCCTGGCGCAAGAATCGAGTGCACGCTTTTGACTTTCAACAGCCCAGAACACAGCAACTGGAAATGCCTTCGAATTTCTTCTGCAACAGACTTTCCGCAAAGCTGCGAAGACTTTGACGAGTCCGAATATGAAGTCTCGCGCTGGAACATCGCCCCAATTGAAGAAGGCCAGTACATTCTTGTAAAAAAATTCAACGAATTTTCCCAGCAGCCAAGAATCTGCGCTTACAAAAAGGTGATCTGATTGCTTGGATTTATCTTAAGCAAACTAAACCTTCTAATTTTGGTTGTCGCGATTTTTGCAATCGTTTCATTTTTCGCTTTTGGGCTGAAAGACCTTGTCTTGATAAACGAGGCACGCTTGCTTTTGGACCGCGTGTCGCAAAAATCCTTTGCGCTTGTAAGCAGCCCTTCTTACTGTTTTTCCGACGCGTTTGACCTGCCGGGCCAGATAAGGGTTGCAGGCGAAGACTATTATTACATACTAAAGATTTCAAAAGTAGAAATCAACAAGCCAACTCCCGAGGATCCCTCTGCACAAATTTCTGTTGTAATTTTCTCGCTTCATCCACGGCTTGAATACCTGAAATATTTCAATGGAGAAAGAGCTGAAGAGCCCCCATCGATTGCCGCAAGCTCGTTTCGCACCGCGGCAGAAGTCAACCTTTACTCAGAGCCCTATACCGGAGAAGAATACCAGGACACAGATCCAGAGATTGCAACGCCGATAATTGTCGACCCAAGCACGCGCGACCGCTACAACACAGTAGAGTTCCTGAAGGAAATCAGGGGCGGGCAAACATTCGTTTACATTTTTCCCTGCAGCAGTTCTGTAACTCATGAAAATTGCGAAGCGGTAAAACAAGAGGTTTCATATGCTGCATGCCTGGAAAGCTGCGCAGGGGATTCAACATGTCGGTCAAATTGCCCTTCGCCACAAGACCCGGACGTGTGGTTTGGATGCTGAAAAAAAGAATTTCAGAAAAAGGATTCCTTGGCCCAATCGGAGACGATTTGCCATCCCTTATCCCGCTGCTTTTTGCGCTATTGATTTTTTTCTCGACTTTTTCCTTTACTTACTCTGTGTTCAGCACAAAAAATGAGGCATTCCAGCGCGACATAGATGTCCTGAACATTTCGCGCGGCCTAAAGGGCACAAACTATGTTGCAGGCCACAACAGTTTTATGGAATCATGCAACAGCCTTGATCCGACAAACCTGAGCTACCGCGCGGTTGTCACGAATTTTTTCACTGCGCCGGAAAATTATTGCCCTGAAAATGGATGTGATTTATCCGACTTAAGCGGCATAAAAATTTTTGACCTCAAACCGTATTCTCTTGAAGGAAATCTAATTGAGTGCGCCAAAGGCGAGTTTCCAGACGACCCACAGGAATTTTTTGAAGAAAACAATTTTGTCTCAAAGGTTTACCCCCTAGTAGTTGAAGACAAGCGAATCGTAAAGCCAATGCACCTGGTGGTGATTGCATGGGCGGATTAAAAGTGCATTCAGCAAGCGGACATGCGGCACGGGGGCAGGCTGCAGTCACTGACGCCCTGTATTTTCTCCTGATTGTCACAGGCATCACGATTTTTTTGTTCGGGTTTGCAAACACGTATGGTACAAGTGTTGACGCGGAAGTAGTGAAAAACTACAACGTTGACTTTACGACTGACGCCTTGAAAACAATCCTTTATTCAAGCGTTCCACGCGATCCTGAAAGCCCAAATGGGCTTTACCCGACTTCAGAACAAGAAGACAAAATAGAAATCGACCATTTGCTTGCATACGTTAAGGAAGATTATTCAGACAACCAGGACCTTGAGCCTGAAACAAAAAAAGTGCTTGGAGAAAACATTCAGGGAATCCTTGCCCCGATTTCAGACAACTTTGACTACCTGTTCTTTATCTCAACTCCTGAAGTCACGCCTGTCGCACCGCAAAAATTTGTTTTCCTTTTTTTCCACAAGTCAAACCTTCAGCCTGTCGCACCGGATGGAGACGGCTTTCGTCCTCTTGATCCAAGCGAGGTAAAGCGTGATTCAATCATAGGCGTACCAACAGGCGAAGCAGCATACAAAGACTACTATTGTGCAACAGAGCCTGCAAGCGGTACAGGAACTACAGTAGATTATAGCGATTTGCGCGATGACCTTGACCAGTTGATTGCAAACGTGGGAGACACAAGCCAGTCTTCGTCAAAAATAAAGCTTGTAAAAGTTTCTTCGGGAACAAGCGGCACAGAGGATGTTCCTGCCCAGACAGACCTGATTATCTGGAATTCCACGATTTTAAAAAAGAGTTCAACTACAGATTCTTCTGGTTTTGAAACTTTTGCAATCGAGAATAACCAGCCGCCATGGCACTGCATTACTGCGCAAGAGCTGGATGACATGATTGCGTCTTCAATACATTAACTAAAAAAACCAAGCAGTTAAGCCGGTATTGCAGGGTAAAAAGATTCAATAAGACTTTTATACTGTTTTGCACAATAATAATTTGTGGTTTTGTTATGGCTGAAGCAACTTTAAAACAAATTTATTCAAAGCTAAATGAGATTGACCAAAAAGTTTCTTCCTTGCTTGTCAGTGAAGAAAAGCCAACCAGGGAAGAATTGAAAGCGATCAGGGCAGGCAAAATGCAGTTTGCGAAAGGAAAGTTTAAGTCTTGGGATGACATAAAGAAAACCCTCTAAAGTGACTTTTTTTGTCTGAATTCACTGTATTGCTTTCCAATAAAGCTGAAAAAGGCTTGAGAAAAGCAGAGGCAAAAACAAGGAAACGCTTGCAGGAAGCACTTGATTTTTTGAAATTAAACCCAGTCCCGACTCAGGAATTTGATGTCACAAAAATTTCCGCAAGCAAAGCAAATTACAGGATAAAAATTGGCCGCTACAGGATACTTTACACTATAATTTGGGAACAAAGGCTGGTAAAAGTATTTGACATTGACAGAAGAGACGAAAATACTTATGGGTAATTCTTCATTCCATTTTCCGCGTAACAAACTCGTTTGAGCACTTTGGGCAGACAAGCCGCAGGCCTTCCTGTTCCCTTGCGATTTTTTTAGCACACTTTTGGCAAAAGCCTGTTCCACATTTTGGGCAGAAAAAAACGTTTTGGGTTGGCGTTTTGCAGTTTGGGCATTTGTCCTGCGATTCTTCCTCGTCAAGAAACTTCAGGTCGTCTGATCCTGCACCAAGGCCTTTTAGGCCCCCTCCTTCTTCGGGGAATTCTTTTAGCTCAAAGTCGTTTTCCGGCTCGTCTTTTCCAAACAGGTCTGAAACACTCACGTCTTTTTCTGCTTCTTTTGGCAGTACAATTTCTTCTTCGTCTTCAACCGGTTTTTTTCCGTCTTCTTTTGGCGGTTCTTTCCCCCCCCTTTCTTCTGCGGATTTTTTCCTTCGTGAAACAAGTTTTTGTCGCCTTGACTTTCTTTGTTCCAAAAGGCTTTTTTCCTTTTTTTGCTTTGTGCTTTTGTGCCTTCGTTCGTTTTTCCGGTTTTTTTGCTCTACCTGCCTGTAAATGTTTTCAACAAGCTCTTCCATTTCTTTTCTGTCCGGAAACCTGTTGTGCTTTTCGCGAAACTCGCTCATTTCTTTTAGGGCTTTTTCTGTTGTCTGTTTTTCTACAAACTTTTTATAGTTTTCAGGGACATTTTTGCCTTTTTCCCCAACCCATGGCTGGTTTTCTGGCTGAGTTTCACCTTTTTTTTTGTACTGCATCCTTCGGGGAACGTCACTCATTGTTTTCAGTTCCTTCCTTTAATGATTTGAGCTTTTCCCTTTTTTCACGCAACAGGCGCTGAAGAGGGGTTTCATCAGGCAAAGGGGTTTTTGGGGGTTCTTTTTGTTTTTCGGTTTCAAGGCTTTCCTGCCAGGATTTTATTTTTTCTATTTCCCCTGTTTTCATTTCAGCTTCTTCTTTTGGCTTTGAAGGATTGGGTGTTTTTTTTGGAGCAAGCGGAATAATGGACTCAAGTGGCCTTGTGGGCTTTTCCACCTTAAACATTCCTTTGTCCATAGTGAACTTTTGCTCTTGTTCCTCGGATTTCATTTTTTCCGGCACTGGTTTTGCCTGCGGTTCCTTTTTTGGCATGTTCTTTAAGAAACCAAAACCAAACGGCGGCTTGTTTTCCTGCACTGTGGGTTTTGCGGGCTCTGAAACTGTTTCTGCCTTGGCTGGTTTTCCCAAAAGCTTTGGTTCAGGCTTTTTTTCCGGAAGCCTGGAAACTTTTTCCTCGTTTGGGTTTTTCAATAACGCAAAACGCTTTGGCCTTGTTATTTCCGTTTCTTCGCCTGGTTTTTCTTTTGGTGTAACCTCGTTTTTTGATTCAGGCCAATTCATTTCGTCTTTTGAAAAATTTTCCGGCCTGAAGAAAAACTTTTCCTCTTTTTTTTCCTGCATTGAAGGCACCAGACTTGCGTCTATTTTTGTTCCACCAGCTTCTTCCTGTTTTTTTGGCTTGTCAAAAATAAATTCTTTTTGCGGTTCAGGCTTTTTTTCAATGGCTTGCGGCTGTTCGGTTTTTTTTGCAGGCTTTAATTTTGGTTTTGAAAGAACTGCCTGTGGCCTGATTATTGCTTTTGCGTGAAGCAGCCCGACGACCATCACAAAAATAAGGCTTGCAAAAATAAAGAAAAAAGACTGGAACGACAACCCGCTAATGTTCATGAAGCCAAACCCAAGCGAAAAAATCGTGACAATGAAAGCAAAACTCAGCCCAAGCACAAGGCTCCACCCAAGCTTGAATTCTTTTGGAAGCAGTTCAACTTTTCTAAAACCAATCCGCAAAAAAATATAGCCGATGCTTGTTGACCCGAGAAAAAGGTAACAGGCCAGAATGCCGTTAAGGGCAAAAACCATCATTTCGGGACTTATCAAATACTGTGCTGCCAAAAAAACCACGTTTTCAAAATTTGAGATTATATAAACATTTTTATACTAGTTAATAAACATTCTTTTTCAATGGCAGAAAATATTTTCCAGCAACTGGCGCTTTCGGCCTTTGATTTCCTAAAAGGCGTGCTTTTCTTTTCAATTCCGGTGTTTTTTTTCGTGCTTATAGCCCTTATCGCGCGAAGGCTTATCTCTAAAAGGTTTAACCTAAGCTGGCTTAAATCAACCGCAATCGTGACGTTTGTCATGCTGTTATGCCTTGTCTGCGCGGTTTACGCCTTTCCCCTGATTGAGGCTTTCTCTGTTCCGGACTACGAAAACATCCCGCCAGAGTTCCAGGAGCCGCTTGCAGACCAGGTGCTTTTTTTCTTTTCCGAAATACTGCGGCTTGTTCTTGCCAGCGCCATAATCAGCCTTCTTTTGTTCCCGCTGATTCTTGCCGGCTCGTTTGTTTTTGACTGGATTTCAGGCAAAACCAAGCTTCCTTTTGTCATAAGGCTTTTTGGAGCCGTGTTTGTTTCAACCGCAATTGCCTCTTATTTTCTTTTCTTTGTCTTTCCGTTTGCGCTTCCGGGAATTCTTTTCATGATTTTTTTTGGGCTTGGGTAAAGGCATTAAGCTGAACTAGTATAAGTCAGTAGGATAAAAGCTGTGAAAATTATTCCAAGAATCAAACTCACAAAAACATATTTTAAGTCAAATCTAGCAAGCCACATTGTGACTTTTGCTAAATTACTTATTGTAATTTTGTTATCTGCGGAGCTATAGGTAGAAAAAGTTTTTTTTCCAAAATTATATATAAAATCTTTAAGGGTCATAGCGTCAATCATTTTTGGGTCTATTTCTAACCCTGCAATGAATCCCAGTACACAAATTAAAAGCGGGATAAAAAAAAATAAATGAGAGTAAGTAAAATTAGAAATTCCGATATAAACTAAGTACAAACTAAATATGATGGCAAATAAGACACTTATAGAAATAAAACCAGTCCCTTCAATGGAATATTTCTCTTCTTTTGTTCTTATTCTAACTGCTAATAAAACCATGTTGCGAAAACAGCCTATAATCAAAAAAATAAATATGGCAAAAATTGAAAGTGAAACTAAAAGATAGAGAGTCAATAAACTGGTGAAAGGTAATTGAATCAGGATAATCACATTCCTTTTCAGCTTATCTTGGTTTCCTGTTGTTGATTAAGTTTTCTGATTGCCAATTTAGCACATATTTAAGTATTTTATCGCTTATATTCTTATTGGTGTTAAAGATGGAGTACAAAGTTGTTTTGACAAAAGACTCTGAAACCGGTTGGTATGTAGTTGAGGTTCCAAGCCTGCCTGGCTGTATTTCCCAGGGAAAGACAAAAGTTCAGGCTTTGAGAAATATTAAGGATGCAATAAAGGGTTATCTGGTTAGTTTGGCAAAGCATCCTGAAGACAAAGTTTTTGAAAGAAAAGTAGAAATTGAAGCTGTTTCTGTGGCATGAATGAAACTTCCAGTTCTTTCAGGAATCAAAGTGGTAAAGGCTTTGCGAAAAATCGGCTTTGAAGTTGACCACCAGACCGGCATCCACATTATTTTACGTGAAAATAAGGAGCCTTTTCGCAGAGTTAGCGTGCCAAACCACAAAGTCATAGTGCCTGGCACACTGCTGTCAATTTTTAAGAAAGCTGAAATTTCAAGAGGCGAATTTATGGAATTGCTTTAATTAAATTATCTGAAAAGTGAAAAATCCGGGCTTTGGGCAAAATTTGAATCTGTTTTGTATTATACCCTAAACAAACCGAAAAGTAATCTTCTTTAAGGCTTTGAATGCCTCGTGCGCTAAATATATATAATTGAATTTACTTAATTGTACAGCCTAAAAGTGATGCGTTTATGAAAAAACTTTCAAGCCTTTTTTTGATTTTCTTGCTTGTCTTAAGCAGCTTTCCAGCCTACGCGCAAATCGGCGGTAATCCTGCTTCGCCTGCACAGCCTCCTCCGATTCCTCCCGAAGAATTTATAGTCAACCAGCCTGACCAGCCTGCAGCCCCTCCTGCAACAACACAGCCAACTCCCCCTGCCGGGGCAATTAACCCTGACACAAACAAACCGTTTTCCCCTGTTTCCCAAGATGAAATAAACAAGGCATTCGGCAACCAGGGCCCGTCATCCAAACTGCCTTTTCCCGGGCCGGGCTGCTTTCAGCCAAGCGAAGGAAACGGCCTTTCAAGCAACGAAAGCCAGAACATCCTTGACCTCTTAAAGGACGGTTTTGTCGGGGAAAAAATCACAGGAAACATCAACCCTGAAAAAACCCCAAAAACCGAGGCTGACCGCGACAAGCTTGCAAAAGACAGCCTGCTTTTGGACCATCCAAGCGATGACGAAAAAGTCGTGAACACAAAGGTGCCAAGCCAGATAATTTATCCGTTTGAAATAACCCAGTACCTAAACGTTCACATCAAGGGGCCGTTTGCTTTTGGCATTGTCCTTGATGACACGCTTCGCGCAGGAAGATGCAAAGATTTTTCAAATATAGACTGTTTTCTTGCCGGCAAAAACGAAAAGTACAGAAACAGCGATGACGGCTGGCTTTCGCAGGTCAAGCCGCTGACAGACCTTGGGGAAAAAATAAAAGGTTTTTTTTCCGACGAGAACACTAGTGGGGTCCAGTTTTCGGAAGAGGAACGAAAAGCCCTTGAACAAAATCCTTCGCTTGCAGCAGGAGTTTACACGGATGGCGTGGACGAGGCAGAGCTTCGGACGCTTTCACGCCTTCAAAAAGACCTCATTCCAAACAGCATTCAGGCAACGGACTTTGAGGCAAAAATCGGGACAAACTGCAACGAGGACGACTGTGTAATCCAGTCATATTCTTTGTTTGACAAATATTTCAACCAGTGGATGTCAAGCGAAATGGTCGTCAGCACTTTTGGCCCGACTTTTTACGACAAGGCAAAGCACCTGTTTGGCTGGGTTGGAAGGCGCGGAGGGTTTTTCAAGAAAGGGATTGAAAAAATCGCGGATGCATATCGCGTGAATTTTGAGCAGCCTGGTTCTTTTATTGGAAAAATAAAACTTGACAGGATGCGTGCACGAAAAAGCCGTAACGGCTGGGATGCCTGGTGGCAAAGCATGGTAATAGGAAACTCTGACGGCACCGGCTACCCGCTTGCAAAGACACAGGAATTTCTGGACTGGTGGGCAAAACAGGATGAATTCCTTCACACGATTAATACCGTGCAGAAAAAGTCAGAGTTTGTCCGGATGCTTAAAGACCTGAAGACTTATGCGCGCGTGCAGCAGGTTGAGCTTGAAAGGGCCACAAAAAATTATGACGACATAGTTGAACATTTGCAGGGCACAGGTATTGCAAACGCTTACGAGCACCCCGAAGGAAAAAAAGCCCTGATAGAATACGGGCGACAGGTTGGAAAGTTTATCCAAAGCTACGATGACGACATTGGCCTTGACTTGCCTGACTGGTTTGTAAGGAATTCAAACGTCGGCCTTTACGACAAAGGAGTCAAAAACGTCAACACCGGGGAAATCGTTGACCTGTTTTCGGACCACAGGATTACAAGGGTAATGATTGACAAGTTTGTTGACACAGGCAGCTGGAAAAACTTTGCAAACGAAGCACACTTATACAACAGCGCTTTTGAAACTGACGAGGCCGGAAACATTATCCTATACGGGTTTGATGCGGCATCAGCCGTGCCTTATCGGGGGCTGTCTTATTCAAACCTTGAGCGCGCGGCAAAAACCCGCACAGATGTATGGGCACAGACAGACCACGGCGACTTTGTGAAGTGGACCCCGACAAGCACTCCTTTTATCCAGCAAAGAATTCAGGGAAATGCCACGCTTTTCCAGGGAAACTGGGCGGTTGACCACGCAATGACCCCTGAAGAATTTACATTCAGGATAGTAAACTCAAGGCAGAGGGGAAACTTTGACAAGATCGCACAAAACGTTGACACAATGCTTGACGACCTTGCGGAAAAACGCTTTGTCTCAAGAAAATACTGGAACGGCCTTGACAAGCTCATGGCCGAAGAAGACGAAATAATCCGTTCCTATTTCGGAATCCGGGGCGGAATCAAGTGGACGGTTTACCCGTTTGGCTATTGGTGGGCAAAAAAAGGTTTCAACAACGAAGACCTGTCCTTTTATGCCCTGCCTGAAAAATGGAGCTACATTTTTTTCAGAACCGGTGACGAAAAAGGAGTTTATGATTATTCGTACGTTGACTTTTTTGCAAACAGCGGCTCTGACACAGGCGACCTTTTCATTAAAGTCATTAACGCGCTTCCATACAAATCTCTTGTCCTTGACCAGATAAACAACCTTGAATTCAACCCGGTAAGGGATGGATTTAATTTTTTGACCGGAGAGGAAAAAAGGGACGAAGTTGAAAACCTTGCGTTTTTCCTTACAGGCAACAAGGAATGCCCTGGGTGTTCGATAACGATTGTCTCAAACCCCACAAACGATTTGTTCATGCCTTTTTTCAAGTCAGAAAACCAGCCGCTCCGCTCATACATTCTTGAAGACACAAAAAGCGAAAAAGCAAGAAGCAAAGGAACAACATTGATCGCTTACGCTCATGCAACAAACCTTGCAGGCAGGTCTTCACAGGTAGAAGGAAACGAAATCGACCTCGCAGAAGCCCTCAACAACGACGCAGACCCTGACCCCGACAAGCTTCCAAAAAGCTGCAAAAAAGCCGTTGAGACTTTGCCGATAGCGCCGTTTTTTGACACGACTTACGGGGATGTGCAGAAAAAACTTCCTTTCCTTCCTAAAGCCGAAGGCATTGGCGGATTGTTTGCTGCAACAGAATCGCTTTCCTTTGCAGCATTTGGGTGGCCGGGAATTTTTTCATCAATTGCACTCCAGACATATTATGCCCCAAAGCTTCACGACTGCGTTGACACACAGGGAGGCTATTACGTGCATTACTTTTTGCCAGAGAAAAAAGAAGAAGACAAACAAACAGGCAAAATAGAGCTGTCAACAGAAAAAGCATCCAATCTCCTGAACAGTGTCAAGGACACGGTTGTGAATTCGTTTTCTTCAGTCAAGCCGGCTGTTTCCGGAACAAGTCAAGGAACACCTGGTGCAGAAAACCCGCCTGCAGAAAACAAGTCGCTTACGCAAGAACAGGTGGAAAAAGTCGGTGACGACATCAAGAACTTTGCCGAAAAAGCTGAAAGCAACAGGATTGTCCAGGCACGACTTGAAGTCAGCGGCCTAACAAGTGGCAAAATGCGAAGCTCTGAACTGTTTTATTTCTGGTGCGGCCCCGGTTGCCAGACGCAAAACTTTTACAAGACAACTGGTGCGACAAAATTGAAAGACAAAAATTCTGACACAGAACTGACGTTTGATTACGAAAAAGGCCAGATATTAAAGGACGGCGAGCCAATTGTTTCAAACCCTGACGCGGTCAGGCTAAAGGCACAGGACCTTTCAATTCCGGCAGAAGTAATCCCAAAAAACCTGACAACTGTATGCGTTGAGCCTTCGCCACAGACCGCGATTGAAGTCCAGGCAAACGGGACTGTGACTGTTCTCAACAGAGAAATGCTCGAATGCATCAGGTCAGGGGTTTTGGAGCAGACAGGCGTGCCAATGAATACAAACGACCTGCGGGAAGCATTCGGTTTAGTCGAAGCAGTCGTCACTACCACTCATCCAAACATTTTTCTAAACAATGACAGCATTATCGCAGAAGGCGTTCCGCGAAAAGTCGCACAGGGCGCAAACGCAAAAATATTTATCGCTGCAAACCAGCAGGTAAACCTTTCAAGCTCTAATGACAACGCGGTTTTTGTCGGGGAATTGCAGGCAATCAAGTTCAAAAACGGAATCATTGCAGCAAAGCCGGACGGATGCTTTGTCACCTGGTTGCGCCACCACGAACAGGCAATTTTGAACCAGCGCGACGTTGCAGGAATAAAGCCGGAACTCACAACGTCAGTCAACCCGGAAAACATGTGCCCTGAACCCGCAATTGACCTGCAGGTTGTTGCAAATCCGGAAAGCTCGTTTTCGCAGGGCAAGGTTGAAAACTTCAATAAAAGCATGCAAAAGCTTGGGCCTTTCCAGATTTTTGAAACACCGACAAAGCGTTACGTGCTTTACTCTGAAAGAGATGCAGGTGGCGACTGCCAGGACCATTTGAGGGTAATAGACAAGGCAACAGGAGAAATCCAGGACTTTACAGGCACAGCGGAACAGACTCCAACAGGCATAAAGTTCACTGATGACCAGGGAAAAGAGCACACTTTAGACTTTGCAGCAGACAACGGCGTGCCGACTGTTTCGTTTGACAACCAGACACCAGAAACTCTTACCTCTGCACAGGGAAGGAACGGCGCTTTCTATTACGACCCTGCAACAGGCCAGTGGTATGCAGAAAACGCACAGCTTTTGCCATTGCTTGAAGCATTCAGGGAAGGCATTGGAACAAAACTGCAGGACAACCAGGCAGTGTCAACAGCTTCTGGCAATGTGCTAAATGTTGAAGTCGGAAAAGACGGGGGCAACCTCTTGAACCTGCCGGGCCTTCCGGAAAACCCGCTTGTCCTTGCATTGTTTTTGGGATTGCTAGTGTTTTCGTTTGCCTTAATGAGAAGAAAAGTTTTTTCAGGCATGCAGGAATAGTTTTTGCTAAGCGGCTTTTTTTCCTTTGGGTTGGTATTTCAGCCCAACAACGCCTGCATATGGCTCTTGTATTCTTGCCACCCAAGATGCCTTTCTTGAAGGTTCAACCAAAAAGTCATTAACATCCCTCTGATATGCCTTAACCAGTCTGCCAAGGTCTTTGACTTGCCTCACTTTGGCCCGCAGGGATTCCTGCGCTTTCAAAAGGTCCTGTTCAAGCCTTGCACTATTTGCCCTCAATTCATTTTCAATGCCTTTTCTTCTTTTCCCATAAGTGAAAATGTTTGCAGGCAGGGCAGTGGTCCAGTTCAATAAATTCCCAAAAAATGGGATTTTGCTAAATCCAGGTATCTTAAGGGTGTACCTATATGAAGCCCCGCTGATTTTCCTGTGCCTTGGGGCATCTCCCTTGAATAGCACCCTTGGAAATGCTGTCGAAGGGTCACCACGCGCTGTAGCAAAACCGGGTTTTGTTCCGGCTTCCCAAATTTTTCCTGTGTTCAAACTTGCGCGAGTCATGTTTAGCTCGTTTGCTATCGCGGTGAGCCTGTCGTGCCTTCTTTGAATTTCAATAAGTGTCCGAAGCTGTCCCGGGGAAAGCCTTGATTTATTTCCTGCAGCATACCGTTTTCTCAGAATCTCCAAAAGGTGGCCTGCTTCCTGGGAATTTACAAGCCCCGGTACAACGGATACATAGTTCCCGTATTTTGGCGGTTCATGGTGTGCTTCCTGCATGGGTTTTCGAAACTGCAATCGCGCCCTAAGCTGTGCAATCTGCGGGGTAGATGCAGTCCTTTCCGCCTCGAAAAAGCGTGCTGCCCTTGCCCTTAACAGTTTTTTATTTCCCCCGTGCTGTGTGCGTTTTCCTGAGTGCGGCATCATAATTTACACTTTAGTTGTTTTCAGATTAAAAAACATTAGCTCAAGTCCTCAATGCATGACTGCCTTTCGGTTCCGGCCTGTTCGCAAAGCGCACGGTTGTTTGTTGCAACCGCGATGGTTGCGATGCAGTTGCCGCGGTCTTCTGAAAGCAGGTTGCAGTAGCCGGCATTTTTGGCAGTTGTTGCAACAATGAAAATGCATGTATTCCTGACAGTCGGTTCTGTTTTCGCACAGTACTGGGGGTCAAGCGCCGCTTTTGCCAATTCAAAAAAACAATTCTTGCTTGCATCAATGATATTTTCGCACAATGCGATATTTTTCTGGTCAACCGCATCATTGCAGATTTTTCTGTTGTATCCAAGGTGAGTGCACTGCGAAAAGTCTTCTGCGATTGCCGCGTTAATGCATTGTTCTTTTTCATAGGCAGACAATTCGCATGCGCTTGGGTCAAGGTTGTTTACCGCTATCTGCGTAAGGCAGTCTGTTATGTCAAAACTCATCTGCAAGCAAATGGAAGTGTCGTTTGTCTGAAGCGCAACATTGTACAGGCAAGTGTCCTGCTGCCCTTGTTCCTTGACTGTGCCGCAAAACGAAACGTCAGAATTTATGATTGCAAGGTTTGAATAGCAATCCCCGCGAAGGTAATAGTCCTGCATTTTGTCGCAGTCCTGTGAAGTTTTGGCTTCCTGGAAGCTCACATCGTCAATTCCTGCCAACGGGTTGATTTCATTTTCGGAATAGTATTCCTCTGCCCTGTATTCGTCGCCCGTTTCAGTCTTGATAAATTCCTGTTCGGGAGCCTGTTTTTGCTGCAAAAACACGTAAATCCCCGCTGCAAAAAGCACCACGATTATTGCCGCGACTAGTGTCTGGTTCGAGATTGCCATGCGTAAAAAGTATGCCTTAAGTGATTTATTAAACTTGAGGTGGGCTCTTGGGTTTAAATATTTAAAAATTCCAGTTGCAGAATAGGGTTGCAGTATTACCGCACCACTGCAGGTGGTGCATATACGCGCCGAAAGCCCGCGCAAGGGTTCAGGTGAACATCTGTGGGTGTGGCTCGAATTTTTCGACGCTGTCTTTTGTTTCCTGGAGTTTTTTCATCTGGGAAACGAGTTCTTTTTCGAGTTCTTTTGCTTCTTCCAATAACGGGCCAACATCCACTTTTAACTCGATTATTTCAGAGAGTTTTTTGAGGATTTCTGCTGCTGCCTGGTAGTCGGCAGCATTTTTCACGTTTCCAAGAATCGAGATTGCCTGTATGTTTGTTTTTTTGAGTTCCAAAAGCATTATTGCGGTTATGCCTGTGGTGATTCCGTCCTCGATTACTTCAAGGCCGTGTTTTTTCAGCAGGTCAACAGATTCATCGTTTGCCGCAATTCCATAAATCACGTTTTGAGTTGAGTCGTATGAATGGATTCCACTAAGGGAAATCAGGCTGGCAAAACCTTTTTTCTGAATCCATTGGGTAATTGTGTCCGCAAAAAGCCTCACATACGGTTTTGCAATCACCTGTTCTGAAATAATGATAACAAGCTTTTTTGATTCAAGGGAATAAATCCTTGCCGGGCGGAGCGGGACGCCTTTATGGATTCTTACAATCGGCATGAACGTGTTTGAGTCAATGTAGCCGTCATATGAAAACTTCATTTTGTCAATAAGGTATTTTGCAGCGATTGTCCCGACAAGGCCCATTCCGGGAAAGCCTTCAATGAGCGTATAGCCCTTGAATTTTTTGTCGCCAAATTCCACGACATTTACAAACGGATGCATTGTCAAAACCATTAAAACCAATGCTCAAAGCCTTTAAATATTTTTGCGGTGAGTCAAAAGTTCCTGAAAAAAACAAACACTGCGAGGCTTAATGGGATGAGAATCAAGGCATAGATTGCTGTTTTTTTAAGGTCTGATTCCTGGAAAGCGACAAAAAAGCTTGCAATCAGCGCGTACTCTGCCAGGTAAAGCGTGTTTGCAAAAAGCGCTGCTTCAAGAAGGCTTTTTCTTTGTGCTTGGGACAGCCCGATTCCTATTTCACTCAAGGCAGAAAAGTCAAGTTGCTGCAGCATTCCGGCAACTATTCCAAGAATCAGTGGCACGATTATCCCGCCGGCAAACAAAAGCGTGTATTTTTCCACAACCAGTGAAGCAGTTCTTTCGCGTGCCAGAAAACTTGTTTCAAGCAGGTCTTCAGCGGTTTCCTTAAAGACTGCAGCAGAATCCGCTCCGCTTTTGATTCCTTCAACAAGCAGGTCAACTGCGCGGCCGATTATTTTTGAGCGGTTTCTTTTCTTGAAATTCTGCAGCGAAAGCTCCGGAGAGGCGCCTTTGCCTATTTCTTTAATGCATTTTCTGAATTCTTTTGACAGGTATTTGTAATTGCTTTTTGAAAAATATGAGATTATTTCAACAAGCGAAGAGCCTTTTGGAAAAAGCGATGCCTGCACCAAAAAATCCGGCATAAGCGCCTCCATTTTTCTTTTTTTGTAATCGAAAAAATAGTAATGGTAAAAAACCCTGAAAAAAACCCACAGCACAAATGCCCCGCACGTAAAAAAAAGCTGTTGCCAAACAGGAAAGCCCAAAACCGCGCAGGCAACTGCAGTGACTGCTGCAAGCAAAAACGCCTGCCAAAACACATTTTGGAAAAATCTTTCTGCATTGCCCCTGAAATTGTTTTCGTTTAATATTTCTTCAAACTCTTTTGCTGTTTTTGTATTCATGGCTTTTTCAAAAAACATTTTTTCACCTCAAAAAAACCGGCGTCCTGCTTCGGATAAACAATAGAGTGATTATGTCAATTGCCGGAAACCCGACCGCGATTATCAAAAGAACCTGCAATGGCGAAAAATCCATTTCCATAAAACTTGAGCCGACCAGAATCATTGCCTGGAAAAGCGCAGGAATGATTGTCGAGATTGCAATGAAAAAAAGCGAGTAGACGACCAGCTTTCCGTTGAATTCCTTGCTTTGCGTGCGCTGGATGGAAAGCTGCTCTTTTGCAAGGCTTCTAAGCGGGGCTCCATTTGTTTTTCCCCCCTGTTTGTGCACTGCGCCAATCTGTGACAAGGCACGCTTGAGCATGAATGAATCGGTTCTTTCACTCATTGAAAGCAGTGCGCGCTCGATTGGCACCCCGGATTCGTTTACCTGCCGCAATGCAAGCCTGAATTCTTTTGCAAGAATGGTTTTTTCCTTCCTTAAAACGTTTTCAATAGCTTTTTCAACAGGCACATGAACGTTGACCTGCACGCTCAAACTCATAAGGAAAAAAGGCAGGTCTTTTTCCATCATTTCGGCTTTTTTTCTTTTTTTCATCCGTGGAATGGAAAGCCAGAAAAAAAACACCCCGCAAAAAATCACTGTTGCCAAAAAAATCCCCGACAAAATGTCCCCAAAAACAAGGAGCAGGAAAACAAGTGAGCAAATACCTGCAACAAGAGAATGCCTGATTCCTTTTACTGCAAAATCTTTTTCGTCTTTTTGCATTCCGGCTTCAAGCAGGTCTTTTTTGAGCTGCCGCTGTATTTTTTCAACGGGCTTTTTCAGAAATTTGTCAGAATTCATCATTTACCAGCCTGAAAAATTCCTGGATTGGGGTTTCTTTTTCTTTCATTTTTTCAAGAAAATCTGCGCGTTTGCCGATTTCCTTAAACGCTTGTTTTTCGCTCACTCCAAAAGACCTGCAGATTTTTTCCATGACACGGCTGCTCTTGTTTTTTTCCTCGATGCAGTTTTTTGCGTAGTTGAACTCAAAAACCGTGTTCAACCTTGATTGCCCCTGGCTTGAAAGTATTTCCGAAATTTCGGTTACCTTTCTTGTCTCTGTGCGGGTTTTTTTCAACAAATCTATCTTGTCCCAGCGCTTTTGGACAATGACCAGGTCAATTGCCCCGATGTCGGTTTCTTTCACCCCGAGTTTTTCAAGGCGCTGGATTGTTTCCTGCGCGCTTTTTGCATGAAAAGTTGCAACCGAGCCCTTTCCCTGGCCAGAAAGCATTGTGTTCACAAACGCCGTGACCTCCTCTTTTGTCCTTATTTCCCCGACGATTATCCTGTCAGGGCGCATCCGAAGGGTGTTAGTTATCATTTCCTCCATTGAAATGTCGATTGACTCGACTGTCTTTAGCCTTGCGACATGGTCGTGTGCAAGCACGATTTCAGGTGTTTCTTCTGCAATGATTATTCTCTCGTTTTTTGGCACAAAAGCAAAAAGCGCATTCAGCGTGGAAGTTTTTCCGCTTCCGGTGTTTCCAGAAATCAGGATTGACAAGTCGGTTGCCATTGCCATCCACAAAAAAGCCATTGCGTGCGAAGAAATAGTTTTGTTCTTTATTAGGTCAGCTGGGGTGAAAGGGGTTTCGCGAAATTTTCTTATCGTTAAGGTCGGCTCAAGTGCCATTGGCGGCATGCATGCATTCAGCCTGCTTCCGTCAGGAAGAAAAGCGTTGATGTAAGGATTGTAAAAGCTAAGGTGCCTTCCTATTTTGAGCGCCATTTTGTTTGCCGCATCAGTCACTGCCTGGTCATTTTTGAAAAAAACATTTGTCTTAAGCCATCCAAAACTTTTATGGTAAACAAAAACCGGCTTGGCTTTTCCAGTGCCAATCACTGCGATTTCTTCAAGGTCATTGTTTGCCAAAAAATTGTTGAGGACTCCAAACCCGTTCACGATGCTTTCAAGGACAAACGCAATGTATTTTTCCTGGATTTCTTCAAGCTCGATCAGGTTTTTTTCACAGAAATTCTTGACTGCAAGTTCCATACTGTAATTTTTTTTGGATTTTTTGCCCTGGATAAAATCAGTGAAAATTTTTTCTGCCAAGGCTTCCTCGGGCTTGGAAAGGGCAGGAAAATCCTTTGTTATGTAGATTTTGTCTTTGTTTCTGAGCTCGCTTACGGCGTAGTCTGGCTTTTCTTTTAGCGTCCTGTTCAATTGCAGTTGTGGAATGTGCTGAATTTTCCACCCGATAGCTTCAAACAACAAAAAACCCCAATTTACGTCAATTGTCTATAATTAGTTCGTTTTTTGTTTTTTTAAACCTTTGTTTGGCTTTTTTTGTTCGATTTTTTAACCGGAAAGGCTATTATACCCCCTTGGGCCTTATAAGTACGATAATTTTCGAATTTTGATTCGGAAACTTATCACCCGATTCTTCAAAAAAGGACGGAAAAGGCATAGGGGGAAAGTTTTCGGACTTTCCTTCCTAATTTTTAAAAAGTTTTTTTCTCCCCTCAATTCTTTTTCAGGTCCACTCAAGCTCGTGCCCTAACTCGATTCCTTCGCTTTTGCCTGCCCTTAACTCAACAAAATACTTTGCCGGCTTTTTTGGCCTGTAAAAAAACGTAAACGGGGCAAGGTTTCTTTTGATGTCAACAACCCTTTTTTTCGAGTCAAGGTATACCACGTCAATTGGAAAAAACACAAAAAAGCTGTGAATGCTTGCATAAGCCCGGTTTTCCAAAGGCAGCGGGAATACGAGTGCGTAATCAAATTTTTTTTTGCTTTCAAACATCAGGCCCTTTGCCTGGCTTGGAAAACTTGAAGCGATTTTGACTTTTTGTTCAATCAGCTTGCCTGTTGTCTTGTTGGTCAGTGGCATTTATTTCGCTTTCTTTTTGGTTTTTTCTTCAAGAAGTGTTTCAAGTGACGGGACCTTTATTTCCTCAATCAGTTCCCTGGTCTTTTGGGGAGAAATGGACTTTTGTGCCACGTCAAGTTCTGCTTCAAGCTTGTGGAGTTTTTGTAACTGCTCTTTTAGCCCAGAAATTATTTTAAGGACGTTTTTCTTTTTCTTTGCCGAAATCCCCTTTACGTTGCTGATTTTTTTGCCTGAAACCATGGAACCAGAAAACTTAATCATTTAGACTATTTAATAATAACTTTTAAAAGCCTGAATTTCCATTATAATTGGTATATTTTTAATTGATTCCCTAAATATTGTATAAAGGTTTTTTGATGAATTTGTCCTCAATTGCATTCATTCCAGACGGAAACCGCCGTTTTGCAAAAAGCCATGGTCTTGGCCTATTGCAGGCATATTCGCTTGGCACAAACAAGGCATGGGAAGTCCTCTCCTGGCTTTCAGACTACCCAAAAATCAAGTCAGGCACCTTTTACACGCTTTCACTTGAAAACGCCACAAGGACAAAAACCGAGCTTTCCATTCTGTTCCGGATTTTTGAAAAAGAGCTTGACAAAGTGAAAACAAACGCGTTTTTGCACGAAAACGGCATAAGGCTCAAATTCATCGGCCAAAAAAACATTTTTCCAAAAAAAGTCCAGGGCAAAATGGCTGAAGCCGAAAAAGCAACTGACAGCAATTCAGAGCGCACGATTTTCCTTGCCCTTGGATACAACGGCCAGCAGGAAATAGTTGACGCGGCAAAAAAAATAGCAGAAGCCGCAAAAAAAGGGTTTTCCCCTGATGCCCTTGACAAAGATTCTTTCAAAAAATTCCTTTACGATGATGTTCCGGAACCGGACATGATTATCCGCACATCCGGTACCAAAAGGCTCAGCGGTTTTCTGACCTACCAGTCTGCCTACTCAGAGCTCTGCTTTATAGAAAAATGCTGGCCCGAACTCGAAAAAAAAGACCTCGACTTGGCGATAGCTGATTTTGAGCAGCGCAAAAGACGGTTTGGGAAATGACATTTCTGCCCAAGGCAGAGGTTTTAAAGTTTTCTGAACTAATTGGTTTTAAGCATCCAGAGAAGGCAAATAAATTATTCAACAAATCCGCTAAAATAAAATTATTAGCCCCGTAGTCTAGCGGCCAAAGAACCAGAGGTGAAAAGCTTCTATTCTGCCGAAAGGATCTCGGACTCTGGATCCGGGGACGAGAGTTCGAATCTCTCCGGGGCTATTTTAATTTTTTAAATAAATTTTGATGAAGGAAAATCTGTGAAAAACATTCTTTTTTTGCTAGCAATTGGCTTAATTATTTTGTCTGGTTGTGTGCAAAACCCGCCAGTTCCAGACAACCCAGACGATCAGGGAGGAGATGAAATGGGGCAAAAAATTGAACGAGGCGATTACATCACAGTGAATTATCGTGGCACTCTTGAAGACGGAACAGAGTTTGACTCTTCGCTTAAAGCAGGCCGCGAGCCGCTTGGCTTTACTGTTGGCGCAGGCGAAATGATTGCAGGCTTTGACGAAGCGGTTGTGGGCATGAAAATCGGTGATGAAAAAAACGTTTCTCTTTCGCCCGAAAAAGCCTATGGAAACTCGCAAGAAGACCAGATTGTCACGGTTCCGCGCGAAAATTTAAGCCAACTGCCGGATGAACAAATCTATGTAGGGGCAAAGCTTCGCGCACAAAACGGAGCGGTTGGGACAGTCATAGAGGTCACTGAAGAAAACGTGAAAATTGATTTCAACCACGAGCTTGCAGGAAAAACCCTGAAATTCTGGATAAAAATAGTGACAATAGAAAAAGACGGGGCTTAAGCAAAGGCTTTTGTTAGCCAAGTTCTTTTTGTACCCACTTTAGATATTCTTTGTTCTGGTCGCTTATTTCAATGAACTCAATGCATGGAATGCTGTAAGAATGGATTTTTTTCACTTCTTTTTTTATTACTCGAATGAATTTTTTTGTGGTCTTGCACAAAAGCAATGATTCTTTGACTGAAACGATTTTGCCTTTCCACCAGTAAAGCGACTCTATTTTTTGGGCAATGTTCGCGCAGGCAATCAGCCTTTTTTTAAGAAGGCTTGTGGAAATGTTCTTTGCCTCCTTTGCATTCCTGCACGTGATATAAACCAGAAACATTTTTGCACCTTTTCTTCTTTTGCCTTGGCTATTTTCTTTCAGCTCATGAAAAACTTGACCGCTTCCGGCAGCATGCGCAAAATGCCCGGGGACTTGTAGATTTTTCCTATGAATTTTGACGGCTTGTCCATGTGCCCGTACTTGCTTAGGAATTCCTCCATTTCGGCTTTTTTCATTTTGGATACAAGGTCGTTTGTTTTTTCCTCTGAAAGCGAGTTAAGGTATTTCCTTATTTTCCAGTGCAGTACAAGCTCTTTGTTCAGGCCTGAAACGTTTTTCCAGTAGTCTGAAAGCGGTTTTTTGTCCCTGAAATAAGAATCAATTGTTTTAGCGCATGCTTTTCCAGCCATCATGCCGGTTATTATGCCGCCACCAGTTGTTGCCTTGGTCTGAAAAGCAGCATCACCTACAAGCATGATGTTGTCCTTGACAATTTCCCTGAATGGCTCTCCGCACGGAATGAGCGCAGAACACATGTCGCATTTTTCCCCTTCAAACCCTAGTTTTTTTTCAAATTCCTCAAAACTTTTTCGAACGTTCCCGTCACTTACTGCAAGCCCCACGCGCGCCATTTCCTCGTTTTCCGGGGCAACCCATGCAAAATAGTTTTTTGCATAGCTTCCAAGGTGCACCTGCACAAGGTTTTTTTCAAAGTGTCCTTTCACGCGAAACTGGTAGGCATGCACAAATTTTTCTTTTGGCAGTGAAACCCCCATAATGCCTCTTGTCTTTGAAAAAGGCCCATCGGCCCCAACAATTACGTTTGCCTTGAGCATTTCGCCCCTGCCTTTTTTCTGCACAAAAACGGTTTCTTTTCTTATGTCAAGCAAACTTGTTTCAGTCCTGATTTCAACGCCTGCCTGGATTGCTTTTTGGGCAAGCAGCTTGTCCAACTTGTCCCGTTCAACAATATAAGCAACCGGCTCATTTCTTTTGACTGTCATTTCCTCGTTTTGAGGGGAAAAAATGCGCGCCCCGACAACTTTGTTGAGCGTGATGCTTTCAACGTCCAGGCCGGTTTCTTTTACTCCGTCGACACTGATTATTCCAGTGCAGTGGATTGGCTTTCCTATTTCGGCGTGCTCTTCTATGACCGTTGTTTTCCAGCCGTTTTTCCGGCATTCTGCAGCAACAGTCAGGCCAGAAGGCCCTGCTCCGACCACTAAAACCGAGTTCATGCAAATCATTTTCTTTGAAAACTTTTTTTAAACAAACACTGTTAAATGACTTTATGGCATTTGAAGAAATTTCAGCGTTTTCCTTTATTTTGGGCGCATAAAACCCATTTTGTTTCCAAAGCCTTTTTGCAGGCTTTTTCAAAGTGTGGAAAAAAAAGATGCTGCGCGAATAATTCCTGAATTAATGAAAGCCTAGTTTCTTCCAAAACCAAATTTTTTTGTCTTTGGCTTTTCTTCCTCTTTTTTCTGCAGCCATTGTGAAAGCTTTTTGGAGGCTTTTTGCATCAGGCTGCCTTCGTTTTCATAAAATTTTCTTTCCATTTCACTTAGGTTTTTCTTTTTGTGCAGGTGCAATATTGCGGCTCCGCCTGCAAGGCCGAAAACGATTATCAGCACAACTACCACAAGGATTCCTATGACTATAATCGAGAAAAACCCGAGATCCTGCTGTTCAATCTGGCTGAAAATCTTTGAAGTATCCTCTTCTGGCCCAAGGGCTATTGCCGGAAGCTCAAAGTCTTTTGCAATCCCTTTTTCCACAAGTTCCCGGGCTTCTGATTCGCTCAACTGGTCTTTTAGCTCATAAGAAAAAGACACATTTGACCCTGCTTGTAAAGTTGCGGAAACAAACTCAATCACAGGGTCCTGCTGCAGGACATTGAAATTATGCGCACTTGAAATCCCCAAAGCGCTTTCCACAAGGCTTTTTGGGATAAACTCCAGTACTTTAAACGATTTTGCCGCGCCCGAGTTGTTTACAATCAAAATCGTGATTCTTACAGTGAATTTATCGCCTTTTTTCAGGACCTCAATTATTCTTGCAGAGTCTGATTCTATGGTAAGGCTGCTTGCCCTTGAAGCAAGCTCTTCGCTGAAACCTTTTTCCTTCAGGGCATTTTTGAGGTTGCCGCTGAAAACAAACTCTTCCTCTCCAAGCACGTTTGCACCGGATTTTGCCTTTACGTTTATTATTATTTCTCCCTGGTTTCCGGCATTGTCTGTTGCCACCGCCTTTAACCCAGTTTCTCCTGGAACAATTCCTTCAAGTTCTTCCGGCGAAAGTTCAAACTGTGCCTGTGCCGTCTTGGTTGCAGTTCCTATTTCCTGGAAATCACCGCTTCCAAGCTTTGCAAAAACCTTGACTTCTTTTACCCCGCTGCCTTCATCTCCTGCAAGAATCGTTATTTTTTCATCAAGAGCCAGCTCCTGTCCCTCTTCAATGCCTGAAAATTCAACGCTTGGCTTTTGCCTGTCAATTGTGGCTGTTTTTACTTCAAAACAGCCTTCTCCGCTTGAGTCAGTGGAATTAATGGTTATTTCCGCGCTTTTGCCATCAAGCGTTTCACTCAAGGGGTAAACCGCAGTGATTGACGTGCTTTTGGTGTCAATTGAACCTGGCTCGATAAATCCAACGGTTATAACCCGCAGTTTCAATTGTGGGGCAGTCATTGCGGAAGTTGAATTAAGTATCAGGGTGAAGTTTTCCCCGCCAATAAAATTTGAAAAATTGAATGAAAAAGAATTGCTGCACTGGCTTTCGCCCTGGAAAATTACCGAGCGTTCAGCACTAAGGGTCCCAAGGTTATTCTGGTTGTCCACTGCACGAACCTTGTAATAATACCTTGTCCCGTCAAGCAGGTCAGAATCGTTGTCCGAATAGCTGGTTGATGTGGTGACACTTATTTTTCTTGCTTCCGTTGCGTCAAAGTCGTCATCGTGGTGCCTGTACACCACGTATTCCTTTATGCCTGAGTTTTCGCCTGAAGGCGAGTCTGTAGAGCCAGCCCAGTTCAGAGAAATTGTGCCATCTGGGTTTGATTCAACCGAAAAGTCCTGTGGCTGGTTTGGGCCGGTCCTGTCAATTTTGGCCTTAAAATGCGCGGTTGAACTGCAGGTATTGCTGCTGTCGCACGCCCTTAAATGAAAATACCATGCTCCTTCCTGTGTTCCGTCTTGGTTAAAGGGTGAAGAACAATTTGCTGAAGGCAGTGTGCCAGAGTTCTGGTCAAGAACACATTTGTAAGAAGTCGCACCGCTTACGGTTGCCCAGGAAAAAACCGGGTCGTTGTTAGAGCTCCAAACATCGTGAGTGTGCGTTGAACTTGTGATTGTGGGAGTTGAAATTGTTGAAGTCGTTTCGCTTGGCGTCGCGCTTTTTTCATCTGAGTCACTTCCTTCAAGGCCTGACTTGTCTTTTGCAGAAACCTTGAAATAATAAGTCGTGCCGTTTGAAAGCCCTGTTGCGGGATAAGTTGTGGTTCCTGAAGCCACAGTTGCAATCAGGCTAAATGAGTTGGTGTCAAACCCGCTGACTGTGCCCCTGTAGACAAGATAACTTGCAAGGTCGTGTGCACTGGAGGCAGTCCAGCTTAATGCGACTTGCCCGTTCCCTGCCGTGGCGGCAAGGCCTGTTATTTGTGCTGGTGCACTAGTATCCATATAATGGAAAACAATTATTGCAGGGGCTGAAGCATTTCCTACATTGTCTGTAGAGAAAACGCTTATGTTATAGTCAGTGTTGTTTGTATCAAATCTATTTTCAGTATAACTGCATGAATAGTTTCCTCCTGATACAGTGCAGGTTGAAGGATTAAATGAAGTTGAGGGTGTGCCGTTAATATCAACCCTTATTGTGCCAGCGTTAATTCCTGACGCCGAGTCGTTTGCTGTAAATGAAACAGTCCTTGACTCGGTCGTTGCGCCATTTGAATGAGAGGTTATTGAATTTGACGGTGCAGTCGTATCCAGCGTTATGCTGTTCAGTGCCGGTGCTGACTCATTTGTATCCATGCCTTGATAGACTTTAACGTACACTGTTTTGTTTCCATCCCCCGCACTGCAGCCATAAAGACCTGAAACAATGTTGAAATCGGAATGAGTCTGGGCGTAAGGGATTGAATCAGCAGGGTAGGAGCTTCCATTACAGGAAAACTTCATGTGTGTTGCTGTTCCATTCACGTCAATTGAAAGTGTGGGTTTTTGGCTTGAAGTATATGGGTTTCCGCCAGCGATTAAAAAAGAGGTTATTGAAATGTCCGCAAGCCCGCCTGACGCCAAAAAAAGCACAAACAGTGCAATCAAAACCGCATACTTTTTCAAGAATTTCCCTTCCGCTAAAAAAATCTATATTAATTATTGCATATTTATTTTATAAAGCTTAATCCAAAAGCGCGTTTTTTTGCCTCTAATGCGGCTTTGGGGCGGATTTTAAATGCTTGCGCCCATGCACAAGTGCCGTGCCATAAACGCTGTTCCATGCAACCATGCCGCCTGAAAGATTCTTTGCCTTATAGCCGTGTAACGCAAGCTCTTTTTGTGCCCGAAAGCTTCGCACCCCGTGCAGGCAGACTGTCACGATTTCCTTTTTTTTTGGCACGATTTTTTCAAGGATGCCTGAGCCAAGGCTTTGGAGCGGGATGTTTATGCTTTCCGGAATATGCCCTTCCTCAAACTCGTATGGCTCGCGGACGTCAAGAATTGTTATCTTCTCTTTTCTGTCAATTTTTTTCTTCAATTCTTCGGCGGTGATAAAAGGGCTTGTTTTTTGCATGTGAATATCCGGCTTTTTTTTGGTTCGAGAAATTTTTTTGCCTTTTTTTGCTTTTACCTAATATTTTTTCCTTGCCTCTTCAAGCTTTTCAATCGTGTCTGTCGGAAACCATTTTCCCTCATGCCTGAAACCAAAAAGCTTTCCATGTTTTGCAAGCGCGGGGAAAAGTGTTTTTTCAACCATGCAAAATCCGTCGGGGAGAAGGCCAATGCACGAATTTTCCATTATGTACAGTCCGGCGTTTGCCCACCTGCTTGGCGCTTTATTTTCGGGCGGTTTTTCGACAAACTCCTTTATTTTGTCGCCTTCAAGTCGTGCTATCCCGTAATTTTTTGTCTCTCTCACATTTACAAGTGCGATTGTTGCTGCCGCGTTTTTTGTAAAATGTGCCTTCTCCATTTTTTCAAGGTCCACGTCGCTTAGGTTGTCGCCGTTTAGCATGAAAAAACTTTTGTCAAGCAGGAGTTTGGCGTTCTTTAGCGCCCCACCGGTTCCAAGCGCAGTGGTTTCGTGCGAATATTTTATTTCAACTCCGAATTTTTTTCCGTCGCCAAAAAACTCCTTTATTTTTTCTGCCCGATATCCGGTTGCAAAGACAAATTTTTTCACGCCAAAACCGGCCAGGTATTCAACCAAGTTCAAAAGCATCGGCTTTCCCTTTACATCAACCATTGGCTTTGGAAGGTCGTCTGTAAGCGGCTTCAGCCGCTCGCCTTTTCCGCCGCAAAGAATGAATGCCTGTTTTACTTTCATGCATTTATTATAAAAGCGTTAAATAAAAATAGCTTGGCGGTAAGGCCAGCATAATTGTTTTCTAGGATTGAACCAGTTTATTTAAAAGGTTTTAAGCATCCATTTAATATATAAATTACAGATTTATTCTTTTTCGTATATTCTATCGTGTATTCTAGTTGGTTTAATGAATATCTGCATTGTTGGCAGCGGGTATGTAGGCTTAACCTGCGGAGCATGCTTTGCCGAAATGGGCAACAAGGTTATCTGTGTTGACAACAACAGGGAAAAAATTGCTCTGCTTCAAAAAGGAGATGTTCCCTTTTTTGAGCCGGGCCTGGACAAGCTTGTGAAAAAAAATTTCAAAAACGGCCGGCTGTCGTTTACTTTTGACATTTCGGTTGCAGTCAAAAAATCCGAAGTTGTTTTCATCGCCGTTGGGACGCCTCCAAAGGCAAACGGCGAAGCCGACCTGAGTTTTGTAGAAAAGGTGGCGACAGAAATAGCCCAGTCAATAAACAAGTACACTGTTGTTGTTGAAAAAAGCACTGTGCCTGTTGAAACAGGCGAGATGGTTGCGCGTGCAATCGAGTCAAACGGCCTCAAAAAAGACCTTTTTGATGTTGTAAGCAATCCTGAATTTTTGCGCGAAGGCTCTGCAGTCAAGGATTTTCTGGAGCCGGACCGGATTGTTGTCGGTACCGATTCGGAAAAAGCCCGCGCGGTAATGAAAAAACTTTATGTGCCATTGAAGGCAAAAATGATTTTTACCGACATCCGCAGCGCTGAAATAATAAAGCATGCAGCCAATTCTTTTTTGGCGACAAAAATTTCCTTCATCAACGCGTTGTCTCGGGTCTGCGAGCTTGCAGGGGCTGACATTGAAGATGTGGCTCTTGGCATCGGGCTTGACAAGCGAATCGGCCGGGATTTCCTGCACGCAGGTGTAGGCTATGGGGGGAGTTGTTTTCCAAAAGACGTTTCAGCATTCATAAAAATTTCAGGAAAAAAAGGGTATGATTTTCGCCTTTTAAAAGAAGTTGAAGAAATCAACTGCGCGCAGCTTGATTTTTTCCTTGAGAAAATAAAAGACCGCCTTCTAAACCTTAAAGGCAAAACTATCGCAGTTCTTGGATTGTCGTTCAAGCCAAACACTGATGATATGCGGGAAGCCCCTTCGCTTAAAGTCATTGAGTTTCTTTTAAGTGAGGGCGCAAAAGTGAAAGCCTTTGACCCGGTTGCAATGATCAATGCAAAAAAAATTTTTCCAAACATTACGTTTTGCAAAGATGCATTTGAGGCTGCAAATTCTGCTAATGCGATATTGTTCCTGACTGAATGGGACGAATTCAAAAAAATAAACCTGCAAAAGCTGAAGAAATCGCTTGCACAGCCCATTGTGATTGACGGAAGAAACATTTTTGACCCAAAGAAAATGCGACAGCTTGGTTTTGATTACTCTTCAATCGGAAGAAATTCAAGGCAGGTTTTTTCATGAAGGCAATAATCCTTGCGGCCGGTTATGCAACACGGCTTTACCCGCTTACAAAAGAGAAGCCAAAAGCGCTTCTTGAAATAAAAGGAAAAACCATCCTTGACTACATCGTCGGAAAAATTGAGAAACTTTCAGAAGTGGATGAAATTCTTGTCGTCACAAACAACAAGTTTTCACTTGCATTCGAACAGTGGGCAACCGAGAGAAAAAGCATTAAACAAATCCGGATTATAAATGACACGACTTTTAGCGAGGAAGACCGCCTTGGCGCATTGGGCGACCTGAATTATGTAATTGAAATGGAAAAAATCCTTGACTCTTTTTTAGTTATTGCAGGGGACAACCTGTTTGAGTACAACCTGCACAAGTTACTGGGATTTTTCCTGGAAAAAAATTCCTCTGTCGTTGCATGTCGTGACCTGGGTAAAAAAGACCTCCTGAAAAGCAAGTTTGGCGTAGTTGAATTTGACAATGAAAAAAAGATTACAGGGTTTGAAGAAAAACCACCCGAGCCGAAAACCACGTTTGCAGCCACTGCCTGTTACGTTTTCAAAAAAGACGACTTGTTGTACCTCAAGGAATATATCAAAGAAGGAAACAGCAAAGAAAACGTCGGCGATTTTATAAAATACCTTTCAATCAAAAGCAGCGTCTATGCATTTGTCTTTAAGGAAAAATGGTTTGACATCGGAAGCTTTGAAGAGCTTGGCAAGGCAAGAGAGGAATTCAATGGCTGAAGAAACAGTGCTTGTAAGCGGTGGGGCTGGGTTTCTTGGCTCGCACCTTTGTGAGAATCTTTTAGGCCAGGGAAAAAATGTAATCTGCGTTGACAGCCTAATTACCGGAAAAAGGCAGAACATTTCAGGGATGTTGAAAAATAAAAATTTTTCTTTTCTTAAGGCAGACATTTCAAGGCCAATGCGTTTTTCCAAAAAAGTGTCAAGAATATTCAATCTTGCATCGCCTGCATCCCCGGTTGATTACCATAAAAGGCCGATTGAAACACTTTTAAGCGGCTCGTTTGGGGTGAAAAACCTGCTTGACCTTGCTGTAAAAAACAAAGCGGTTTTCCTGCAGGCTTCAACAAGTGAAGTTTATGGTGACCCTCTTGTGCATCCGCAAAAAGAAACCTATTATGGGAACGTTAATCCAGTTGGCCCTCGCTCGTGCTATGATGAGTCCAAGCGGTTTGCGGAAGCGCTTACGGTAAACTATGCAAAAGTTTTTGGCGTCAGCATCCGCATTGCGAGGATTTTCAATACTTATGGCCCGCGGATGAGAAAAGACGACGGGCGGGTTATTCCAGGCTTCATAGAGCAAGCCTTGTCCGGCAGGCAGCTTACTGTTTTTGGAGACGGGATGCAAACCCGTTCTTTTTGCTATTCAAGTGACCTGGTTGAAGGGCTTGGCCTTCTGATGGATTCTGATTACGAGCTTCCGGTAAACCTTGGAAACCCCGATGAAAGGACAATTCTTGACACTGCAAAACAGATTATGTCACTTAGCGGTTCTTCCTCCAAAATTGTTTTCAAACCTTTTCCAAAAGATGACCCGATGAGAAGAAAGCCTGACATTTCGCTTGCGGGCAAAAAACTTGGCTGGAAACCAAAAATAAATTTTGAAAGAGGCCTTATGATGACAATCGATTGGTTCAGGGAAAATCAGGTATAGTGGTTTTTTTGATTTCAGTAATTGTCCCGGTATTCAATTCTGAAAAAACAATTTCCCGGTGCATAGAGTCTCTTTTAGGCCAAAAAACGAATAAAGAGCTTGAAATAACTGTTGTTGACGATGCAAGCACTGACAGTACAGTGGAAAAACTTCAAAAATTTTCCAAAAAAATTGTTTATTTAAAGAACGAAAAAAACAAAGGGCCTGCTTTCTCACGAAACCTCGGGGCAAAAAAATCAAAAGGCGATATTGTGTGCTTTATTGACTCTGACTGTGTTGCAGAAAAAAACTGGCTTGAAGAAATGGTCAAGCCTTTTGAAGACGAAGCTGTTGTGGCAGTACAAGGGGCTTATAAAACAAGGCAAAAAGAGCTTATTGCAAGGTTTGTCCAAGAGGAAATTGAGCAGCGTTATGAAAAAATGCGCAAGGCAAAAAACCTTGACTGGGTCGGCTCATACTCTGCCGCCTACAGAAAAAAAGTTTTCCTTGGGCTTGGCGGTTTTGACGAAAGCTTTCCGATTGCTTCAGGCGAAGACCCCGATTTGTCTTTTCGGATTGCTAAAAAAGGGCACAAAATTGCCTTTAATGAAAAAGCGATTGTTTACCATACACACCCGGATACTTTGGGAAAGTACTTAAATACAAAATTCTGGCGTGCATTTTACAGGGTAACTATGTACAAAAAACACCCTGACAAAGCAGTTGTGGATTCTTACACCCCGCAGGTGTTAAAGGTAAGAGTTGCATTTTTTCTTATCGGCTTGGTAGCACTTATTTGGGCCTGGTTTACTTCATTGCAGGCAGTTTGGTTTGTTCTTGTTTTTTTTATTCTTTTTTATCTTGTGACATCTTTGGGCTTTTTATTTAAAGCAATTCAAAAAGATTTTTTGGTCGGGCTTATTTCTCCAATTGTTCTTTTTTTAAGGGATGTTTATTTCGGGCTGGGCCTTGCAGCGGGGTTTTTCAGGCAGGTGTTTAAATGAAGGTTTTACAGGTAACAAACCATTTTTCTCCCTGCATTGGAGGAATAGAGACTTTTGTAAAAGACCTCTGCATTAACCTCCGGGAAAATGGCGTTGAAACAGAGGTGTTGTGCCTTGACACCTGCCATGCCTCAAAGCAAAAGCTTTCAGAATCTGAAATTATTGAAGGAATCAAAGTGAGAAGGATTTCTTCAATTGGTTTTAAGTACTACAGGCTGTCTTTTTTCCCACTTTCTTTTCTTGAAAAATTTGATGTCATTCATGTCCACAACATGGGGTTTTTTTCGGATTATCTGCTTTCAACAGGGTTCCTGCACAAAAAACAAGTGGTGCTTTCCACGCATGGCGGAATCTGGCACACAAAAAACATTTCTTTCCTGAAAAAAATTTACTTTGATTTTGTGCAGGGAATTCTCCTGAAAAAGCCCGGTCTTGTGATTGCCGACAGCCAAAACGATTTTGAAATTTTCTCAAAAAAAGCAAAAAAAATAAAGCTGATCGAAAACGGTGTGGATTTTTCGCGTTTCTCAAAAATCAAACCGGCCGGCTTTAATGAAAATTTCATGTTTTTGGGAAGGCTTTCAAAAAACAAAAACCTTTCCGCGCTGATTGAAGCATTTGCAATCGTATGTAAAGAAAGGCCAAAAGCAAGGCTTTTTATCGTGGGAAAAAATTTTGACGAGGACACAGAAAAACTCAAGGAACTTGTAATGAAAAAAGGGGTTGAAAGCAATGTCTTTTTTTCCGGAGAGCTTTCAGAAAAAGAACTTCTAAAAATCGCAGGCCAGTGCAGCTTTTGCATTTATTCATCATCTTTTGAAGGCTTTGGGATTTCAGTACTTGAACTCATGTCTGCCGGCCTGATTCCTGTGCTAAATGATATCCCGACATTCAACCGTTTTGTAACGGACTCACAAAACGGCTTTATCACCGAATTTGGGGACAAAAATGCGGCAGCAAAAAAAATACTTGGCGCGCTGTCTTTGCCGCACGAAAAAAAAATGCAGTTAAGCCTTGCAGCAAGGGAGTCCGTGCAGGAATTTTCATGGGGCAAAAAAATCCTTGATTATGTCAAGGTTTATGAAAAACTTTCAGGCAAGGTGGCAAAATGAGTACAGTCAAACGCATCGCAAGAAATTCAGCTTGGCAGCTTGTGTCAAACCTGCTGCAAAAAGGGTTTTCGCTGATAATTGTCCTGATTCTTGCAAAAAAATTCGGCGTGGACAATTTTGGGGTTACACTTCTTGCCGGGAAAAAACTTTTTAAGCGTTTGTACCATTAGTATTATAAAGTCGGATAATTTAATTATCTATAAAGAATTAGTAAGTATTTTAAGTGATACAGCGAATGACCAAATCGAAGGAGCAATAGTGTGAAAATAGTTAATATTTCACTTTATAATCCGATTTCATTTGAAATGAGGGGATTCCATTCATTATTAGAGCAAGCAAATTATGAAGTCCACTCCATTTTTTTAAAAGAACTTAAAAGTCACAAATTAGAGCTGCCAACAGAAAAAGAATACAAACTTTTAGTGGAAAAAGTAAAAGTGGAAAAGCCAGATTTAATTCTAATAGCGGTCAGGAGCCCTTTTATTGAAATTACCAAAAAAGTAACTGACAGCCTTAAGCCCTTTGGAATTCCTATAGTTTGGGGTGGGATGCATGTAATCCTCAGACCTGACCAATGCATTGAATACAATGATATAATTTGTCTGGGGGAAGGCGAGGAAAGTTTATTGGAACTATGCGAACGGATAAAAAACAAGCAAGATTACTCGAATGTACAAAACTTATGGGTGAAAAAAAACGGGCACATAACCCAAAACCCTCTTAGGGAACTTGCACAAAATTTGGATAAATACCCATTTCCCAATTTTACGGATGAAAACTCCACATTTATTGAAAACAACACAGCTTATCCCGGGTATTTTGCGTTAAACCCTTATGCAAAAGATGAATTGATGGTTTTATCCAGCCGATGGTGCCCTTACAATTGCTCTTTTTGCTGTAATTCAAACTTACAAAGAATGTACACTGGAAACATTTACAGGAGAAGATCTGTCGATAATACAATCGAAAATTTGTTGAAACTAAAAAAGCAGGGAGTGAAAAAATTTTACTTTATGGATGAGGTATTCTCAAAAGATACCAAGTGGTTGCAAGATTTTTGTCCCAAATATAAAAAAGAGATAAATCTCCCATTTAAATGCCTATATTTTCCATCTGACATTAGCGAAGAACTAGTAAAGTCTTTGAGTGAATCAGGATTAACTCTTGTAAGCATGGGGGTGCAGACAGGCTCCGAAAAATCAAGGAGGCAATTATATAATCGGCCAGGAACCAATAAACAGATTTTGGAAGCCATTAGACTATTAAATAAGTACAACATAGAGATATGTCTTGACTTGCTTCTCGACAATCCTATGGAATCACTCGAGGATAAAATGGAGTCCGTGAACCTGTTTTTGGAATTCCCAAGGGGTTACCAGCTGAACATGTACAGTCTTGTATTTTTTCCAGACACTGATTTAACAAAAAAAGCGATGGAAAGGGGGATAGTAACAGAAGAACAGCTTGACGGGGCTAATAGATCGTCGATTACTAATTGGGGCGGCGGGTGGCAAGCGGCAGTAACAAAAGAAGATAGATTTGTTGATTCATTGATATTCTTGATTGCCCGCACTAATTTAGATAAAAAAATAATAAAAAAATTCTCTAAATCAAAGCTTTTAATGAAATACCCGAAAATTTTGATTTCTTTTACCAGCGCCCTTGATTATTGCCAAATTAATTCAACAAAATTCGTCAATTATGCCAGTGTTACAAAAAAACTGATTTTAAAAGGAGAACTGCCATTACTTTCGAAATTGGTTTCAAAGAAATTAAAATTAAACTCACTATTAAAATTTCCATGGGCCTAGTACACACTCAAAACTTAAAAAAATTTATGAAGAAACTGCAAAACTTAAGCATGAAATAAAAATGGGCTATTGTGAGTGCAATGAAGAATTTAAACAATATTGGTAACAAAGGATATACCTTTCTTATTTCTCGTAAAAAGCTAAGTAAAAACAGCCCTAGGATTAATGCTCTTGGAGCAATGGATGAAGTAAGCTCTGTTTTGGGATGTGCTATGGCTTTCATTGAATATCAGGATATCAACGAGACTATTTTGCGTTTGCAAAACGATTTGCATGTCCTGTTTGCAGAGCTTGCAAGTACAACTAAAAACAGTACAAAAATCTCAAAAGAGAAAGTTGAAAAACTTACTGAATTATTTAATTCTTTTGAAAAAGAATGTGATAATTTAACTAAATTTGTTTTGCCTGGCGGAAAAAAGGGCGGGGCAATGCTCCACTTGGCGAGAAGCATTGCAAGACGCGGTGAACGAGAAATAGTGTTGCTCTCAAAAGAAACAGAAATCAGCCAAGAAATTCTTGCATATGTAAACATTCTCTCTGATTTACTGTTTGTTTTGGCTCGGTTAGTAAACAAACGTGACGGATTCAAGGAAAAAAACCCAAGTTATTTTTAGGATTTTGTTGTTATGGCAATACTGGTGAAAATTTAATTCTTGCTTTTTTTGTTGAAATCCAGCTCGTCATCCTGCACATATTCTAGCCCGTTTTCCAATGCAATAAAAGCCTTCTGCAGTTCGCGCCCAAGGTAGGCTGCATGGTCAAATCTTGAAATAAGTTTTTTCTTGATTGCTGTCTGATAGATTTCAAGCGGTTTTTTTCCCACAATTTTTACTTCTACCTGGTTTCTTTTTCCGCAAAACCCAATCTCTATTAGATTTTTTCGGTTATCAACTCGAATTAAAAAATACCCTTTTGTATCCATTACAAATTCTTTCAAATCATCGTATGTTGCAACAATCTCTTTTACATTTTTTTCCTCGACCTTTGTTTTGACTAATTCTTCGCCAGTGCTGTCATTAATTACCCCTATCGCATTGGAAGGGCAATTATTTCCCGCTGTTAAAATTCTATATGCTTGTTCTTCATCACAGTTGACAACCAATTGCCTTTGGTCTGAATGCGCTTTCGAATCAACTAAAACAGCTTTTTTCCCTGCCAGCTTAAAATGTGCCGGATCAGCTATTTCGCATGCCCCATTACCAATACATTTTTTTGGAAAATAGACAATCTTTAATTTTTCCATAAAAAAACCTTTTTTTTAGATTGCTTGTTTTAATGCCTTGACTGCATTATAAAAATTGTGGTGGGAAGATTTATATATTTTTTGGTTTGATTGTGAATATTTTCTGTTCTTACTTTAGCTTTCTGGAACTTCCAAAAAAAGATGCAAAACAAGCAAGCCTGTTAGACTTCGCTGGATGATTCCAGATGCCGCCCGTCTAAAACGAGCATAAAACGAGCGATAACGAGCGGTAGTTCACAGTTATTCCACCCTTATTGAAATCTTTTTCCCCACAACCGGTACAAGGCGCTTGAGTTCGACCACGCAGTCGTTTTTGAGTGCAAACTTGTCGGCAGAGTCAAGCGGGATCTCGCCGTTTACTTCGTATAAGTAATAGTCTTTTTTGCCGTCAACAGCGGAAACAAAAAAACCTTTCTCGGTTTTTGAAAAAGAGATTCCCCTGACTTTTTTTAGGGCGTTAAGCATCATGCTGCCTTTTTTCACGCTGACAACAAGCGGCTTTTCAAACAAGCCCCACACACCCTTAAGGCTTTCAAGGGCTTCATTGCTGATTTTTAGGACATGCATATTCCCGACATGCGAGCGCTCAATCAGGCCAACGCCTTCAAGGACCTTTGCATGCTTTAGCGTCACCGGAACTGAAATTCCAAGTTCCTTTGCAAGACCAGAAATGTGGAACTCCTTGTTAAGCAAAAGCTTTAGCATGCTGCGCCGGTTCTCATTGCCCAATGCACGGAACAAATCCATAACAAAACCACTTTGGTAAAACCCGAATAAATTTATCCCAAACGATAACGAATGAAATCATCCTAATTTTGTCCCAGAGTTATTGAACCAATTTCATTAAATATAATGGGTTTCCATATTTTTTAAACTGATACTATGGGCAACGTAAAAAAAATTGCTAAAAATACTGGTTTTTTATTTGCGGCTAATATCATACAAAAAGCCTTTAGCCTAATCATAGTATTTTTTGCTGCAAGGATTTTGGGTGTGGAAGAATTTGGGTTGTATGCTTTCGTTTTTTCTTTTGTTGCATTATTTGGAATACTGGCTAACCTGGGACTCGACCATCTAAACCTGAGGGATGTGGCGCAAGATTATAAGAGAGCTGGGGAGATTTTGGGGGTTACATTATCACTCAAAATATTCCTTTCAATTATAGCTATTTTAGCGGCTTGCATTTCCATAATAATACTCGGTTACGATGAAAGAACAGTATTCCTTGTTTTTTTGGCGGCTTTTATAATTGTGTTGGACAATATTTCCGCTATTTTTAGGACAATGTTCATTGCTTTTGAGAAAATGCATTTGGAGTTAATTGTAAATTTTGTATCAAAAACACTTTTTTTGGTTGGAGGCCTAACTGCACTGTTTTCAGGTTATGGTGTCATTGGATTGATTATAACTGCAATTCTTGCAGGCATCTCAAACCTGTTGCTGAGCGTTTATTTCTGTTCGAGAAAAATAGTAAAGCCAAAAATTATTGTCAGTGTAAACAAATCAAAAAACATGCTATTGAAAGCTCTCCCATTTTCCTTTATCGGGATATTCATGATTATTTATGCAAAAATTGACATCCTAATGCTTTCTTACATGCAAGGAAACATTGCTGTGGGATTATATGATAGTGCAGTAAGGCTTGTAGATAGTTTGGCAATAATCGTCACATCTTTTTCCACCGCAATCTTTCCGGTAATGTCAAGGATTCAAGTACAGGCCAAAGAATCAATTCCCTCAATTGTAGAAAAATCGCTAAAATTCATTTTAGCGATTATTCTTCCGATAGCTTTCGGAACAAGCATATTGGCCCAGCAAATAATAACGTTTTTCTTTGGAGTGGATTTTGCTCCCGCCGCAATTGCCTTGCAGATTTTGATATGGTATGCTGTATTTAACTTTACTGCCCTGATAATATATCTTCAATTATATTCCATGAACAAGGAAAAGCTTGTGTTTAAAATAGTTGCCGCAAGCCTTTTAATAAATATAATTCTCAATGTCTATCTCATTCCCATATACAGCTTTGTCGGGGCAGCATTCTCCACACTTTTTTCCCAAGCCTTTTTGTTGGTTGCGCTATACTATTACCTAAAAAAGGAACTGAGATCAATAAGCTATATCAAGGCAGCTGCAAAGCCTTTAGCAGCATCATTAATTATGGCTGTCCCACTACTAGTAATTCCAGCGTATTTCCATGCAAACGTATCATTTCTCATATTGTTAGCTGCAATAGTTTACTTCATCGCTTTCTATCTAATAAAAGGATTTACTGGCGAGGAAATTACAATTCTGAAAAAGGCACTGAGGCTAAACTGACTGCTTTTTTTATGCTTTCACAAATTTTACCTGACAGTAGCCTTGTCATCTGTCATACGCCGTTTTTCTTTTTTGTTGTAAAAGCCTTTTCAGATGAGGATATTGTCGTCAGTAAAAGTTTTTGAGGAATATTTACTGGCCGCTGATTTTTTCCCGCCAGTAATCAACAGAGTCCTTGAGTGTCTTTTCAAAAGGTATTTCTGGTTTCCAGCCGGTTTCCTTGGCGAATTTGCTATAGTCGCCCAATAGAAGCTCCACGTCGCTTGGTCTAAGCCTGCTTGGGTCAGTTCTGACCTTTATCTGTTTTTTGCTTTTTGAAAGAGAAATGATCATGTCAAGCATGTCTTTCATCTTGTATGCTTTTCCTGAACAAATGTTGTACACTTCGCCTGCTTTGCATTTTGTTGCAGCAAGATAATATGCCTTTACCATGTCGCGCACGTCAGTAAAGTCGCGAAAACTCTCAAGGTTTCCAACTTCAATCACCGGCTCCTTGATTCCTGCCTCTATTTCTGCAAGCTGTTTTGCCCAGTTGCTTGTAACATAATTTTCTCCCCGTCTAGGGCCCTCGTGGTTGAACGCGCGCGTGCGCACGATTTTCAAGCCATAACTTTTATGGTACTGGTAACCCAAAAGGTCCATTGCAGCTTTGCTTACCCCGTAAGGGCTAAGCGGCCTAAGCTGGTTTGTTTCCTTGATCGGGGTTTCTTCCGGCAATACAAGGCCGTACTCTTCGCTGCTTCCGGCAATCTGCACTCGCGTGTCTTTACTGCTTTTTCTTATTGCCTCAAACAGGTTCATTGACCCGATGATGTTTGTTGAAAGGGTTTCTGCAGGCGAGCGCCAGGAAGCAGGGACAAAAGCCTGTGCTGCAAGATGAAAAACAATGTCCGGTTCAACTTCTCGGATGGTTGTAGAAATGGAATGAGAATCCACAATGTCGCACTCAATTGTCTTTATTTTTGGAAGAATTGCTTTAATGTTGTCGTTGTTTGCTGTCCTTCCATGGACTGTTCCAAATACTTCCAGTTCCTTGTGGCTTGAAAGCAGGTATTCTGCCAGATGAGACCCGACAAACCCGTTGATTCCAGTTATCAGTGCGCGTGACATTTTGATTCCTTTGCAATAATAATCATCTATTAAATCAATTTATTTAAGCCTTTGTATGCAAGGAGTAAATAGTCCTGGCTAAAGTGTTTTCAGATGGTTAATGAAAAAACTAGTACAAAAGTCAAATCGATTGATTCCTGCCGCGTATGCGAAAACAGGGACCTGTTTGAAGTGCTTTCTCTTGGAAACCATTTTGTTTCAAACTTCATTGATTCAGGCAAAGAAGCAGGCATTAAAGTCCCGCTTGAACTGGTTTTATGCTCTTTTAAGGGCTGTTCCCTGTTGCAATTAAGGCACACTACTCCTTCGCACATGCTTTACAGAAATTACTGGTACAAGTCAGGCGTAAACAAGACAATGCAGGATGCACTTGCAGACATTTCAAACAAAGCAGAAAAAATGGCAGGTCTTTCAACCGGGGACCTTGTTTTAGATATTGGCTGCAATGACGGAACCCTTCTTAGGTCCTACAAAACAAACGACCTGAAACTTGCAGGCTTTGACCCCGCAGAAAACCTGTTACAGTTTTCACGGGTTGGGACAACAAAAATCTTCAGCGATTTTTTCAACGCAAAAGCATTCAAAAAAGAATTTGCAGACACCAACGCAAAAGTAATCACTTCAATTGCAATGTTTTACGACCTTGACGACCCAAACTCGTTTGTTTCAGACATCGCAAAATGCCTTGACAAACAAGGCGTGTGGGTAATCCAGATGAGTTACTTGCCGTCAATGCTTGAACAAAACGCGTTCGATAATATCTGTCACGAACATTTAGAATTTTATTCGCTTACATCGCTTGAATTTTTACTAAAAAGACACAGCCTTGAAATCTTTGATTTTGAATTAAATGACGTGAATGGGGGAAGCTTTCGCGTGTACGTAAAGCACGCAGGCTCTCTTTTGCCAAAACAACCTGCAGGAGCAAAAGAGCGGATAAAAAAACTTCAAGAAAAAGAAAAAAAGCTTGGGCTGGCCGGAAAAAAGCCCTACGAGGAATTTGCAATGCGCGTAAACTTGCTTAAAAGAAAAACTTTTGATTTTATTTCCTCTGAAGCAAAAGAAGGGAAAAAGATTTATGTTTACGGCGCCTCGACAAAAGGAAACACGCTTTTGCAGTTTTACAATCTTGACAGCACGCTGATAAAGTTTGCCGCGGAAAGAAACCCTGACAAGTTCGGGAAAAAAACTGTCGGCACCCTTATCCCGATAATCTCCGAAGAACAGGCAAGAAAAGACAAGCCCGATTATTTCCTTGTCCTGCCATGGCATTTCCTCAAAGAATTTGTACAGCGCGAATCAGAGTACCTTAAAACCGGCGGAAAATTCATTGTTCCCCTTCCGGAATACAAAATAATCGGAAAAGAAAACATGAATGAAAGCAAATGAAGCCAAAAAAAATTCTCCTGCTTTCAGATTTTGCTTTTCCAGTGACTGCGGGAACTGAAAGGCTGGTTTTTGGGATTGCCGACTGGTTTACAAATAATTACGGGATCACGACAGACATTTTGTGCCCTGACTGGAACAACCGCGGGAATTTTGAAGAAGAAAATAATGTGAAAATTTTTCGCTTTAAAACTCATTCTATTTACAAATCTAATCCTGCAAGGCGCGTTTTTGACTTTGTAAAAGCTTCTTTTTCGCTTGAAAAATACGACGTGTATGCAGGTTTTTACACAATGCCCCCACTTGTGTCTGCAGTGATTGCCTCAAAGCTAAAAGGTTCTGGTTCAGCAGTCACTTTTTTTGGAAGGGAACAAATTGAAAAAAGCCTGCAAAACCCAATTAAAAAAACTCTTCTTGTTTCTACCCTTCGCCAGGCAAACATAATGACGTCCTATACCTGGAACCTAAAAGACTACTTGTCAGGAATTTTTCAAGGCAAAAAGATTCTTGTGACGCCCGGGTTTAGCGAGCAAAGATTCTCAAAGTCAAAAACAGAACAAAATGCTTCAAAAACAATTCTTTTTGTAGGGCGCATGACCAAAGAAAAAGGCGTCTTTGTGCTTTTGGACGCGTTTGCAAAAATATCCAAAAAAGCAGGTGCAAAACTTGTTTTGGCTGGCCCACCATATGAAAAAGAACTTGTTGAAAAAAAGATCAAGGACCTTGGAATTTCTGACAGCGTGCAAGTGCTTGGGTTTGTAAGCGACAAAAAACTCAACGAACTATACAATTCTGCAGCAGTTGTCGCAGTGCCTTCCCTTTTTCAGGACAGTTTTGGGTTAAGCCTTATGGAAGCAATTTCCTGCCAAAAGCCGGTTGTAAGCACTGACAGCCTTGGAATTCCAGGAATTTCTGGAGAACTTGTCGTCAAAAAAAACGACTCAGATGACCTTGCGCAAGTCCTTGAAAAACTTTTATCTGACAAGGAATTTTATGCTGCAGCAAAAAATACTGCAAAAGAAATGTCTGGGTATTTTTTGAAAGAAAAAGTCATGGAATCATACCTTGAAGCATACTCTTTTGCATGCAGGTTTTAAAATATTTTGAATGAAAAATGGATAGTGGTTTTGTGGGATACGATACAGATTACTTTGAGAAAATGGACCTGAAAAATTTCAATGAAGCAAACAAACGCTTTTTCATAAAAATTGTAGAACACGACCTTGTCAGGCCACTTGAAGGCTGCAAAAAAATACTTGACTGTGGTTGTGGGACAGGAAACAAAATGACTGTATTTGTGAAAAACGGGAAAAACGTTGAAGGCTTTGACTTTATTCCAAAAGCAGTAGCCTATCTGAAAACAAAAGGGCTCAAAGGCTTTGTTTCCTCGATTTATGACATCAAGGCAAAAGACAAGTCGTACGATGGCTGCTATAGCTGGTGCGTTTTTGAACACCTTGACAACCCCAAAAAAGCGGTTTCAGAAATTTACCGCGTTCTAAAACCAGGGGGGAAAGTCGCAATCTCAACTGAAACATATTCCAAGGACTTTTTTGAAAGAGACAAAACCCACGTCAAATACTACACAACAGACGAGGCAAAAAAACTTTTCGAAGACGCGGGGTTCAAAAACGTGAAAATAAAAAGGTCAAACTACCCTTTTCGGGGCGCAATTTACATGCCGCATTTCATTTCCCTTCCAATAAGCTATTTGATTGGAAGCTTTGTTTCTTCAATCATAATAATTTACGCAGAAAAGCCAAAATCAGGATAGAACTTTTTTATAGGCTTTTAGCGTCTGCTCTGCACATTTTTTCCAGGAAAATTTTGAGCCATTTTTTTGTCCCAACATAGAAAACTTTTTGGCCAGGGCTTTTTCTCCAAGAGCTTTTTTAAGCTCCTCCGCAAACCCCTGCGCACTGTACTCCTTTGCAAAAAACGCGTTTTTTCCAGTGACTTCCTTAATGCTTGAATTGTCATGGCAGACAATTGGCAAACCACAAGCACTTGCTTCTAACAGCGGGAGGCCAAAACCTTCCTGCCTTGAGCAAAAAAGCAAAGCATCAGCGCTGTTGTAAAGCAAGGCGAGTTGTTCCTCTGAAACGCCCTTAAAATAAACCACTTTTTTTTCAAGCCCGAGTTTTTTTATTTCGGTCTGGATTTTTGCGGTTTTTTCCCCAACGCGCACAAAAACAGACTGCGGGAATTCTTTTTGCGAAAGCTTGAATGCTTCAAGTGCAGTTTTCACGCCTTTTCTTGGCTCCTCGCTTCCTACATTGAGCACAATTTTTTTGTTTTCATCAAACCCAAGCGCTTTTCGTGCGCCAAGTTTTGGCTTTTTGCGAAAAATAGCTTTGTCAAACCCAAGGTATGTGACATCAATCTTGCCAGGTGCAATTCCAAGCTTTTCCACAAGCTCTTTTTTTGTGAATTCCGAAATCGCAAGCACGCGGTCAGCATGCTTTAATCCATCAATAGACTTTTTCAAAAACTGCGAAAGGACAAACGGAAAATCTTTTTGCTGCGTTAACGGAATAATGTCAAGGCACGTGACCACACACGGCTTTCTTTGCAGTGCAACATTTGAAAGAAACTGGTTTGTTGCATGGAAAAGGTCATGGCCTTTTGGGACTTTTTTTGGGACAAAATAAATGCTTTTAAGCGTCCTGTCAAGGAACGGGAGCCTAAAATCTAGCTCTATGTTGTTTACGCCTTTCTCTTTTTTCGCACCAAAATAATGCATTTCTATTTGCGGGTCAAGTTTTTGGAGTTCGTGCAAAAGGCTGAATGCGTACTTTCCTGCGCCAGTTGTTTTTGGAAAATCATTAATCAGGCAGGCTTTCATGCTTTTTTTCCCTGAACGCTGTTTTTTTGCACGATTAAAGAAAACTCTATGCTGTCAACAATGTTCCAAAAATAATGCCTCAGAATTCTTCGGATTGGAATCCATTTTCCGATAGCAGAATAATTGAATTTAACGTTTTCGACTTTAAAGCGCGCCTTTGAATAATAATTGTAAACGTGGCTGTCGTCAAAATACATAAACGAGTGCTCAGTGAACGGGTGCCTGTGCGTAAAATCCGTGTAGAAATCTTTGCTTGTGTAATAAGGTACGACAATTTTTACCAACGCGCCAGGTTTACTTATGCGGTGGATTTCTTCCATTACTCCTGCAAAATTCTGCAAGTGTTCAATGCAGTGGTTGCTTATGATTTTGTCAAACTCGTTGTCCTTAAACGGGTAAGGGGTTTTTTCAAGGTCGTGGACAACGTCCACGCCAAGAAGTTTTGCCTTGTCAATTCCGATGGCACCCTTTTCCTTGTTTGGGCCGCAGCCGATATCAAGAACTTTCATGCGTGTACCAATAACACTTTTAATATTATAATTGATAATTTAATCATTAATGGCTATAAACTTATTTAACTGTATTTTCTATAATAACTGCGTTTAATGGTGTTTTTGCTTGGAATACGCGCTGATTAAGGATTCAAAAATTCATAAAACTGCCAAAATCTACGGCCTGGTAAACATCTATGGTGCAGAGATTGGCGAAAACACAAAAATAGGCACTTTTGTAGAAATACAGTCAGGCGTAAAAATCGGCAAAAACTGCAAGGTAAGCTCTCACTCGTTTCTATGCACTGGCGTCACCCTAGAAGACGAGGTTTTTGTCGGGCACGCAGTAATGTTCATTAACGACAAGTACGCACGCGCAACAAACATGGACGGCTCCATGAAAACCGCTTCCGACTGGAAATGCGACGAAATTCTTGTAAAACGCAGGGCATCAATTGGAAGCAACTGCACGATTTTGGGAAACGTCACAATCGGAGAAAACGCAATGGTTGGCGCAGGAAGCGTTGTGACAAAAGATGTTCCGCCAAACAAAATAGTTGTTGGAAACCCGGCAAAAGTAATTGGCGATGTGCCAGACAAACAAAAAACAAAAAAGTGAAAAAATGAACGTTCCATTTGTTGACCTGAAACGGACAAACTCTGATGTCAGAAAAGAAGTCGATCAAAAAGTAAAAGAAATTTTTGACAACAACGCATTTATCCAGGGCAAAAACGTGAAAAGTTTTGAGCAAAACTTTGCAGCATACTGTGATTCAAAACACGCTGTTGCAGTAAGCAACGGCACAACTGCACTTGAACTTGCCCTTGTCGGTCTTGGAATCGGTCAAGGCGACGAAGTAATCACTATTCCCAATTCTTTTTTTGCAACAACTGAAGCGATAATGCTTACAAAAGCAAAGCCGGTTTTTGTGGACATGGAAAAAAACTCTTACACAATCGACGTTTCAAAAGTAGAAAAAGCAATCACGAAAAAAACAAAAGCAATAATGCCAGTCAGCCTTTACGGGCAGACATCTGACATGAAACCACTCACTGAAATTGCAGTAAAACACAATTTGGCCATTGTTGATGACTGCGCCCAGTCACACGGAGCGCTTTACCACGGCAAAAAATCCGGCTCCTTTGGAACAGTTTCCTGCTTTTCTTTTTACCCGACAAAAAACCTTGGCGCGTTTGGCGAAGCAGGCGCACTTGTTTCAAACGACAAAGAACTCTGCGAAAAACTCTCTGTCTTGCGCGCGCACGGCGAAAGCCCCAAAAACAACCACTCCGTTGTAGGCTATAACTACCGAATGGAAGAAATCCAGGGAGCAGTCCTTGACACAAAAATAAAGTACCTTGACAAATGGAACGATTCAAGGCGAAGCGCAGCCAAAATCTACATGCAGGAGCTTCTTGGCACAAAAGAAATCCAGTTGCCAGTCGAAATGCCAAACCGAAAACACGTTTACCACCTTTTTGTCTGTAGCGTCCCAAAACGCGACGAGCTAAGGGCTTTTTTGGAAAAAAAAGGAATCTCTACAGCAATACACTACCCGACGCCGATCCACCTGCAGCCTGCCTTTAAAGGCCAGGGCTACACAAAAGGAGATTTTCCTGTTGCAGAAAACTCTGCAGGTCGCATAGTCAGCCTGCCGATGTTTCCGGGAATAACAGAAGAAGAAATCGTGTATGTTTCAGACAGCATAAAGGAGTTTTACTCTTGAAAATAGCCGTAATTGGCGCAGGCTACTGGGGAAAAAACCATGTGCGGGACCTCAAAAAACTCGGCCACAACGTCGTAGTCTGCGACCTTGACCAAAAAAACCTTGACTACTGCATGGAAAAGTTTGAAGCAGACGCAGTCACAAAAAACCTTTCAGACATTCTCAAAGACAAGTCAATTGTTGCAGCAACTGTCTGCGTTCCAAACCATTTGCATTTTTCAACCGCAAAAAAACTCTTGAGTGCAGGAAAGCACGTTTTGGTCGAAAAGCCAATGTGCCTTAAATCATCTGACTGCAAAAAACTGGCTGCTTTGGCAAAAAAGAAAAAGCTCGTTTTAAACGTTGGCCATCTTTTTCGCTTTAACCCAAGCATCATCAAACTAAAAGAACTGCTTGACCAAAAAGAACTTGGCGAAATCAGGCTTGCAAAGTTTTCCTGGACAAACCTTGACCCAATCTACCCTGACCGCGACATTATTTCAGACCTTGGAGTTCATGCTTTTGACATTTTCAATTTTCTTTTTGGAAAAAACCCCAAACTGTTGTCGTCAACGGGAGAAGTTTTTCGAAAGCCAAAAGACGTGGAAACAGCACTTATTACTGCCCGCCTTGGAAAAACCATTGCCTTGTTTGACCTAAGCTGGGTTACTCCTGAAAAAAAACGCGTTGTAACAATTGTTGGAAGCAAAAAAATGGCTGTGTGTGACACAATGACACAATCAATTGCACTTACTGACGTTTCGTCACTTCAAGTGCAGTCAATTGTTTCTGAAAACGTGAATCCCTTGCTTTTAGAGCTGCAACACTTTGTTGAATGCATTGAGTCAAAAGCAAAATCGCGCGCTCCAGGAAAGCTTGGACTTGAAATAGTGCAATTTATTGAACAGGCTCAAAAACAGCTAAAATGATTTTCATGGGCGTATGTGTAATCATTCCAACGCTTAACGAAGAAGAAAATATCGGGCAACTGATTGGCTCAGTCAACAACACTTCTTTTGGAGAAACAGAAATAGTTGTCGTTGATGACGGAAGTACCGACAAAACCGTTGAAATCGCAAAACAAAAAGGCGCACTGGTATTGGTGAATACCCCTGGCAGGCAAGGCCCCGCGTTTGGCTGGAACCGCGTCGCAAAAACCACAAAGCAGGAAATCCTCTGCATTCTTGGCGCAGATTTTTTGATTGAAGACAAGATTTTTTTCAAAGAAGCGGTTCAAGCCTTCAAGTCAGACAAAATGATTGCAGCAATCAGGACTTCTTACACTACAAAACAGGAAACTCTTATTGAAAAAATTGTGACAAAAAAAACCGGGGAAGGCTTTGAACCACGCTTTATCCGGCGCGACGTTTTTTTGGAACTTGGCGGGTTTCCACAAATTGGTTTTGGCGAAGACGTAGTTTTTGTAAAAAAACTCGAAGAATACTGCCAAAAAACCGGCAAAAAATTTGTTTTGCTAAAAGCCGTCTTTTTTTCCGGTCACGGCGTTCAAACAATTGGTGCGCTATACAAGCAGGGCTTTTGGTACGGCAAAACCTCGCTTTTGTTTCTTTCAAAAATCAAAGAACCATTTCTTGCCAAGCTAAAAAGGGCGGTTTTTGTTTACCTTCGCGCGATTTACCTAGTTTCATTCATTTTTTTCGCGCTTTCTGCATTAAATATTTTTTCCGTGTTTGCAGGCATTCCGTTTTTGCTTGTGTTTTTTTCAAAAATCTATTCAGCCATAAAAGAAGCAAACCCGTACGTTTTCCTGCAGACGCTCACATATTTTGTTTCAGGCCTTGGAATAATCTACGGGCTTGCAGTGTACGTTTTAGGGGTGGATAGGAAAGCTGGGCTGTAAAATTTACAAAACTGGTCCATGTTCATTTTCGGATTTTAAGATACTTGGTAAAATGGTGACCAACAGGCCACTGACAAGAAACACGCCCACATTGGATTTTCTGCAACAAGGAGATAAAAACTTATAACTAATGCGATTGTTCCAAAAGTTGTTGCGATTAAACTTATCATAAATTTTTTTTATCTCAAAAAGCATTTAAAGAAATCTAAAATACAACTTTCAAATAAGCATTAACTAGTTAATTGCTTGGCAGAACTTCTCGTTCGATGTGCCTTTTCAAATATTTTGCAAAAATCATTGTGGAGATTGCGGTTCGGGGGATGTCTTTTGGGTTCATGATGATTTGTTTGAGTTTTCTCATCATGAATTTTGGACGCATGTAAAACTCTATTCTTCCCTTGTCGCAAGCGCGCACAAGCTCTTCTTTGCTTACCTGTGGAGTAGAAATAATTGTATTGTGGGTTCCGTCAGGCAAAAGCCACTCTGACCAGTTAGTGGTCGTAAGGTAACCGTTGTCTTGAGCCCATTTGAATCCTTCAGTTCCAGGATAAACCATCAATGGGAAAAACTGCGCGGTGTCAGGGTCAAGTTCTTTTGCAAAGTCAAGAGTTTTTCTAATTGTCTCTTTTGTCTCGCCGTTATTTCCAAGCATAAAGCACCCGTGAACCAAAATATTTGCCTTTTTTGAGTCCTTCATGAATTCGCGGATTTTTGCAATGTTAGTGCCTTTCTTGATGTTGTTCAAAACCTGTTGCTCCGCTGACTCAAAGCCAACACACATAAGCCTGCAGCCAGATTCCTTCATTCTTTTCATTGTTTCATAGTCAAGGTCTGCTCGTGCATTGCAGGTCCAGGTTGGCTTTAAGCCCCTTGTTGCAACTTCGTCGGCAAGCTCGACAATTCTTTTTTTGTCTTGAGTAAGAGTGTCGTCTTCAATCATAATGTCTTTTACTTGAGGCAAGTTGTTTGCAATCCATTCAAATTCGTCAACAAGGTTTTTCACGCTTCGAGCGCGGTAAGAGTGGCCAGTCAAAAGCTGTGGCCACTTGCAAAAAGTGCAGCGGTAATAGCAGCCCCTGCCGGTGATGATTGTCACTTCAGGGTACAAAACGCTTGGATAAAAATAATCCTCGATGACAACGTGGCGAGAGTAGACTTCGCTGACAAAAGGGAATTTGTCTAATTCTTCTCCTGTGAGTTCAGGGCGGGAAACGTTATGTAGAATCTGGCCTTCTTGGTCGCGGTAACTTAGGCCTTCAACTTTGCTTAAGTCTTTGCCGTTTTTCAATTCGTGTGCAAGTGCTGAAAGAGTGTAATCGTATTCTCCGCGTGTAATTGCGTCAAGGCTTTTTGTTGAATTGAGTGCCTCATCTGGTATGGCTGTCACCATGTCTCCAACCATTGTGATAAAGCTTTCCGGAAACCGGTTCTTGAGTTCGTTTACAACATTTATGTCGTTGTTAAACGATGCAGTTACAGTGTCAACAACAATCATTTGAGGGGAAAAATCTTCTGCAATCTTGTATGCCTGATCATAATTTAGAGCTGCAGCAGTTGAATCGACAAGCTTTACGTTGTGCCCTTGCTGTTCCAAGTGCCCTGTGGCATAGCCCATCCAGATAGGGTAGTAAACGCACCCTCCCTTTGATACAGCCGGGCTTCTGCTTGTACGGCTGAATTTTTTATGGAAAGGCGGGTTAAGCATCAGGATTTTCATATATAATATAATAAATTTAGCATTGAATATATAAAAAGCTTTCCAGGTTAGGGCAATCGTCGAATCGCCAAAAAACCCCCTAGAATAAATGTAAAAAAGGTTATTGCAACTGAGAAATTTTCAAGCAAAGAATTCTCAAACTTAAATTCGACAGTTGTTTCTTTTTCAACGCTTACCTGCATGCCTGGAGTTTTGTCAGTGATTTGAATTTCTTTGCCTTCAGCGTACGCTTTCCATAAAGGAAAATAATTGATTTTCAGGATTGTCTGCGGTGGACGCGCCAAAACTTTCACATAATTATTGCCATATTCAAGCAGTTCTCCGTTTTCAACCAACAAACTTTTTCCATCATAGTTGGGGCTGGTAAAAAGCGCGACTTGCCCTTTTTGCTCGGCTTTGTTCCACTGGCATTCACTTAGTTTTGCCTGCGCTTTTTCATTCAGGGAAATCACGTGGCTTAATCCAAAATCTTTTTCCAGGTCTTCAATGTCCCTGCAGTTGGTGTTTTCTGGAGAGAACTTCAAGTCAGGGTCAATCCCGTTTTTCAGCGCGACAGCGTTGAATCCCCAGCCCAGAAGATTAGTCAGGCCATAGTGAACCGAAGAATACGATGACACAACCGGGTCGTATGGGAATACTTCATATTTTGCATCAATTGGAATTTTTTTCAGAAAGTAATCAGGGTCGGAAAAGTCAAGTGGCTTTTCATCAACCATGTAAGTGGAAAAAGTCGGAATTGGCGAAACATATTGCCCGATAATTTTTGCGTGTCCAACAATCAGGATTATTGTAAAAACTGCAAAGGCACCAAAGACAATTTTTGTGTTTACCCTGATTTCTTTTATTATGCTTAGCCAGCAGAATGCAAGAACGAAAAAGAAAAACACATGGTAGCTGTGGATAAACGGCTTGTTGATTAGCGGCAAATGAGGTGCCAAGAGTTCAATTAGCGCAAGAAAAAATGCAAGAGTAGAGAGCTGCAGAATTCTTTTTTGCGCGGTTTTTCTTTTCCAGAACAAAAACGCAGTTATGCCAAGTAATGCAATGGCAAAAACACTTGAATAAAAAATTCCCGGCGTCTGCAAAAGCGAGCCCTGGGTCTGCGAAACAACCGACAGGCCAAGGTAATACAGAAACGGCAAAAGCCAGAAAGCGCAAAGCCCGGCTGCAAAAATGCCAGTCAAAAAGAGCCTTTTAATGTCCTCTTTTGAAGTCATCAGGAAAAGCGTTGAAATTGTAATGAAAAAAAGTGCTGTCTGGCTGCTTAAAACTGAAAGCGCTGCAAAAATCCCTGAAAGCAAAAATAATTTGTTTGAAAATTTTTTTTCTTTCAAAAGCCCATAAAACGATACAAAAAATACCACAAAAAAAGTCCATGAGGCAAGCTCGTAATATCTGTCAAGAAAATTGTAAATTACCGGGTTCAAGACAAAAAGCAGCCCAATCAATAAACCGGTTTTTTTTGAAACCTTAAAATGCTGTGCCACAAGCACAAAGCTTGCAGCAAGAAGCAGCCGAAAAACCAGAATGCTTAATGCAACCGGGAGCGTGAAATCCCCAAGCCCGATGGCTTTCAATGCAATCGGCAGGATGCTTGGCACTTGCGGGTAAAAAGTGTCAGCAGGCACTCCGCCAAGGACGTTTTTCACCCATCCGCTGAACGCAAAATTGTAGCGCTGTGCATAACCTGCAAAGTCAAACCCTAGGTCGTCAGCCATCTCAAAAGAAAAAGAAAAGAACAAAACAGCCAAAAAAAGTGCAACGATTGCACCGTTTAGCGCAAGAGAATTTTTTTCAAGAAACTCGACAAGTTTTACTTCCACACAATTACCTGGCTAATTTTTGGTTTTGTAATAGTTTTTGTACCAGTCAATGGTTTCTTTCAGCCCCTCGTCAAGGGAATAGGCCGGTTTCCAGCCAAGCAGATTTTTTGCTTTTTTGGTTGAAAGGAATTGTTTTGGAATCTCGTTTTTTGACTGGTTAAGAATCCTGTATTTTGCGTTTGGCTTTCCAAAAAGTTTCGCAGTTTTTTTAAACAAGTCAACTGCTGTCACGGGTGTTTCTGTCCCAAAATTAAACGCCTGGCCTTTCACTTCTTTTTTCTGCAGGTTTTGTGCCAAAACAAGGTACCCGTTCACTGCGTCTTTGACGTACATGTAATCCCTTTGGGGTTTGCCGTCACTTCGGATCAAAAACTCTTTGTCTTTTATCAGGCAAGAAACCGCGTCAGGGACAATGCGCGAAAAATTCATGTCTGCGCCGCCATAAGTGTTTGCGTTCCGGGTGACTGCCCCGCTTAAGCCATATGTTTCAAAATAGCTTCTTGCCAAAATGTCAGCACATGCCTTTGAGGCATCATACGGAAAAAGCCCAAGAAGCGGGCTGTCTTCGGTATAAGGCAGTTTGTCTTGCACTCCGTATGCCTTGTCAGAACTTGCAACCACGATGCCTTTTACTGAATCATTTTTCCTGCAGGCTTCCAAAAGATTCCATGTGCCTTTGATGTTTGACTCAAAAGTTGAAAGCGGGCTTTTGTTTGCAATCCCGACAAGTGCCTGTGCAGCCAAGTGAAAAACAAACTCGGCCTGGTACTGGGCAAAAGCTCTTTCCATCACCTGCAGGTCTACAAGGTCTCCCTGCACTATATTTAGCTTGCTTCTTATTCCATGAAGGTCAAAGCAAGCCTCTTTTTTCATATCGCGGACCAGCACGGTGACGTTTGCTTTTTTTTCAACAAGCTCTTTTGCAATCCAGCTTCCGATAAAGCCATCCGAGCCGGTGACAAAAACATTTTTTTCTTCCCAAAAACTTTTCATTTCCATGCCTTCCAAAAAGATTTTTTTTCCTGCCAGAGTTCGTTTAATTCAATGTTGTCTTTAAGCGTATTCATAGCTTTCCATTTACCGTAATGCCTGAATGCATTTAATTGCTTTTCTTTTACAAGCTTTTTAAAAACCTCTTCTTCAAGCTCGCCAAGTTTTAGGAAATCAAAAATTTTTTCTTCCAAAACCATAAACCCGCCATTAATCCACTGGTCCAAAACCGGTTTTTCTTCAAAGCTTTCAATTGCCCCGTCTTTGCTTAAATTCATCACTCCAAAAGGGCTTTGCGGGCGCACCGCAGTAATTGTACCGATTTTATTGTTTTTTTGGTGAAATTTCAAAAGCTCTTTTAGGTCAATGTCTGCAACGTCGTCCCCGTAAGCCAAAAAAAATGGGCCTTTGACAAATTTCCCTATTTTTGCCAAGCGCTGGCTTTTAGAAGAATTCTCCCCCGTTTCAACAAAATTTATTTCCCATGCCTCGTTATTGTGTTTTGCAAAATATTCTTTTATGAGTTTTCCCTTGTATCCAAGACACAAGACAAATTCATTGAATCCATAATGCGAGTAAATCTTCATTATGTGCCATAAAACCGGTTTGTCGCCGATTTTCACAAGAGGTTTTGGAAGGCTTTCACTTAACGCGCCCATTCTTGTCCCTTTTCCGCCACAAAGAATAACTGTCTTCATACCATTTCCTTTCCAAAATTTTTCTGCCCAATTGCTTTTTTTGTCTTTTCAAGCCCAGAGTCAATGTCACTCATTTTTATCCCGGTTCCCTGGATTTTTTTAATGCTTAAAGAAGAGTCCTTTGGCCTTTTTGCCTTAAACCCGACCATTTCCATTGTTGTTTTTTCAATAAATTTTTTGTCCAGCGAAAACTTTTCTGCTACCTTTAAAGCAAAATCAAACCTTGTGATTGCCTCGCTTCCGGTTGCATGAAACAAACCGCTTTCATTTTTTTCCCAAAGCAAAAAAATCGCCAAAGCCACATCATCAATCAGGGTGGGGCAGGTTGTCTGGTCAACAGCAGCTTTCACTGTTTTTTCGTGCGACAGGCTTTGAATTATGTGCTGTTCAAAAGTTTTTTTTTCAACACGGCTTTTTCCATAAAGCGATGAAACCCGCATAACAAGATTTTTTGAATTTTGCAAAACAGCTTTCTCGGCTTCAAGCTTTGTTTTTCCATAAACCTGGATCGGGTTTGGCTTGTCGGTTTCAGAATAATTGCCTTTTTCGCCGTCAAAAACGTAGTCCGTTGAAATAAACGCAAGTCTTGCATTATTTTTTTTGCATGCATCAGCCACGTTTTTTGTCCCTTCAACATTAATTTTTCTTGCCTTTTCAGGCAAAGCATCACACAAGTCAACATCCGGAAAAGACGCGCACAAAACAGCGTTTTTTGGTTTATTGGAAGAAAAAAATTTGTCCACCATGTTTTTGTCTGTAATGTCAAGCAAAAAGCCCCTGTTTTTTTCCAGAGAAGTGCCTTGCGCATCAATGCCTTTTTGGCGAAATATGTCAACTATTTTTGCTCCAAGAAAACCTTCCCCTATCACAACTGAATCCATTTTCATCCGCCTTTTTTTGCTTTCCATTTGTATGGGACAGAAGGGTCATTAAATGCAAGCCTGTACTCATCAGGCTCTTTGTAATCATAAAGTTCTGTTGGCACATTCACGATGAATGCGGGCTTTTTTCCCTCTGCAGTAAATCCATGCAGCACAAAAGGCGGAATCTGCAATAAAAGCGGGTTTTTTTCTCCCATTACAAACTCGTTTATTTTTCCTTTTGTTTTAGAGCCATCGCGTGAGTCAAACAAGACAACCCTTGCCTCGTTTTTTATGCAAATAAAATTGTCCGACTGTTTTTTGTGAAAATGCCACCCTTTGACAAAGCCAGGGTTGCACACTGTCATGTAGACTTGGCCCATTTTTTTGAATTCTTCCCAGTCGCTTCTAAGCATTTCCATAAGATACCCGCGCTCGTCATGAATCTGTTTTAATTTTCGCACCTTTACGCCTTCGATCAAGTCCATTTTGCCCACCTAAATCAACAGTTTTCCAAATCGAATGCTTGCAAAAAGCCTGTAAAATTTCACCACGACAACCCATGCAATTCCGCCCAAAAAAATTGCAACCGAATGCAAAAAAGACTTGTTTTCAAGAAAAGTTATGCCGCGCGGAGAACTAAGTGACAGATTTTTTTCGCCGTTCCAGGTTCCTGTTGCAGCTGCAAAATCCTTTCCCGGGTCCACAAGAAAACCAAACTTCACGCCCAAAAAATCCTTTGCTGATTTAGGGTGCTTTTTGTAAAGCAAAACATCGTTTTTATGGTAAGAAGCCCTTTCAAGCCCGTACATTAAAAGCCCGCTGAACCCTTTGGGTTTTTCCATTTTGTGCTCGTGAACAAACTTTGCGTCAACAAATTTTGTCTTAAATCCCGCTTCTTTTACCCGAAACACAAGGTCAGTGTCCTCGCGGTAATAGCCATAATCTTCATCATATCCCCCGACTTTGTCAAGAATCTGTTTCCGGATGGCAGTTGAAGTTCCGCCATAAAGGTTGTATGAAGTGACAATTCCGATTTTTTCATTTTCAAAACCTGCAACCATTTTTGAAAGCCAGGCTTTTTCCGGAATGCAGTCATCATCCATTATGACGACAATGTCGTTTTTTGATTTTTTTATCCCGTTGTTTCTTGCCTTGCAGGGCAGGCTTCGGTTCTGGTTGATTACAGCAAGCTTTTTGTTTTTGCCAAATTCTTTTTCAAGCATTTCTTTTGTTCCATCCGTGCTTCCATCATTTACAACAATCACTTCAAATTTTCCCTTAAAGTTTTGCTCAAGCATTGCCCTGATTGTCCGCTTTAACACGTTTTTCCTGTTATGCGTCATTACAACAATTGAAGCTGAAAACATACAATCATTTGCCCTGTTTTTCTTTCACAAATTCTGAAGCCTTAAACAATGACTCAAAAGTTCCTGCATCAGACCAAAAGCCCTTCAGCTCTGTTGCCTTCATAAGCCCTTTGCCGATAAAATAATTGTTCACGTCCGTTATCTCGTATTCCCCTCGCTTTGAAGGCTTTAATCCCTTTATGGCCCTGAAAACTTCGGGTGGATAAAAATACATGCCGGTTACCGCAAGGTTTGTTTTTGGCTTAAAGGGCTTTTCCTCTATTCCAATAACCTTGCCGTTTTTTAGCTCTGCCACGCCAAACCGGTTTGCCTGCTCAACGGTTTTCAAAAAAATCCTTGCGCTTCCTTTCTTGTCCGCTTCAAATTCCTCTAATTCTTTTTTGATGCTGTCTTCAAAAATGTTGTCGCCCAAAATAACCGCGATTTTTTCATCGTCTGAAAAATCCTCTGCAAGCCTTAAAGCGTCCGCGATTCCTGAGGCCTTGTCCTGTATTTCGTAAGTGAATTTTGCGCCAAATTCCTTGCCGCTTCCAAGCATCCTCAAAAAGTCTCCGGCGTGCTCTACTCCGCTTACAATCATTATGTCCTTTATGCCAGCAGACACAAGGGTGTTTATCGGAAAATAAATCATCGGCTTATTATACACCGGCAACAAATGCTTGTTGGACAACTTTGTGAGTGGAAAAAGCCTGCTTCCGGTTCCGCCTGCAAGAATAATTCCTTTAACCATTTAGCTCACCTTGTTGTTTTTCATCGGCTTCCACCATGCTTCGTTTTCCTTGTACCAGTCAATTGTCTCTTTTAGGTTTTTGTCAAAGTTTTTTGACGGCTTGAAACCAAGTTTTTTTATTTTTGCGAAGTCAAGTGCGTAGCGAAAGTCGTGCCCTGGCCGGTCTTTTACAAACTCTATTTCTTTGCTGGTTTTTCCAAACAACCTGAGTATTTTTTTTGTCAGGCCAATGTTTTTTACCTCGTTTCCGCCGCCAATATTGTATACTTCCCCATTTTTTCCTTTTTCTCCAACAAGCATAATGCCCTGGCAGTTGTCTTTTACAAAAAGCCAGTCACGGGAATTTTTTCCGCTTCCGTACACGGGCACTTTTTTTCCTTCCATTATTTGGGTGATAAAAAACGGGATTAATTTTTCCGGAAACTGGTTTGGCCCAAAATTGTTTGAACTTCGGGAAATTTTTACCGGCAGGCCATGGGTCTTAAAATAGCTCAACGCCAAAAGGTCTGCTGAAGCCTTTGAAGCAGAATAAGGGTTTGAAGGGTTAAGCGGGCTTTTTTCTGTTGCTTTGCCTTTTGCAATGCTGCCATAGACTTCATCGGTTGAAACCTGTACAAAATTTTCCACGTTGTTTTTTCTTGCGGCTTCCAAAAGCGTGAATGTCCCAAAAACGTTTGTCTGGACAAATTCGTGTGCGTTTTCAATGCTTTTATCCACGTGGCTTTCGGCGGCAAAATTGAACACTGTGTCAATTCCCTGCATTGCTTCTTCAACAGCTTTTTTGTCGCAAATGTCTTTGTGAATAAAAGAATATCTTGGGTTTTGTTCCACTTCTGCAAGGCTTTCTTTTCTTCCCGCATAAGTGAGTTTGTCAAAGTTTTTGACCTGCACGCTTTTGTTTTTCTCTAACAGCAGTTTTATGAAATTGCTTCCAATAAAGCCTGCCCCGCCTGTGACTAGGACGTTTTGCATTTTTACCACTTACAAATTATCCAAAAAAGCATTTTAAAACACATTTACCTGCCTTCTAGGTCATTCCTCGTTTTTTGGCCAGTTTTGAATAAATTTCCTCAAGCAGGTCAACAGAGTGCTTTATCGAGTACTTTTCCCTAACAAGCCTTTTGGCTTTTTTTGAAAGCTTTTTCTGCAGATTTTTGCTTTCAATTACCCTGGTTATCCCTATTGCAATGGCTTTTGGGTCACGTGCTTTTACCACCAGTGCGGCATCGCGCACAACTTCTTTTGCGCTTCCAATGTCTGTCACCACGCACGGCACTCCGCGCGCAAGGTATTCCATCAGGCTCATGGAAATTGAAAGCTCGTAAACAAATGAATGCGGTGCAACTGTTGTCGCTTTTGCGACACTGTTCCACATGTCCGGCTGAATATAGCCATGAAAAAAAATGCTTTCGGAAAGATTCATTTTTGAGACTTTTTTTTCAAGTGCCTGTTTTTCTTTTCCTCCGCCAAAAATAACATATTTGTATTCAGGGTGTTCTTCCAGGACCATTGGCATTGCATCAATTATGTATTCTATTCCTTTTGCGCTGGTGCTCCAAAGCGACTTCATTGTTGTAATCAGGTTCTTTCCGTATTTTTTCCTGATTATTTCAGGCTTTGCCTCAAACTCTGAAATGTTTATGTTTACTGCTGGCGGGATTATCTCTATTTTTTTTTCGTCCACGCCCCATGGGATAAGGAATTTTTCTTTCATTAATTTTGTCCAGACGACTATTTTGTCATAATCTATTTTTGGAAGCATTTTTTTTTCCATTTCAAACACGGTTTTTGTATGAAGGTTGTGGTTGTCTGAAGAAATGCTTTCAATCAAAAACACGTGCGGCACTTTTTGTTGCTGCCTTGCTTTGCTTCCAACCCAGCCCATTAGCGAGTTTGAATGGCTTTGAACAATGTCTGGATTGAATTTTTCAGCGGCCTTTAGCGCCTTTTTCAGCGAAAGCACTGCCTGGAACTTGTGAAAAGCATGATGTCCAAAAACCGGGGCAAAATGCATTTGCGCTCCTTTTAGCTGGTAATTGCACGAAGTGAAAACGCATAGCTCGTGGCCGCGCCTTAAGAGTTCCTTTAACAGGTCGCGGGTGTAGACTTCGCTTCCGCCAATGTCTCCAAGGACGCTTGTAGCATAAAAAATCTTCACTTTAGCCCTGCCTGCAATCCATTTTGCCAAAAACTATTTTGGGAAAAACTTCTGGTTTTCCTTTGTCCATTCAACAAGCCTTTTTATGCCTTCTTTTGGGCCGACATGCGGCTCCCAGCCTATTTCTTCCTTCATTTTTGAAATGTCTGAAACAAAAATATGCTGGTCTCCCGGCCTCCAGTCACCATGCGAAACTGGAATTTTTTTCCCTAAAAGAATTTCCAGTTCGTCAAGCAATTCAAGAAGCGATAGCGTGAACTTTGGCCCTCCGCCGACATTGAATACTTTTCCGCGTGTCTTTGAAATATTTTTGTGCGCAAGCCTAAAAGCATTCACTAGGTCGTCAATGAACAAAACGTCCCTTACCTGTTTTCCGTTTCCATACAATGTGATTTTTTTGTTCTGCAGTGCAGCAATTGTGAGCCACGAAAGCCAGCCCTGTTCTTCTATTCCAAACTGCCTTGGCCCATAAATGCATGACTGGCGGAACACAACCGTATTCATTCCATAAGTGTTTGTGTAATCCCGCACGTACTGGTCGCATGCTCCCTTGCTGCAGGCATAAATGCTGTTAAAATCCATCGGGGAATCTTCTGGCACGCCTTTTGGCAGGTTTTTGTAGTCATAGCGTTTTTCTTTTTCAACAACCGGAAAGTGAGAGAGCTTTCCGTACACTTTGTTTGTCGATGCAAAAATCAAACTTGCATTGCTTTTTTGTTTTCTCATTGCTTCAAGGACATGCATTGTTCCGCGAACGTTTATGTCAAAGTCTTCTTCCGGGTTTGCTACTGCGCGGGTCATTGCAATCTGCGCAGCCATGTGAATGACCAAATCCTTGTCTTTTATCTGCTCTTCCAAAAGTTTTCTGTCAAACCTGATGTCTCCTTTCACTATTTTTATGTTTGGATGGTTTTTTTTCAGCCATTCGCCGTTTACGGGAGTTCCAACCCTTGAAAAATTGTCAAAAACTGTTACGTTGTGCCCTGCCTTTAACAGGCTGTCAGTTGCATTCGAGCCGATAAATCCTGCTCCGCCAAGCACCAGAATATTCTCCATTTTTTCCCTCCTAAAACTTAACTTTTTGCTGGTAATCTTTTTTTACCCAGTCCATTGTTTCTTTTATTCCTTTTTCAAATCCGGTTTTTGAACTAAAGCCAAGTTCTTTTCTTGCAAGCGAAGTATCGGCAATAATCACGTCTGTTTCGCCTTTCACTCTTTCCTTGTATGTCGCATTGATGTCTGTGCCAAGATGTTCCTTGATTTTTGAAATGATCTGCTTTAAGTCAAGCCCTTCCCCTGTGCCGATGTTGTAGGACTTTCCGCACTGTTCTTTTTTTGCCCTGATTCCGCAAAGCAGGCCTTCCACTATGTCTGCAACAAAAATGAAATCCCTTTTCTGCTCTCCGGTGCCATTAACTACTGGTGGCTTGTTTTCAAGCAACAGGTTTGCAAACTTTGAAATCACGCGGTTCTGCATCCTTGGGCCATATGCATTGAATATCCGAAAAGAAACCGTTTCAACGCCATAAATTTCGTTAAATACCCTGCAATAGTTTTCCCCGGCCACCTTTGTAAGCCCATAAGGGTTTGTTGTGTTTAAAGGCAGGTCCTCTTTTAGTTTTCCCGGGTTTGCCAAGGGGCCGTAAACAAGGCACGTGCTTGGAAACAAAACACGCTGCACTGACTGCTTGCGGCAGGCATTAAGGACATTGAATGTTCCGTCAATGTTCACTTTGTTGTACTCTTCGGGTTTCTGGATTGATTCCTCTGCATAACTGAAAGCAGCCATGTGAAAAACAAACTTTGCGCCATTTACCGCTTTTTCTATTTCGTGCGGGACACGGATGTCTCCGCGGAAAACTTTTACCCTGTCTTTTACTGCACTTAAATTTTCCATGTATCCCGTTGAAAAATTGTCAAAAACAGTGACTTCAAAATCCTGTTCAACAAGCCGTTCAACTAAAAAAGAGCCAATAAAGCCTGCTCCGCCAGTTACAACAACTTTTTCACTCAAACAAATCACTTAAATCAAAACAAGCTTTAGCATAATCCATAAAATTTCGGGCATTTTTTGCAGGAAATTGGCGCATCATTTGTTTTTATCCTTTGCCGAAATGAAGTGAATTTTTCGCTGTTCCAGATTGTTCCTAAATCATCCTTGAATATATTTCCCATAATGTTTTCCTCGCGCTCTCTTCCCTTTGATTCCTGCGGGATAAAACAGCAAGGCAAAACATCCCCATTATACCCGACATAAGGGTTTTGCCATGGATATTCGCAGCCAGTTACCTTGGACATTTTGACTTCGGGGTTAGGCCATGCAATTACGCTTACTCCAAGCTTTTTTGCAGTCTCCTGCGCTTTTCCAAGCACTTGTTCTATTTCTTCTTTTGAAACCGAGTAAAGGGAAAACTTGCCGGTATTTGTTGAAACAAAAATTGTCATAAACATCAGCTTGTCGATTTTCATCTCGTGTGCAAGTTGAACCATCTGCTCTATTTCTGTATAGTTTTCCTTTGTGATAACACAGTTTATTCCAATCAATGGAGTTTTTTTCCCTTGTTCATCGCGAAGCCGGATCAGCCTTCTGGTATTTTCAAGCACGTGTTCAAACCTTGCCCCAACCCGTATTTTTTCAAACGTTTCCTTTGTTGCGCCATCAAGTGACAACACAATAAAATCAGTTCCGGCGCCAATCAGGCGCTTTGCCGACCTTTCAGTCATCAATGTCATGTTGTCCGAAAACCACACATAAATCCCTTTCTTTTTCGCATAATCAACCATGTCCAAAAAAGCGGGATTCATAAGGGCTTCGCCTATTCCTGTGATGTTTAGCGTCTGCACATTTGGGTTTGAGTCAAGCAGCTTTTTGAACTGGTCAAAGTCCATGTGCCCGCCGACTTTTTGCATGTAAGTGTGCTCGCACATTGTGCATTTGAGGTTGCATGCAGTCGTTATTTCAACCTGAAGTGCAGTTGGAGAATAACCCGGCTTGTCCGGCAGTTTTTTGTGCTGATAATACCTTAATGCAAGATTTGTTATTCCTGCAAGGCCGTTTCTTTTAATTGTCTGCAAAACAAGGTTTTTTTTTGTTTGAAGCATAAAATCGTTTAAACTACTTTTAGCAGCCAAATAGCCAAATTCTGCCTATCAAATACTGCCTATAAACATAAAGATATTGAATTATTTATAATAGCTTTTGGTGCAAAAATGCAAAAAACAGCCTTATCTTCAATTAATAACCGTAAATTTTGGTTCTTTGAATCCAATAAACAGGCGCTTTTTCTTTCTTTGCTCCAAAATAATTTTCCAGTCCTTTAATGTAAGCCAGTAACTTTTAAGGATGTTAAAAAAATTCCCGCTTGTAACCGAAGTCAAAAAAATCAGGCCAAGCCCCGGGACAAATCTCAAAAGGTCAATTACAGAAAGATTGAACAGCATTGCGCGATGGCGGTGCAGGTTTATCAAAATAAACTGTTTTTTGTTTCCAAGAATTTTTTTTGTATCCTGGCTGCTTGAATGTACAACAAGAGCCCGGTTAACGCGGATGATTTTGTATCCGAGTTTTCGCGCGCGAAAATTCCAGTCGGCTTCTTCCCCATAGATCGGGGAAAAAAACTCTGTGTCAGTGTAACCGATTTTTTCAACCATTTTTTTTGTAGTAACCCATGCTACCGGAAGCGTCATTTTTTCAACGTTTGGCGTGTTCAAAAGTTTTTCAATAAATGCATTGTCGTTTGCCTGCTCGTGTGACACTTCAGTGCAGCCGGCAACAGCAATTGAGTCATCTGCTTCAATGACTTTTATTGCCTCAAAAAGCCAGTCATTTAAGACAATTGCGTCATTGTTGAGCGGGGCAAGGTAAAACCCTTTTGCGTCACGATAACCCTGGTTCAATGCATAAGGAAAACCAAAATTTTTTGGGTTCCTAATTGCCCTGATGAACGAAAAATCTTTTTTCAGTTTTTCAAAACTCCCGTCAGCAGAGCCGTTGTCAATAAGCAATATCTCGTAATTTGAATAGTTTGTTTTTTCCAGGACACTTTCAATGCATCGCTTTGTCATGCTGTAATTATTCCAGTTGATTATTATTATTGTTGCAAGAGGAAGGGCTTTGCCTTTTGCGGGGGCATTTTTTTTGACCATCTTGACCAGTTACAACTCGTTTTCACTTGAAACAATGCGTGGCTTTGGCAATGGAAGGATATATTTTCCTTTTGACTGGAAACCTTTTGTTTTTTTCATTAGTTCTGCTGCAATGGTCCAGGCAAAAAGGACAAGAAAATCGGGCCTGTATTTTTCAATCGCATCGCTTGGGACAATTGGCACTCTGTTTCCTGAAAACGCCTTTCCCTGCTTTAACGGCGAGTCATCAATTATGAATTCAATATTGCCTGTGCCAATCCCGCAATAATTAAGCAGCGTACTTGCCTTTGCCGCAGCGCCGTAGCCTGCGACCTTTTTCCCTTCTTTTTTCAGTTTTAAAAGAAGCGACAAAAAATCTATTTTTGCTTCAAGGACAACCTCTGCAAATTTTTCATAGGTTTGAAAAGAATACAGGTTTTTTGCTTTTTCCTTTTCAATAAATTCATCAATTCTTACGTTATTCACTTTTATGTTCCTGTTTTGCGGAAACTTTGCAAACACCCGAATGCTTCCACCATGAATAGGGACATTTGTTACGTCAAAAACTTCCATTCCTTCCATTTCAAAAAGAGTAAGAAAAGGCTTTACAAGAAAATACGACAAATGCTCGTGGTAAATAGTGTCAAACTCGTTTTTTTCCACAAGATTAAGCGCATAAGGGACTTCAATAATAAAAATCCCGTTTGGGTCAAGGGTTTTTTTCACATCGCCAACAAATGCATGAATGTCGTTTACGTGGGCAAAAACATTTGTTGCAGTAATAACCCTTGGCTTTCTTTTTTTCTCAAGCACTTTTTTTACGGCTTTTTCCCCCCAGAATTCAGTGATTGTCTTAATGCCTTCTTTTTCCGCAATTTCTGCAATGTTTATCGCCGGCTCTACTCCCAAAACGTCAAAGCCAATTTTTTTGAATTCCTGCAAAAGGCACCCGTCATTGCTTGCAATATCCAAAACAAGGCAGTTTTTTGGGTCAGGGAAAAAAGAAAGCACAACGTTTCCCATTTCTTCAAAATGCTTTTTGAAAGTCGTTGAAATCGATGTCCTGTAAGAATAATTTGAAAAAAGAACGTTTGGGTCAACAACCACTGAAAGCTGCGACAAAAAACAGTTTTTACAAAACATTACTTCAAGAGGGAAAAAAAGGTCGCTTTGCGCGCTGTTTTTTTCCACAAGGTTGTTTGCAAGAGGCATTGCCCCAAGGCTTAAATATTTCTGCAAGCCAGAAAAATTGCATATCCTGCATTTTTGAACAAACGTAAACATTTGAAAAAACCCTTTGTTGTGACTTTCCATTAACTTTTATGATGTCTTGTCCAGTTAACTATTTCTTTTAATGCCTCTTCAAAAGAAACTTTTGGCTTCCAGCCGGTTTTTGAGGAAATTTTTGAAATATCCGCAAAACAATGCCTTATATCTCCTTTTCTATAATCCTGTGTAATCTTTGGCTTGATTGTTGAACCATATGCTTGCGCGATTTTTTCTGCAGCTTCCCTAATTGTTACAGTTTTTCCAGTGCCAACATTAAATGATTCAAAATCCGCATTGTTTGAATTCATTACAGAAATGTTTGCCTGCACCACGTCATGCACTGAAACAAAATCCCTTGATTGAAGGCCGTCTTCAAAAACGATTGGCTGCTCGCCCTTAATTATCCTGTTCAAAAAAATCTTTATTACTCCGGTATAAGGGTTGTTTGGCGGCTGCCTTGGCCCAATAACCGTAAAATACCGCATTGCAACCGCTTTTATCCCATAAGTTTTTCCAATCAATAAAACCATGTCTTCCTGGTCTTTTTTTGTAATCCCATAAATCGAGTTTGGAGTCTGGATTTTTGTTTCAGGCGTTGCAACGGCAACAAGGTTGTTTTTACATTTTGGGCACACAACTTCCCATTTTTTTTGCTTTAACTGTTTTTCATCCCTTATTCCGGGTTCTACCCTGCCACAATTACTGCAGTCATACAATCCCTCGCCATAAGTGCTCATGGAGCTTGCAACAACTATTTTTTTTACGTCATGCTCTTTTTTCACAAGAAACTCCAAAAGGGTTGAAGTGCCCAAAGAATTGTTTTTGACATAATAATCCAGGCCAGTCATGCTCTGCTCTACTCCGACCGCCGCAGCAAGATGAAATATCTGGTCCACTCCAACGAGTGCTTTTCCAAGCTTTTTTTTGTCAGAAATGTCCCCTTTAATAAATTCTGCTTTTGGGTTCAAAAAAACGTCTTTTTTCAGGTCCGGATGTGCCTGCCTGTCAAGATTGTCAAAAATCACGACCTCGCTGCCTTTTTGCACAAGAAAGTCAACCAAGTGCGAGCCAATAAACCCGGCTCCGCCGGTCACAAGGATTTTTTTAGGCATAAAAAGGAACTTAAAATTAAAAGATGTTTTAAAGGTTTTCATTAAGCCCTAAAAACAAATTTATTAACGCTTCGCAAATGCTATTAATACAGCCAGCGCGTGGTTATATAGGTTTTTTTTATGGGCAGGGCAATCCTTTTTGGTTTCCATTTTTTTCTTGCAGGGCTGTTTTTTGTTTTCTTTTCATTTTTCTTTTTGGTTATCCAAGCAGGCTTTTTTTGGAATGCATTCCTGTTTTCAATTGTGCTTATCTTTATCGGAATTTTGAGCGCCTTTTATGAAATATTCGCATTGCCTGTTTTTTTTCCAGAAAAAAGAATTTTCCGCCAGGACATTTTAGCAAACCAAAAAATAGCCATCGGGATGACTGCCTACAACGACCAGGAAAGCATCGGCCCAGCAGTCAAAGACTTTTTGGGACAGCCAAATGTCACAAAAGTAATAGTCATAGACAATAACTGCATTGACGCAACTGCCGCGGAGGCAAAAAAAGCCGGTGCGCTTGTTGTGCAGGAAAGCGTGCAAGGGTATGGCGCTGCATGCATCCGTGCGCTCAAAGAAGCAAGAAAATACGGCAACATAATAATCCTTGTGGAAGGAGACGGCACTTTTTCCGGAACTGACATAAAAAAACTTGTCGCATACCTTGAAAACGTGGACATGGTCTTGGGAACACGCACCACAATGGAAATAGTTTCAGCGAATTCACAGATCAACTGGTTCATCCAGTATGGCAACATTTTTATCGCAAAGCTCATTCAGTTAAGGTACTGGGGAAAACTGCGGCTTACTGATGTCGGGTGCACTTTTCGCGCGATTCGCGCTGACGCACTGGACAAAATTCTTCCAAGCCTAAAAGTTACCGGCAATAATTTTTCCCCCCACATGATTCTTGTGTCACTAGAGTACGGCCTGAAAATAATAGAGGTCCCTGTAACCCTAAAGCAAAGGGTCGGGGAAAGCAAAGGGGTTGGCAGCAACATCAAAAAAGGCCTTGCTGCAGGCTTCAAAATGTGGGCAGAAATTCTTTCACGCTAGTCCGGTTTCTTTTCTTCTTTTTTTGCCCTGCTAAAAGTCTGGCTTAAAGAAACCCCAAAGCGGTTAGTTGAAAAAATCCCAAGCCCTGCAGTTGAAATAAACGCTGCGGCATGCAAAATTACAGACATCCCGATTCCTGTTTCAGCGTCAAGCCCAAGTGCAATGAAAATAGCCGCAAAAGCCGCCTGGAAAGTGCCGACAAATCCAGGCGAAGAAGGAATCATGGCGCTAAGGGAAGAAAAAGAAACAATCAGGAAAAGCTGTGGGACCGAAAGCTGGATGCCAAGCCCGTAAGCCACAATAAAATATGCCAATACATGGCTAAGCCAGATTATGACCGTAAAAAAAACAATCAGAAAGTTGGATTTGGCGCTTTTTTTCAGTGACTGCCCTCCAACCAAAAAGTTTTTTGCCATGTTTTTGAATTTTTCAGGAATAATCTTTTGAAGGCCTGTTCCAGAAAGAAATCCAAGCAGCCTGTTCTGGAAAAGAAACACTGCAAGCACTCCTGCAAAAACAATCCCTATTGCAACAACGATTTCGGCAATTCCTTTTCCCAAAAAAGGAAAGGCAGCCATTCCTGCCGCAAAAAATGCCACAAGCACAAGGGATTCAATGAGCCTGTTAATTATGACAGTGGAAAGCGCAACTGATTTAGAAATTCCTTTCAATTCAGACAAAAGAAAAGCCCTGACAATTTCTCCAAGCCGGAGCGGTAGGATAAAATTCGCAAAAAAACTTATGTTGATTATATGAAACGAGTCCCGAAAAGAAATTTTTGTAATCGGGTCAACAAGAAGCTTCCAAACCATTGCCCGAAACGGAAAATTCAGTGCGCTTAGAAAAACTGCGGCAATAAAGAAAAAAACATTGAAATTCAGGACCAAATCAATGACCTTTCGCAAATCAAAAAATAAAAAAATCGCGATTATCATCGCAATGCTGACAAGATAAGAAAAAACAGTTTTTTTGTCCATTTGCCTTACACAGCCTGTTCTTTGCTCAAAAGAAAAACCTCTATTCCCCGGATTATTTTATCCGTGCCTTTTTCAAGCAACGGCACAAATTCGTCGCTTAACCCGATTGCAAGTTTCAGGTCATTTTCAAAAAATACTGCAAGGACCTTTTTTTTTGACGCCAAAGCATTTGCAAGGTCTGTCTGATGCGAGTTTGTGTGCTCGCCAAACTCTTTTAGCCTTGGCATTATTATTGCCTTCTTTTTTTTTGCCAGGCACGAAATAATAAGCCCTGCCCCTGCATGCCCTATTACAAGGTCGCTTTCCAAAATTTTTTGCTCAAATTCAGAGTCGTCCAGAAATTTTTTGAACCTGAAATTTTTTGGCTGGTACAGGCAATTCCCTGTCTGCCCGAAAAATTCAATGGTTTCTTTTTCTTCCAGCGCAATTTCGTCAATTTTTTTCACAAGCCGGTCAAACTGCTGCGTATGCGTTCCAACCGACACAAAAACCTGTTTCATCAGAAAAACCCCCCGAAATATTCTGCTTTTGGGTAAAATTTTTTCATTTCCTTCCACTGCACGATAAAAAGGTCTGAAAACAGGTACGCGATTCTTCCCGAAAGCGACGGCGAGTTTATCCTGCAGTAGCTTTCAACAAAAATTATTTTTGCCCCGTGCAATTTTCCGATAATGCAAAATGGAATCGCAATCCCGGCCCCTGTTGAAAGAATTATTTTTGGCTTTTCTTTGCGAAAAATCTCAAGTGCCTCAAAAAAGTTTTTCACAACCAAAAACGGGTTTCTTTTCGGGTCCGTTAAAAAAAATGTTTTTTCTTTTTGCGAAACCGCAATCGAATTCGGCCTTTTGAAAGTCACAAAAAAATGCTCTTTTTTTGAATAAAAATCTTCAAGTTGCATGATTTCAGTAAGGTGGCCCCCACCTGAACAGGCAAGACAGATTTTTTCCTCAAGCATTCAACAAACCTATAAAATGTTTAAGTAAAACAACCCAAGCACTAGCGCGCTTACTGCGGCCTGCAGCCCAAGAATTATCTGCACGATTTTTTTTTCAGTAAATTTTCCAAGGCCCATTATTATGTGCGTAAAACTTCCGCCGCGCGGGTCAGGCAAAAGAGTGCCGTCCTTTTGCGGGATGCCAAAAGATTCAGTCTGCATTTTGTGCTTTCCTTTGAGGAAAAGTTCCACAAAATAAAGCAAAAAAAGCATTATGCCGACCTTCTCAATTCCCGCGATGATTGACACAACTGCAATGCTTGCCCCAGTCATCAGGGTAAGTGAGTCACCGCCAAAAATTTTTGCAGGAACCCAGTTAAATTTCAGAAACGCAAACAATGCGCCAAAAGTTGCAGCCATCAAAATAATCGCTTCGGCTTTTCCAGAGCTTCCTTCAGGCAGCATAAAAAGCGCGCCAAGCATTGAAAAAGAAATGATCGCGCCAAGCCCTGCCTCAAGGCCGTTCAAGCCAGCAAGCATGTTCACTGCATTGCTTGCACCGGTAACCGCGAAAGGAACAAGCACTAGTACATACAACGTGCCAACAACAACAGGTCCAACAAACGGGAGGCCAATTGCCTTTGAAAAAGAATAATCAATCACAACCATCATCGGCAAAGCCGCAAACACCGGCAAAAGGGCATGCTGCCATTTCCTTATCCCGTTTTTCCACTCAATCAAATCGTCAAACACGCCGATGAACCCGACAAACAAAACAGTCATCATTCCTGCCAAAAGCAATGGCAAGTCAAGTGAAAAACCGGTAAAATAAGAAATAACCCTAAACACTCCCAATGCAAGCATCACACCCGCAGAGATCCCAAAAAAAACCCCGATCCCGCCCATTTCAGGCACAAGGGGGCGGGAAAGCTTGTTCATGTCTTTGCCGACAATCTTTCTTTTTTCCATTGTTTTAATTAAAAAAGGAGTAAACAAAAGAGTCATTACAGCTGCAACAGCAAACGAGACAACGCCCAAAACAAGTTCATTCATCCAAAGCGCCCATTAAAAGAAATCATTCCACCGTTTTATAAATCTGACACAAAATGGTACAAAAATGAAAAACAATCATTTGACGACTTTGAACACTTTTATGCCGTTGCCAAAATAAACCTGCTCGAATTTTGTAATCAAAGGGTCGTTAAACCAAAGGCGTGCCCCAAAAGAATTATTTGAAGCTTCATTGAACAAAAAAAGGAAATTTTTTGAAGGCGTTGAATAAACAAACCCCGGAACAGTTCTTTCAAGAAGCTGGTTGGGCGTTGAAATCCATGAAACAGGCATAGAGCCAATTTGTGATTCACTAAGCGTGTTTGGCCCGCAGGCAAAAGTTGAAACCTGTGTCAGCTGGTCAAAATTCCTGTTGCAATTGAATACAACTCCAAAATATTTTATTATTCTTGGGTCAGAAACATTCGTCGTGTTGTATGCATACATTCCCATTGATGTCATCTGGGTCAAAACACCGTTGTCAATAATCACATAGTCCGCATCATATCTGTCAAGAAGATTGTAAGCCTCTTCCTCGCTTGAAGACAAAATAAACAAGCCATAGTCTGTGTCAGCCTGCAGGTCAAGGTTACGGTTGTCAACGGACGCCTTTCGCTCTCCCATAAAAGTCAAATGATGGCCGTTGTCCCACCAGTTGAAAAACCGTGCATCCTCTGCAGTATTGTTTTTTATCCATGAAAGAGCTTCCTTCCATCCATTGTCCTGTTCAATTGTCGGGACTTTTGTTGTCACAAAAATGCTTGCAGCGCCAACGCCGACAAGGCACAAAAACGCAAAAGAAATCATGACGGTTTTTTTCTCAAAAGGCGACCTGTCTTTAACAAAAATCAAAAGTTCACTGAACACGATTCCTGCAGCAAAAGCCAAAGGAATCCCAAAAGTGTAAGTGAACTTCAGCTTATTGAAAGCCATAAAAGCCGTTATTCCAAGCCAAATAAAAAGAATCAAACCAAACCTGTCATTTCTTTTCAGGATTTTTAAAGGCAAAAGGACAACGGCAAGAATCGGGAAAATTATAAGCGCATTGTATTTGTCAAACCAAAAAGGCAATCCGAGATTTTCTTCCCCGACAGTTGCAGCAAGAACCCCTTCGCCTTTCTGTGAAGCCCTCTCAATGTTTTCAGCGCTCACAGGCGCATACTGCGTGACATAATCAATGCTTCTTTGAATCCAACCGGTTCCGGTAAATATCACTGCAAGAAGCGAAAAAACCAAAAAAGTTATCGCGCAAATCTTCAAAAAATTAAATATCTGTGCCTTTTTTTCGTTCCGAAACCAAAAAAGCACAAGCGATGTAACAACATAGCCAATCAGAATCATCGGGACAAGCATAAACATTTCCCAGGTCCACGCCATAATCCCAAAAAAAATACCTGAAACAAGTGCCAGTCCGACAGATTTCTTGTCAAATGAGGGCTGCTTTAACGCTTTCACAAGGAAAAGAAAACCTATAACCATCCAGAGAAACCCAAGCGAGTCCTCTTCAAACTGTCCCGCCATTGTCCTGTAAACATAAGCAGGCACGACTGCCGCAAAAAAAGCCATGACAAGCCCGGTTTTTTTGTCATACATTTCCTTTCCAAAAAAATAAATTGCCGAAACGGTCAGAGCGCCAAACAAGGCAGGAAGCACTTTCACAAAAACAATCCACAATTCCTTGTTGTAAGCCGCGCCAAGCGTGAAGACCTTGTAAATTGCCGCAGTAAAAGCCCAGAAAAACGCTCCCTGTGCAGGCAGCGCAGCATTTTGCAGCTGATAATATGCAAGCCAGTCGGTTGTCGGAAGCGCAAGATTCTGTATCACATACGCGCCCATCCTTGCGTGAAAATAAGTGTCAAACTCAAAAAAAAGCTCGTAAATCATTAAGTGCGAACGGATAGCAAGAGCGAGAACAAAAATAAGAAAAACTCCAATGACTTCCGTGCGGTCAAGCTTTTTTACAAACCCTTTCACGCTTTTCTTAAAATCCATAAAGACACGCTTTTTGCCGGTTGCTTTTTGGCTAATTATTTTGCCTAATTATTCTCTTTTAATATAGTATTTATTCCAAATATAAGATTTTTAAAGAGACTCCAGAATCTGGCCTGCGTGGGCAGAAACGTCTACTTTCTCAAAAATTTTCCTGATTCTTCCGTCCTTTCCGACAAGAAACGTAGTGCGCTTTATGCCAAAAAACTTTTTGCCAAAGAAATTTTTTTGAACATACACTCCGTACTTTTTTGAAACAACCGCGTCAACGTCAGCCAAAAGCTCAAAAGGAAGGTTGTGCTTTTCTATAAACTTTTTATGCGATTCAACGGAGTCAAGGCTTATTCCAAGCACAACAACGCCTTTTTTTTCAAGCGAAGAAAAATTGTCGCGCAGATTGCATGACTCAAGAGTGCACCCGGGAGTGAAATCACGCGGATAAAAATAGATTGCAACAACTTTTCCGGAAAAATCGCTGAGCCTGATTTTTTTTCCACCAGAATTTTCAAGCTCAAACTCCGGTGCCCTGTCGCCTTCCTTTAGCAACAAAACTCACCATCGCTCATCATGGACTTGTTCTTCAGAAAAACCAAGGGACGCAAGAACCTCTTTTTCTTCCTGCACTGCAGCGGGATTTCCGCACAAATAAAAATGCATTGACTTATTGTCTTGTGGAAACTTGTATTCCTTCAACAATTCCTGCACGTAACCTTGTTTTCCGCGAAAGCTCTCGCGCGAAAAAATAACCTGCAGTTCAAGATTCGGGTTGCTTTTTTCTGCAGCAACCAGTTCGTCACCGTACAAAAAATCGTTTTTGTTTCGGCACCCATAAAAGAAAACAATTTTTCCCTTAAACTTTGTGAAAATAAGATGCCGCAGCATGCCCATAAGCGGCGCAATCCCGGTTCCTGTCCCGACAAAGCCAACTGTTTTCTGGTTTTCAACCATGCCAAAAACCCCAAAAGGCCCCTTTAAGTGAAGCGTGTCGCCGGCCTTGGCGTTTTCCCCGATAAACCTGCTGACACTTGGCCCTGGCTTGTCATGCATCCTAATGCACAGTTCGACAAAGCTTTTCTGGTGCGGGGCGCTGCAAATGCTCATCGAGGAAAGCTTTGGTTTTTCAGGATTATTCAGGCTTTTCACCGAATCAGTGTAAATCATCACAAACTGGCCGGGCTTGAAATCAAAATCAGGCGCTTTCTCTGTAGAAAACCGCAATACCCTTACCTGCAGTTTTCCTTCGTCAACATAGTCGCGAATTTCAAGAATCCTTGCCTCAAAATCAAACATTTTTGTTGCAGCCACAAAAACCATCACCTAATTCCAAAGAAATTAAGCAGAAAAATTATTTAAATGGGCTTTTTGCATTTATCCCTTTTTTTTCACAAAAATGCACGGCACAGGGCAAGCATCAGCCGCTTCCTGGTTGCCTTCAAGGTCAGAAACTTCATTTACTTCCCACAAGCCGTCAGGGTTTCCCTCGACTTTTTTTGAGTCATTAAGATGGCTTTTGTCGCCTTCCATTACCCAGTGCTTTGGCTCAATTGCAGCGCACGCGCCACAGCCAATGCACAAATCCTTATGATGCTCAATAATCCATGCCATTTTTTCACAATCCAGAAAAATAATGCGCCCGAATAACTATAAAATACCCACTATTACAATTCTCGAAATTCAACCAAAAAACAAACAAAATTCGTCAAAAGATGAATTTATATATTAGTTAATGCTTTTTAGTAAAGTATGAAACCCGAACTGCAAAGATACTTCGCAGAAATGATCGGCACGTTTGCCCTTGTATTCATCGGCGCGGGTTCGGTCGTTGCAAATGCCCTAACAGGCGGAGGCGTTGGCCTTGTCGGCATCGCCCTTGCGCACGGCCTGGTGCTCATGTCCATGATTTACGCCCTTGGAAATGTTTCAGGCGCACACTTTAACCCCGCGGTCACAACCGCTTTTGTTTTCGCGCGCAAACTAAAACTTGAAACCGGCGTTGCATACGTCTTGTTCCAGCTTCTTGGGGCAACACTTGCAGGAATCGCTTTGCTTGCAGTATTCCCATCAGTCCCAAGCGCGGTTCACTTAGGTGTTACAGACCTTAACGCTGACGCAGGAATCACTTTCACAATCGGAACACTCATTGAAATCCTTTTGACGTTTTTCCTTGTCTTTACAATCTTTGCGGTCGCACTCGACAAGAAAAACACCACTCCAGTCATCGGCCTAGCAATCGGCCTGGTCCTCACATTTGACATACTTGTTGGCGGAGCCTTTACCGGCGCAGCCATGAACCCCGCGCGCGCATTCGGTCCCGCAATCGCTTCATCTTATTTCCCACTGCACCATTTGGTCTACTGGATTGGCCCAATAGTCGGCGCGCTAGCAGCAGCAGTGGTGTACACAAGCATCTTCATGCCAGAAAACAAAGCGAAGAAAAAATAGTTTGGTAATTGAATGAAAAAGTTTTTCCCTGTTTTTTGCATTTTTCTTTTCTGGTTTGCAAGCCCAGCAATTTCTCAATTTTCACCGCCCCAAAATGGCGGTGCAGGCATCACTGCAACTCCAGAAATTATTTGTAGATATGAATGTGAAAATCGTACTTGGGATGTTGGCGGGGAACAGGTATTAATTGAATGCCAAGAAAATGAAGGGGGCGTTTGTGTACCGTCAGGTGAAGGCTATCAGGCTTATCTGGATTTTAATGCTCAAAAGCGAAGGGAATCTGGCCTTATAGGTTTTGGTATGCTAATCGCATTATTATTGGCCCCTTTAATCCAGATAGGGCTTAATCTTTACATATTGAAAAAATATTCGCTTGGAGGCAATAGAAAATTTTTCAAATTCAAGTTGGTTCTTGCTTTTTTGATTCCTTTTTTTGTTTTTATTAGCTTTAATTACTTAAGCTTGTTGCCAGTATTGTTTATTTTGCTTCTAATCCAGCCAATTTTAACTATTTACCTTTATCTGAAAACCGCAAATGAACTCCAAAAAAGAAAACTTTTACTTCCCATAATTTTTTTAAGCGAAATTATATTCATTGTGCCTTTAGCTATATTTCTTTCTCAGCTACTAATTAATGCTACTGCATAGCATCATTCAAAAAAAGAAAAGAAGGGCAAAGCCTTTCGGCCCTGCTTTTTAATTGCTGATTTATTCAATTGAATACGTTGCCGAAACGTTTGCTGAGACTTTTATGTCGCCTGCAAGGATTTCTGTCGGTGCAGGTGCGCCTCCGGCGCTGTCAGCTGATTCTTGAAAGCTCCTGTAAACAGGATAATAATACGAGCTTTGCTCGGACATTGTCTCAAGCTGGACTACTTCTACTCCAACTCCTGCTGCCATTGCTTTTGCCTTGTCCAAGGAATCAGCGCTGGCGTTTTCAAGTGCCTGGAGTTTGAGTTTTGCCTGTGTTGCGTCAGTCAAGCCAAACACGATGTTGTCGACCCTGTTTGCCCCACCAGCAATTGCGGCATCGATTATTTTTCCGGCATCGTTGATGTTGGAAAGTTCGATTTTGAGGCTGTTGGTTGTCCTATAGCCTTTCTTGTCATACTTGTATGTCAATTGGTTGTATTCGGTTAATTCCTGTAGGCTGTAAGAAGTTGTTTCAATTTTTGCCTTTGGAACGCCTGCTGCAACCAGTGCGTTGATTACCTTCTGTGAAGTGTTTGCGTTTTCTGCCTGGCTGTCCCTTGCCTTCAAAGAATCAGTGAAGACCGAGACATAGATGTCAACTTTTTCGGGCGCGACAGAAATTTCTGACAGCCCGTTTGCTGTAATTGTGCGCATTGCATCGTCGTCTTCATCTTCTGCGCCAGTTGTCTGGGAAGTGACGTTTGTTAATGGAAGCATCATTCCTGCAACAAGCAGTACGCCGACAAGAGCCATGCCGATTACCGCAAACAATTTGTTCAATCCAATATTCTCTTTCATTTCATTCCTCCTAAAGTTTTTATCCAAAATAAAAAACATGAACAGGTTTATAATTTTTGAGGTCGGCAGGGCCGCTCCCAAAAAACCCGTTTTCTGGATGAAACAATATCTCTGGAACGCCTTAAAAGCAATCACTGGAACAACCTGAAACCAGCCGCAACAGAAAAGTTTTCAGGAAAAAAAATAAAAACACGCACCAACAAGGCCGGGTTTTTTCACAAACGTCCAAAAAAACCAAACCATACAAAAAACCCCAAGCCCTTCAAAACCCGCAAATTTCCAAAAACAGGCCCAAATTCCCAAAACCCTAAAACCATTTAAAATGCCTTAAAACCCACAAAACAAGCTAAATAACTGTTTTTAGTTAATAAGTTACGTTTAAATATTGGGTTTTGGCAATATATATAATAACGGAATTTTTTAACTGAGTTTTGGCTAGCCTAGCCCAGGAAAAAAGTAAACATGGCGTTTTGGGAAATAGCCCTGCATTTTTTGGCACTTGACGTGCCCTGGATAGTGGACTTTCTAGCCAGCAACATCTTCTTCATTTTCATGCTTTTTGCGGCAATCTACATTGTTCAGGACGGAAAAAAAGTAATTCCAAGCTTTCTGACTTTTGCGGTAATCATTCTTTTGACAAAAGACCTTGCGCCATACTTTAACCTTGCAATCTACACTGCAGTCGGCCTGTTCATAATTTACATTTTCAGGCTTTCAGTTCTTTCATTTTTGGTGCATTCAGGCCGCTCGCATTTCATCAAGCTGGCCTGGTTTATGACTTTTTGGATAACACTTTACGTTTACAACGCATTCATTGTGTGATAAAAAATGGGTATAATCAAAAACATTGTTGACTCGCTGTTTTTCGCAGGCACTGTTTTACCTAGCCCTTGCCACGCTCATCATTTTTTTCGGCCACAAAGTCCCGGACATTTCATTCACACCCGTGGCCGCGCTCACAATGGTTATTTACATGTTCTCGCAGGTGACAAACTACAGGCTCTAGTGAAAAACCATGTTTTTGACTGACATCCTCTTCAACGCAGCGGCACTGAATGCCCAGTATTTCATAGACCTCGTCTTGGGCAACCTGATAATTTCTTTCATTCTTTTTTCGGCCTACTTTTTCTTTTTTGGAACAAGCTTCAAAAAACTCTTCTACGGGTCAGTTGTTGTAACACTTTCAATCCTTGCATGGGTTGACTTGGGCTCGGCCCTTGGCACAGCGATTTTTGTCGGCTCCTTCCTTTTGATAAACTACATGTTCAAGCTCTCCTCGCTTGCGATTGCGCACGACATGCCGTCACTCAAGCCAAGGCTTGTGTTCGTAAACGAAATCATGGCAATTCTTGCAGTAATAATTTACTTGGTATTTTTGGCGGGTGGGTAAAAAATGGGCTTTATCACTACACTTGTTTACGCAATATTCTGGGGCACGCTGGGATACGCTTTTGTGTATTTTTTGGCAGCCACCGGAATGATTCCCGGCGGAGGCGGGTTACTGCTTTCAGGCATGGGCTATTTGCTGTTAGTAGCACTGGCCTTTTTCGAGCTTGAAACAATCAAACTCTAAAGTGATACACGATGTTGCTTGAAACACTCTCTCATTTGCTTGCATTGGACCTTGGCTGGTTCATTTCCCTAGTCATAAACAACCTGATTTGGGTCATGTTCTTTGCAGCCGCGGGATACTTTATGCACAACAAGAAAGCCATTTTAGGCGGAACGCTTTTAACGCTCTACATTTACGCGACAGTGGACCTTGGAGGCGTGCTTGGCTGGACTTTCAGGCAAGGCATTTTCTTTGTACCTGTATTTTTCCTGATTGCTCTCATTGCAGCCCAGGCATTTTTTGGAAAATTTGAATGGTTCCAAAAAAACAAGTTTGTCGGTTCCATAATCTTTTACTTGGCGCTCATTGCAGCAAACATGCTGGTGGTAGGCGGATAAAATGGGGTCATCGTTTTTTTCAGCACTGAAATTTTCGATAATTGTCTTTATTTTGTTTCACATACTTTCAGCTATCAGCACGCAAAGCCTTTTTTCCCCAAGCACTCTTGGGGTAGTCGGGTTTATCGTGATTTTCCTGACAGTCTTTTTAGAGGTAGTTCTTTCAAAAACCTAAAGTGAAAACCATGGGGACAATCACACTTTTCTTGGAAGCATTTGCCTGGACTTTTGCAGCAGTTTTTTTGGTTGCAATTTTTGACCCCTCGGCAGATTCTTTTGTCGGGTGGTTTTTGCTTTCACCAATCGGAGTGCTGGTGCTTTTTTCAGTCCTGCTTTACTACGTGTACACGCAAAGCACAAAGCCAAAAGCTCAGACGCCTGCAAAAGAAGAAAAGCCAAAAGAACAAAAAGAGCACGCAGGCGGACAAGACGAACACGCAAGCAACGAAGAACACGGGCACGAGAATCACGGGCATGAAGAGCATCACGAGGAACACCGCGAAGAGCATGCAGAACAAGAAGAACCTGGCCATGGAAACGGGCAAGGGAATCATGAAGAAGAACATGAAGAAGATGGTCATGGAGAACATAGTGGCGAAAGCCATGCCGGACACGGGCACTAAATTTTTTTATCTCAACGCATTCTTCTTATATAACGTCTTGATTTTTTCACAGCTTGTGCAGGCCTTCTAGCGCCTTCCCTGCTTTTTGGCACACTGCCTTTTGAAATAATTTTTTGAACAAATTCATTGTCTTTGCCAGGCCTTTTTGCTGGGTCTGGAAAATCTATTATAACATCCATTGCCTGTGCTAAAACATTTTGCCTGGAAATTTCTGCATTTAATGTGCGCGTCATTTTGGCAATAGAACTTTCTGCAAGAAACGGCCTTTTAGTTTTGATTTGTTTTCTGATACTCAAAATATTGCCAGTAATGCCTTTGTATATTCTTTGAAGAACTAATTTTTCTTCATCAGTCACAAAATAAAAAATGGAGTACAAGTTAATTAAACTTCCTAGGCGATAAACCTGAAGAAAAAATAGAAATCGTAAAGTGATTAGCAGCATCCAGCCGCTCCAAATAAGAATCCAGGGCAGACAAAGACAGTACAGGCTTAACTTCTGGGTTCGGGATGAGACCAGGTGTTTCCCTGCACTTATGACCGCTAATCAGACATATTCTCCTTTAGTTTTATTTAAAAACGTTTCTTTTTTGCTTTAATTTGGATAAAATGGCAAAAAAACCGGTTTTTCAAGGATTCCTAAAAGGCTTAAGTTACAGCAAGGTAGAGGGCCAAATAACCCAACAGCAGGCAATGCAGGTTTTTGACCTGATTGAAAAAACCGGAAACGCAAAGTCTTTTTTTGCAAACAGGCAAAAAGAAAAACAGATGTCACGCCACGAACTGGCATATTCCCTTGCAGCCGAAATCCGTTTGGGAACACACAATTTCCTGTTTGCATTCCACAAAGGAAAACCTGTAGGGCTTGCAAGGTACGATTATTCTGTTCCCGGCCAAAAAAAAATTCCAAGCCTTAATATCCACCAGATGATGGTTTTGCCGGAGCACAAATCAGGGGGAATAGAACTGAAAATGGCATTGCACCTTTTAGGGCATGCAAACGCCAACGGCCTTGATTTCAACCTGCGCGCGCAATCATTTGACTTGCATGCTTTCCCAAACAACCTGATTGACAAAAGAAAACATTACAGGCAAAGAGAGATTCTAGAATATACCACAACAAAGAAAAAATCCGAAAGAAAAAGCGAATTCGAGCCAATGGAAACAAGACAGGTAAGGGAACCGGACGGAACCTACCGCCCAAGAAAAGACACGTTTTTTGAATCCAACGCAAGAACGCTCCGGAAAAACTTTGAATTAAGGCGGCGCAAAATGCCCCTGTAATACGGCTCACACAATTTCATCAAAAGATTTTTTCTGCGCTTTTTCAGCAACAACGCGGTTTTTGGAATTCTTTTTACCAAAAACCCTTTCCCAAAAACCCATTGGAGCCTCAATCTGCGGCTGCTCAGGCCTGACTAAAGGGGTGCTTTGTGAAGGCTCAACCGGCTTTACTTTTTGCTGACGGCTCCTGCTTTGAAGAAAAGAAAACCTGTCAATTATTCTTCTTCCAATCGGCCTTATTCCCAAAAAACCGCCTTTTAGTCCAAGGAAAAAATCATGCCTTTGCATGACTTTTTGCCGCAACCTTTTTCTTTTCAACAGCTTTTGCTTCAGTTTTTTTTTCAACAGGCTGGTTGATTTCACGGATAATTTTTGCCGCTTTTGCAAGGCCTTTTTTCAGTAAATCTTCGCGTTTTGCGCCCGCGCAAATCAGCTTGCCGTTTTTGAAAAGCAACAAAGTGAGCTTTGGGTCTTCAATCCGCAAAATCGCTCCCGGAAACTGTTCGGGCTCGTATTCAACGCTGTCAAGCTCCATTGCAGTCTTAAACAAGTCCAAAGTCATGTTCAGGTTGGCTGTTGCAACCAGGTTAACGACCTGGAATTCAGCGTTTTTCTGGATTTTTACTTTTTTCTGGATTTCATGAATCAGTTTGCTTGCCTTATAAATTGCCATGCCAAGGTCTTTTTCCGAGCTTGCCCCGGAACAAATCACTTTGCCGTTTTTGAACAAAAGCATTGAAACCTTTGGCTCCGCAAGCTTTAGAATCGCTCCCGGAAACTGTTCAGGCTCATACTCGATGTTTGGAATCGTTATGGCCAAATTATACAAATCAAGTGTCGCATTCAGGTTAGCTGACGCAACCATGTTCACAATAGTATACTGCACAAAAATCTCCCCCATGCCAAAAAAAGACTTCACGTCTTTAAAAAGCCTATATAAAAACTCTTACTAAAAGCTTTAAAAAGGTATTTAAACCCCTGCAAGCGGCTCTGTCGTATTAAAGGGAGATTTTAACAAAAATCAGTAGCTTGTAGAATGCGGGAGATAAGAGTTACTTTTTCTTTCCTTTTCCGTGTGCAAATCCTTCAATCAATGCATCAAATTCTTTTCTCTTACCTTCAAACCACTGGTTCATAGCCTTGGGATTTTTCATAAGTTCCATCATTTCATTCATAGCTTTAAGATGCTTCTCATCACCTTTTTGAAACATCTCCGTGCCGTGCTTCTTGCTCATTTCAGCTATTTCTTCAAAAGTTTTGGCATGAAATTTTTTATCGCAAGCTCCACCAAGTTGTTTACAAGTCATTGTTTTCATATTATTCGCCTACTATTCACTTAGTTATCTAAACTTTATAAACTTTCCTAAAATTAGCGCTCTGTAGAAATGATGTTTGCTTTTAAATCAAATTAACACAGGTACGCTGCAGGTTTGCCGTCAGAAAATGCAACCATGTATTTTACCCAAGGGGTTTCCCTGATGCGTGAATTTGAAATATGTGGGTTGATTGAATGAATGGTATCAGTCAGGCCTTCTGAAGATGCGTCAAAATTCTTATAGGTTGTGCTGGGTTTTTGGGACATTTTCTCCAGATTATAATTAATTTTGTTATTAATTAAATTAGTCTTTTAGGCATTTTCGCCCGCCTAAATGTGTCCAACAATTTGCGTTTTGAGGCAATCTTTGTCGGGCTTTTAACCTTGTTTTTCCGGCCTTTTTCGCCTTTTTCAGCCGTGCTACTTATTTAAAGCTTTCTGTGAAAACTTACTATATACTGTAATCTTTTACTTAGTGGAACTTATGTCTAACAAGAAAGCAAAAGGAAAGCGAGCCAAGACAAGGGACTTGTTCAAGCGAAGGGGTTCAAAGATGTCTGTTACTAGCCTTTTAAGGGAATTCAAGGAAGGCGATAACGTTATCATCAAAATCAACAGCTCTATTCACGGCGGCATGCCTTTTAGGCGTTTTCAAAACCTTACAGGAAAAATCGTCCAAAAAAGAGGCGAGGGCTACGTTTTGAAAGTCATGCATGGCGACAAGGAAAAAAAGATTATTTCAACTGCCGCGCACTTGAAGGCAGCTTAATTGGGTGAAAAAATGATTGGAAAAAAACTGAACCATAGCCGAGTAGTCCCTTTGGTTGAAGTAAAAGACCTGTTGAAGGAAAGGCTTGACATGAACGAAAAAGGAATCGAGCCTACTTACGAGCAAAACCTTGCCATTGATTATTCAAAAAAGTTTTCAAAGCTCACTCCTGCAAAGGCAAGAAAGCTTTTGGACGAGATAAAAGACATTGAGGGCTTTAATGAATTAATTGCTATAAAAGTCGTTGACATCCTTCCAGAGGACTTGGATGAATTGAATCTTTTAATCCCCCGACAGCAAAAAATCGAAGAAGACAAGTTAAAACAGGCACTGGAGCTTGTAACAAAATTCAGAACATAATCCTTTTTTTGGGGGGATTTCAAAATGATGGTTGACGAAAAAGCCATAGTATTGGATTACTTGGCGCACGGAAAAGGCACTAGCTTTAAACAGCAGTCACTTGCACAGATTATCGGAACAGAATTTTTCACTCTTTTGGAAGTCGTGCCAAAGCCAAGCGTTTCCCTAAAAGCAGGAAGCGAAGTATACATCGGAAAAGGCGAAAGAAACGAAATCGAGTTCATAAAGCGCAGGATTTCCTTCAGGGACCTTACTTCAAACGCTGTAGCAGAAATCGACAAAACAGTTGAAAACCTTGTAAAAACAAACGAAAAAAAGTTTGTCGACTTTTTCAACAACTCTCAGCCAATCACGATAAAACGCCACCAGCTTGAACTGTTGCCAGGCCTTGGCAAAAAGCACATGCTTCAGATAATCAAGGAACGCGAAAACGAGCCATTCACTAGCTTTGAAAACATAGAAAAACGCATTCCTTTAATGCCAAACGTCGTCAAGACAATCGTGAAAAGGGTAATCGAAGAACTCGAAGGCGAAGAAGAAAAGCACTACATTTTCGCAAAGCCCATGCCGCGCGAGCAGCCGGACAGAAAAAATTATCGCGACAGGCGCAGGTTTTAGAAACCCAATTAAATCCTTTTGCTCCGCATTTTTATTATGTCTTTGTTCAAAGAGCTTACAGCCTACATGGCTGAGTATAATTTTTACCCAAGCAAGAAAAAAGCCCAGAATTTTCTGGTAAGCGACCAATTCCTTGACGAAATAGTCAAGGCAGCGCACCTTGAGCCGTCAGACACTGTTTTGGAAGTTGGTGCAGGAACAGGTTTTCTCACGCGCGAACTCTTAAAGCACTCAAAAGTCGTTGCCTCAGAACTTGACGAAAAACTCTGCGGGCTTTTGCGCGAGCAATTTCGCGCCGAACTTGAAAGCAAAAAACTCGTTTTGCTTGAAGGAAATTTCCTTGAGCAAAAGCTTCCAAAATTCAATAAAGTCGTTTCGCTTCCGCCTTACACGATTTCTTCAAAACTTGTCCTTGAGCTAGTGCTTGAAAAACACGTTGAATCAATGGTTTTTGTTTTACAGCGCGAGTTTGTCAAAAAATGCGTCTCGCGACCCGGCTTTAACGACTACGGGCCACTGGCGGTTCTTTTGGGATATTATTTTGACGACAAAGTCCTTGAATGGAATCTGTCGCCTGAAAACTTTTTTCCAAAACCAAACTCGTTTTCCTCACTTGTGGTTTTTTCAAGAAAACAAAACATAAAAACACTCAATGATGAAAGCAAGTTCGTGTTTTTCCTTAAAACGCTTTTTCGCTACAAGAACAAAAAGCTTTCAAACGCGCTTGAAAAATCTTTTCCTTTCCTGAAAAAAAGCATGGGTTTTTCAAAAAAAGGCTTTGAAAAAACACTTGAAGGCCTGAAAGAAAAAGACTCAAAAGTTTACCTTTTGGAGCCAGAAGAGCTTGTTTCAATTTTTCAGGAATTTTTGAAATAAAATTTTTCTATCCTGCTTTTCTCTGTTTCAAATACCTGTATTTCTTTTGCAAGTTCGCGTGCAAGCGCAAGCTTTCTCTTGTTTTGCGCGTGAATCTCAAAAAGCGGAGCGCCTTTTGCGACTTTTTGGCCGGTTTCAACCCTTAGCATTAATCCGGCCTGTTTGTCTCCTGGCGCACCAGCAGTGCGTGCAATCTCAATGCAGCTTTTCAGGTTAATGTGAAGAATTTCAGTTTCATTTTCCGCCAAAACAGTGTACCTGTACTGTGCCTGTGGCACCTGCGTGGAAGACACGATGTCTCCGCCCTGGGCGCGGATTATTTCCTGCATTTTCCGCAAGGCCTTTTTGCTTTCAAGCAATCCCTTTGCTTTTGCATATCCTTCTCCTTGCCTGCAGTCTCCTGCAAGCTCCAAGAGCGAGCCCGCAAGTTCAAGGCTTTTTTTTGCCATTGAATCAAACACTTTTCCTTCAAGCACCTGCAGTGCAAGTTTTGCTTCAAGGCACGGGCCAAAAGCGTTCCCACTCGGCCTTGAACCGTCAGTAAGAATAACTTCAACCTTTATCCCGACCCGTTTTCCAACTTCCAAAAACTTGTAGGCAATGTCTTCCGCGTCAGCCCTGTTTTTTATTTTTGTGTCAGGCCCAACCGGAATGTCTATCACCAAAAACTTCGCGCCAACCGAGGCCTTTTTTGCCATGACTGAAGCAATCACCTGCCCTTTTGGGTCAAGTGAAAGCGGGTGCTCTATCTTGATTATTTTGTCGTCTGCCGGCGCAAGGTTTATTGCCCCGCCCCATGCAATCACGCCGCCGGTTTTCGCGGTGATTTTTTTCACTTTTTCAAGCGACAGGGTCACCGGGCAAAGGCACTCCATTGCGTCCGCGGTTCCGGCAGCTGACGTGATGCTTCTGCTGCTTGTTTTTGGAATATGATAGCCTGCAGCGGCAATTATCGGCACAACAACCATTGTTGCCCTGCCGTTTGTTCCGCCAATCGAGTGCTTGTCCAAAACCATTTTTTCCCCAAAGTCAATCCTGCTTCCCGTATCAATCAGTGCCTGTGTCATTGCAACGGTTTCCTCAAGGTCAAAACCGTTTATCTGGACTGCCGTAATGAATGACGCAACCTCTATTTCGCTCAGGCGGTTGGATTCAATGTCCTTGACTATTTCAAACAATTCTTCTGTTGAAAGCCTTGACTTGTCAATTTTTTTCCTGATTGAATGCACGCTGTGCGGCTTTTGGGCGGCACTCACTGTTACAACCGAATCGTTTTTTACGTTCAAAAACCGCGCGACCTCTTCAAACAGGCCAAGCTCGTTTTCTGCAAGCATTGAATCAGTGATGTCTACCGGTGCGTGGATTTCCTTGCCGTTTTTTTGCACAATTTTTATTCTTTCAAGCGGCAACACCCCCAATTGCCGGGCATCTTTTATGTTCAGGATGGCGATTAGTTTTCCTGCTTCAATGTCTATGACTTTTACCTTCATTTTCTGCGAAAAAACATCCATAAAAAAACCTAGAGGCTGTCTGCAAGCCCTTGGGCGGATTTCCTTATGTCTTTTGCGCCATAAAGCGACCGCCCGACAATTGCGTGATAGTTTGAGCCAAGCGCTTTTCTTGCCCCTTCAATCGTCCCGCCTTGTGCAATCAGGCCCGGCACGAAAAAAACAGGCTTTACTCCGCGTTTTTCAAGAAACTTTTTATAATGCGCCATTTTTTCCGGCTTGTTTCCGGGAACAACAAAATTTGAAACGCCTTTTTTTGCGGCCAAAGCAAAAATTTTTTCAGGCACAGAATCATCAATGAAACCGCCACTGCTTGTAAGGAATTTTTCGTGCGTCATTTCCGCACCAACAATCAGGCCAAGCTTTTCCTTGTTGATTGCGTCAATCCAGGCTTCCTCGCTTTTTGGGCCAGTGAAAGGAAAAATAATCACCGCATCAATTCCGCTTTCCCTGCATGCTGATGCAAACTTTTCGCCCATTTCCGGAATGTCATTTCCTGCCTTTTGATGGTCATAAATGACTGGCTTGTCGGAAATTTTTTTGATAACCGAAACAGTTTGCGGCAAGCCAAACCGGAGCGCAAGTTCAAAGCCGACTTTGTAAGAAGAAATTTGTTCAATTTCATGCGTTTTTTCAACTAATTCTTTCAGGTTTTCAAGGGAAGAAACATCGCACGAAGGAATGATGCTTTTGTCCATTCCAATAATCCGTTTCATTAAAATTTCTTCCTTTTACCTGAAAATGAAAACTTCTATTTTGTCGATTACTTCCTGAAAGTTTTCCGGGCAGGAATTCCGGCACGCCATGTTTTTTGTCTCGCCGTTAAGAGACACTTCAAGCACGCGCGTTTCCCCTTCAGCGTCAAAGTTGCCGTATACCTCGGGGGCGGAAAAAAACTCTTTTTCCGACAATTCAATCACAATGTCTTTTACTTCCTGTTCTGCTATCTGTTCTGATTTCATTTCCTGCACAGTTGAGCCGGTTTTTTTCGAAAAAACAGTCACATGGCCATCGTCTTCAAGCAAAACGGTTTCCTTTGAGTCAATCCCAATCAGGTCATAGCGGATTTTTGCGCTTTCAACCGTGAAACTCTCTTCAATTGGCGGGTTGTTACCGGTCGAAGGCCCTGTGCCCGGAAAATTTTGCTGTGGGGCAATGCACCCAAAAAGCAAAAACGCAAAAATTCCGGCAAAAAAAATTTTATTCAATCATTACACCCAAGTATCCTTATAGCAAATTGTAGTATAAAACACTTTTCCTGCACAAGAACCGGCTTAAATCCCGTGTTTATGCTTAAATCACCCGAATCCATATTTTTTCCCCCAGATCAAAGGGCCATTTTTCCAGTCAAGCGCAACCAGTTTTTCTTTTTCTTTCAGATAACCTGTTTTTACCGCGGTTTCAACAAGGACACTAAAACGGGTCAGGGAAAATTGGTTTACTTTTGTTTCCCTGAAGTTTTTTTGAGAAGCTTCAAGCTCGTAAGTAAAAATGGAAAGCGCATTGTCAACTATTGCTCCCGCTTCCCTTAATGCCTTTATGCATCCAACAGAGCTTCCACCAGTGCTTATAAGGTCTTCAACCAGGACCGTTTTTTGGTTTTTTTCAAGTTTTCCTTCAACCTGATTTTCCTTGCCGTGGTCTTTTTTTTCGCTTCTCACATAAACAAGCGGCTTGTTTGTCAGCTCCGCAAGCCATGCAGCATACGGAATTCCGGAAGTTGCAACCCCTGCAATCACCTCAAAATCCGGCTTAACATTTTCCGAAAGCATTTTTTGCATTTCTTTTAGCACAATCTTTCTTTCCTTTGGGTAGCTCATGATAAGCCTGCAGTCAGTATAAATCGGCGCAATAATTCCCGAAACCCACCGAAACGGCTTGTTTGGCCTTAACACAACTATGTTCATGTCAAGCAAAAGCTTTGCGATTTTTTCTTCCCGGTTTATCAAAACACCTCTTTTCCAAAAAAATTTTCCAGAAATTTTCCATTGTCAAAAACAACTTCTCCCCTGACAATCGTTTTCTCAACAGCGCCTTTTGCCCGCTCTCCGTTAAAAGCAGTCCACCCGCATTTGTAAAACATGTCCCTGTTATGAATCACCCTTGTTTTCGAAAGGTCAACGACTGCAAGGTCTGCATCAAAGCCTTCCTTGACTGCACCCTTTGATTCAATCCCAAAAATTCTTGCAGGGTTTGCAGAGCAAAGTTCGGAAATTTTCTCAAGAGAAATCTGTTTTTTGCTGCACGCATCCAAAAGCAAAGGCAGCATGGTCTGCACTCCAGGCATGCCGCTTGGCGCCTGCCAGTAAGGCTGCTTTTTTTCACTTGACAAATGCGGCGCATGGTCTGAACCAATAACGTCCACTGTACCGTCGTTTACGGCTTTCCACAATGCAAGCCTGTCTTTTTCAGAACGGATCGGCGGGTTTACTTTTCCAAAGTTTCGCAGTTTTTCAATGCTTTTTTCATTCAACAAAAGATGATGCGGTGACACTTCGCAAAAAACCCCGTCGGTTTCATTTTTTGCTTCCCTGATAAGTTCAATTCCTTCCTTTGAAGAAATGTGGCAAAAGTAAATCCTGTTTTTAATTTTTTTTTGAGTCAAAAGCATCTGTTCAACTGCAATCGCTTCTGATTTTGCGGGCCTTGCCCTTGAATGAATCAGGGGGTCGGAAAGTTTTGCAAGCCTTTTTTTGTTTTTTTCATTAAGTGCATTGTTTTCTGCGTGAACGCAAGTAACAAGGTTTTTTTTCCTTGCAATCTCAAAAACCCGCTCGAGGCTTTTTTGGCTTTCAAGAAGCAGGTTTCCTGTGGAAAACGCAGAATAAATTTTTACAGACTTTATTTTTTTTGCAGTGGAAATTTCGTTCTCGTTTCCCGGAACAGCGCCAAAATGAAAACCAAAGTTAACCATCGCGGTTTTTGCAACGGCTTTTCGTTTTGCCTCAAGGGATAAAACCGTGACAATTGGCGGGGAATTGTTTGGCATGTCCAAAACAGTCGTTATCCCGCCAGCAAGGGCTGCGCGGCTGCCAGTTTCCCAGTCTTCTTTTTCCTCGTTTCCGGGAAAACGAAAATGCACATGTGGGTCAATCAGGCCTGGAAAAACAAACTTTCCAAGGCAATCAATGGTTTTTGCGCCTGTGGCCTGGATTTTTTCTTTTGAGATTTTTTCAATCAGGCCGTCCTTTAGCAAAATGTGTGCCTCAACGACATCACCCTTATGTAGAAGTGAACAGTTTTCCAAAACCAGGTCGTGCATAAATATCTTTTTTTTATTCTGCTATTTTTAGTTTTCCCCTAAACTCTTCAAGCGAATTGTATCCTTTTTTTTTCATTACGCCAATCAGCTCTTTTTCTATCCTTTCAAAGCACTTTTCGCCTTCCTGCATAAAGGCTGTTCCAACCTGCACTGACTGCGCTCCGCAGAGGACATACTCAAACACATCCACGCCTGTCCGCACGCCACCAACCCCGACAATTGCAATCCTTTTGTCAAGCAACTCAAAAAGTTTTCTTGCATTTGCAAGCGCTGTTGGCTTGATGAAATCCCCGCCAATCCCTCCAAACCCGCCTTTTGGCCGAATAAGAGTTTCCTCTCTCTTGTAATCAATAATCAGCCCGTTTCCAATCGAATTGATTGTCGCAACAAAATCCGGTTTGTGCCTGTTAAGAATTTTTGCAACCTGTTCAAAATGCACAAAATCAAAATATGGCGGAAGCTTTATCCCCAGGGGCTTTTTGCAGATTTTTTTTATACCACCAAGCATTTTGTCAACATACTCAAAATCGTATCCGGCAATAGGCTTTCCAATCGTGTTGGGTGACCCGGGATTGAACTCGATAACATCGATTTGCGGCACCATGTTGAAATGTTCCACAATCGTGAAATTGTCTTCGCCCTTCATTCCTGAAACGCTTGCAATAACCGGCTTTTTCCATTTTTTTTTCAGTTCAACTGCAAACCTTGCATACTCCTTGTACCCAAGGTTTGGCAAACCCATGGAATTGATTGATGAAAACCCAACATCCATGTATCTTGGAAGCGGGTTGCCTTCGCGTGGCTCAAGCGTGCAGGACTTCATCAGCACCGCGCCAGAGCGCGAGCCTGCAATCAGCTTCAGCTTTTCAAGTGTTTCGTCATTTGCCCCAGCGGCATTGTAAATGCACGATTCAAGCCTTACTCCGCCAAGCCTGCTTGAAATGTCAAAACCCATTTTCCCACCAAATAAAAAATCAAATAATTGAACTGATTATTTCCTTTTCGTTCATAATTGTCTCGCAGTAAAAGCACTTCGCGCCAAGAGGGTGCACTTTCATCAAAAACTTTGTTTCAACACCTTCCCTGTTGGTAATGCAAAGAGGGTTAATGCACTTGATTATCCCGCGCGCCTGCGGTGGCACAACGATTTTTTCCTTTTTCACGATTTTTGAGGACGAAATAGTGTTAAGGGTTGCACCGCGCCCCACAATTGCAATCTTGTTCAGTTCTTCTTCAGACAACTTTTTTCCCTCGATAAAAACAAGGTCTTTTAGCCCCATTTTGTGGCTTTCCACATTCATGCCCGCGCTCACGCGGTGGCCTTCAATGTGCAAAACTTCAAGCACCCGAATCGCAGTTCCAGGGTTCAAATGGTCAATTGCGGTCCCCTCCTTGATTGGCGTCAAAAGAATCTTTTTTTCAGTCATGGTAGTTTCACTTTCCCTGGGCCCTTGCGCGAGCCCGTGAACGGTTGCGTCCGTTCACACCGCAGTATATGGGCCATCTGAAGATGGCCCGATAATACAAGTTTTTGATGAACCTTTTGTCAAAAGGTTCCGCGACGCGTATGTGCCCCATCTTCGATGGCGCGGTAATACTTGCATTCATTTTTTCACCTTTGATAGCATTTCAAGCACCGCCTCGCGGACTGGAATCCCGTTTGCCGCCTGTCGGAAATAAATCGCTGCAGGCGTGTCGTCAAGGTCTGTTGAAATTTCGTTGACTCTTGGAAGCGGATGCATTATCCGAAAATCCTTTTTTGTTTTCTCAAGGATTTTTTTCGTCAAAATGTAAACGTTTTTCACGCGCTCGTATTCAAGCGGGTCAGGAAACCTTTCCTTTTGAATCCTTGTGGCATAAAGGATGTCCATTTGTGGCAAAAATTCTTCAACCGAAAAAGTCTGGTGGACTTTCACGCCTTTGCTGATTTCTTCAATTATATACTTTGGCATTTTCAGGCTCTCCGGCGAAATGCAGTAAATTGTGACTCCCTTAAACAGGCTAAGGGCCTTTGCAAGCGAGTGCACGGTTCTTCCATACTTCAGGTCTCCCATCAGGCCGATTTTTATGCCGTCAATTTTCCCAAACTCTTTTTTTATCGTGTAAAGGTCAACAAGTGTCTGCGTCGGGTGCTGGTTGCTTCCGTCCCCAGCGTTGATAATTGGCTTTTTGGAAATCTCTGCAGCCCTTCTGGCTGTCCCCTCAATATAGTGCCTTATCACAATCATGTCTGCATAGTTTTCAACTATCCGGATTGTGTCAGAAACAGTCTCGCCTTTTTTGGAAGAAGTCGCTTCATCAACAGGCGATGAAATCACTGATGCGCCAAGGTTTTGTGCAGCGCTTTCAAACGAAAGCCTTGTCCTGGTGCTTGGCTCAAAAAACAGCGTTGCAACGATTTTTCCCTTCAAAAAACCGTGCTTTTTAGACAAAGCGGTTTTCTCCATTTTGGCGGCTTTGGAAATAATGCCCTCAATGTCCGCACGGGAAAAATCAGAAATAGAAACAATGTCCGTCAAGCTTTTTTTTGCGGTTTGCTTTCCCATCAAACCCTTCAAATTTATGCAAAAAAAGGTATTTAAAGGAAGCGGAAGATAAGGCCCCTTGGCGATTAATCTCATTTCACAGCTTTTTTTGACTTTTCAAATTTTACCATTTTTAACAGCAATTCATCTGCTTCTACCAATGAATCTGCCCACGAGTTCATTCTACTTATCGCAGATTCTGCCTCGCGAGACTTATAATCTCCTTTTGCCAATTGTTCAAACGCACGAACTATAAGCCCTTGGGCTCCTCTTACATTTTTGACATGTCTTCTAAGAAAATATGCTGATGCATTGACTTGTGGCCAATTTATTCTTTCCGATTCCTCAAGATTTCGAAAAATTGCTTCTCTGTGCTGTTGTGCCATTTTCATTGACCTGCCTTTTTCATAGGCTTTTACTTGTTTAGCAAATTCTACTAAAAGTTCTGGCGCAGTTTTTGGCCTTGGCTTGCTTCTTTCCATTTTTACCCTTTTTTGTCTTGTTTTCCTTGAATTTCTTTTTTTCAAAAACTCACCCTCCGTTTAAATATTTTGTCGCCACAGGCGCCACATCAACCGCGTTTGTCTTGTGCAAAACCGTGTTGCACGAAAAAACCTTTTTTATCCCGGCCTTTTTCATTTTTTCAAGCGCGCCCTCAACCAAAAGCGCGTGCACAAAAACGCTGCTGACAGACAAAGGCTTTTTCTGCATGATTTTTTTTGCCGCAGCAATTATTGTCTTTCCGGTGCTTGCAATGTCGTCAACTATCACGACATGCTTTCCTGAAAAATCAAAGCCTTTTGGAAGCGTGACTTCAACATTTCGCGACGAATGCCTTGTCTTTGAAAGAATCGCTGACTCAAACCCGATTTTTTGCGCAATCACACCTGCCCACTGGGAGCTTTCAGAGTCAGGCCCGACGACAACGGTTTTTCCTTTCACAAATTTTTTTTGAATGAATTCTGCAATGCTTTCTGACGCCGACAGGTTTTTTCCTTCAGCAGAAAAAATCTCTTTCATTTTTTTTATACGGTGAAGGTGCGCGTCAAACGTTATGACTTCGTCAAGGCAAGACGACAAAAGCTCCGCCACATGCTTGGCCGAAAACGCTTCTCCGTCATGAAACCTTTTGTCCTGGCGCATGTAGCCAAGGTATGGCACTAGGCCTGTTACTTTTTTTGCGCCAAGGCCACGCGCGTTTTTTGCAGCCAAAAAAAGCTCCACAAGCGCGTCGTTTGGGTTTGGGTGCATGCTTTGCACAAAAACGATTTGTTTTCCTTTCACGCTTTCAAGAAACCTGACATAACATTCTCCGTCAGGAAAACGCCTTAATCCGGTTTTCAGCTCCTGAAAGCCGGTTTTGCGCAAAAGGCTTTTTGCAAAGCTTTTTCCATTGGTCAGTCCGCTTATATATATCATTAAATCAATAAAGAATAATCTTTGGGGCTTTTAATTTTTGTGGCTTTAAATTTTGCCTTTTAAGCCCTGGTTTTTTGAAAATAAAAAAGTAACCATTGGCCAGTTGCAATTTAAAGGGTTTCGGCGGCCTTTGAAAGATAATAATTTAAATCCAATTACAGGGTAAGTTGTTTATAGGAATTTTACTGCATTTCCTGTTTGTGAGGGGTTGTATTTGAAAAACATTATTGAAAAAGCCATTAAGAATGCCATGGCAGGCAGTGAGCCTGTTGTCCAAAAAAAGCCAAAAACCAAAGGCCTAGGCAACAAGGACGAAGAACTTATCCGAATTCTTGAATCCACCAAAGCCAAAATCCGCGTTGTCGGAGTAGGCGGAGGCGGAGGAAACACAATCCAGCGAATGACCGAAATCGGCATTTCTGGCGCAGAAACAATCTGCGTAAACACTGACGCCCAGGATCTCTTAAAAGTCAAGGCAGACAGAAAAATTCTTATCGGAAGAAAACTCACCCGAGGGCTTGGATCAGGCTCTGACCCGTCTGTTGGCGAAGGCGCTGCACGCGAGTCAGAAGAGGAACTAAATGACATCCTTGAAGGCTCAGACCTTTTGTTTATTACCTGCGGCCTGGGTGGCGGAACCGGTACAGGCGCTGCACCAGTTGTTGCAGAAATCGGAAAATCCATGAAAGCCTTAACCGTTGCGGTTGTTACACTTCCGTTCACTGTCGAAGGACGCAAGCGAATGGAAAACGCAATGCTTGGGCTTGAACGCCTCAAGGAAAACGTTGACACAATTATTGTAATTCCAAACGACAAGATTCTTGAAATCGCTCCAGACTTGCCGGTAAATTCTGCTTTCAAAGTCGCAGACGAAGTATTGACAAACGCAGTCAAAGGAATCACTGAACTGGTCACGCGACCAGGATTAATCAACCTTGACTTTGCAGACCTCAAAACAATTCTTTCAAAAGGCGGCGCAGCAATGATTGGTTTAGGCGAAAGTTCAAGTGAACGCGCAACAGACGCACGCGCTTTAGAAGCGGTTGAAAACGCCTTGACTTCTCCTCTTTTGGATGTTGATATCAATAATGCCAGCAAGGCACTTGTCAACGTAATCGGCGGCTCTGACATGACGCTTCGCGAAGCCGAAATGATTGTTGAAGCAGTCAGCGCAAAAATTTCTCCAAATGCCCACATCATCTGGGGTGCACTGATTGACGACAAGATTCCAAAAAACCAGATACAGGCAATGGTCGTAATCGCCGGCGGGCGCTTTCCATACCTTGAAAACGGCGTGGAAATGGAACGAGCCGGCACGCACGTTGACCTTGGAATCGAGTTTGCGGACTGAAATTTTTAATCTATTGATTTTTTTCAAAAAACGCAAAAACCCTTTTATATTCCTCTGAACACTATTATTTTGTGGTTTTGAATGTCTAATGGTAAAAACGCATCTTTGCAGGTTGTCCTAAAAAAGATTGAAAAAATTGAGTCAAGGCTGAAAAGAATCGAAAAAGAGCGCTCTCTTGGCTTTGTACGGCTTTCTGACAAAGAAATGAAAGAAATTGAGAAAATCCAAAAACATATGGAGTCAGGCAAAGAAAAAACCCTTAAAGAAGTTTTTGGAGAATAAAGGCGATTTTTTGTTTGAAGTCCGTTTAAGCAAAAAGGCCGAAAAATTCGTCAAAAAATGCGACCCCAAACTTCGTGCAAGGTTGTTTGAATTTTTCAAGGTTTTAGAGCAAAACCCTGTGCCTTCAAAAGAATATGATTTGAAGAAAATAGTGGGCGGGGAATTTGACAGGTACCGTGTCAGGCTTTCAAGTTTTCGCAGCGTTTACACCGTTTATTGGAATGAAAAATTGATCAGGGTTCTCAAAATAGAAAGGCGGGACGAACACACTTATAGGCTTTAATCCTGCCAAAATCCTCGTTGGCAATTTTTCCCGATGCCAACCTTTTTAAACTTCTTTTAGCCAGATTATCTGTATCTTTATGTTTAACGTCGGCAAATTCATTGATGACACCAAAAGGATTTTTCACCTGTCAAGAAAGCCTTCCTGGAAGGACTACCAGACAATGTGCAAAATAACTTTTTTGGGCATCCTTTTGATTGCCTTGATTGGCTTTGTTATTATCTTTACTTTCAACATTCTCAAGCTTGGGCGCTGATAAATAAACTTTTAAACCATTCTTTGCCAATTTAATGTTATAAAACCACTTTTTTTGAGGTTTTGAATTAGTTTTTATGTTTTTTCTAAAAGGTTTTTTTCAATGATTTTCACTGTCAGAACAACGGTTGGCCAGGAAAGCCTGGTAGTGGACATTCTTGCAAGCAAAATAAAGAAAGAAGACCTGAACATTTACTCGTTTAGCGTTATTCCGGGCCTCAAAGGATACATCCTAATCGAGGCAGACAACGAAATGACTGTCAGACGCGGAATAAGCAATACCCCGCACGTCAAAGGCAAAGGCATTGTCGGCGGCGAAGTAAAAATTGACGAGCTTTCAAGCCTGCTTGAAGCAAAGCCCTTAATGAAGTCAATCAAGCCAGACATGATAGTAGAGCTTGTTGCAGGCCCGTTCAAGGGCGAAAAAGCCAAGATTTTGCGCGTAAACGACACAAAAGAAGAAGTCACAGTCGAGCTATTGGAAGCCGCTGTGCGAATCCCTGTCACAATAAAGGCAGAGCATATAAGGATTATCAAGGAATGATTTGTCATGCCGGAAATAAACGTTTTGGTTGAAGGCGGAAAAGCCACCGCGGGCGCACCGCTTGGACCAGCCCTTGGGCCAACTGGGGTAAACATCAAGGAAGTCGTTGACACAATCAACGAAAAAACAAAGGCCTTTGCAGGCATGAAAGTGCCGGTAACAGTTGTTGTCAATCCGGGCAAGAAAAGTTTTGAAATCGAAGTCGGAAGCCCGCCAACAAGTTCTTTGATTGTCAAAGAAGCAAAGGCAGACAAAGGGGCAGGAAACCCAAAAACCGAAATCAAGGGCAACCTGTCAATGGCGCAAGTCAGAAAAATCGCTGAAATGAAAATGTCCCACCTTAACTCTTATTCAATGTTTTCCGCAGCGCGCGAAGTAATCGGCACCTGCAACTCAATGGGAATAACTGTTGAAGGAAAGCACGCCAAGGAAATCCAGCAGGAAATGAAAGACGGCAAATGGGACGCCGAATTCGGGCGCGAACCGGTTGCAAAAGGCGTCAAAAAAGAAGTCGAATCATTTGTTGAAGGCATGGCTCAGGCCGCAATTGACGTGAGAAAAAGCATTTCTGGAAAAAAGAAATAACTTTGAACTTTCGCTTTTTCTTATTCAAGCAGTTTAAAAAATTCTTTTTTCTCCATTTTCAGGTCTTGCTTTATGATTTTTGTTAACAGTTTTATCCTGATTTCCTTGTGAAGCGGGACAAGAGTCGTCCTTCCATCTGAGTGTTCAAAAAACAAATGAGCGCCTTTTTGTCTTATTTCCTTAAAACCCAATGAATGAATCGCTTCAATTACTTTTCTGGTTTTAACCGAATTAGGCATGAACTTTGACCTTTTCAACTGAAACAAAAGAGGTCTTTTGTTTGGTTTTCTTTTCAGTTTCAACTTCCAGACATAATTCAATTGCTTCTTTGATGTTTTTCAGGGCTTCTTTTTTTGTTTTTCCCTGAGTATGGCAACCCTGTAATGCCGGTACGTCCGCAACAAACCAGCCATCTTCGTCTTTTTCCAGGATAACATCAAAGGTTTTTACCCTCAAGCAAACCACCAATTAATACTAGCATATCAACTTGAATAAAAGCCTTTTTGAAAATTCAGTCCACGCAGACTGACATGACTTGCCCGTTATACAAATAGTCATAGCACCCGAACTGGGTTTTCCACTGGCTGCATGTCCCGCTTGTTGACTCTGGTGTTTCAACAAGGCATGTGCCTTGACATTGTGAGTTGTCACTGCATGCCTGCCCGAAATCAGTTGTCTTGAAATTGCAGCAGTCCTGAATCAGGCCGCATTGCTCGCGCCAGAAACCGCCTGCCTGTAAACACTGTCCCTGTGTTTCAATTCTTGTTTGCTCCAATATTCCTTCGCATTTGTTCTGGACACACTCACAAGCATATATTGTCGGGAATCCGCAAACGCTTGAAAGGCCTTCTGAAGCGCAAATTTCCCGCACTTTATCAGGGTCTGTGATGGCATTTTTATTTGCGCATCCCGGGTAAAAGCCGCAGCAGTTATGTACGTCTTTTACTTCACAATCCGAATCAGTATAGCAGGAATAGTCTATTGACGCATAATATTCTTCCAAAGCCGGACTCGGTGAGGGGCTATTTTCAGGGATTGCGCAAATTTTTTTTACGGCAATGGCATCCCCTTGTTTAAAATCCACTTGTTTGCATTCAGGCGTAATTGACGGGCAGTCGGAATCGCTTTCGCATAACTGGTGGCATTTCAGGTCGCCTTCCTGTGGCCCGCAGCTTACCGGGTTTTGCAGGTCAGGTGTTAATCCACAAAACATTGAATTGTAGCAAATGGAATTCTGCGGACAATCGCTGTCACTTTCGCAGTTTTTAAGCTGAGGGTTTTTTGGCTCGCCGATTATCTGGCACTTGTTGTCCACGCATCCAATCTCTGGAAGCCCTACACCGCACATGGTTCCCCTGTAATTCGTGCACATTGCTTCTTTTTTTGCCGTGTACTGGTCCCTGAAAGCTTTGTTGATTAAATCATACTTGCAGTCACTGCAGTTCACTGAAACATATAGGCAGTCTGTGTCTGCAGAGCATGATTTGCTTTGCTCTGGAATAATCAGTTCTGAAAACAATTGGGTAAACCCGGTTTGATTGATGCATTGCCCGTCAAAATAGTATTGGACCAAAGGATTGCTGCAGGCGCCGCAAGAATTCCCGTAAGTTTGCCCGTCGCTTCCGCACACTTGCCGGAGTTCCATTGTGCAGATTCCGCTAAAGTTTCTTGGCTCCGTGCAAAGCGTTGCCCCTTGCGGTGGCTCAACCGGCGGGAAAGTCGTGCACCCGCTCAAAAAGACAATTCCCACAATCGCTGCCAAAAACAAGGTTTTCTGCATGCCAATCCAATTGCGCTAAATACCTTTTTAAACCTTTTAGGGGCAATTTAACTTATTAATCAAGCCTTTTTCTAAGAAAAGGCCGTTTCACTAACTGACCCCTTGCGTGGGTTCACGACGCGTTTGGCTTTCAGCCAAACTAAAGCAAATTTGCATTAGTATTCCCGCCCAATCGCAGATTGGGCATGTACGCGGTGTGAACGGACGCAACCGTTCGTTAGGAGGTTTTTGTTCGTGGTATTGAAAAAAGAATCAGTTGTTTCAGCGCTTTTGAAAACGCGCGAAACAGCCAAAAAAAGAAACTTTACCCAGTCGGTAGACCTGAACATGGTTTTTAAGGGGCTTGACCTGAAAAAACCAGAGGGAAAAATAGAGGTACAGGTAAAAATGCCTTTTGCCTCAGGCAAACAGGGAACCTCCAAAGCGCTTGTTTTTATCCAAGACAAAGACCTGGCTTTTAAACTGAAAGAAAGGTCGCACAAAGTCATTATGATTGATGAAATTCCAAAAATTTCCAAGCAGGAAGCAGAAAAACTCATGAGCGAGTATGACGCTTTTTTTGCCGAAGGCCCGGCAATGCTTATTGTTGCAAAGCACTTGGGGCAGCAGTTGGCCCCAAAAGGGCGGATGCCAAGGCTTCTTTCGCCAACAGTTTCTGCTTTTGAAAACGAAGTCAAAAACGCGTCAAGTGTTGTAAAAGTTTCAAACAAGAAAGGAAAGCCAATGCCGTTGATCCACGTTTCTGTCGGAAAAGAATCTGACGAAAACGAAAAACTTGCAGAAAACGTCCTTGCAGTCTACAATGCAGTTCTTGCTGCTTTGCCGGGAAAAGAACAAAACATTTCTTCTGTTTATCTCAAACTCACAATGAGTTCGCCGGTAAAACTCTCTGACAAGCCAGAAGGCGCAGAAAAAGAGGCATCCAAATGAAAGCAAACAGGATGAAAACCCACAGAAAAGACTGGAAAATCCGCCAAGTACAGGTCCTTTCACCGCTTTTCAAAAAATACAAAACCATCGGCGTTGGCGACTTGTCAGGAATGCCTGCTTCACTTATCCAAAAACTCAGGAAAAACCTCAACGGAAAAGCAGTCCTCAAGGTTTCAAAAACAAGGGTAGTTAAAAAAGCCCTTGCCACCGTGCCATCCAAAAAAAACGTTGATGAAATAATCAACAAAAGCTGTTTGATGATTTACTCCGACCTTGACCCTTTTGAATTGTTTGCCCTAATAAAAAAGAACCAGAGCAAAGCGTTTGCACGCGAGGGCTACATTGCAGAAGAAGACATAATTGTCCCCGCGGGGGACACTGGCCTGCCGCCAGGCCCCGCGTTGAGCGAACTCAAGGCCGCAGGCCTTGCAATAAAAATCCAGGGGCCAACAATCCAGGTCACTGACGACAAGGTTGTTGCAAAAAAAGGCACGCCTGTCACAAAGCCGGTTGCAGCGGTCCTTTCAAAGCTTGACATCAAGCCGGTAAAAGTAGGCCTCAAAATGAACGGCGTCTTTTATGACGGCGCGTATTTCCGCCCGGAAGTCTTAAACATTGACACTGACGAGGTCTTTGAAAATTTCGTAAAAGCATACCGGCAGTCACTCAACCTTGCAGTTAACGCGCACATTTTCATTAAGGAATCAATGCCCTTGCTTTTAGGAAAAGCTTATCGGGAAGCAAAAGAAGTCGCAATGGCAGCAAAAGTTTTTTCAGGCGAAGAAACAGGCAAAGACGCTGAAAAAGCTTCAAGGGAGGCAGGCGCGCAGGAAGCATCAGCTGAAGCAAATCCGGCAGAAGCTGTTCAACCACAGGGAGACGCTTAAAGTTTTTATTTAAAATTTAAAGGGAGGTCAAAAAATGGAATACGTTTATTCTGCAATGCTTTTGCATTCGGCAAAAAAAGAAATAAAGGAAGACTCGGTCAAAAAAGTCCTCGAAGCAGCAGGAATCCACGCTGATGATGGCAGGGTCAAAGGCCTTGTCGCTTCATTAAAAGAAGTAAACATTGATGAAGCAATCGAAAAAGCAGCAACAGTGCAGGCAGCAGCACCGGTTGCAGGCCACGCTGAAGCAAAAAAAGAAGCAAAGCCCGCACAGGAAGAAAAAAAAACCGAAGAAGAAGCAGCAGCAGGATTGAGCTCTCTTTTTGGATGAGCCCTGCTTCCTCCATTTTTTTATTTCAGCAGGCCTAGCTTTCGGGCTGGCCAGGTTCTCTTTTCAGCCTTCTGATTTTGGTTTCAAGTTTTTCAATTTGAGCAGACAAGTCGGCAATTCTTACCGCATGCTTGTTTTGCCTTTTACTCATAATGGTTTTCCAAGGAGCTATTGCCGTTGGGTTCAATAGTTTTTTTTTAGTGAACTCCCTAAGAACCTGAATAAATGACAGCCTGACGTCCCTTAACCGTTGAGTTGACGCCAATTGAGACTTGTATAATTGAAGTTTTGCATCCATTTTTGCAACAAGTTTTGCCTTGTACTTTCGTTTAATTGAAGCAGGAATAAGCCTGCATAAGTGCTTTCTAATTTTTCTCCTGGTTTTTGGCTTCATTCACTCAAATTAATCCCCAAACTTATATAAATCCTTAAATCTATTCTATTATTACCAGATTTTTTCTCCCATCCGGTGCATCCGATGAAAAAAAACCTTTTTTTTGCCTTCTTTGTCCTGTTTTTGCTTGGCTTTTCTTCAAGCGCTTTGGCACTCCTTGAACACCAGCAGATAAAAGTCCTTGCCGTAACCAGTTCAGGCCAGGGCCTTGCTGCTGACCTGCTTCTTGAAGTCGAGAAAGGAAACGGCAAAGTGTTTGTCTCTTCCCAGCCACTGGTTGGCACGACCACGCAAAACGCCGCGAATGTCGCTGTGGAGCTTGCAAAAAACTATTCGCCCGAAGTAAAAAACCATGATTTCAAGTTTTCAATTGAGTCAACCGCGTCAGTCGTTGAAGGTCCGTCCGCTGGAGCCGCAATGGCTTTGCTTGTAATCGCGGCTTTTCAGGACAAAAAAGTCCCTTCAACCGTTGCCTTGACCGGCACAATTGATGATAGCGGAAACGTCGGCCAGGTCGGCGGGGTTTTTGAAAAATCCAAGGAAGCCGCTAACCAGGGCCTGAAGCTTTTCATGATTCCTGCAGGTGAAGAACTCCAGACAATCAGGGAAAACGGGCAGGTTAAAAGCATCAACCTTGTAGAATACGGCCCAAAAGAGCTTGGGATGAAAATAATCGGGGTTGCCACAATTGACGAAGCATTGGACCTGGCTTTTTCCGACATTGACCAAATCGACATTGACCAGATCATTTCCGAAAGCGAGGTTCCGGATTTTGTCCCAAAAAACATTTCCTATGAGCCACACCTTGAATCAATGAAGGTGCTTACGACAAATTACATTGCCGAAACCAAGGTTGAAATCGAGGAAGCCAGAAACTCGGTCTCAAGCACACTCATCAACGACCCTGAAGCCCTTACGACTCTTCTTTCAGTCATCACGTCCGCCGAGCAGCTGATGAAGGACGCAGAAATCCTTAACACGCAAAACTACCTTTACTCCGCTGCAAACTTTGCTTTTCTTGCACGCGTCAACGCTTACATGGTAAAAGACGTTTCAACCAATCCTTCGCTTTTGTCGCTTAATTCTTCCACCCTTGACCTCAAAATAGCCGAGCTCAACTCAGAAATAAGGGCATTTGAAACAAGCCTTGAAGGAAACATCCCACTTGACCAGCTTGAATGGCACATTTCCGCACAACAGCGCCTTTCTTACGCAAAACTCAACCTTGAAAAGCTTGCAAACACGCAGACCATAATCATTGACGGAAGCGACGACACAGGAGTTGCCCTGCAGCGCGTTTCCGATTACGAGTTTGCTGTTGCATGGGTGGATGTCGCAAAAGACTTTGCTTCAGTCACCAATAACGCAAAAAAATTCGTCAAGCCCGACTCACAGTTTAGGGAACTTTCTGAACAGCTTGTATCGCAAGCAGAAAATTCACTGACTGTGCTCAACCTTCCGGAAGGCGCCGAAGACATCGAGCGCCGCCTTAATGCCGCCAAGTTTGAAAACTCAAAGGAATGGTTCATTGCCTCTGCAGTTGATGCTGCAACCGCGCGCGCTTTGGCTGAATCCGAAAAACTGGTTGAAGAAAAAAGCGCTGCAGAGCTTTCAGGCATCCTTGAAGGAAAAATTTCTGCCCTTGAAGCAAAAATCAAGTCTTCAAAGCACAAGTTTTCCTGGCCTGTCCTTTACGTCGACCACTCAAAATACTTTTTGGAGGCCGCAAACTATTATTCTTCCTCTAACGCGACTTCACGGGCGGTTTCTTCCCTTCGCTCGGGAATTTCACTGATTTCCCTTGCCTCAGAAATCTTTGACACACTTGAACAGGTTTACACCTATTATGACTCTGTGACCACTTTTGTTTCAGATGATGGAATAAGCTTTCCTGCTTTGCCTGAAGTCTCAATCAATGACTCCGCGTTTAGGAACTCTACCCTTCCGCCTTTTGTCTTTGCAGGGTTTTTGATTACGCTTTTCTCGCTTGCATTCATTTTCCTGTTTTTGACAATCAAGATGGTGTCAACCCCAAAGCCTGTTGCCATTTCGTACAAAAAAGACCTTGAAAGCGTCCAGAAAATGAAAAAAATGGCTGACGAAGCCCTGCTGTCTGGCCGCATCTCGCAGGAAAAGCACACCGAACTTGTACGTGATTTTTCGCATGAGGCAAAAAACCTTGAGCACCTGCGCAAAGAACACCTGCACGAGCTTCACGAAATAGACCGTTTCCGCCAAAAGCTTTTGTCCCAGGAAAGAAAGCTTCGCGACCTGAAATCAAACTTCAAGGCAGGCGCGCTTCCAAAAGAAGAGTTTTTGGCGCACAAAGCAGCACTCGCAAAAGAAATGGCACAACTAAACAAGGAATTCCACAAAACAGAAGAGCCTTCGCACACGCTTATGCACTTGGTTGAAACCTCGCAAGCTGCTCCGGCAAAACCGGCAAAGGCAAAAAAGACTGCAAAGCCAAAAGCAAAAAAATCCAAGCCAAAGGCTAAAAAGCAAACAAAAACGAGAAATAAAAAAACAGAAATTGAAAGCTAAAAATTCCAGGTTTTTACTGGTCCAAAAACTTTTTTTGCTGGCGGCTCCAGACCTTGTTTGGGGTTTTTTTCAGCCAGTTGGCATATAATCTGACAAACTCCAGTCTTTGTTCTTTGTTTCTTTTCATCTCTTCTTTTAGTTCTTTTAAATCGATTTTTAGGACTTTTTTCATGACGGGCCCTTCAAGATTTTTACTTTTTTTTCCTGTGCAAGTTTTCTATAAGCCCGTTCCCATGCACTCGGCTGCATGGCTTGAAATCTTTTGTTTCGCATTTAACAGAAATTAGGCTACTTTAGAATATATTTGTTTGCGCGAATTCACACAAACAACGGCAGTAAAACAAGCGTTATTGTCCCGATCAGTTTGATCAGCACATGCAGTGACGGCCCCGCAGTGTCTTTGAGCGGGTCGCCAACCGTGTCGCCAGTGACTGCTGCCTTGTGGGCTTCTGATCCCTTGCCGCCAAAGTTGCCTTCTTCGATGAACTTTTTGGCGTTGTCCATTGCCCCGCCTGCGTTATTCATCAAAAGGGCCATCAGGATTCCGCTGATTGTTCCAACCATAAGGAAAGCCCCAAGGGCTTCTGCGTGCAAAACCATGCCAACAGCAACAGTTGTTCCAACAACCAAAACGCCCGGCAAAATCATTTCCTTTAACGAAGCCTGGACGCAAATATCTACACATTTTGCATAGTCTGGCTTTGCTTTTCCCTTCATTATGCCCGGGATTTCCTTAAACTGGCGCCTTACCTCGTTGATAATAGAGTAAGCTGTTTTTCCAACTGCTTTTATCGCCAGAGCGCTGAACAAAAACACAAGGGTTGCCCCAAGCAATGCCCCGACAAACACTGGGATTTTGGAAATGTCAATTGAAACAAGTTTAGCGTCAACCATGAAAGCGGAAAACAGCAGGAATGCCGCAAGCCCGGCTGACCCGACAGCGTATCCTTTGGTCAAAGCCTTTGTGGTGTTCCCGACAGCGTCAAGCCTGTCAGTGATTTTTCTGACTTTTTCCGGCTGCTTTGACATCTCGACTATTCCACCCGCATTATCAGTAATCGGTCCAAAGGTGTCCATCGCTAAAATGTATGCAGCGGTTGAAAGCATTCCCATTGTCGCAACAGCTGTTCCAAACAGTCCGCCGTGCTCTATTCCGGTCATTTCACCCAAAGCAAACGAAGACAGTAATGCCGCTGACAGCACAATAATCGGTGCAGCAGTGCATTCAAGGCCAACAGACAAACCCGCAATGATGTTTGTAGCGTGGCCGGTTCGAGAAGCCTCGGCAATTGACCTGACCGGCGCATACTTTCTTTCAGTGTAGTAAATCGTAATCCAGACAAACAGGATCGAAGTGATTATTCCGACCAGGCCTGCAAAAAAGAACAGGACGTTTCCAAGCAAAAGCATGGTGACGGCGTAAAAGCCGATTGCCGCAAGGATAGCTGTTATGTAGTAGCCGCGGTTTAGTGCGCTCATCGGGTCCTCTGTTTCCTTTGCGTTTACACTCATTATCCCGATAATTGAGGCAACAAGTCCTGCCGCGCGCGCGACTAGTGGGAACAAAATTCCGTTCAATCCAAACACAGGGAAAAGAGCCACTCCCAAAATCATTGCCCCGATGTTTTCTGCAGCAGTTGATTCAAACAAGTCCGCTCCGCGCCCTGCACAGTCTCCCACGTTGTCTCCAACCAGGTCTGCTATGACCGCCGGGTTTCTTGGGTCGTCTTCCGGGATGCCTGCTTCAACCTTTCCAACAAGGTCTGCTCCGACATCTGCTGCCTTGGTGTAAATTCCGCCCCCAAGCTGGGCAAAAAGGGCCACAAAGCTTGCCCCAAAAGCGTAGCCAACAATAACAAACGGCAATTCCTGTGCTGTAAGCCCAAAAACCGTCTGGTAAAGGACATAAATAAAAGTAACCCCAAGAAGCGACAGTGCAACAATCGTTATAGCCGAAACCGCTCCCGCCCTTAGTGCGATTTTGAGCGCCTCGTTCATTGTCCGGGTTGAAGCCGATGCAGTGCGGATGTTTGCCCTTACCGCAATCCACATGCCTATTATTCCGGCAAGGCCTGAACTAAAAGCCCCAAAAATGAATGCAACAGATGTCTGGAGCCCAAGTTCAATGTTTCCGACAAAAAAATAAGCAGCAAAAATAACAATTGCAAGCCCTACTGAAAGCACTGCAATGCTGGTATACTGGCGTTTTACAAATGCGTTAGCGCCCTCCTTTATGGCATCTGAGATTTCCCTCATTTTGTCGGTTCCGGTGTCCTTGCCAAGCACCCATCTGGCAAGCAAAAACGCCACAATAAGCGAGGCTAGAGAAACCCCAACTACCCCCAAAATCAAATCAATCATTCAAGATTTTTTACAAAGACATAAATAAATAGCTTTTGTTAGGAGTTTTCCAAAAGCTGTTCAGGCTTTTCCCGAAGCTAATATATTCCTTTTCTTTTAGAATCATAGGTAGCATGGCAGAAGAGAACACGAAAGCCCGGCAAGACCAGCAATCCCGGCCAAAACAGGATTCACCAAAAAAACGCCTTCCAGAAAACGCGCTTTTTTTCGGGGTCGTGGCCGCTGTAATCATTATTTTTGCGGCCCTAATTTTCGTTTTTGTCCTTTCGCCAGCAACCCCGACAGGCAACGTTCCAATCACAACCACTCAGGACGAAGTAGTTGCGGTTGTGGGCTCGGAAAACATTTATCTGGCAGACCTTGAATTCCGTTACGCGACTGTTCCAGCAGACCTGCAGGCAACCCTTGACAGGCGCGCAATCCTTGACAACATGGTGGAAAACCTGCTTATTTTGCAGGCAGCAAAAAAGGAAGGCATTTCCGCCACACAGGAAGAAATCGGCGTAATGCTTGAATCACAACAAGAACAAGTTGACCAGTTGCTTTCTGACGGAAAAATCACGCAGGAATTCATCAGCAAGGCAATCACTGAATTCATTATCGTGAACAAATACCTTGACCAGTTTGTTTTCAGCAAGATTGAAGTCGAACCGGAAAAAATAGGGGCATTCTTTAACGAAAACAAGGACGAAATAATCCAGGTGCGCGCTTCGCACATACTTGTTGAAACACAGGAAGAAGCAGACGCTTTGCTAAAGCAAATAAACGAAGGCGCAAGCTTTGAAGACCTTGCAAAAGAAAAATCAAAGGACCCTGGCTCCGCTGCAAACGGCGGCGACCTTGGCTTTTTTGCACGTTCAACAGTTGTAAAAGAATTCGGCGACCTTGCATTCTCAATGAACCCAGGCGACGTGCCACAAATCACAGAATCCCAGTTTGGCTTTCACATAGTAAAAGTCACTGAAAGAAACGACACGCTTGCAGCTTTTTCAGAACAAATTGAAACCTTTTTGCGCCAGGAAGAAAAAGACACTGCTTACCAGGAATTCATTGCAAAACTCAAAGCCGAAACAAGCGTCCAGATTCTTTTCAAAGGCTGATTACGTTTTCACGCCGCGACTTTTTCGCCGTTATTTTCCTTGAGCTTAAGCCCAATCACCGAGCTTTTCTGCTGGTTCAGCGCCACCCCGATTATCTGGTTGGCGTTTTTCACCAAAGCGTCATTGTGCGTGATTGCAATGAACTGGGAAGCCTTTGACATGTCCTTTATCATTGCGCCAAGTTTTGCCGAGTTTTCCTTGTCCAGTGCGGCGTCCGCTTCGTCAAAGACATAAAACGGCGCGGGGTCAAACGACTGGATTGCAAACACAAACGCAAGCGCGGTAAGGGCTTTTTCCCCGCCGCTCATAGAGTCAATGTTTTTGAGCTTGTTTTCCTTGTACTTGGCCTGAATCAGCAACCCGCCTTCAAACGGGTTGTCTTCCTGGGTCAAAGAAAGCTTTCCTTCGCCGCCAAAGAAATGGAAATAAATTCCTGAAAACTTTTTGCTTACGATATTAAAGCACTCCATAAAAACCTCTTTTTTCTTCATGTCGATTTTTTCAATCAATTCCAAAACGGCCTTTCTTTCAGTTTCAATCACTTGTGCCTTTCCCCTAAGGCCGGTTACTTCCGCTTTCAGCTCGTCAAAGCGTTCAAGTGCCTTCATGTTGATTGCACCAAGTTCCTGGATCTCTTTTTCTATCTCAAAAATCCGTTTGCGCAAATCAATCCCTGCCGTAACCGATAAAGTTTTCGCGCCTTCAAACTGTTTTAATTCCTCGTTCAGGTCGTTTAGCCTTATCTCGTTTTTTGACATCACCAGATTGAACTCGTTTAGCTGTTTTTCCTTTTGGGAAATCTTTTCCTCAAGAGCTTTTCTTTTTTCCTCAATGTTTTGCGCTTTTGTGTGAACGCGCTGTTTTTCCTCTTCCAAAAGCTTTGTGTTCTGTGTTGCCTTGTGCATTTCCTGCTCTTTTTTCTCAAGCTCTTTTCCATTTGACCCGATTTCTTTTTCAAACTTTTTTGCCTGCTCGCGCGAAACGCCGACGGTTTTCTGGCCTGCTTTTGACTCTTCTTCAATTGTCTTAATCCGGTTTTCTATGCCAAACAATACCTGGCTTTCAAGAGAGTTGATTCTGTTTTCCTTTTCATGCTTTTGCTCGCGAAGGGTTTTTGCCTGGTCCATTATACCCTGCATGTCTGTCATTTCAGGGCTCTTGTAAATCATTTCATATTTTTGCACCATCAGTGAATGCTCTTTTGAAGCAGCCTCAAGCTTTTGCTTTGCAGCAGCAAAGCTGGATGACAGCTCATCAAGTTTTATGAGCGAGATTTTTTCCTTCAGCTGTGTGGCTTTTTCCCTAAGGTCTTTTTCGCGAACCTCAACTCCCTCAAACATTTTCCTTCGCATAACCAGCTCTTTTAGCTGCTCCGCTTTCTGCAAAAGCCCGTGTTTTTCATTTCCAAAAGAAGCCTTTAGCTCAAGGCCTTTTTCTGCCTGTTCTGAAAGCTCCCTGATTTTTTTCGTGTTTTCCAAAAACACGCTTTTTACTTTTTCCGCATCCACTTCCTGCCTGCATGTAGGGCACATCGATGAAAGCCCTGTGATGCGTGCATTTGACTCGTTTAATGCCTCGATTTTTCCGCGCACTGAATGAACCGAGTTAATCGTTTCATCAAGCTTTTTTTCCGCCTGGATTATTTTTTCCTGCAAATCAATCGCGGACAACTGCTTTACCCTTGCATCTATTTCTTTTGTTGCCAAAAGCTCGTTTGCTATTTTTGAAAGCTCGCCGGAAAAATGAGACAGGTGGCGTTCAAGCATTTCTTTTTCCTTTAATCCTTTTTCTTTTGCAAGCTTTACCTCAAACATTGCCTCTTTTACCTCGCTTTCCTGTTTTGCAAGCTGTGTAATTGTTTTCTGCAGGCTCTTTGACTCTGCGTCGACCTTTGAAAAACGCCCCGACTTTTGCGCGATTTCTTTGTCAAGTGCTTCAAGTTTTGTTTTTTCGTTCAGCACGCTTGTTTTCAGGCTTCCAATCTGCTGTTTTTTTTCATCAAGCTCTGCCAAAAGCCCTTTTTTTTCTTCGGCAAGGTTTTTTTCTTTAGCCAGTGAATCTGAAAGCCGGTTTGAGAGCGCTTCAAACGAGTTTCTTGCTATTTTTATCTCGGCTTTTTTTTCCTCTATTTCGCGCCCAATGGTTGAAACAGCTTTTGAGCTTGACTCGATTATCTTGTCGTTTAGCTCTTCAAGCTTTTGTTCAAGCTGTTTTTCCTGTTCGAAAAAACCGGTTTTGTCTTCCTGCTTTCGCACAAGTTCTTCTTTTAGGCCCTCAAGCTTGTTTTTTGCGTCAATCATTTCGTTCTCGACTTTTTTTGCCTCAGTGCGCAGAATCGTTGCCTTGGCTGAGGAAAGCTCTTCTTTTAGCCTGTTGAACTGCTGCACCGCGATTTTTTCCTGTTCGAGTTCGTTTAGGTATTTTTCGCGCTCTCCAAGAACCAAAAAAGCGTCCTTTACCCGCATTTCAACCTGTTCAAGTTTTTTTATCGCTTCGGCTTTTTTTTCCTCAAACTCGCTTAAGCCCGCGACCTCGTCAATGATTTCACGGCGCTGTTTTGCGTTCATTTCAATCACGCGCGTAATGTCTCCCTGCACGACAAAATTGTGGCCGGTTGGCTTTACGCCAAGCTCAAGCAAAAGCGATGCCACTTCGTTTAATGTTTTTTTCTGGCCATCAATCCGGAAAGAAGAAACTCCTTTTGAGTCAATCATTCTTGAAACAGTGAACTGTTTTTCTCCGTCTTCGAGTTCCACTTCTACTTTTGCATAGTCTTCTGTTGCGTCATGGTTTATGAGTTCTGAAAGCTTTGAAGCACGGAGCATTTTAAGGCTTGTTATCCCAAAAACAAACAAAAGCGAGTCAAGGATGTTGCTTTTTCCACTCGCGTTTGCCCCCGCAATGGCTGTAAACCCGTCAGCAAAAGGCACTTCGGCTTTCTTGAACGACTTGAAGTTTTTAAGCCTCAGTTTTTTTATTCTAAGCAAGCACAAAACCCCATTTATTCATAAAAAATTGAACTGCCACACATTTTAATTCATTTGTGCAAAGCATAAAAATTTACAAAGAACAGCCCGGAAAAGCTTGAAATGACCGAAAGCGCCAAAAACATGACAAGTATCGCAACCGGTTCCGCTGCAATCATGTCTCCAAGCGCGGAAGCGATTTCTGCCAAAAACCTTGAAACAATCGATGTGACAAGGATAACCAAAAAAATCGCCAAAAGCTTTTTTTTCGACCACTGTGCTGTAAGCGACAGCGCTTCCCTTATTTTTTTCTTTTCGGCAAAAAACACGACCGGCAAAAATGCAAGCTTTAAATAAATCACAAATCCAGCCAAAAGCCATAATGCAAAAAGCACCAAAAAAACAATCTGCAGGCCTTCAAAAAAAACGCCTGAAAGAATCAATCCAAGGCTTACTGCAAAAAACAAAAGCAAAATAATCCACAAAAAAACACTTACTCCTGCAATCGACAAAATCTTTGAAAAAGAATCGGATACAGCACCCAACACTCCTTTTGAGTTTCCGGTTATTGCACTTGTATAAACAAAAAGCAGCCACACAAAACCCAGAACCCACAGCACGCACAAAAGCCCAAGCACTGCTATTTCGTCAAGGTTTAGAAACACAAACGAGCCAAAAGTGTCAAAGATGTTTGCCTTAAGCGTGGTTCCAACAACAAGGGTTTCATAAAAAAACCTTGGCACAATGTCAAAAAACTGGAAAAACACAAAATAGAGCGCGGTCTGGTAAAGCACCAAAAGAGCCCCTGGAACAAAATTCAGCGGGTTAAACAAATCAGAAAGAGTCTTCCCAAAAGCATTAATCATACGGATAAAACAACCCCTTTGAAGTTTTTAAATCTTTTTGCGCAAGAATTATGTGCCAGTTTTTACCCTCTGGAATTGGCTGGTGCGACTGAAAGAAAAGGCAAGGCATGGCTTGGCAGAGGGCATATACAAACGCTTTTAAACCCTTTTTAGGAGAATTCCTTAGAATAAACCGATTTTTTGGTGTTTTTTTTGAAACTTGAAAAAGAAGTCATGGACTACTGCAAAAAATGCGACAAGCATACACTGCACAAGCTAAAGGCCTTCAAGCCCCGTGCCCCGCGGACTCTTGCGTGGGGAACAAGGGAAAACGTGCGAAAGCACAAAAGAGGCTATGGCGGCAAAGCCGAGTTTACAATCATGGTCAAAAAACAGTCCAAAAAACCTGTCTTTTTGGCAGAATGCCCCCAGTGCAAGTCAAAGCACTATTTTGTGATTTCAAAAAGAATGAAAAAAGTCGAGCTGAAAAGCAGCTAAAGACACTTATTTTAAATAATCATTCGACCCTTTTCTTAACATGACAGCGCGAAACACGGTTTTGTTAATCGTCAAGCAGAATCCCGGGATTGACTACAATTCTCTTTTGGGCAAGTTTTCGCCCAATTATTCCAACATCAATTCCGCGCGCGCGGCGCTTTCGCGCACCCTTAAAGACCTGTCAATTTTTGGTTTTGTCCAGCGCCAGCACAAAAACTTTTTTATCACCGACAAAGCGCAGGCCCTGCTTAACTCTGAAATGAAAAACAAGCTTGTCCTAAAACTCAACCAGTCAATCAAGTCAAGCCGCCACGAAAACATTGACGTTGTGGTAGAAGGCCTTTCCACGCTAATCGAACGCTCAAAGCACGACGAAAACCTCCTCAAAGCAGCCAAGACGTCAAGTGACTTTTTCATAAACGACCTTGAAGAAATCGCAAACACCGCGCAGAAAAAAGCAGTCCAGCTTGCATACCTTGAAAAAGTGCTCCGCGACCAGATAGCGCTTCTAAAAGAAATGAATTTTAACGACGTGAAAAAAACGTCTTTTGACAAGGCAAAAGAAACCATTTTTTCGCTTGTGAAAGAAAACAATTTTGAGGAAGTCGTTGCAGAAGTCTATCCGGAAAACCTCAAGACGCTGCTTTCAGAAACACTTCAGGTAAAATTCAAGGACCATTCCACAACCGTTAGAAAAGATGCGATGCAGGATTTTTTTTCAGTTCTTTCAAAACAGGCTTTTAGTTCACACGAAGTCGTGGTTTTCATCCCGCCAATAAAGGTAAAGCTTGGCTTTCCGGATTCTTATTTTGTGGGCCCTTTTTCTTCAATCAGTTCCATATAAATCGACAGGACTTTTTGCGCGATTTTTTTTTCGTCAAACTTTTGGCGCGCGATCAAAGAAAGCCTTGACCATTTTTCGTGCTCTTTTTTGTCCCCCAAAAGAAGGCTTATTTTTTCTGAGGCTTCCTTGTTTGACTCAAAAAACTGTGAAAATTCCCTGAAATTATCAAAGACGTCAAGGTTTCTAAGCAAAACAGGCACTCCCGCGCTTGCAGCTTCTGCAACTGCTATGCCAAAAGTTTCCGAGTAAGACGGGAAAAAAAACAGGTCCGCCGCACAAAACCCGCCAACAAGCTCTTTGCCTTCCATAAAACCAAGAAAGCGCACATTTGGCGGCGCATTCGATATAGTTTTTTCCATTGCGGCGCGCTTTCCAGGGGTCAGAATATCGGGTATTTTTCCAACCCATACAAAATCGAACTGTGGCAGCAACTGCGCGACTTTGACAAAATCGATAACGCCTTTTCTTTTCTGGATGCTTGCAACGCACAAAACCATTTTTCTTGAAATCCCCTGTTTTTTCCGAAAACTCTCGCGTGCGTTTTTGTCAAAAGAAAAAAGCGAAGTGTTGACCGGGCATGGGATGAATTCAACTTTTTTCCCGTACTTTTTCCTAAGCTCCAAAAAAGCAGGCTCGTTAATGGCAATGATTTTGTCGCATTGCAGGTAAAAAAAACTCATGTATTTTTTTGCAACCGGCTTGAGTATTTCCGGGACAAACCCGACGATTTCCTTTTCACTTATAAGGTTTGCGCCGACAACCGGCTTGTTTGCAAACATCACCTTTGTATAAACAATGTTTTGCGGGATTGGGCTGTGAACGTGCACGACATCGTATTCAGCGCCCTTGTTGTCGTCAATGTCAACAGTCACGCCAAGTTTTCTAAGGCCGTCAGACAGGTAATGGGCATAGGTGTATATCCCGCTGTCTTTTTCGGTCCTTACAAGAAAAAAAACCCGGATTTTTTTCATATCAACCATCCACTCCAAAGTCAGCCGAAAAAACCTGCGGCCCGTTTTTGGGGCAGCCATTGCCTGCATGTTTTCCGGAATCCATAACTAACTGATATTTGAAAAAACCATATTTATTTGGAATGGTAAAGCGCTACTTCAGGATATCTGCTGTTGCTGCCCCGATGTTTGCCGGAAGGCCCACAAGAATTACAAGCCTTAAAGCCCATTCAGGGTCGGTTATCTGTATTCCAATCACCCCAAATGTGTAAAGCAAGAGTGCAGCAGCCCCATAAGAAATAAGTATTATTGAAAAAATCCTTGCAATTACCGTCAGGATATTTGAAAGGTCAATGTGCTGGAATTTTGAAAAATAAATCAAAAGAACATCAAACAAAACCGTAAGTGTAATAATCAGGACGATTCGCGTGAAGTCAAGCTGTCTTGCAAGATCCCAGACTTCACCTGTAACAACAAACGGGGTTGAAAGGATTATTGCCCCAACTGCCTGTTGTGCAATGTCGTTGACGTTAAACTTGCTTGGAAGCTGCAAATGGAGCTTGTTTGAGATTTTTTCCATCATTCCCTTGTAAGTTTTTGTTACGCTTGCCATTTCCGAAATGTCTTCCTTTATTTCCTCAACGTCTTCCTTGAGCTCTTCAACATCCTTGCCTGAATCAGTGACTTCCTCCATTATTTCCTGCACGTCTTCTTTCAGTTCGTCAACGCCCTTGCTTGAATCAGAAATCTCTTCCATTATTTCCTGCACGTCTTCTTTGAGTTCCTTTATTTGCTCCGTGTTTTCAGCCAGTTCTTCCTCTATTTTGTCCTCAATGTGCTCTTCTATGTGGCTTTTGATTTGTTCCACCTGGGGGTGTTCATCGATGGTGATTTTTTTCTTTCTGGGCATTCTAACCAATTCTCTGCGAATGAATTATATAAATTTACCTAATTTCAAACCGTTTTGGGCGATTTTTCCAGTATTTTTTTAAACACCCGCTTACACAATCTTTCCAAAGTTGGAGGTGGAACAAATGGCGCACTCTTTGCCAAAACTAGATTATGATTACAACGCACTCGAACCATTTATTGACGAGCAGACAATGAAAATTCATCACACAAAACACCATCAGGCATACATTGACAAGCTGAATGCGGCAATTGCCGGAAAAAAAGACCTTGAAGCAAAAACAGTCGAAGAACTCCTAAAATCGTTTGATAAAGTGCCAAAAGAAATCCAAACTGCGGTAAAAAATCACGGCGGCGGGCACGCAAACCACTCGCTTTTCTGGAAACTTTTGACTCCAAAGTCTTCAAAAAAGCCAACAGGCGACCTTGCAAAAGCAATCGAGACTTCGTTTGGGTCTTTTGCGGAATTCAAAAAACTTTTTTCCGAGGCAGCAGTTGCACGCTTTGGAAGCGGCTGGACATGGCTTGCAGTAGACAACGAAAAACTCGTTCTTTACAGCACAGCAAACCAGGACTCGCCCCTCATGGAAAAAAAGCACCCGGTGTTAGGGCTTGATGTGTGGGAACATGCATATTATCTCAAATACAAAAACAAGCGCCCCGACTACATCGAAGCATGGTGGAATGTAGTAAACTGGGATTATGCAAACGAATTGTTCAAGAAAGCAATGAAATAATTGCTTTCCTTTTTCTTATTTTTTTAATTCTTTTTTAATTTAACCTCGTTTTTGTCCACGCTTATGTTTAAATTCTTTTATTCTGCGTTTAGTTCAGCTTTCTTTGATTAAAAACTGAAAGAAAGTTTTTTGTGGGGGTTTTATATGCCATTAACAGTTGAAGTGAATTTGGCTGCCGTGCTTGTTGCAGCAGTCGCAAGCATGGTTATAGGGTTTCTATGGTACGGTCCACTGTTTGGAATGATGTGAACCAAGGCAATCGCGTGAAAACAAAAACAATAAAACAATCAGTTGAATTCAATGCAAGCCCGCATGAAGTCTTTGAGTGCCTGATGGATTCAAAAAAGCACTCAAAGTTTTCCGGCGATGCAGCAAAAATTTCCCGCTCTGTTGGCGGCAAAATTTCCGCCTACAGCGGATACATTTCCGGAGAAAACCTCAAACTTGTTCCGGACAAAAAAATCGTGCAGTCCTGGCATGCAAGCGACTGGCCAAACGGCCATTTCTCAAAAGCGACTTTTGCGCTTTCCAAAACAAAAAACGGCACGCGCCTGACTTTCACCCAAACAGGCGTGCCAGAAGAATTCTTTGAAGACATTTCTTTGGGCTGGTACGAGCACTATTGGGACAAAATGAAGCTGGTATTTCATCAGAAAAATTAATGTGTTTATTAAACTGGTTTTATTTTAGGTTCTGCTTTAAAAGAAATTCTGCCGCTTGGATATAAAGATATTGTGAGCATCATCCTTTGGCCAAGTTTTTCAACTTCTGCAGTTAGTATTAATGGTTGATTTGGTCTTGGCAAAACTGTTCTTCCAGCTAACCAATTTTTTTCGTGTTCTGAAAATTGATGGGCAGTACGATATCTGGCTTCTGTTACTCGAATTATTTTGCTAACAGTTGTGGAGGCTGCGTCAATAAAAGTTTCTAGACTTGCACCTTCGATAGGAGTGTAGTTATTAGCTACCATTTCTTCCCTAATTGCATTTTGAACCCTTTCCACAGGCGCAAATACTGTCACAGGTTTTTTCGGTCGCTGTCTTTGTTTTTCTCTTTTTCTTTGTTCTCTTCTTCCTGGCCTAGCCAATTCATCACCAAACTTCTGTTTTTAATATATTTTATCTTCACAATTATTAATTATTTCCTTTCCTGCCAAAGCCCAAGCACGTTTCCTTCAGTGTCCTCAAAATACGCCGCAAAACCCATTTCGCCAACGGGCTTTTTTTCGCGGATTATTTTTCCACCAGCCTTTTTCACTTTTTCGACAGCCTTGTCCATGTTTGCAACACCGATTGTAATCACAGGGTTTTTGATAGGGCTTTGCCTTGCCATCATCCCGCCATTGATTGCGCCTTTTTCTTTTGGCATCTTTTTTTTGTCTACTTCAACGGTCCTCAAAATATGGTAATCAAACTCTGGCATGCTTTCAATCTGCCAGCCAAAAGCTGCCTGGTAAAACTTTTTTGCCCTTCCTGTGCTGTCTGCCGGAATCTCAAAATGAACAACCTTATCCATGAAAAACCACCTCTTGGAAAAATTGTTTTCCAAAACGCTTTTATCCATTTAGCACAAAAATCAGTTATGAAAATGCAAATTCACCGCTCAAACGAACGAGGCGCTGCAAAAACCGGCTGGCTTGACACAAAATACTCTTTCAGTTTTTCAAACTATTACAATCCAAAGCGAATGGGCTTTGGCGTGCTTCGCGTCCTAAACGAGGACGTGTTTGCTGCAGCCAAAGGTTTTGGCTTTCACGAGCACGACAACATGGAAATAGTCACAATCGTGCTTGAAGGGCAGCTTGAACACAAAGACAACACCGGAAACCACGGAGTGATAAAATCAGGCGAAGTGCAGGCAATGAGTGCCGGAAGCGGCATAGTCCACTCCGAAGTCAACCCTTCACCAAAAGAGCCGGTTCATCTTCTCCAGATCTGGGTTGAAACCAAAGAGCAAAACATCAAGCCGTCTTACGCGCAAAAAAAGTTTTCTTCTTCTGAGCGCAAAAACAAGCTCCTTGAAATCGTTAACGGAAAAAAAGGCTCAAAGGCTTTATACATTCACCAGGACGCGCGTTTTCTGATCGGAGACCTTGAAAAGGGAACTGAACTCACTCACCAGCTTGAAAAAGAAGAAAATGGGCTGTTTGTTTTTCCAATTTACGGCAAAATCTCTGTTGAAGGCAAAGATGTTTTTCAGGGCGATTCAGCGGAAATAACTGAAGCGAAAAAAGTTTCAATCAAGGCACTCGAAAAGTCCACAGTTCTTGTCATCGAAGTGCCTTTGGCTCAAGTTAATCAGTGAATTTTTTTTCTTCCCGGCTTATAATTTTTAAATGTGTCGTACGCCCAATAGGTAGGTTACGATGCCTGCAGAAAAAGAGTTTTTTGAAAAGCTTGAAAAGTCTGACGACTTTGCAGACATTTTTGAAGTCGTAAAAGAAGGCGTTGAAAAGGTTACAGGCAAAAGCCGCGCGGGGCTAATGCTTGGCCTGGCTGACTTGGGTGGAAGCAGGCAGTCTTTTCTTGGTGCCTATTACCCTGTTGCTTCAAACATCATTGTCATGAACACTTTTCCGCTAAAAGCAATGCGCGAAAAAAGCAAAGCGCTTCTGAAGCCATACGTCTTCACTGTGCTCATGCACGAATACATTCACAGCCTTGGCGTCATGGATGAAGAAATGACAAGAAAAATAACTTACTCTATTTGCCAAAAAATCCTTGGCGAAACGCATCTTGCAACACAGCTGGCAAAAGATATAACGCGCTTCATGCCACATTTTTCGTATTCAAACTATGGCTATTTTCCAGAAACGCATCCTGAAATCAGGCTTGTTGAAGGCTTTGACAAGGGAAATGTTACGTACGTTTCGTGAACAATTAAAATTCTTTCAAAATTACCAAAGTTTGTGTTTTGTCTATCCCGTTAACGTTTCTTAGTTTTTCAATTAGAAACTCGTTTAATGCATTTAGGCTTTCAAGGTTCACCTTGATGAGAATGTCTGTCGCGCCAGTAACGATACTTGAATGGTCCACCCCTGGCATTTTCCTGATTGTTTCTGCAATTCCCTGCTGGAATAATTTGTGGGCTGTGGCATGCTCATAACTTATCGTAATAAGGATAAAGGCAGAAATCGGCAAACCAGTTTTTGCCCTATCGATTATTGCGGTATAGCCACGGATAATCCCTTCATTTTCCATCCTTTTGATTCTGTTGTGGACAGTTGTTGGAGGAATGCCTGTTTTTTTAGCTAGCTGTAGTACTGTTAGCTTGCCGTCAGAGCATAAAAGTTCCATCAATTCTCTGTCTTTATAATCCATTAAAATCGCTTCCTATGAAATATTATTCCAAAATTATTTAATTCTATCGAATTTATTGTATAAAATTCGCTTTTTTTCATGATATTTTATTATTCATGCAAAGTGCTTTTTCTTCAGGTGAATTGCAATGTGTGGTATTATCGGGGTTTTTGGGGCTGACTGTCAAGGGCTTGAAATACGCGAAAGAGCGCTTGAAATGGCGTCAAAAATCCGGCACCGGGGACCGGACTCAAGCGGGATATTTTCAGATAAAAAATTGGCCATCGCTTCAGAAAGGCTTTGCATTATGGACGTTGAAGGCGGCAGCCAGCCGTTATTTGATGCATCAAACGCAAATGCAGTCGTGGCAAACGGGGAAATCTACAACCATCTTGAACTCAAGCGAAAACTTTGCAAGCCACATCAGTGGAAAACCAAATCAGACTGTGAAATCCTTCTGTATCTTTTCGATGAATTTGGGGCAAGTTTTCTTGACATGCTTAATGGAATATTTGCATTCATAATTTTTGATGCAAAAAATAATGATTACTTGATTGCACGTGACCATTTGGGAATATGCCCGCTTTATTTGGGCTGGGACAAAAAAGGCCGCCTTCATGCCGCAAGTGAAATGAAAGCACTCACGCCTTTTTGCAAGAAAATAATCGAGTTTCCTCCGGGAAATTATTTTCTTGGAAGCGAAAAAAAATTTGTTTCTTGGTATAAACCTTCTTGGGCTAAAAAAATTCCCGAAAGCAAATGCTCATTGTCTGAACTCAGGGAACGATTTGAACAAGCTGTTAAAAGGCAGCTGATGTCTGATGTCCCGTTTGGAGTTTTGATTTCAGGCGGGTTGGATTCATCACTTGTGGCTGCAATTGCGTCAAAAGCGGCATTGGAAAACAAGCAGGTGCTCCATTCTTTTTCAATTGGCCTAAAAGACTCTTCAGACTTGAAATTTGCCAAAAAAGTAGCGGATTTTCTTGGAACAACACATCATGAAGTCAATTTTACGGTTCAGGAAGGCATTGATGCCCTACGGGATGTAATTTATCACATTGAATCTTTTGATGTCACTACAGTGCGCGCTTCTACGCCAATGTATCTTTTGGCAAGAAAAATAAGATCTTGCGGATTAAAAATGGTGCTTTCAGGTGAGGGCTCAGACGAAATTTTTGGTGGCTATCTATATTTTCATATGGCGCCAAACGCAAAAGAATTTCACGAGGAAACTGTACGAAAACTTTTTCTTTTAAGCAAATATGACTGCCTTCGCGCAAATAAATCCACTGCCGCCTGGGGAATTGAAACCAGAGTCCCTTTTTTGGACAAAAAATTCCTTGATTACGCTATGGAAATCAATCCGCGTGAAAAAATGTGCTCTGGGAAAAAAATTGAAAAAGAAATCCTGCGTTCAGCCTTTGACCAGTTTATTCCAGATGAAATTTTGTGGAGGCAAAAAGAACAGTTTTCCGATGGAGTCGGCTATAGCTGGATAAACTCCCTGAAAAAGCATGCGGAAGAAAACATTTCAGACGAAATGATGGGTGCGGCAAAGAGTGAATTTCCGGTAGGTACACCATCCACAAAAGAAGAATACTTTTATCGGAAAATATTTAACAGATTATTTCCCTCTCGTGCTGCAGCCATGACAGTTCCAACGGGCCCGACAATCGCCTGTTCTACTGCTGCAGCAGTTAAATGGAGTAAGGAATTCCAGAACTCACGTGACCCTTCCGGGCGATCAGTAAAAAATATTCATATTTCAACCATTGCAAATGAAGAAATTAAAAGCATGTCATAAAGGGGACCCAAGTGGGGGTGTCAAGGCAAACTCGAGTCATGTTTTGCGCCTGCCGGTGCGATTCCGGCAGTTCCCGTGCATTGATAGTAATGTATTTTTCAAAAACGCTGGGGGAGGGATTCGAACCCGCATGTCCTTTCGGACTCCGGCTTTCGAGACCGGTGCATTTAGCCATTCTGCCACCCCAGCAACTGAAGCCGCAGTTGACACGGCGTATGTGCGCCACCTTCGGTGGCGCGGTAATCAATTGCTATGAATTGCTATGGATTTTGTGAAAAAACAGGTTTTTTAAGCTAATTCAGGCAGAAATGCGGGTTTTAGCTGATTTCTTTTTCCGCGCGCTTTATCCTCAAAACCTTTTGCACGTCCTCATCAAAAAGCACGCCGATTGTTTTGCCTTTTTCTTTAACGGCCAAAAAAGGCCTTCCATGGGCAAGCATCAGAGAAAACGCTTTTTCAAGCGGCATGAGGGCATCAACTGCCTTGACCGGGCGGGCGATTTCGTCAACCTTTACAAAATCCCTTTCAGTGGCTTTGACTTTTGAAAGCATCTCAACCGAAACAAAAGACAACTGATGCGAGTCCACCAAAAAAACGTTCTGTTTTTTTTCAAGCATTTTTTCAAGCGCCTGCTCGGCAGTAACAAGTGGCTTTAGCCTAAAAAGTTTTTTTGTGACTGCGTCTTTTGCCAAAAGACCCTTGAACGCCTGCTTGACCATGTTGATTTCCACTTCCTGGTTTGCGCCCAAAAAAATGAAAATCGCGACAACTGACAGAATAAAGTTTCCTGAAAAAAACCCAAGCAAAAAAAGAATTCCTGAAATAATCTTGCTCAAAGCTGCTGCAATGTTTGTCGCCTTTGAAAAACCAATCCGCCACGCAAGGACTGCGCGAAAAATCCTTCCGCCGTCAAGCGGCAATGCCGGCACAAACAAATTGAATGCGCCCAAAATCAGGTTGACCCAAAACACCGTGAAAAGCGGAAAATTGAACAGCGCGTTGTTGAAAGTTTCCTCTGAAAAATCTCCCTGAAAAATCCCCTGAGGCCAAAACTGTGGAAAATACTGTGCCACAACAAGCACCGCTGCCACGGCCACAAAATTAAACAGGGGCCCTGCAACGGCTATCAAAAACTCGTCGGATGGCTTTTCCGGAATCTCATCCGTCATTGAAAGCCCGCCGATTGGAAGAAGGGTTATTTTTGAAACCTTTATCCCTTTCCATACGGCCACAACCGAATGGCAAAGTTCGTGGATGAACACGGACACAAAAAGAAAAAACAAAAGCATCAGCGTTGGAAGAAGCCCTTGCGGGTCAAACACGGCCAGAAAAACCACAAACACCAAAATCATCAGAATGAACGTGAAATGAAGTTCCAAAGAGATGCCAAGGATTTTTCCAAAACGAATCGACTGCATGCTTTAACGCCTCAAAAGAAACTGCGCCAAGAAACCCTTTTAATGGACTTCCACAAAAACGTCAGCCATGATTGTGTAAACGCTCAAAGAATAAGAGTAAAACAATCCCGGCCCCAAAAGCAATCCAAGAAAACCAAGGCTGAGTACGCTCAAAAACACGAACACAAACCACACAATGAAAAAATAAGCGACTGAGACAATAAGTGCCACCAGGAATTTTATGTTGAACATTTTCTGGAAAATAACCCCAAGGTTAAATGCAGCTTTGAACTTGTCCTCTTCAGCCATGTTCACGATTGCCATAAGTGACAAAATCCAGCCAAGAAAAAGAAAAACCCCGCCAATCAGCAGGAAAACAAAGCTTGAAATCAGCGCCTGCGAAACCAAAAGCGTGTCAATTTCGCCAGAGCCAAACACAAAATTTGTCAGAACAGTTGCCAAAAGCCCGCCAAAGCCGATCAACAGGACAATTATTCCGGGAAGAAGATAAACAAACTCCGCAACACCAAACTTGAGCCCGTCAACGAAATACCTGACAGCACTCGAAAACTCAAAGTGCGGCAACTCATGCCTTGCGTGTAGCTGGTTGCGAAGCGATTCAATAATGAATCCTTTAAGGAACAAAAAAACCAGGCCAAAAGTCAGCGCGCCAACAAACGCCAAAACAAACGACAACAACGTTGTCCGGATGCTTGAAAACGGCTTTCTGAACGCATGAACATAGTCAACCAAATCAAAAACCTGCAAAGAATATGCTTTTTTGGTTTTAAAAAAGTATTGTCTGGGCATTTTACAAATTCTTCAAAAACTTTTCCGCAATTTTGCGCGCTTTTGGCTCTTCACGCGTTTCTTTGACCATGATTTTGCCGCTTTTGAAAAGGCTGATGTTTTCTCCTTCAAATCGGATGGCCAAAAAGACCGGGGTTTCAATCTGCACTTCAATGCCTTTTTCGCGCAGGTTCCGCGCGGTTTTTTCAAGGTCAAAAGTGGTTTTTTTCTTTGGCAAAAACTCAAACGCAAGCTGTGTCTTGCACGGCTGTGCTGAAAACTCTTTTAGCTCCATTTTTTCACCAATCTCACTTTCCAAAACCAGTTTGCCTATTTTGCCCTTAAAACGCGTTTTATTGCACGAAATTCGAGTTTTGACCCAAATTCGTTTATAATATTTTACCAAGACAATTGTTTTAAATGTGCGGAATAATCGGAGTTATAGGAAACAACAATGCCCCATTCAAGGCGTTTTCGGGCCTGAAAAAGCTTGAATACCGTGGCTATGATTCATGGGGAATTGCCTTCAAATCATGTAACGGAATAGAAATCGAGAAAAAAACCGGCAAAATCCCAAAAGACGAAAAAGGCCTTTTCAACCACAACTCTTACTGCTCAATTGCCCACACGCGCTGGGCAACCCACGGCAAAGTAACCCAGGAAAACGCGCACCCGGTTTCCTCGCAAAGCAAGGCCCTTTGCGTTGTCCACAACGGCATCGTGGAAAACTTTGAAGAACTAAAAAAAATGCTTGAAGAAAAAGGCTTTTCTTTCCGCACGCAAACCGACACAGAAGTCATTGCAAACCTTGTTGAACTCGAACTGTCCAAAAACCCAAAAGACATAAAAGAGGCCCTTCGCCGGGCGCTTTTGCAGGTGCGGGGGAACTATGCGGTTGTCTTGATGCACAAAGACTTTTTCGAGATTTTTTGCGCGAAAAACTCTTCGCCACTAGTCCTTGGAATCGCAGACAAGGATTTGTTTGTTGCGTCTGATGTCACTGCTTTTTTGCCCTACACAAAAAAAGCGGTTTACCTTGAAGACAACGAAATGGCAGTCCTTGGAAAAGACTGGAAAGTTTTTGACACAGTCACTGGAAAAATTGTTTCAAAAAAAATCGACGAAGTCACCTGGTCAGTCGAGCAGGCAAAAAAAGGAAACTTTGAACACTTTATGCTAAAAGAAATTTTTGAACAGCCACAGTCAATCAAAAACGCTGCAGCGCAGCCACAGCCCGAGCTTGAGCGGGCCACCCAAATGGTCAAACAGGCAAAAGGCGTTTTTTTTGTCGGGTGCGGCAGCTCTTTTCATGCATGCCTTTGCGCGTCTTACTTTTTCAGTGACATCACAAAAATGCATGTCAATCCTGTCCTTGCATCCGAGTTCTCAAACTATTCAAGTTTTCTCACAAAAGACACGCTCGTGGTCGCGGTCAGCCAGAGCGGTGAAACCGCTGACGTGCTTGACGCAGTCAAGACCGCAAAAAAAGCAGGTTCAAAAATCCTTTCAATTGTCAACGTCATGGGCTCAAGCCTTGTGCGCTTAAGCGACGAAACTCTTTTGATGAACGCAGGCCCGGAAATATGTGTCCTTTCCACAAAAACCTACACAAGCCAGTTATCGCTTTTGCTGCTTTTGGCTTTTTCTGTTGCAGGAAAAAAAGAAGAAGGAAAAAAACTGCTTGAAAAAACCGCCTTGCTTTGCGAAAAGGCCCTTGAGTCAAGCAAGGAAAAAGCCCGCGAGCTTGCAAAAAAAATTGTGGACAAGACAAGCATTTTTGTGATTGGCCGCCACGTTGGATTTCCAACCGCTCTTGAATGCGCCCTGAAAATAAAAGAGGTTTCCTACATTCACGCCGAGGGCTTTGCTGGCGGCGAATTAAAGCACGGCACGATTTCTCTTATCGAAGAAGGCGTGCCGGTGATTGTGCTTGGAAGCCAGTCCGGTTACGAAATGATTCAAAGCAACGCACAGGAAGTCAAGACCCGCGGGGCATGGCTTATCGGGATTGCAACCGGAAAAAACCAGTTGTTTGACGAACAATTCGAGCTGGAAGACGCGGGCCCTGCAAGCCCGATTTTAATGGTTTTGCCCGTACAATTATTGGCATATTTTCTTGCGGTTGAAAAAAAACTCGACCCGGATATGCCAAGAAATCTGGCGAAAAGCGTAACGGTGAAATGAAAAAATGGCTGACAAAAAACTTTTTGGCACAGATGGAATCCGCGGGCGCGCAAACGTGGAGCCGCTTACGCCTGAAACAATTGTCTTAATAGGCAAAGCAATCGCTTCTTATTTCCGCAAAAAAAATCATGGCCTGAAAAAAATCGTCATCGGCAAAGACACGCGCTTGTCTGGTTACATGCTTGAAACCGCGCTTACTTCCGGAATTGTTTCCATGGGCGTTGACGTGCTGTTGGTCGGGCCGATGCCCACGCCCGCAATCGCGCATTTGACGCGCTCGCTAAACGCTGACGCAGGAATAGTCCTTAGTGCGTCGCACAATCACTGGGAAGACAACGGCATAAAAATCTTTGATTCATCCGGAATAAAACTTGGAGAAACTGCCGAAAAAGAAATCGAGCAAATAATTTTTTCCGGCGATTACGATTCAAAAAATGGCCGCATCGGAAAAGCCTACAGGATTGATGACGCTCGCGGTCGCTACATCGAGTTTGTCAAGGCAAGCATTTCAAACGAGTCCCTAAAAGGCCTTTCAGTCGTGATTGACTGCGCAAATGGCGCTGCATACAGCCTCGCGGAACGAGTATTCTCAGAGCTTGGCGCAACAGTTCAGTGTTTTCACGACACTCCAAACGGAGAAAACATCAACCTTGACTGCGGTGCAATGCACCCAGAAGTTTTAAGTCACCTTGTAAAAGAGCACTTGCCAGACCTTGGCATTGCGTTTGACGGGGACGCAGACCGGGCGGTTTTTTGTGACGAGCAAGGGGAAATCATGCACGGCGACCAGGTAATAGGCGCTTTTGCACTGGAGCTAAAACGCAAAGGGCTTCTAAAAAATGACAAGATTGTTGTCACCAAAATGAGCAACGCAGGGCTATTGGAGTCGCTCCGCGAACACGGAATAGAAACTTTTTTCTGCGAGGTCGGGGATAAAAATGTGATTGAAGCAATGCAAAATCAAGGGATAGTTTTTGGCGGCGAACAGTCAGGCCACATAATTTTTGCAGACAGGTCCACAACGGGAGACGCTTTGATTGCTGCACTCAACATGGCAAGGCTTATTCTGTCTTCCGGCAAAAAAGCTTCGCATATAAAAAACACAATAAAAGTTTTGCCCCAGTTAATGGCAAACATCAAAGTAAGGGAAAAAATCCCTTTTGAGGAAATGCCATTTGTCTGGCGCGAAATTACTGACGCGCAAAAAAAACTCGCTGGCTTTGGGAGGGTTCTTGTGCGCTATTCCGGAACGGAAAACGTTGCGCGCGTCATGGTTGAAGCAAGTTCCAAGGATTTTGCAAAACAAATATGTGATTCTGTTGCTGGTGCAATAAGAAAAGAAATAGGTGAACAAATTGCCTGACGCGCAAAAAGAAATCCAGCCACTGCTTGAAGAAATATCTTCTCTTGTCCAAAGAAACAAAGGGTTTGGATTCTGGCACTACCTGAAAAAAGCCGAAAAAATCTGTTCTGCCCTAAAGAAAAAAACAGCCGGAAAGATTGAAAAAAACGTGGTCATCAAAGGCAATGTTTTTGTCTCAAAAGGGGCAATCATCAAAAGCGGGTCGCGCATCGAAGGAAACGTTTTTTTGGGCGAAGGAACAGTTGTTGGCCCAAACGCGTTTTTGCGCGGGTTTGTCATAACAGGCAAAAACTGTTTTATCGGCATGAGCGAAGTAAAATCTTCCGTTTTCCTTGACCATTCCCGTGCCCCTCATTTTAACTACGTCGGCGATTCAATCCTTGGCGAAAACGTCAACCTTGGAGCGGGCACAAAAATCGCCAACCTGCGCCACGACTACAAAAACGTCCAAGTGGAAATAGAGGGCAACAAAGTAGATTCTGGACAGCGAAAACTTGGAGCGGTAATTGGCTCGAATGTAAAAACAGGAATAAACGCTTCCATAAACTGTGGCTGCATTGTCCAAAACAACACAAAAATAATGCCTGGCGAGTTTTATCAAAAATAAACATGTTGAAACAATATGTTGTTTTTAGATCATATCGAGGAATGTAAGTTATATAAAGAAACTTATCAGAAAAACAGAGATATCTGTGTAGAAGTACTTGCTTTGTTATCTGAAGAAGGAAATAGCAGTCTAAGATCAAAATTAATAGTACTTACAAAACCCACCGAAACAATACCAAATAATGCCTGGATTTTATTTGGAAGAAGCACTTCTTATATACAAATGCATAATTTTTTTGTTTTTGCTTATCGTTTTATTTTAATGGGTTATTATAAACCTGCCAAAGTAATGTTAAGAATTTCTTTAGAAAATCTTTTTCGGATTCTTTATTTGCACTCGCGGCCATCAGATCAATTACATTTTTTAAAAAATAATAAAAATCTAGTTTGGTTAAGAGAAGGGACTATTAAATCACATTATACTAATTCAATAGAACTGCAAAAAAAACTTTTAGGGCTATCTGACGAGTTAAGTCTTGTTATTCATTCTAAGCCATCAATTGATGAAGAAGGGAGGCATCACCTTTTGATGGAAAACCAACTAGTATACGACAAAAAGCAATTTGATAAAACAATAAACTTATTTAAAAAGACTCATTCTATTTGTCTTGAGATGATAGAGTACGAAATATCTAAGAGTAATTCTAATTAATTACTTTTCCAGTGACCGCGTCAAGCAACACAGTCCTCTGCTCTCCGCCACTTGACAAAAGCCCTATCCAAACCGGCCTATATACTTCCGTGACTCTTTTCACAACCACGTTTTTCCAGAGTTTTGAAAGCGCTTTTGTGACGTCGCTTTTAGAGAAAATCTCCATCTCTTTTTCCACAACATCAGTCTTTGAAAACGGAAGCAAGTTCAGCGAGTCAAGCATGCTGTGCGTTTCACTTGGCGGAATGTCAAGCTTTTCCTTCAGTACATAAAAGCTTTTCTCTTTTTCTGCAATGCGGCCAATCAGGTTGTTTTCAGCAAGCCTTTTCAGCACGCGGTGAACTGTGCCGGTGTCAAAGCCTGTTTGTTTTGAAAGGTCTTCAAGGGACATCCTTGACTTGTCCAGTGATTTTAGCACAATCAGTGACTCGTCGTTTAGCTGGAAAAAATGCTTCAGCCCGTTTGATTCCACAAAAGACCCGCCCGAAAAATGCACAAACTCCCCTGTAATCGAATCCACAAAACAGTTTTTTGAAATGAACTCGCGTCCAGCGCGCGTGATGACGTCAAACTCCACTTTCCAGATGGTGTGGTTTTTGAGCTTGAGGCCAGACAATTGTTCGTCTTTGCCGAAAAATCCAAGCGTTTTTTTCTTTCGCACGGAATCAAAAAGCTTTCGCGCACTTTGCTCGCGCACCCGAAGCGGCAAAGAAATCAGTTGTGATTGCTCGCCGAATTCTTCTCCGAGTCTTTCTGCCTTTACTTTCAACGGCTTTGCCAAATCCTCTTTTCCGGGCAACTGCACAAGCGCTTCTTCTGCATTCTTCACTCCTGCAAGCATTTCTTCTTCGGTTTCTGTCGGTTCTTTTTCATCTTCCGTGAACTGTTTTCTTGCGACTCTTTGCGAGCCAAGCACAAACCCGTTTTTTTCCAGTTCGGCAAAAACCTCTTTTGTCTTGACGTCGGTTGAATACTTTGAATTCATTGTCTCCACAAATTGCCTGATCCTGTCGTTTTCAATCATTCCCTTTGACGCGATGTCATTTTCAATCAGTTCAAGTGCCATTGAGAAAACCTGTTTTTTTGGCAGGCTTTTTCCTGTTCCGGTTGACTCCATGTCACGCCCCTCGTGCTGCGAAAACCGTGGCCGGACCTTCATCACAAAAGCCCTGCTTGTTTCCTCCTGCCTGTCTCCAGTGAGTGCCACTCCGACTGGAAGCGTCTTAATGAAGCTTCCTTTTTTGTACCTTCCAGGAATAATTGTCGGCGTTCGTTTGTAAACCGCCTTTATGTCATCGTCAAACACCAGTTTGTGCACCAAGATTACGTCAAGCTGGCTCAAGACCTTTGTGTCGATTGCTGATGGCTGCTGTGTTGCAAACACCAAAGAGCATCCAGGGCGCCTTCCCTGTTTTACATACTCAGTCAATGCCTTGCTTGCAGGGGTTTTCACGTTCCCGCTTGGAATAAGCGTGTGCGCTTCGTCTACAACAAGCCATGTGGGCGGAATTTCAAGCTCCAAAATCTGCTCGACATTAATGGCCTTGAATTTTTCCGCTGCCTCTTTTCTTGTTGAAAGCTTTCTTGCAGAAAGAATGCGCCTTGCAAGGATTCCGACAACAAGCGAGGTAACCATGTCGTCCAGAAAACTCGTGTCAAGAATCGTGAGCTGGCCTGCGCGCGACAACTCGCTTAAAGGCGTGCCCTTGTCGTCAAAAATTCCCCATGCCTTTGCTGCCTCAAAACGGCTTACAAGTGCCCTGATTGAGTCGGCCTTGAATCCTTTCTCGCGCGAGTTTAACTCGTCGTCTTTTTCAAGGCAGTGAATGATGTCGTCCATTGAATAATTCCTTCCCTTGCTTACAATTTTTTTCCCGGTCTCAATTTCCCTAAAGCCGCTTTCAACTTTTTTCAAAACTTTTTCAAGCAACAAGCCAGTGACACTGAACCTGTCAATTCCAAAAGTCAACGCCCAGTCCTCGCTTTCCAAAAGCGCTGGCTGCATGGAAAACCCTGCATCAAAAGTAGATTTTGGAACGTGGGGAATCATTCCCTTTGGGATGAAAACTTTGAGGTTGGTCAGGCCCTTTGGTTCAAGTCCCCATTCGCCCAGGCGCTCGATTTCTTTTTCTTCCCTGTTTGGAAAACGCATGCTCCAAAAAACGCCAATCGGGTCAACAATAATCGTTCCAACGTTTTTGTTCTTGAGCGCAAGCTCTTCAGCAATCACTCCCAAAAAATAAGACTTTCCGCTTCCGCGCGCTCCGCAAACAAACACAACGTGCGGATTCAAGCCATCCAAAAAAACATTTTTTTCCTTGTGCTCGGTCTCGTTTACCTTGCCGACAAAAAAAGCAGCTTCATATCCAAACTTTTTGAAAACCGGCCTTTTTCTTCCAATGAAAACGTTTGGTTCTTTTTCGTCCTCCAAAAACTTCAGGGCAAGCCCGGGCTTTTGCTCCGTGTCACGCGAGCCAAGTAAAGTTGCTTTCTGAAGAATCGTTTCCTTTAAGTCTTCGCGGCTTTCCTTTACCTGCTCTTCTTCTTCGGGTTCATCTATTTCCTCTTCCTTTGTTCCATGTTCTTTTATGAGTGCCTCTTCTTCCTCGTCAACAAACTCGCTGTGCGAGTCATGCAGGTCGTCAACCATGTCGTCAAAAATGTCTTTTTCCGCGCCAGCAACAGATTTTTCCACGCGAGATTCGGCTGCATTGGTTTCCTTTTCTTCAGTCTTTGAAGCCTGTCCAGAGCTTTCGGCCTTTTTTTTCCTGCCCATAAAAAAATCCAATAAAATAACTGTTTTAAGATTTAATAAGGTTGCTTTGAGAAGGCAAACTATTTATACCTGCATTGGCGTATTCTGAGTACAGGGAAGGATTATGGGTTTTTTTGGCTGGCTTTTTAATTCCGCAAAAAGGGGTAGCTATGGACGGCTTGTTGCCTGGATGGAGCGCCGGTACGGAAAAATAGGCGATAATCCAGACAGGGCAAGGGTTGAAAACTACATGCAGGACGTGCTTGCAGGCGAGCGGGCAAAAAACGACCCCAAAAAAATTGCAGGGCTCCAAAAATATGTACAGTCACAAAAATACCTGGGGCTAATAAAGAATGGACATTAAAGAATTTTACAAAAACTTTCCGCCAAGCCTTGAAGAAATTTCCAGCCCCAACTGGAGGCAATTCCGCTTTGCCCTTCCAAACGGCCGTTTTTTTAAGGTCCCTGACACAATCAGGAACGAAAAAATTCTTCAAAAATGGCTTGTCAAAAAAAACCCGGCAGATGTCTACTATTCTGTGGCAAAGTTTTTGTCTCCCCAAAAAGTCGGGGCAAAAACAGATGAACTTTACAAAAACCTTTTTTTGGGAGCCGACCTTGTCTTTGACATTGATTTCTCGCCTTTTTCAATCAGGAAACTTGAAATGGCAAGAAAGGAAGCCCTAAAACTTCTCGGGTTTTTACGCCAAAAAAAAATTGTTGTCAAATATATAGCTTTCAGCGGCGCAAAAGGCTTCCACTTGGTATGCATTGACCCGTTTGAATACAATTGCGAGTCACCGGTAGAACGGGAGAATCAGGCAAAAAAATTCCGCAAAGAAATTGCAGGCCAGGTGCTTTCAGATGGAATCAAAATTGACTCAAAGGTGACAGTTGACACCCGGAGAATAATCCGACTTCCGGGTACAATCAACTCAAAAACAGGGCTTGAATGCATTGTTTTGCATGAAGAGGAACTTCAATTGAGGGCAAGCAAAATAATTAAAAAGTCCGGAAGGGTAATTATTAATGCTTCTGCGATCCGAAAGGAAATGACCGGGAAATTTCATTTCCTCCGTAAAATTTTTGGGCTTGAATCGATTGGAAGCCAGATCAAGCCCCCATATATTTATTGCTCTTTTTTGTCAAGCCAGGTTGTCGGGACAAAAAACCATGTCCCAATTCTCATTTTCACATCTTTAGATAAAAAAAAGGTTGTTGACGCGGCAAAAAGAATCCAGGAAGAATACCTCCTTGGCGACTTTTTCCTTTTCCGGGCAAAAAAATTTTTTGCAGTCGGCCTGGACTGCCTTCAGCCACGGCGCATTGAAAAAATCCTGAAAAAAGCAGGCTCTGCAAATTTTAATTTTTTCAAAAAACATGGCCGTGCCTTTGTGCAGGTAAGTCCTGTTGTTGATGAAAAAATGATGGTAACAGAGAAAGCACCCGAGTTTATAGCCCTAATCCAAAGCCCGCTCGTTTCAAGGAACCCTGTTTCAAACAGTCACCTGAAATTTTTCCAAGACTGCAAAATTGAGACAATGGACTATGCAAAAAAAGCCGGCGAAAGCGAATACGTTTTGTCGCACGCACTGGTTGAAAACTAGGATTTTACGCAAAAACTAGCACGTCGCCTTTTTTGACATCTGTTCTATCAATTCCTTCAAGGCTTATTCCAACATCCTGGCCAACCATGGCCTGGGGCAGCCTTTGATGGTGTGATTCAATTGACCTGACTTTTGCGGGTTTGCCATTGACTGAGGCTGTCTGACCCTCAAAAACAGTGCCGTTTTGCACATGCCCTACGACAACAATCCCGACACCTTTAATGTTGTACACATCAGCTACCTGAAACGTGTTTCCACTGCCTCTGGAAAAAGCCGGTGTTTTTCTTTCAGGCAATTCCTGCGGTGGTTTTTCGCTTTTTCCAAACAACTTACCAAACAAGCCCATTGTCTTCACTTGTTTTTTCCAAGAATGTTTTTCAATATTTCGCCCGTATCACTTGGAAGGAACAGGACAATTTTTTCACTCGGGTCTGCAGAAATCTCTTTGATTGTCCTAAGAGTCCTAAGATGCAACGCACCAGGGCTTCCTGAGAGAATCTCGCTTGCCTTTCGCAAATTTCCTGCTGCCGCAAGTTCGCCTTCAGAAATAATGATTGAAGCCCTTCTTTCCCTTTCGGCTTCTGCCTGCTTTGCCATTGCCCTTTTCATTTCGGCTGGAAGCTCTATTTCCTGGATTTTTACCCCCGTGATATCAAGCCCCCATTCGCTTGTTTCTAAATCGACAATTTTCTTTATTTCAGATGAAACTTTGTCTTTTTCACTTAAAAAATGGTCCATTTCACTGTTTCCAATCACATCCCGCAATGCCCCCTGTGTATATTGTCTTAAAGCATACCGGAAATCAGAAATTTTTATTACAGAATCAGCGGGGCTTTCAACACGGAAATACACAACTGCATTAATCAAAAGAGTAATGTTGTCCTTTGTGATTACTTCCTGTCTTGGAATGTCAATCGTGTTGATTCGCATGTCAACTTTTATGATTCTCTGCAGAAAAGGTACAATAAAGTTTATTCCGGGATTTTTTACTCCCGAAAACCGCCCAAGAGTCAAAACAACGCCCCTTTCCCATTCAGTCAGAATTACCAAGGAAGAAAAAAGCAGGACCAGCAAAAAAATGAAAGCAATCGGGAAAAGAACAAACAGAATTTCAAGAACCATCAAAACCGCAAAGTAATAAATAGTTCCTTGTATATAAACTTTTTGCAATGACTTCTGAGCTTGACGTCCATAAACGATACCTGCAGATTGCTTTCAACTATGACATTGAAATGGTAAACAAGATTTTGCCGGCTATTCCACGAAACGACCGCATAATGATTGAGGCAGGAACGCCTTTCATCAAACGATATGGCACTGAAGGCATCCGTTCAATTGCAAGGCAGTGGAAAAACCACCTTGTTGCCGACTTGAAAGTTATTGACGGCGCAGTCATGGAAGTAACTGAAGCAGCCAATGCAGGTGCAACCGCAGCAACCATTATCGGGAATGCCTCGACTGAAACCCTTAACCTTTTTATTTCAGAATGCAAAAACCACGGCATTATTTCAATGATTGACATGATTAATGTCGACAAACCAATGGCTTCCCTTAGAGGGCTAACAACACCTCCGGGCGTGGTTGTATTGCACAGAGGCCGGGACGAAGAATCCCGTTTTGGGGCAATAATCCAGTACAAGCATATCTCAAAAATAAAAAGCAAATATGACGTCCTAATAGGCGCTGCGGGCGGCGTTGACTTAAGGGAAGCAAGAAGCGCCATATTCAACGGGGCAAACATAGTTGTCGCAAACATTGTCCGCCAAGGAGACCCGTGGGTTGGAATTCCCGCAGGCCCGGATGTAGGAAAAATAGCAACAGAATTCCTTGAGACAATAGACTAACTGAACACGCACAATTCATTTTTTGGCAAAAAAAACTAATTCCACGTAGGTGGTCGTATACCTTGGCCTTTAGGCCAACTTTTTCTTTTGTTTTGAACTATTTTTTTCCTGTCGGCGCGCGGCGCGGTTAGCGCCGCGTTATAGGAACCGACAGGAGTCGTGAAAGTAATATGTATAGCTATCAGCATGGAGTTTATCAAACTATTTATCATTTGGTTTGGCAAACCAAGTACAGGTACAAAATGATGGGAAAAGAAAAGTATCGTGTTTCCATAAAAAAAATCATTGAAGAAGTTGGAACGAAACATGGAATCCATTTTGTAGAATTAGCCGTAATGATAGATCATGTTCACGCAGTAGTATCGTGTCATCCGTCAATGAGTTCAACCAAAGCACTGAACCTGTTGAAAGGGGGAAGTTCATACATATTGTTTCGAACTCATCCGAAACTGAGACTACGTTATCCTAGAGGCCACTTTTGGAGTAAAGGAAAATCTGGAAGAACAATTGGAGACGTAGACAAAGAAACCGTAATCGACTACGTTAGAAGACAAGCAGAACAAAAGGTACTCACTGATTTTGTTCCCAAAATCAAACCAGGATACCCGCCCCTTTAGGGGCGGGAGCAGTCATT